>OGQD01000456.1_pt1 | contig 31275 bp, 24 predicted proteins | sample 1553091 | NCBI WGS metagenome assembly OGQD01 (sample SAMEA2580290, study PRJEB22360) | human gut metagenome | biome: human gut; feature: human-associated habitat; material: faeces | place: Denmark | collected 2008/2010
TTTTAAACCAAACAAGCATCATTCGATTTAATTTTTTAGTGTGATTAATTTCACATTAATATGCATAAACATAATAAATTTGGCATGATATTCACTTTAAAGAAAAATATTTAAAAGTTTTTATCAATTAAAAATAAATTAATAATTTAATTTTACAATCAAAAAAAACGCTTTTTTTTACGCTTACTTACATTTTTTGGATAGCAATCAAGCTTCTAGCTAATTGTAAAAATAGTAGTTTTTTTCAGGTTGACAAGATTTATTTCAAATGATCACTTTTTATTCAGATACTTAGCTGACCCGAGAGCCTTGACTCTGCCTGTTTTTAATATCATTGACTTCATAAATTGTTACAATACAATGACCGCAGCTTAATTTTCTTGTTAACGCTGGAAACTACTATGAAAAAACTCGGTTTAGCCACTGCTTTACTTTTAGCCATGACCGGTGCTCACGCATATCAAGTTGAAGTTCAAGGTCAATCAGAATTTGTAGATACGACTGCGAATGATAAAAACTTTACAGGTGACCTTAACGGTACATTCTATTTAAAGGATGTTGATGCATCTAAAGGCCCTTTAGCTGAAGCCGCATTTTTGAACCAGGCTTCTAGCGTTTCGCTTGGTTATAGCTATCAGCAATATGATGAGAAAGATGGTATTAATTACCACATTGGCACTTATGGTGCAAAAGGTGAAGCTTATCTTCCAACACCTTATGTTCCTGTTTATGTAAGTGCATCTTATAACCATACCGATGCTGATGGTAAAAATGAAATCTCTCGTGATGACCACGGTGACCGTTACTCACTTGAAGTTGGTGCAATGTTGCTTCCTAACTTCTTAATGGCTGTCGGTTATACCAGTGTGGCTGATCAGTTCTCTTTAGATACTTTTGGTATCATGAACAATGGTATCTACTCGGCAGTCAATCAAACTGCTGCGATTCAAGACGATCAAGATGCTGTGACTGCACGTGCGAAGTATGTGGGTCCAATCGACGGTACGAATATGGCAGTCGGTTTTGAAGTTGCTGGTGCGTTTGGTCAGGAAAATCAATATGGTTTAAAATCTGATCTTTACTTAACACCAAAACTCAGCGTTGGCGCAACATTTATTGGTAATGATGGCGAAGCAAATATTAAAGGTGATGATTTAGGTCGCTTTAGACAAGCTTGGGGAGCGAATGTAAATTACTTCATTACTCCAGCTGTTGCGGTGGGTGCATCTTACCTGAAAGCAGATGTTCAAGGTTCAGATATTGATACGCAAACTATTGGTTTGAACGCTAAAGTTCGTTTCTAATAGATTCTGACTTTACAAAAAAGAGAGGACTCAAATTGAGTCCTCTCTTTTTTGCGTTAGGTGGTTCGCACAACATTTAAGAAATATAAATGGCGTTCATATTGATCAATAATGTCCTGAATCAAATCTTCTTGTGTCCAGTCCATCACATCATAATTCTGCCAACCCTCTCGTAGAAACACCTCTGCCTGAAAATATTCTTCATTTTCGGTAGCTTGATCTTTCACCATGAAGCTTGGTGGCACTGTTTCACGTGAAACCACATTATAAATAAAGTTAATTTCATCATGGTGATCCACTTTCAACACCAAACCATTTTCAGTGTTTTCTATTTTTGCTGTCAAATGTCGACGACGAAATTCTTTTTGAATACTTTCAAAGGCCCTATTCACTGTCGTCTGAATATATTCATCCACTTCCTGTTTGGAATGTGGATAATGCATAATCAAGCCTAAACGCTGTTGCCAACTACGCGGATTTTGAATCGCGCGCGGCGTGGTACGCGCTTCTTGGATTGACTGCATTTTGGTACTGTCAATCCTCAGTGCTTTAATTAAACCCCAACAAATCAATAACATGATCATCGTGAAAGGCAAAGCACTCATGATGGTTGCCGATTGCAAGGCGGTTAAACCACCTGCCAGCAATAAAATAATGGCCAAGGCTGCCATGATCACAATCCAGAACAGACGTTGCCATACAGGTGAATCATCGGATTTTGCAGTCAGATAATCGACCACCAGTGCACCAGAGTCTGCGGATGTCACAAAAAATAAAATCACCAGAATCGTGGCCAGTAAACTCATTACACCAGATAGAGGCAACGTGCCCAAAAACTCGAATAATGCAACCGATGAATCGCCTTGTATCGCGCTAAGTAAACCTATATTTCCATCATGTAAGACACTATAAAGCCCCGCATTGCCCATAAATCCCATCCAGATCAGGGTGAATCCAGTCGGAATAAATAAGACGCCAATAATAAACTCACGAATGGTGCGACCTTTAGACACTCTGGCAATAAACATTCCCACAAATGGTGACCATGAAATCCACCATGCCCAATACATAATCGTCCAGCCACCAATCCAGCCTGTAGGTTGATAAGCATAAAGATTAAAAGTCATATCAAACAGGTTAGAAACATATTGTCCTGCATTTTGGATAGTCGTTTGCAGCAGATAAATGGTTGAGCTGGCAAAAAATACGAAGAGCAATAAAATGACAGCCAATGCCAAATTAAGTTCAGCAAGACGTTTAATCCCTTTATCGAGTCCTAATCCGACAGACAGACTCGCCATGGCACTGACCACAACAATTAGGATAATTTGTGAAGTCGCGGAGGTTTGCAAACCAAATAAGTAGTTCAGACCCGAACCAATTTGAGTGACACCAAATCCGAGCGTGGTCGCCACCCCAAAAATAGTGCCAATCGTTGCAAAGGTATCGACCGCATCGCCTGCTGGTCCATAAATTTTCTTACCAATCAGGGGATAGAGTGAGGAACGAATTTTTAGAGGAAGATTATGTCGGTAGGCAAAGTAGGCCAGTGACAAGGCTACAATGGCGTAGATCCCCCATGCATGTAAGCCCCAGTGGAAAAAGGTAACACGCATCGCTTGCTGTGCGGCAAGAATAGTTTCAGGCTCTCCTGTCGGGGGCGTGACATAATGCATAATCGGTTCTGCCACACCAAAGAACATAAGCCCAATCCCCATCCCCGCAGTAAACAACATGGCGAACCATGAACTATTACTGTATTCGGGTTGACTATGATCAGGACCGAGTTTGATTTTACCGCTTGGAGAACATGCAATAATAATCAGCAAAATCAAAAAGAAAGCAACTGACAAGACATAAAACCAGCTAAACGATTCAGTAATCCAGTCTTTCAACTGCTGAGTCAATAATTCAAAGGAATTGGGTGCAATAATGACTATTGCGAGAAAGATCGCGATAATTGCGAGTGTACTGAAAAACACATTTGGATTGATATTACTCATCCAAGATGACGTTTTGGAAGGCATAGATCCCCCAGATTATTTTTAATAAAAACGTGATCTCTCGATCACAGAAGACAACACAAAAAAGTGGCAAGAATATATAAGAGGATATTGATCTTAAAAAGTAAGAGCCGCTATCTCTCTCACCCTTTGTATTTTATGGAGATTTTTCATTAGAAACGTTGTAGAGCTGTAACAAAACTTTATTGATCTTTATAAATTCAATCTTTTGGACTGTGTCGCGTGTACTGCAATGCAACTAAACGAGTAACAATCACTGCCAAATACATAACACCCCCAAACATCTGGATAATCGCAATGACTCGGGCTGCTGCACCTGAAGGCACAATATCGGAAAGACCTGTAGCGGATTGCAGACTAAAGCTTAAAAAAAGGATATCTAACCAGCTTTTTATGCCTATATGTTCAGGCTTAATAAAACTGTTAGGATCGATCAACTGACAAATATTGTAGAGAAAAGCAAAGCCCCATGCCAATAAAGTAAACACCGCTCCAGCCGCAAACATTTCATCTTTGGTCAAATAACGATCGGCAAACATATAACGTAATAAACCATAAGCCGCATAAAAATAAGCCAGACTTTCAAAAATATGAGCTGTAATTTGTATGGCTGATTCGCGATAACCTAGCAAAATTAAAATTGAAAAAAGTAATGCACCACTCACAAAGAATAAGCCCAGCGCAGTAAAAGCAGGTGATTGGCGTATCACTTTGGCAATAAGCAATAATGCCAATGCACCCAATACCCAGCTGATGGCACGATAAGAAATATGACTATCATGGCTAATAGATGAAAGAATTAAAATAAAAAACTGAACGATCAATAACCATGCTGAAGGTAATAAGCGAAAGCCTTTCCAAAAATCTCTGAATGCCTGCATGTCATATCCTATATTTTTTGTTCTTTTATCAAAAAATTTGTTTTAAAGTTTTTCTATCTTCTCTTGCCCTATCACCAAGAGTAAAGATCATCTATGTAAAAATGTTTCACAGAAAATGATCAAAACACTGTAACTTGTTACAGTCGACTATCGCATAATATTTTTAAATAATTCAATAAGGTTATAACAAATGAAACGCGCTTCAGTTTTTCTCAGTTTGAGTCTGGTTTTAGTATTGACCGCTTGTGGTAAAACCAATCCAATGCTGGAACAGCATCCTGACTATATTGGGAACTGGCAAAGTAATACCGACAGCTTAAAAATTGAAAAGAATGGTCAAGTAACCTTTAAACACAATGAACATCAGGATCAGAAAACCTCAGATCGTGAAGTCAGCCTGACAGAGCACTCCGATATCAAAGCCAGTATTACCCAATTTGATGAGCATAGTTTTGAAATTGGACAAGGTGATCTAGGTAAAAGTTTTACTGTTGAGCATGCGCCCTATCAAGAAAATGGCCAATGGAAAATGCAAGTGAATGGTCAGATCTATACTAAAAAATAAGTAACAACAAAAATAATGTCGCTCAATTGATCATTGATAAATTTGATCGCGTAAACGCAAAAGTCCTCGTTAGAGCGAGGACTTTTTGCTTGAAGAATTTTAAAGTTTAATGATCTGAAGCACCTGAGATACCGACACCTGTCATTGAGCGAACATATTGTGCATCAAATGCTTTACGTTCTGCTTTGGCACGTGCTGAATGATCTGTGATTGAGAAGAACCAGCAACAGAAGAATGACAGTGGCATTGCAAAGATTGCAGGACCATTGAATGGATTGATTGGTGTATCAGAAATCTTTAAGGTATCTACCCACACAGCTTTGGAGAGAATAATCAGAACAACCGCAGTTAATAAACCGACGACTCCACCAATGACCGCACCACGTGTCGTTAAACCTTTCCAGAACATCGACAAAACCAGAATTGGGAAGTTGGCACAACACGCAACTGAGAAAGCCAATCCCACCATGAATGCGACGTTTTGCTTTTCAAACAAAATCCCTAAAATCATCGCAAAGATCGCAAGACCCATGGTTGCAATTTTAGACATGCGTAATTCAGACTCAGGTGTTGTTTGACCTTTTCTAAAGACGTTGGCATACAAGTCATGTGAAATTGCAGATGCGCCTGAAAGAGTTAAACCTGCTACAACCGCGAGAATCGTTGCGAAAGCCACTGCTGAAATAAAGCCCATGAACAAGTCGCCGCCTAATGCATCACTTAAATGCACTGCTGCCATGTTGTTACCACCAACGAGCTCTAATTTACCTGTTACCGCAGCTTTTGCCACATCAAGGAACTGTGGATTGTTTGAGACAAACAGGATTGCACCAAAACCAATAATAAAGGTCAGCAAATAGAAATAACCAATAAAACCTGTTGCCACAACCACTGATTTACGTGCTTCTTTCGCATCTTTTACGGTAAAGAAACGCATCAAAATATGTGGCAGACCTGCTGTACCAAACATTAAAGCCAAGCCTAGTGAAAGCGCATCAATCGGATTGGATGCCAAGCTACCTGGCCCCATGATTTTGCTCGCCTCTTCAAAGCTGATATGGCGCACATTTGAATAGACATCAATCGCTTGGGTAAACATATTACTGAAGCTAAAACCAACCGCTTTCATGACCATGAAGGCCATAAAAGTTGCACCTGAAAGCAATAATACTGCTTTGATGATCTGTACCCATGTTGTCGCCAACATACCACCGAAAATTACGTAGGCCATCATCAGTAAGCCCACAATAACCACAGCAATATTATAGTTCAAACCGAATAATAGTTTGATTAACTGTCCTGCACCGACCATTTGTGCAATCAGATAGAATGCAACCACGACCAATGAACTAAATGCTGCCAAAGTACGTACTGGCTTTTCTTCCAGACGGAACGACACTACATCCGACAGGTTATATTTACCTAAATTACGTAAGCGTTCTGCAATCAGGAATAAAACGATTGGCCAACCCACCATGAAACCCAGTGAATAAAGTAAGCCGTCAAAACCAGAGCTAAACACCATCGCGGAAATACCAAGAAACGATGCTGCCGACATATAGTCACCTGCAATCGCCAGACCATTTTGGAATCCTGAAATTCCGCCACCCGCAGTATAGAAATCCTTGGTATTTGTGGTTTGCTTGGCTGCCCATTTGGTAATGAACAGGGTTGCGCCCACAAAGATCACAAACATGATAATGGCATGCCAGTTCGTTGCTTGCTGCTGTGCTTGACCCAGATCAGGACTTGCCATGGCAGCTGTAGACAACATCGCACTTGCTGCTATTGCGGCCTGTGTCTTGAATGAATTCCATTTCATCATTAGTGTAATCCTTTCTCGTGAGTAATCGCCTCAACTTCTTTTAATGCATCTTCATTCAGTTGATCGAGGGTATTATTGGCAATGTAGGAATACACTGCACATAATACAAAGGACAATACGATAATGCCTAAACCTAAAGGAATTCCCCAAGTTGTCACACCGCCACTAAATGAACTCATTAAAAATTCTTTGTTGTAACCGACCAGTAGCATGAAGCCGACATAAACAAACAGCATGATTGCTGTCAATGTCCAACTGAGTCTCGCTTTCTTGCTTACCATTTCTTTGAATTTTGGATTTTGTAGAATTCGCTCTACCTGAACGTCATCCATAAACTACTCCTTTTACAGCGACCATCGATGGGCGCTTTTTAATCCTTTTTCTTTACGCTACTAAATTAACAAGCTTGTATGAGGTTCGTAACTTAGACTTTGGTCGCTAAATTTTGTACAACATGACAAGCTTTGCGACGGCTTAAGGTATGATAGTCCAAGCGTTGAACAGTTTAGGTGCTATGAACAGCTGGCTTATTATTGGGGTATTGGCCCTTTATATTTTAGTCTTATTCCTGTGTGCTTTTTTTGGTGAAAAGCATGCCAGTCGTTTGAGTACACGTGGACGAATGTTGCTGTTCAGCTTAACCTTAGGCGTTTACTGTTCCTCATGGACATTTTACGGTGCGACAGGTGCTGCTGTTCGTGAAGGCATCATTTTCCTGCCGATTTATTTAGGACCACTGCTATTTATTTGGTTCGGCTACGATATTTGGCGCCGTCTGGGACGAGTCCGCCGCCACCATGCAATTTCTTCGATTGCCGATTTTATTGCTGCACGTTATGGCAAAAGCGGCACTTTGGCATCATTGGTGACTATTCTTGCCGTAATTGCCATCATTCCCTATCTGGCCTTGCAACTACGTGCTATTGCCCTCAGTGCTTCGGTGGTACTTGATCAGGGGCCGCATTTAAATACCACCACCAACAGTGTTCTGTTAATGACTGGCGTTCTGGCCATACTGGCTATGATGTTTGGGACGCGCCAGATTGCCAATACCGAACAACATGGTGGTTTAATGCTGGCGGTGGCCTTTGAATCATTCGTTAAACTTTCTGCACTGATCTGTGTCGCATTTTTTTTTATTTTTGAAACGCCGAATAACCTGCGGCAAATCAGTCATGACGTGGCCAAAACTTTTCATGAAGTGCAATTATTTGGTGTTCCAGAAACTTTCTGGATTCAGACTTTACTTGCAGGTCTGGCGATTATTTGCTTGCCACGCCAGTTTCATGTCGCGGTGGTCGAGCTGCGCGATGAAAAACATATTCGTGGCGCTCGGCGTTGGTTTGCGGTGTATCTGATTTTAACCACACTTGCCATTATTCCGATCGCCAGTTGGGCGCTACATGCGGCACCTCAGTTTTTAACGATTCCAGATGTCGCGGTGCTGTCCTTGCCGCTCAGTTATAATCAGGAATGGCTCACCCTACTGGCTTTCTTGGGTGGTTTTTCTGCTTCTACAGGGATGTTGCTCGTGTCTTCGGTAGCACTGTCGATTATGCTAAGTAATGACTTGATCATGCCTGCATTGTGGCGCTTTAACCTGATTTCTCGCCACGATACCCGTTTGCCTCAAATGCTAAAATTTACCCGTCGCATCTGTATTTTAGCGGTGATGTTACTGGGTTTTTTATTCTTTCATTTCTTCAATGATATCGATCAACTTTCTGTTTTTGGCCTATTGGCCTTTAGTGCCGTTGCACAGTTTGCTCCAGCCTTGATTGGAGGGTTGTACTGGCGTGGTGGTAGCCGTCAGGGGGTTTATGCAGGCTTAATTGTTGGCTTCTTGATGTGGATGTACACGCTGCTACTACCTACCATTTTAAGAAGTTTACCTGATCAATATCAGGATTTTTCCTATCACTTTCTTCACTCAGGCCCGTTTGGGATTAGCTGGTTACGACCAGAAGCACTCTTGGGTTTTGAATCTTTCGCACCCTTGACACATGGGGTGATTTGGGCGCTTGGTCTAAATATTATTTTATATGTCTGGATTTCTCGTATTTATCGTCCAAGTGTGGCAGAACAAATTCAGGCAGAAAGTTTCTTTTATTATGAAACCAAGCCCTTACCTGCACAACATACCTCGACAGATATGAGTTATCTGCATCATGATGCCGCGCGACTGCGGGTAGGTGATCTGATTACACTCGCCAAGCGTATTACGGGTGATCGTCCAACCCAACACGCATTTGCACAATTTAGTAGTCAAAACAACGTCCTATTAAATGAACACAGTTTTGCCAATGGTATGTGGTGGCGTTTTACTGAACAATATCTGGCGGGAACCATTGGCGCTGCCTCTGCACGAACTTTGCTCACCACCGCCATGGTCAATAATGGTCTGGCTTTGGGACAAGTCGCCAATATTCTGGATCAGGCATCGCAATGGCAACGCTTTAACCAAAACTTGTTGATGACCATGATTGATCACATGACACAAGGCGTGAGTGTCGTTGATGAAAATATGTGTCTGGTCGCATGGAATAACCAATACTTAAAGCTGTTTGATTATCCTAAAGATTTGGTCTATGTCGGCTGCCCGATTGCCGATCTGATTCGTTATAACGCCGAACGGGGTGAATGTGGGCCGGGTTCCGTCGAAGAACATGTCCGCAAGCGTATTCACTGGATGCAAGTGGGAAGCGCTCATGAATTTGAACGTATTCGTAAAGATGGTCGTGTCATTCAGATGCGCGGCAACCCGATTGAAGGGGGTGGTTTTGTCACCACTTTTGCTGATATTACCGCGTTCCGTGAAAATGAGGCGGTGCTAGAAGCACGAGTGATGGATCGAACTCAACAGCTCGCGGATGCTTTAACTGAACAGCAATTGGCACGTGAACAGGCAGACAAAGCCAATATGTCGAAAAGCCGATTTATTGCCGCTGCCAGTCATGATTTGCTCCAACCGATGCATGCGGCTCGCCTGTTTAGTACCGTACTTGAACAAAGTGTGCATAGTGAACAAGAACGTCAAACCCTGCAACAACTTGACCGCGCTCTTTATGGGGCTGAAAGTATGCTATCAGCCCTGCTAGATATTGCCCGACTAGAAGGCGGTTCATTACAGCCGAAACGACAGGCTTATCCTTTGCATGATTTACTGAGTGATTTATCGCTGCAATTTAAATCAATTGCTGCGCAGCGCAATATTCAGCTCAAAGTGCATGATGCCCAATTCTGGATTGATACCGATCCACAGTGGATTCGACGCATTATTCAAAATTTTGTGAGTAATGCCTTGCGCTATACCGCCTCTGGGCGTGTGGTGGTGGGTGTATTGCGTTCAGCTAGAAAACCTCAACATATCCGCATCGGGGTATGGGACACAGGTCCGGGTATTGCGGAAGAACAACGGATTAAACTGTTTCAGGAATTTGAGCGTTGTGGTCATACCTCGCCATGGGGCGAACAAGGTTTAGGTCTGGGTCTAGCGATTGTACAACGGATGACCAGCCTGCTGGATTATCCTGTAGAAGTTTACTCTGAGCTTGGAAAAGGTTCCACTTTCATGATTGAAGTGCCTACCGTTCCAGCACCCCAAAAGACGGTTGCCGCCTTGCAACAGAATACGGCTATTCTGGCCACAGGTTATCGGGTGCTGTGTTTGGATAATGACGAAACCATTTTGGATGGTATGGCCGCTTTATTGTCGAAATGGGGCTATGATGTATTTAAGGCAACTGAACCAGAACAAGCCTTGACTATTATTCAGACTGAAAATATTCAGGTCTGGTTGATCGATCAACATTTAAATCGAGATCAACTTGGAATGGACTTTATTTTGGCACATCGCCCTGCCTCTGTGCCTGTGGCACTGATTACCGCCGATTCAGATCCTGAATTACCTCAGCGATTAAAAGAAATGAATATTGTACTGCTGAAAAAACCGCTAAAACCCGCTGGATTACGCGCATGGTTATCAGGTCTAAAAATTAGTTCAGACACATAAACGTTGAGTCGAGCTTTTGCATTTCAGAATATTACCGTGACCTTTCAAGATGAAAATTGGCGTTTTATTTTGACAAATAGGCAAAAGTGCTCAGAAAATGAGCCTTTTGATATTACCCAATTGACCAAAGTTTCCAATTCACAATCCACTATGGCAAAGTCTCACCAATTTGTAATAAAACATGCGTATAGTTAGTTACAATTACATAATATATTGTTTTTTATCAATATTTAACAATTAAAACCCTATATTAAACTTTAGTCTAATACCCCTTGCTTTCTGAATACCGCATAACAAGAAAAGTAAAAAGTCGATTCCATGATGCGCGTGAGCTTCACTATTTTGGCTCATCCAAAAACAGCATGGAAATTCGCAGAATTATTTTCAAGGACAAAAATCATGAATATTTCAGAGGCAGTTCCTCACGGTCAACATCAATCACTTCAGTTCTATCGTGAATACAGCGCCAATGCCTTACTCCCAGACATCGACTGGCAAGCGTTATTTCCTCATAGCAAACTTAATCCAACCCATGTGCAAGCCCTAGAAAGTATATATCGCAGTGCAGTGCCTCTGGCATTGAATGTCTTCAATGAACTTCACTTTGATGTATTTGCTCCTGCTGCCTATCATCCACAAGGTTTGGGTTTATTTGACAAACTTGCACAGCAAGAAAGTACACTGCTTGCAAGCCTTGAAGCGGAAACTGCGACTCTGGATCATGCGACACGCCACCAAATCTGGAGCATGTTACTCCGTGGTGGTGCAGTTTTAGTCTTTAAGGCGTGGTTAGGTCGTGTTAAAAATAACAATGATAAACTTGATACCACTCAATTTGATGAGCTTTCTGATTTACTGTTCATTAAAACTCCTCCACAGCAACTCGCACAACATTTAGCTGTCGAAGCCAATGCTGATTTGGATCATATCTTTTTAATGTGTGGCGATGATATTTTCCTTGATCGTTTTAACAGTCTGGAAACAGCGGCTTTATTTGTTGATTTGGGCGTTTATGATGCGGCTTTTTTGAGTTTGCGTGATGATCGTGTTGCAGATTATCTCAAACAAAAAGGTTATGTGACTCAAGAACAAATTGATGATTTGCAATGTGCGCTCAATCCGCTGTATTGCGACAACGTGACCTTAAAACAAGATTGTCTCGCATAAAATCATGCAGTGATCTAAACCAGTTAGACTAAACGGGTTTAGATCATGTTGAATACATCTGCACCTGTTGTGTCATGGTTATCCTCGTACAGACACCTCTTAACGTAATGCACCAATATAATGATGCGGTACCTCTTCCTGCTGAAGTTCGGCTTGTAATTCTGGACTTGTACTTCTCAATCCAGAAAGGTTGCCTTCGATCTTTGAACTAGCTTTTAGACTTTGAGTGGTAACACCATTTAAAATCTTGTCTAATTTCTCTGCCAAATTTTTAAGCTCACGATCATCCACCGATGCAGCCAAGTGCATGATTTCTTGGGCGTAGTCGTTATTTTTTGCCATATAGACGGCATCCACCACTCGTCCAGTTTCACGGCGCAACCTGACATAAAGCTGAGTCGCCAAGCTAAATAATTCATTATTGACCAATGGATCATCTGTATAGATTGTTTTCATGTTTTCACTCCTGATTGATTTAAACCCCAACGTCCTGCGGGCATTCGCAGGACATCGTTATGGCTCGCACTCCGATTAAGGAATGTGTTCTCCATGTTGAGCCAGATCCAATCCAAGTTGTTCTTGTTCTTCATTCACTCGAAGCCCGATCATCTTATCGAGAACAAATAAAATAATGAATGAAATCAGTGCACTGTAAATAAAGGTGACGATTGCACCAAGTGCCTGTACGCCGACATGTGCTTCTGCGCCTGATAAAGTTTTTTGCGCAAATACACCCGTGAGAATGGCCCCTACAATGCCTCCTACACCATGAATCCCAAAAACATCCAAAGAATCATCGGCTTTGAGTAATCGTTTTAGACCTGTGGCTCCCCAGTAACAGCACACACCTGCCAAGACACCGATCATCAGCGCACCGCTAACGCCGACAAAACCAGAAGCTGGTGTAATCGCCACCAGTCCTGCGACTGCGCCAGAACATGCCCCTAATAAAGTGACTTTTTGACGCGCTAAATATTCAACCAAGCACCATGTCAAAGCCCCTGCTGCGGTCGCAATTTGAGTCACTAACATCGCCATACCTGCACGGCCATCGGCTGCGCCTGCCGAACCTGCGTTAAACCCAAACCAGCCGACCCAAAGCAATGAAGCGCCAATAAAGGTGTACATCAAATTATTTGGAATAAAAGGTTCGCGACCATAACCACGACGCTTGCCTAACATATAAGCACAGACTAGCCCTGCGGCACCTGCATTAATATGCACCACCGTGCCACCTGCGAAATCCAGTGCACCTAGTTGAGCCAACCATCCACTTGGTTCCCAGACCCAATGGGCAACCGGCACATAGACCAATAAAATCCAGAACACCATAAACAAGATCATGCCTGAAAAACGCATGCGTTCAGCAAACGCCCCTGTAATCAACGCAGGTGTAATGATGGCAAAGGTCAACTGGAACATGATCCAAACGCTTTCTGGAATGCTGGGCGCAATATGACTCACCGAAAGCTTTTGTTGTACTAAATTGAAGTCAACTCCATTCAACATGACCCGATCCAGTCCACCAATAAATGGCGAATGAGGCGTAAACGCCAGACTATAACCAATGACCACCCATAAAATAGTAGAAATGCTTACAATCGTTAGACTTTGCAAAGAGGTTGCCAATACATTCTTTTTACGCACCATTCCTGCATAAAACAAAGCAATGCCTGGAATGGTCATCAATAAAACCAGTGCAGTTGAGGTGAGCATCCACGCTGTATTTCCTGCGCTAATTGTACTCATATCGGTCATATATGGTGCAGTTTCTGCCCAGCTCTGCTGGGTCATAAAAACCATGCTTAATAGTGCAATCGCTGCATATTTCAATTGATTATTCTTCACACGTATCCCCTAAAGCCATTTGTATCTGCCTTTTTTGTAATTACTATTTAAATGCTGACTAGACTGGATTTAGCAAAAAACGCGCCAATGATTTCTGTTTATTTCTTTTTTTAATTGAATTAGTTAATTTAATAACGATAAATGTGATGCATTTATCACTTTGATAAAATCATGAATTGGATTACCACTGAATTGCGTCATCATGCATGCTTTTTTCAAGCCATAAAAAAGGATCTCCTGAGAGATCCTAATCATGAAAATACATACTTATTCACGTGCTTTATTTTCTTTTTTCTTCAATATTTAAAGCATTAATGGCCAGAACTGCCTGAGTACGATTTTGCACGCCTAACTTTCTGAAAATTGCGGTGACATGGGCTTTAATGGTCGCTTCTGAAACATCCAGTTCATAGGCAATTTGTTTGTTCAATAACCCTTCAGCCACCATCATCAAGACACGGAACTGCTGTGGTGTGAGTGACTGAATACGCTCTGCCAATTCAGTTTCATCGGCAGCGCGCGGGTCAAAACTCACATTATTGGGTAAGTTTGGCGGCAACCAGATTTCACCTTCCAAGACCTGACGAATCGCTTCACCAATATGGCTCGGATGAGCTGACTTTGGAATATACCCCATTGCCCCATGTGCGATGGCACGTTGAATAATCGAGGCTTCTTCGTGTGCAGAAACCACAATAATCGGAATAGAAGGATACTGCGCCCGCACATGAACCAGCGCTGAAAAGCCAGACGCACCTGGCAGGTTTAAGTCCAGCAACACCAAATCAGGTTCAGAACCACTTTCCAGACGCTCATAAAACTCATTGACGGCAGCAGTCTCATGAATCTGCGCCTGAGGAAAACTATATCGCACAGCTTGAATGAGAGCATGACGAAACAGCGGATGATCATCAACGATTAATATATTCATAAGCGAAATGAGAAATCTTTGGCACGGTCAGATTAATTCTAACCATACTCTGGCTATTAAGGATATGTCATATTATCCCAATTTTTGTCCAAATGTCGGATCAGTCGTTCATTTTGATCAATTTTTTCCATTTTTACGGTCAAGAAAAAGTTCATCAATTTTTGATATAATCCCAGTTTGAAATAATATAAATATATGATTTTATATTATATTTATAATATTCAAATAGTTATGCCTATAAAAATCAAGATTATCGTCATGCGAGCGATATATCTAAAAAAAAGATAAGTTTTGGTCATTTCCTTATTTTACCTAGACCGCTCAATAGGAATTAATAAAGACAGTTTTATTAATGTGATTGAGTTTATTCATGTCTAGTTCTCATGCTTCGTTAAATCCTTTAAATATTGTTGCGGTTTCTGGTGGTTTAAATACCCCTTCTAAAACAGAAGCACTGGTTCAGGAAATTTTAAATGAACTGGGTGAAGCCACCCCGATCAATGTCCATTTTATTAAATTTAGTGAAATTGGACATTTATTAGGGGGTGCGATTTATCGCAATCAATTACCACAACGGGTACAGGATGATTTAGCCAAAGTTGAAGCTGCGGACGCACTCATTGTGGGTACTCCCGTTTATCGTGCTTCATTTACGGGTTTATTTAAGCATTTTTTTGATTTTGTTGAACAAACTGCGTTGGTGGATGTTCCTGTGCTTTTGGCAGCATCAGGCGGTAGTGATCGCCATGCATTGGTACTAGAACATCAGTTACGTCCCTTGTTTAGCTTCTTTCAGGCTCAAACTTTACCCATTGGTGTCTATGCGACAGATCGCGACTTTACCCCTGAGTACACCATTAAAAGTGAATTATTGCGCGATCGCATTACGTTAGCAGTCGCCCGTGCTTTACCTATTTTGGAATGGGCACCTGCCAAAGGTCAACGCGCTGAAGTGATCAAATCCAAAACTGAGCAAGCCAATCAAAATCTGGGCATTAACAAACAAATTGAACAGGATGAAGTGCTTCCTTCAGCAGCAGTTCCAAGTCTGGATGCGGCTGAATCACGCCTACATCATAAAATTAATAAGAATTTAAAAACCAATGTCGCTTAAGACGACGAAACACTTTTAGAGGGTTTGACCATGTCAGAATTTTCTTCCCAGCCGATTCAATTTGCTTATTGGGTTCCCAATGTCAGTGGTGGACTTGTGGTCAGTAATATTGAACAGCGTACAGACTGGAGCTACGACTATAATGTGCGTTTGGCTCAGGCAGCCGAGGCCAATGGCTTCGATTACGCCCTGACTCAGATCCGCTTTACCGCAGGTTATGGGGCAGAAAATCAACATGAGTCGGTCAGTTTTAGTCATGCCCTCTTGGCCAAAACTGAAAAGCTTAAAGTGATTGCTGCGATCTTACCCGGCCCATGGAAACCCGTTTTGGCGGCCAAACAACTGGCAACCATTGATTATCTGACTAATGGACGTATTGCCATTAATGTGGTGAGTGGTTGGTTTAAGGGTGAGTTTGATGCGATTGGAGAAGAATGGCCTGAACATGACCAACGTTATGTGCGTTCTGAAGAATTTATCCGTAGCATCAAGGGTATCTGGACAACGGATAACTTTAGTTTTGATGGTAAATATTACCAATTTAAAGATTATACCCTCAAACCAAAGCCGATTCAGAAATCGAGCATCGAAGTCTTTCAGGGTGGTAGTTCACGTGCTGCCCGCGATATGGCGTCACGGGTTTCAGACTGGTACTTCACCAACGGCAATACGGTTGAGGAAATTCAGAAACAAGTGGATGATATTCGTGCCAAGGCCAAAACAAATAATCATCAGGTTAAAATTGGGGTTAATGCCTTTATCATCGCCCGCGATACGGAAGCAGAAGCACAAGCCGTATTACAGGAAATTATTGATCAAGCCAACATTGAAGCAGTCAATGCCTTTGACGACGCAACCCGTCAGGCAGGCGCAGCCAGTCCTGAAGGTGAAGGCAACTGGGCAAAATCCACTTTTGAAGATCTGGTGCAATATAACGATGGCTTCAAAACCAATCTGATTGGCACACCTGCGCAAATCGCCGAGCGGATCGTGGCACTCAAAAATGTTGGTGTTGATTTGATTCTTTCAGGCTTCCTGCATTTTATTGAAGAAGTAGAATATTTTGGTGAAAAGGTTCTGCCTTTGGTTCGTGAATTAGAGTTACAACAACGGGTACAAACGACTGCGAAGTCGGCTTGAGTCAAATAAGCTTGAATAAAAATAATAAGAAATACTCTGTATAAAACAATAATTACACCCCAGAACTCGGTCTGGGGTGATTTTATTCTTCATTTGATCAATCCGCCCACTTTCAATAGGCTGAATTGGGTTATTTATTTTAAATTAGAATTTTGCTTTAAGCGTTAACGTGACGTTTCTTGGTTCTCCCCAATAAACACCATTGTAAAATCCAATTTCCTGATAATACTTTTCATCAAATAAATTATTAAATTGCAGGTTGGCACTTAAATTTTTGCTAAAGTCATAACCAATGTTAGCACTGGCTAGAAAATAGGCATCCTGACGAACAAAGCCATCGGTATTACTAGGTGCGCCACCCCACTTGCGCTTGACTTCGCTTTGCCAATTGATACCGAAACCTACATTTAGTTTCTCTGCGCCATTCCACCATGTCTCAGGTAATTTCAGATTGGTATACACTTTGACCAAATTTTGCGGTACGTTAGTTAAAGCACTTACTTGTGGAGAGCTCACGCTATTGACATAAGTATAGCCTGCACTCACATTCCAGCCTTGGGTAATTTGGCCAATAGCTTCTAGTTCAAAGCCTTCGACCTTATATCCTTCGCCAGATGCCATCATTGGATCAGCGCCATCATCTGTTTTAATTCCTTGATTAACAGCCTCTAGATCTCGAACTGCTATATTCTCTTTTTCAGAGCGAAAAATGGCAGCGGTTGCTAATAATTGTTCATTCAACAAACTGGTTTTCATCCCAATTTCATAGGCTTTTCCTGTTTCTGGATCAAGAAATCTACTATTTCGATCTTTATTGGTCGTTGGGCTAAAAATATCGGTATAACTCGCATAGGCTGTTACTAAAGGCGTAATGTCATATGTGACGCCGACATAAGGAGTAAAAGAATCCGCTTTTACATCACTTTTGGTACCATTGGTGGCTTTATATTCACTATATCGTCCCCCCACAATCAGTTTAAGTGGATCGGTAATGCTTAAACGCACCGTACTGTAAACCCCGTAATTTTGTTGTTTCGCATCTTTAGTTGAGGGAGTTACGGTATAATTTGGTTGAGTGGTGGCATTACCATTCCAGCTTTGCCAGTTATTAATCAAACATGATCCTGCGATATTATTGGCAATAGTTTCATTCTTTCCTGTACAGGTTACTTGATCGCCGATATTGCCATATAAAGCACCTGTTGGAGCATCACTGGAACGCTGATAACCATTCACCCCCAAAATGAATTCATGCTCACGATTAAATAGTTTAAATGGACCTGTCGTATATAATTCTAAATTGGTTTTTTTAGATTCCTGCGTCGGATAAACCGTAGACCAAAGGCCTATACCTGTACCATCTGACTTCGGAAAACCACTGCCACCATAAGACATCAACCAGAAATTTTTTGAATATGAATACGAAGCTGCGGCTTTAATCAACCAATCATTTGCAAATTTATAACTTAAATCGACAAATGCAGTACGATCATTCTGACTAATTGTGTTCCAACGATTCGCCAAACTGAAATTGCGTGGCAAATTAGCTAAACTGCCATCAGCATTCCAGTAGGGTACTGCTCCCCACGTCGAACCTTTGGGTTGATTGTCCTGATATTGAAAGCCAACACTTCCCGTTAAATGATCTGAAAAATCGGCCTCCACCATTGCCATTGCCGCTGTAGATTCGAGCGAGTAATAATCCATATATGAGTCGCCTTGCTCATGCATCGCCATAACACGACTACGAATACGACCATCTTGAGTTAATGGCACCGAAACATCCGCTTCATTACGAATCGTATCCCATCGACTGAATGAGGTAGATGCATAACCTGATAATTCTTTGGTAGGACGCTTACGGATCATGTTAATAGTCGCAGAAGGATTCCCCGTAGAACCACTTAAACCTGTTGCGCCTTTTACGACTTCAATACGATCAAAAAAGAAACTGTCAGTACGAGGACTATTATCGCCAATCGGCATTCCATCAATCTGGCGATTGGTAATCGGATAACCGCGGCTATAGTATGAAGAACGCTCACTATCAAGTTTCGTTACTGTGATGCCAGGCGTTGCCATTAATACATCATCAATAATATTTAAGTTTCTTTGCTCAATCTGCTCACGCGTAATCACGCTGACAGACTGAGGGGTTTCCTGAATACTCAAGTTTAATTTAGCGGATCCTTTAGACGCTTTTGCCTTATAGCTACCTGTACCTTCAGTTTTATCTCCCTGCTCATCAGCATGTAATACAATTGAGGGTAATACCGCCGTTTCTTGATCTGAAGCGTCCTCATTGGCAATGACTAAAGGTGAAATCCCAAGGAGAATAAACGAAACAACAGCATGTGATAAAGGAGTCTGGGAAAAGGTTGGCATTATAGTTCCATTAAATATTAATATTAACGATAATAATTATCATTTAATATAAACAGAAAAACAACACATCCTTCATCTTTCCACTAATTATGAGTAAGCTATATCCAAATTAAGAATAAAAACTCGGCTCAGGGACTTTTCCAGTTAACACCCACTCGCCCACTTCCTGATATTTGTAGTCGATCGGATCATGTAAGGTTTGAGTGCGTACATTGCGCCAGAACCGATCCAGATTGAGTTGTGCAGTTGTGGCACGTGCGCCCATCACCTGAAAAATATTCTGGGTAATGAAAAGACTGCTTTGCGTCGCAGCAATTTTAGCTGTGGCAATTGCAACAGATACTTCGCCACGTTGCTGTGCCGTTAATTGTTCTCCCTGTTGCCATGCGTGTTGTAACAGTTTAACTGCTTTTTCTGTCAATAAACGAACACTTTCAAGCTGAACATAAAATTCGGCAAAATGCTTTTGAATATAAGGGTCTTGGATTGCAGTTTCAGCACTTGATTTAAACCATGCTTTTTGTGACTGAACGGCTTGTCTGGCCGTTTCAAATGCCCCTTCTGCCACACCCAAAAATAAATGCACAAATATCAATTGAGCAATCAATGGTCTTAAACTTGCATAAGGCGTACTTAAAGGGCCAGGATTTAACAATAATTCATCTTTAAAAATTCTCACTTGTTCAAAATGCGTTGTACCACTATCGGTTTGGCGTTGTCCCATGTTGTTCCAATCACCAAGAAAATGAATTCCCTCTCGTTGACTTGGAATAACTCCGATGAATAACTTATCGTTTAAATAACCTGAACAGAGCAAAAAGTCAGAGTCCATTGAACCAGAACAAAAACTTTTATCTCCATGAAACAAATATTCATCTTCACTCAGTTGCTCGATTTGTACACGCTGATCTAGCGGATTAAGTGCATTTCCCCAAAATAATTGTTGCTGCGCCGTTTGTTCAAACCATTTGGCATATTGTTCAGGTTGGGAAAATAATTGTACGGTCGCAATCAGTAAATGATGAAATCCATAAACATGTGCCAATGAACTATCAGCCTGTGCAATGATTCGAATCGTGTTAAAAATGGTTGTCCAGTCTGCTCCGACTCCTCCATATTGTTGAGGAATCGATAAGCTCAATAATCCACTGGCACGGAGTTGATCGCGCTCAGTTTTTGGATTACCACCTTGTTTATCACGCGCCGCTGCTGTCTTTGCAAATTCAGATGCCAGTGTTTGGGCAATTTCAATCGGATCGTTGTGCAGTGAAAAATCAACGGCATTCATGTTTTTCATCCTTGCTTTATTTTTTAAATCAGTTCGATAGCCTAACAAACTTAAGCCAGTTGCTTTATCACAATCTAGAAGATACTCAGCATCAAAATAAAAATACCGTCTTGGCGACGGTATTTTTAGCAATCAAGATCAACGATCTGGATAAACGGTAGCAATCAAATGCTCCACCACCGCGGGTTCTGCCAGTGTTGAAGTATCACCCAGACTGCCCAGTTCGTTCGCCGCAATTTTACGTAAAATACGTCGCATGATTTTTCCTGAACGGGTTTTCGGCAAAGCAGGCGCCCAATGCAGTACATCAGGCATGGCGATCGGTCCAAGTTGTTTACGTACCCATTGGACTAATTCTCCCCGTAATTCTTCAGACTCAGCGACTCCTGCCTGTAAAGTCACAAAGGTACAAATGCCTTGTCCTTTAATTTCATGCGGCATTCCCACAACGGCAGCTTCAGCAACATGCTCATGAGCGACTAAGGCACTTTCAATTTCAGCGGTTCCCAAGCGGTGCCCTGAGACATTGAGTACATCATCGACACGCCCAGTAATCCAGTAGTATCCATCTTTATCACGCCGCGCACCATCGCCCGTAAAATAACTGCCTTTAAATGTGGAAAAATAGGCTTCAATAAAACGATTCGGATCGCCCCAAATCGTTCGCATTTGACCCGGCCATGAGTCCTTAATGATCAAATTTCCTTCAGCTTCGCCCTCAAGCTCGTTGCCTTCTCCATCCACTAGTGCAGGCTGCACCCCAAAATAAGGTCGAGTTGCAGAACCCGGTTTTAAAGCTGTAGCCCCTGGAAGCGGAGAAATTAAAATTCCCCCCGTTTCGGTTTGCCACCATGTATCGACCACAGGGCAACGAGCTTCACCCACTACATTGTAATACCATGACCAAGCTTCAGGGTTAATCGGCTCACCAACCGTTCCTAAAAGTCGCAAACTGCTACGGTCACTTTCGCGGACATAGGCATCGCCTTCACGCATCATGGAACGAATAGCCGTTGGTGCAGTATATAAAATCGTGACATTATGTTTATCGACAATATGCCCGATGCGCGCCCATGTTGGATATTGCGGAACGCCTTCAAACATTAAGGTCGTCGTTCCGTTAGACAAAGGTCCATAAAGCAGATAACTATGTCCTGTAATCCAGCCTACATCCGCAGTACACCAGTAAATATCGTCCTGTTTTAAATCAAAAACCTCTCTAAAGGTCGAATTCACATAGACCAGATAGCCGCCTGTGGTATGCAACACGCCTTTGGGTTTTCCTGTTGAGCCAGAAGTATAAAGAATAAATAAAGGATCTTCGGCATTCATCGGTTCAGGCGGGCAAATCTCATCAACTTCTGTGATCACTTCGTGATACCAAAGATCACGCTCTTGTTGAAAGTGGATTGGATTACCTGTGCGATGCACCACAATCACATGCTCTACGCTCTGGGTTCCATCCAGTTTTAGTGCTTCATCGACACTTTCTTTTAAAGGGAGTTGTTTCCCACCACGCATACCCGCATCGGCAGTAATGACCAGTTTGGCTTGACTGTCTTCAATTCGACTCGCCAATGAATCTGGAGAAAATCCACCAAAGACCACACAATGCACCGCACCAATACGCGCGCAGGCCAGCATGGCAATCGCGGCCTCGGACACCATTGGCATATACAACACCACACGGTCGCCTTTGGAAATACCATATTTTTTTAAAACATTGGCAAAACGACAAACTTCTTCGTATAACTCTTTAAACGAAATAATTTTATGCCGTGAAGGGTGATCACCTTCCCAAATAATCGCAGGTTTATGTGGATGTTCTTTGAGATGTCGATCCAGACAGTTTGCACTGACGTTTAACTCACCATCAGCGAACCATTCGATCTTAAAATTGTCGATGTCATAACTGGTATTTTTGACCTGGGTAAAGGGTTTGATCCAATCCAGTCGTTTCGCTTCGGCTGCCCAGAACTCTTCAGGTTGCTCGATTGATTGCTGATAACGCTCAAAATAATCTGCTTCAAGCGTCCGCGCTGTTTTTTTAAATTCTTCGGGTACTGGATAGATGTCATTCATGCTGTTCCCTTCCTTGATGTTTGATATCTCATCACGAGATTTTGTCAGTCATTTACTTATTGATTTTTATTCCGCCTTAAGCAGTATGAACACAGCATAAAAGCGCAAACAATAATGCTTTGGTCTTAGTTCAACATAGCCTAATTTTTTAGTTCAGACATTATCTTTTCGAATAAAATTATTGATTTTTTGTGTACTTAGCTATACTTTTTTTAATGGAGATTTCAAACTGTAGCTTCACTAAAGCTTAAGAACTGTAACATTTCATCCGAATATAACCATTCAAAAAAATGAGGACCATATGACACAGCCATCTTCAAATTCCCCTTTCTTTTCAAAAAGTAGTCTAGATATTAAGGATCATCCACTGACTCCCAATGGACGTTTTAATCGTTTGAGTTATCTGGGTTGGTATGGTTTTTTAAATATTGTGACCGTAGTTGCCTATTTAGCATTGGGCGTTTTTGTAGGCGCGTTTAGTCTAAGCACCTTTTCCATTAATGATCGAGTCATGGATTTGTTTAGTGGCGCAATGGGCATCGGCATCTTGGTGTTATGGGCAATTGTTGCCTATTTTCATATCGTTTTTTTAGTTCGTCGTTTACATGATGCCAATCGTAGTGGTTGGCTGTGTTTGTTGATTTTAATTCCGCTCGTACAATTTCTATTTATGCTTTATGTGCTTTTTGTTCCGGGAAGCAAAGGCTTGAATGATTATGGTGCACCGCGTCCGTCAGCCGTATGGGAAAAAATTCTGGCGTGGCTCATGATTATTGTCATGATTTTAAGTCTATTTTCTGTTGCCAGCCTGATTTCATTCATGTCTAGTACAGGCGAACTGCAAACCCCAACAGAGATCGTACAAAAAGGTACAAGCTATTTCTAATCTCTATTGCAACCTAGTTGAGGGTTATAGGTGATCGTACTACACTATCGCCTTGTTTTTTAAAGCTGGTATTTTGGAAATCAATGTGGCAGAAGATAATAAACTGAGCGATGTCGCAACCGATACCGCTCAACTGATTCAGCAGGCGGGTGAGAAAACCACAAAATCGGTCATTCAACATACTGAAAAATACCACGATGCCTATACCGCGATTGATAAAATCGTGGATAGCTTCTGGGAACGTGTGCCTTACTTATGCATTGCTTTGGCCGTTTTTTTGATTTTTTGGCTTTTAACCAAAGTCTTTAAATTTTTTATCGCCAAAACCCTCAGCAATCGCAGTTATACCCGCCAGAATCTGGTCTTGGTACTGAATCGTGTCGGTAGTGTTTTGATCATGTTTGTGGGTTTCCTCATTGCACTGGTGATTGCCATTCCAGGTTTTACCCCAAGTCAACTGGTCAGTGCGCTAGGGATTGGTTCGGTGGCGATTGGTTTCGCCTTTAAGGATATTTTCCAGAACTTATTATCGGGCGTTCTGATTTTATTGGGTGAACCATTTCGTATTGGCGACGATATTATTGTCAACGGTATGGAAGGAACCGTCGAAGATATTCAAATCCGTGCGACTTTTTTACGTTCGCCTGATGGCCGCCGTTTAGTGATTCCAAATGCAACGGTTTATACCAGCGCTATTACGGTGAATACTGCTTATCAACGTCGACGTTGCCAATTTGTGGTGGGTATTGGCTATGAAGATGATGAACAAAAAGCAAAATCGATTATTCTGGATATTCTGAATAATAACCGTAATGTCCTCAGTCAGCCTGCATTTAGTGTCAATGTCACCGCATTGGCCGATTTTTCAGTCAATCTTACAGTGCAATGGTGGGTAGACACGACAGAAACCGGGATTTCAGCTTCTATTAGTGAGATTCAGGCTGAAGTCAAACAGGCATTTAGTGCAAATGCCATCAACATTCCTTACCCGATTCAGGAACTTAAAGTCCATCAAAGTGCACCAGAATTACTCAATACAGCAACAACCGCAGAATCAAGCAAACAATCTTCCCAATAAATAGGAAATAGCGGTTTCTGTTCTTAGAATACGGTTGCCTAAGTGGTACGCTTGGCAGCCGTTTTTGGTCAGTAAATCTACCTCATAAGGGATAAATCCCCCTTCTGGCCCAATGACGATGCTACAGGGATGATCAATTGCATAGGGCATGGCGGTTTCTGCATACGGATGTGCCAAATAAGCAGGTCGATCTTTATCAATCATTTGCGGCAAAATATCTTCAACAAATGGCTTAAAACGTGGATATAACTCAATTTCAGGAACAACCACATCTCCTGCCTGCTCCAAGCCTAGAGTCACATAATGATCCAGTTGTTTTAAAAAAGGCGTTTGCCAATAACTTTTATCCACACGATAACTGTGGATAAGTATCAACTTGTCCACACCCAATGTCACGCTGTCCATCACAATACGACGTAACACTTTGGGTCGAGGCAAGGCGACAATTAAAGTCACAGGTAACTTAGCAGGAGTTGGTTCTTGCTGAATAGGCGCAACCCAAATTTTATCAGCATCTATCTGTTTAATTTCAACCAGATAACGTGCCTGATGACGAACTCCAACTTTGAGTCGATCACCGACTTTCAATTTTAACTGCTGAATAATATGCTGATATTGTCTGGGCTGGTGAATGACCCACAATGTCTCTTGAACATCCTCGGGTTCCAATAACACAATATTCATGCATCCTTCACCTGCTGATCCAGATAGTGGTCGATCACCGCGATATGATGTCGTAATGACCCCTGATTCCGCGCTAACACTCGTTGTGCCTGAGCTGCCATATGTTTTGCAGCCTCTTGATCATATAAATAATGTCGAAACGCTGCCACTGCCGCCTGTGCATCGGGTGCAATGTCAATCGCCTGTTCCGCAACACATTCATCTACGATATTTTGAAAATTAAAATAATGCGGGCCAATCACGGTCGGCACATAAAGCGCCATCGGTTCCAAAATGTTATGTCCGCCCCCCGGTTGATTGAGCGAACCACCGACAAAACAGACCTGACTTAAGGCATACCATAACCATAATTCACCCATACTATCTGCCAGATAAACTTGAGTATCGGGTTGAACGTTCTGACCCAAACTACGTCGTTGAGTGTTTAGATTGAGTTTCTGGCATAACTGAAAGACTTCATCAAAACGCTCAGGATGACGAGGTACCAAGATACATAACAAGGCAGGATTATTTTGTAAATCCTCTCGCAGTGCCTCAAGTAATAATTGTTCTTCTGGCGCATGGGTACTCGCCAAAGTCACAATCTGACGTTCAGCTAATTGCCATTGTTGTTGTATTTGTTCGGCTTGCTCAAGAAAATGGATGGGTGCTGAAATATCGAATTTAATATTACCCACTATTAGTGCTTTTTGTGCGGCTAAACCCAATTCAATATAGCGCTGTCGGGTGGATTGATCCTGTGCCAATAAAATATCTATTTTACTCAGCATCGCTCGGGTTAAACCCGCTACTCGGGCATAGCCTTTAGCCGATTTTTCAGAAAGCCGAGCATTGAGTACCATCACTGCAATCTGATGTTGTCTGGCTTGATCGATTAAATTTGGCCATAATTCTGTTTCGACTAAGGCCAAAAAACGTGGCTGGTATTTTGCAAAAAACTGTTGCAGCAGATCAATTTGATCCACAGGCAAATATACCGCCTGAAATAGATCCAGATACGGTTCTTTTAAAAATAAAGATTTGGCGCGCGTCTGACCTGTTTTGGTGGTATTGGTCACCAGAACGGGATAACCCAATTTTAAATAATGTTCAATCAATGGCTGCGCGGCATTGGTTTCACCCACTGAAACTGCATGAAACCATAAGGCATGACGATTTTTAACAGGCTGAAATGGCCCAAAGCGCTCCAGACATTCCTGTTGATAGAGTGCATCTGTTTCAGCGCGCTGTTTGATCTTCCAGCGATAAAAAGGCTTGATACACGCCAATAAAAAGTTATACCAAAATGGAGTCGCCAAACAGATACCTTGGAATTTGTAACTTGATCGAACTATATCATTGCAAAATAATAGAAGAAATAGTGTAATTGTCAGAAAATTAATAAACTATAGTGAGATTTCCCATATTGTTACTTATCTTATTATTAGGTTGTTTTTTAAGTATTCCTTTATTTTTTCTTTGGTATCGCCTTTTCAAAAAATACATTATCAACACCAAAAGAAGAAAACTCCTGACTTTTTTTGCAACGTTACTCACGATACCATTTATCTATATTGGATCAATCTTTATCTGGCTTTTTACTATCAGCTATTATCCTGATTATAGTTTCAATAAAAAAAAATGGTCTACAAATCAAGAAACTCGTTATGAGCTTTCTAAAGATATTATTGGCAGTAGAATGTTAATAGGAAAAACAAAATTAGAGGTTTTAAAAATCTTAGGCGATGAAAATAACAAAATTGAAGAAAATCATTGGATTTATTATTTAGGTACTAGACCTGAACTGTTCAACATTGACCCTGATATGCTTAAAATCGAATTCATAGATGGGAAAGTTATAAAAGTGAGTCAACACCCAACTTAAAACTAATTCGCCAAGTATAATCTAATAGATATCAAATTATACTCAGCATCAAAATCAAGAAATTAAATCGCTGGATAATCGGTATATCCCAATGCACCTTTGGCATAAATGGTTTCTGGATTTAACTCATTGAATGGCAGATTCTTTTCCAAACGTGTCAACAAGTCAGGATTAGCAATATAGGCTTTACCAAAAGAAACCGCATCTGCTTCGCCTGATGCCAAAAGCTGTTTGGCTGATTCAGGCGTTAGATTTTCATTGGCAATCCACGCCCCTGTAAATTGCTGACGCAATTGTGGACTGATACTGTCTTCGGCTTGATATTCTCTTGAGAAAACAAAGGCAATCTGGCGCTGACTCAGTTGTTGCATGACATAACCAAAGGTTTCTAGTGGATTGGCATCCCCCATGTCATGCGAATCTGCTCGCGGTGCAATATGCACACCAACACGTCCTGCACCCCAAACCTCAATAAATGCATCGACCACTTGTAACAATAAGCGCGCGCGATTTTCAAGGCTACCGCCATATTCATCATCACGATGGTTTGTGGTACTTTGCAAGAATTGATCAATCAAATAACCATTTGCCGCATGCAACTCCACTCCATCAAAACCAGCAACTTTGGCTAACTCCGCGGCATGTTTATATTGCGCGACAATCTCCTGAATCTCTTCAATCGATAATGCACGCGGTGTCACATATGGACGTTTTGGTCGTAATAAACTGACGTGTCCAGCTGGTTGAATGGCACTTGGTGCAACAGGTGTATCGCCATCCAAAAGATCTGGATGAGAAATACGTCCCACATGCCAAAGCTGTACCACCATTTTTGAGCCTTGTGCATGCACTGCCTCTATAATTGGCTGCCATGCCTGCGCCTGCTCTTCTGACCACAGTCCTGGTGTTTCTGCATAACCCACCGCTTTAGGGGCAATCACTGTCGCCTCAGTCAAGATCAGACCTGCATTGGCGCGCTGGGCATAGTATTCCTGCATCAATTGATTCGGAACGCGAGTTTCACCACTTCGTGCTCGGGTTAAAGGAGCCATGACCAGACGATTTTTAATTTCAAAATCGCCAATTTTCAAGGGAGAGTTCAATTCAGCCATAATCGCCTCGGCTCACACTGTTTGCTTGAGTTACAGTGCTTGTTTTAAATGATCGAGATATTGCTGAATCAATGCTTCATTACGTGAAAAATAAGACCATTGACCATATTTTTCGACCTTAATCAATCCTGCCTGTTGCAATACAGACAAATGATTGGACATGGTAGATTGGGAGACATTGCCCAAACGTTCAATGTGACCCGCACAGACACCACGTTCAAAATTGCCACACTCTTCTACCGACAAATAATGGGCTGGCTGCTTTAACCATTGCAAAATTTGCCGGCGAGTCGGATTGGCTAAGGCTTTAAAAATCGCATCTACATCCATAAACCTTGCTCATGGGTTAAATGACAAAGCATTGTTCAACACCTGATCTCATTATATCGAATAATTTAGATATTAATATCTATTTTTATAGATATATTGTCATCGCATGTAAATTTGCTTTGCCAATTGACTTGTAACTTAGAGACCTTGTTTTAAACTGGCTTCAATAAATTTGTCCAGATCACCATCCAGTACAGCGCCAGTATTGGAGTTCTCAACCCCAGTTCTTAAGTCTTTAATACGTGAATCATCCAGCACATAAGAGCGGATTTGACTGCCCCAACCGATGTCAGATTTGGAGTCTTCCAGTGCCTGAGCAGCTTCATTACGCTTACTCATTTCCAGCTCATACAATTTGGCACGTAACTGTTTCCATGCATGATCACGGTTCGCATGTTGTGAGCGCTGATTTTGACATGCCACCACAATCCCTGTTGGCGCATGGGTTAAACGCACCGCAGAATCGGTTTTGTTAATGTGCTGACCACCCGCACCTGAAGCGCGGTAAGTATCGGTGCGCACATCGGATGGATTGATTTCAATTTCGATATTGTCATCAATTTCAGGTGATACAAACACCGCGCTAAATGAAGTATGACGACGATTACCACTATCAAATGGTGATTTACGTACTAAGCGATGTACACCCGATTCGGTGCGTAACCAACCATAGGCATACTCACCCTCTACACGGATAGTCGCAGATTTAATGCCTGCCACATCACCATCTGACTCTTCCATCAATTCAGCTTTAAAGCCATGACGTTCGATCCAGCGCATATACATTCGTAATAGCATCGATGCCCAGTCTTGCGCTTCTGTGCCGCCAGACCCCGCCTGAATCTCGACATAACATGGATTTGGATCCATGGGGTTGCTAAACATCCGACGGAATTCTAGCTTGGCCAGCTCTTCTTCAGCGGTGGCAAGTTCAGCTTCCACATCCACCAGTAAGCTTTCATCATCGGCTTCAACCGCCAAATCCAGCATGGCTTTGGCATCTTCAAGTTGTTCAGCCAAACCATCCAGTACATTAATTATATTTTCAAGCTCGCCTTTTTCTTTGGCCATCGCTTGAGCGCGACTCTGGTCATTCCAGATCGCAGGATCTTCTAATTCACGCAGGACTTCTTCTAAACGTTCTTTTTTCAGATCGTAGTCAAAGATACCCCCGTAGTGTTTGACTACGATCAGTTAAATCTTTTAATTGGTTTAGATAAGGATTAATTTCCACGCGATTATGCTCACATCAAAAATAAATAGCGCATTATTTTAGCATAAAGTGTTTTTTAAGACATGATATGAAACATGATCACTGCAATGAAGACCTCAGACCGCACACTGAAAAAACTTAAAATAAGCTGAATAGCTTTCTGTATTCGGCTTCATTATTGCTATTTATTAAAGCATTTTACCCTCCATCATGATGTGCATCTGAAAATCTTGACTCACAAAAATGCCTCTTTATTGAGCAAATATTACAATACTCACAAAACTACGTATCTTTTAATAAAACAAAACATTCAATTATTTTGTTTAATTACAATAACTTATATTTAAAAATTTACATTGCAATTACATTATTACACTACAGTTACTAAGCCAAGATTGACGCACCATAATTTTCCAATACACTCTAAGTTGTAACAAAAGATTTACTTTTTTAAAAACTTTGGAGGGGAGATTTCCATGAAAAAATTAGCAATTGCATCTGCTTTATTATCCACATTGGCCTTTGTAGGCACTGGTACTGCACATGCCTATCAGGCTGAAGTCGGCGGTTCTTATACCTATAATGACTGGGATGACTATGATGCAACTCATCAGTTTGGTTTAGATGGAACTTACTATTTTAACCCTGTACAAACCCGTAATTCACCACTTGCAGAAGCCGCGTTTCTTGACCGTGCTAGTAACGTGAGTGCCAACGTTAAATATGCAGATAACGATGGCGTAAAAGACACTAATTACGGTATTGGCGCTGAATACTATGTTCCAAATAGTGACTTCTATGTGAGTGGTCGTATTGGTCGTGAAGAGTTTGAAGTCGATAACAGCCCAATTGATAGTAAAACAACTCTTTACGGTGCTGAAATCGGTTACCTACCAACACCAGGTTTATTACTTGCTTTGGGTGTAACAGGTTATGACCAGAAAGACGGCGATGATGGTGCTGACCCTACTATTCGTGCCAAATATGTCACTCAAGTCGGTCAACATGATGTAAACCTTGAAGCATACGGTGCATTTGGTGATCTAGATGAATATCGTGTTCGTGGTGATTACTATATCGATAAAACATTTAGCGTAGGTGCAGATTACTACAATAACGACTTAACAGATCGTGATGAGTGGGGTATTAACGCGAAGAAATTCCTCAATCAACAAGTCAGCGTTGAAGGTCGTATCGGATTTGGTGACAACTACAACACTTATGGTGTTCGTGCTGCTTACCGTTTCTAATTGGCTTTGTTGCACAAACCTAGAGCCTATAAGGTTTATTCAGTCCTATAATTTCAAAATGAATAAACCTACTCCTAAAACTTATCGTACAACCAACTGGTCTTCCTATAATCGCGCTCTCATTAATCGGGGCAACATTTCCATTTGGTTTGATCCAAACACTCAGTGGTATGCACAACCACAAAACAAGCAAGGTCGAAATCAAACTTACTCCGATACGGCTATTCAATGCTGTTTAATGATCAAATCTTTATTTAGACTCTCTTTACGCATGGTCACAGGTTTTGTTCAA
>OGQD01000457.1_pt1 | contig 31150 bp, 29 predicted proteins | sample 1553091 | NCBI WGS metagenome assembly OGQD01 (sample SAMEA2580290, study PRJEB22360) | human gut metagenome | biome: human gut; feature: human-associated habitat; material: faeces | place: Denmark | collected 2008/2010
GCCGCCCCCTGCTCCAGCAGCAACACCTCCTGCCCCGCTTCGGCCAGCATCCGCGCGCTCAACAGCCCGATGGCTCCCGCCCCTACCACAATCACCCGGCTCACTTGCACCTCTCGAGAACTGAATCTATACCGAAAAACGCGAAAGGAATTCGCACGACATACACATGACCCAAGGAAGACGCCATGAACCCGTCAAGACCGACAGGCTTTACCCTCGTGGAGCTGGTCATCACACTTGCCGTAATCGCGATACTTACCACCCTCGCCGCTCCCGCCCTGGCCAAATTGCTGCAAACCTCGCGAGACCAGGCAGCCATGGAAGAGCTGAACACCCTGCTGCACCATGCGCGCAGCCGGGCTGTCGAGCACAAACGAACGCTGCGTCTGTGTCCCAGCCTGAACGGCATCGACTGCAGCACGGACTGGTCCCAGCCCTGGCTGCTCAGCACCGAGCAAGGCAAGAAGCTCTACCACTCGACGCCCTACTCCGGCAGCCGCCCTCTTCAATGGTCGGGCTTCCGCGATGCGATCCGCTTTCACGGCAACGGCACCAGCCCGACCAGCAACGGCCGCTTCTACATCTGCGATGAACAGGCCATCACGCGGCAACTGGTCATCAATCGGCAGGGGAGGATACGCCGCGCCGGCATCCAGGAAAACCAGGAGCAGAGCCACCGCTGCCTGTAGCCCTGGCGTGGTTGAAGCCAGTCATCCGGGACATTTCACCGGTTATCCAGCGATGCAGGACATGAGAAAGGCCATGTCCGACTATTCGCATTACGAAACCAACCGGAGCAGCACATGTCCCGTGCACGTCACAATCGGGGCTTCACCCTAGTGGAGCTGATGGTTGTCATAAGCCTGCTGGCCATCATGGCTTCCATCGCCGTGCCCAATTTTACTCAGTTCACCCGCAACAATCAGGTACAAGCCAAGGCCGAGGAGCTGAAAACCTTTCTCGTCATGGCCCGCACCGAGGCGGTCAACTGGCGCACCATCATCGAACTCGATCTTGCTGCTAACGATACTTGGCAAGCCAAGCGCCCCAGTCAGAACGATCAGCTCCTGCGCAATATCGAGTTCACTCAGGGGAAGGTAAAGCTGGTTGCCACGAATGAAAGTGGGACTGGTATCACCGATCTGACCTACCGTCCCAACGGTACGGCCAGCAACCCCGCTCGCTTTACCGTGTGCTACGACGAAGATGCCGAGAACGGCTTCCTGATCACTATTCAGCCGAATGGCAGTATTCGTATGCATCCCCGCGGTAAAGATGAAAACAATACTGCCTTGGCCGCTTGCGAATAGGAGCCTCCATTGAATATCAGTAAAGGTTTCAGCCTGATTGAGGTGCTGGTCACCCTCCTGCTGGTTACACTGGGCATTCTCGGCATGGTTGCCATGCAGAGCCGGGGAATTCAATACACTCAGGATTCGGTCCAGCGAAACTCCGCAGTCGAGCTTTCCAATCAGTTCATTGACATGATGCGAGCCAATCCTGCAGCTCTCTTTGACGAGCTTCCGCCGGATTTTCCAGCCACTGGGAAGCTCAAAAGCAGTTCGTTGTTCTTCAAAAACAAAGGCAGCAACTTCTCTCCAGCTCCCACAGTACCTACCGCTAACGCCTGCCTGAATCCCACAACCACAGAGCTCCAGAGGAACTGCTGGATCGAGCAGGTCAAGAACCGACTCCCCGATGGAGCTGCTCTCCTGACACCTCAATTCTACATTTGCCGCAGTTCCAGCCCAGGAAATTGTGACGACCAAGGCTCCACTGTAGAAATCCAACTGGCTTGGCAAGTGAAGAAAGACACCTGCCCGGATACCCGAGTCCCCAATCCAACTACCTGCATCTATCGCACCCGGATCGAGCTATGATCAGCCTGAAAAAATCGCGAAGCCAGCGCGGTCTGTCCCTCATTGAGTTAATGGTCGCCTTAGCCATCGGCAGTTTTCTGATTATCGGTATTACACAGATCTATATCGATAACCGACGCAGTTACAACTTTCAGCAGCAACAGGCCGGCAATCAGGAAAACCACCGTTTTCTTGTTACCCTGATGGAAAGTTACCTAAACAAGGCAGGCTTCCGTAGAAGCCCGACCCAGCTACCCGATTATGCTTTTGATTCCTTGGCTGCCGATGCCGACTGTGACGCCTTCAAAAAGGAATCTCCCATCACCCGCGCTAAACCAGATGGAGGAGTAATCGGAATATGCCTGAGATACTTTCCACTCGTTCAAGGCGAGTTGGATTGCACCGGCAATGCTACCCCGAACTTTGATGGCAGCGACAAGGCATACAGTGAAAAAGGGGATCCGGTGATCATGGTACTGCGCTATAGACCTGCGGCAGACCTCAACGGAAAGCTGGAATGCAAGGTCGGCAATACGACCGCTGAGCTGGTCACTGGTATTGCAGACTTCCGTATGGCCTTTGGTGTAGGCAATAGCCTGGATCGCCAAATCGATAATGTCGTCAAATCGACTGATTACAGTGGCACCGGTTACATTATGCAGGTTCGCCTCAGCGCACTTATGGCTAGCGGTATCGGTCTACGCTCGACTGGCGGTGACTCCCTAGCACTGACATCTTGGACCAAAGACGCCTCAGCGGCAGAGAGAACCCGTCTGACCACTGGCGATAATGGCCAAGTATTTCAGATTGCCAACAGCAACACCGCGCTGAGGAATGTAATGCCATGAAGCCCCTCAATAATAATCGGCAATCTGGTGCGACACTATTGGTTGCACTAGTCCTTTTAGCCGTAGTGACTGTACTCACCGTTAGCAATATGCGTGAAGTTACTCTCGAAGGGCGCATGACGGCTAATCGCATGCAGGCACAACAGCTTCAACTTGCCAGCGAATCTGCTCTACGAGAAGCAGAAAAGCGATACTACGGCCCCACACACATCGAAGATAAACTCACGGAAAAGACCGCAAATTGCCAAAAAAGCAATACGTACGAACGCCTAGCCAATAAGCCGTGTTTAATAAAGCTCTCAGAGACGCTGGATCTCGAAGAGCATCTGGCGTTCCAGCGCAACCCACTGAAATTCATTGCAGAGAGCAGCTATCTGAATCATTGGACCGGCGCCAAAACCGACAGTGCAGGCGTTAACGCATTTGTCCCATGGATGCCTTATCGTGGAACGGATCCAGACAACACTAGCACGCTTGAGCACAAGGCCTATTGGAATACCGTTCAGATTCCCAGCGAAGGGATCAATGCAGAGTATGGCGACGCCATGCAAGGGAAAGGCACTTACTTTTACTTGGCCACCGCACAAGCAGCCGATCAATTTGCGCTGCAATCGACAATGGCCAATATTTACGTTGGCATCAACAACTAATTCCCAGACAGGGTGGTTAACATGACCCGCACAAAAACTCAGATCAGCGCACATTTTCTGAGCAGCTTAGTCATCAGCAGCGGCATTCTCCTGTCTGCACTGGATGCACAAGCCACCGTATCGCAAAACCCACTGAGCTTGACCGTCGGCGTTCCACCGAACATGGTCCTTACTCTCGACGACTCAGGCAGCATGCGCTGGGCCTTTGCGCCTGACGATATCAACGGCACACATGCTACGCGCCGGGCCAAGTCGAGCGATTTCAATCCGCTTTACTTCAACCCCAGCGTTACTTACAACGCACCTATCGTGTTCAACACATCTGGAAATGAGCAGCAGCTAGCTACCAGCTATAATGCCGCACTACTCAACGGCTATAAAAGCACCTACGGCACTATTGACCTGCGCAGTAATTATAAATTCACCTGGAGCTATGATTTACTCAGCAACCAGGCTACCAGCTACGGTTACAGCAGTACATCTAACCGCCTAGGAGAAAACCCCGCGACAGATTTTACTGCTAGTGTTGTACGCAGCACGAACGGAACATCAACCGTCACCAATGCCGGCATTACGTTTTCGATAGCACGTACAGGAAGCAACTCTTGCACTGCAACTGCAACCCTATCGGGCGTAAGTGTAACCGCAGACTGTAGTCGGACCGCCACAAATACTTATACCGCCTCACTTACGCAACGAGGAGTGCCAGCCTATTACTACGCCTATAACTCAGGCCTCGCCGCCAATTGCACCAAAGCTAACGATAACTGCTACCAGCTACGTTTCATTAGCAGCGATCAGCAACAGAACTTCGCTAACTGGTACTCCTTCTACCGCAACCGTGCCTTAGCCACCATCTCCGCTGCTGCCCTTGCTTTCTATGACCTATCACCCTCGGTAAGACTGACATGGCAAGGGCTTGGAAATTGCACCACACTCAACGGCGGCTCAACTGGCAGCTGCTACAATAACCTATTCCAAGAGTTCTCTCCCACTCACAAAGGGCAGCTCTATTCTTGGATGCAAAATATCAACTTTGACCAGAGCACCTATCTACCTGCTGCAATGAAGCGCGCAGGCGAGTTCTACAGCACAGGTACGCCTTGGCAGCACAACCCCAATGGCTCCGGCAATACAACTCAGAATACCTATGCTTGCCGTGCCAGCTATCATATTTTGATGACCGATGGTCAGTGGAATGCGACCACCACCATGCCCAGCAGCTTTCGCCATGACGCTGCATCTTTCACCCTGCCAGATGGAAAAAGCTATAGCGAGCGCAGGCCATTTTATGACAGCCAGAACCAAACTCTGGCAGACCTTGCCATGCATTACTGGGCTACAGACCTCAACCCGAGCCTAAGCAATAAAGTACCCGCATATATCCCCTTCAAAAGTGGAAACTCAACCACTGATTTTTGGGATCCACGTAACGATCCAGCTACTTGGCAACATATGACCAACTTCGTTATGGGGTTGGGTTTGACCGAGTCTCTAAATAACTCCAGTGTGCCTTGGGCAGGAAGTACCTTTACAGGCCAAGGCTATGCCCATCTGGTAGCCGGCACAGCCAATTGGCCTGCAGCATCCAGCGGCAGCGCCAATAATGTTTACGATCTGTGGCACTCGGCAATCAACTCACGCGGCGAGTTCTTTAGCGTCGACAGTCCCGATGCAATGGTAACGGCCTTTGCAGACATCCTTTCGCGAATAGCCGCTCGCAAGTCTACTGCTTCCCGCCCAGCCATGAACTCAGGCCAGGTAACAGAAGACGAGGTCAACGGTACCAAGATTACAACGGTGTCCTACCAGACCACTTATGCCAGCGACGAGAACTGGTCCGGCGATCTGATCCGTACGGAAAAAGCACGCACGTTCAATGCAGCCACAGGTGCCTATCAAGATACCCAGCGTACCGTATGGCAGGCTAGCGCAGAGATGCCTGCGGCAAACTCCCGCAGGATCTATATACCCACCACCTCCGGCAGCCTGCAGCCCTTCACCTGGAGCAATGCCGGATCTGCCAACACTCCCGGTACGCTGGCCAATCTCCTGAGTCGAGACCCGGAGAACGGCAACGCAGCGGATACCAAAGGTGAAGCACGCCTGAATTTCTTGCGCGGTGATCGCTCACGCGAAAATACCGATTTCCGGCAACGCACCTCGGTACTAGGCGACCTCTATTCCTCGACTCCAGTAGGAGTGTCCAAAGCGCGCTATCTGGTCAATATTGCTAATGATATAGAGAATAATCTCACATATACCACCTTTGCCGACTCGATGCTGAACCGCAAAGGTATGGTTTACGTAGGCGGCAACGATGGCATGCTGCATGGCTTCAATGCGCAAACAGGCCGAGAGGAGTTTGCTTTTATCCCCACCGCCGTATTCCCCAACTTGAACAAGCTGACCGGCAAGAACTACAACCACCACTTCTATGTGGACGGTTCTCCAGTCGTGGCCGATGTCTATGACAATGGCAGCTGGAGAACTATTTTGGTCGGCACACTGCGTGCCGGCGGCAAGAGCATCTTCGCTCTCGACGTTACTGATCCTGATAATATCCGGTTACTCTGGGAGTTCGATGACAGCAAGATCACCGGAACAAATGCGGTAAAAATGGGCTACAGCTTCTCTAAACCGACCATTGCCCGCTTGAACACCGGTAGATGGGCCGTGGTATTCGGCAATGGCTACGAAGCACAGAATCATACCAACGGCAAAGCGGCACTTTTCGTGCTGGACGCAGTTAACGGCACACTCCTTAAAAGCTTGGAGGTAGCAGGAACAGCGGGCTTGGCCAACGGCCTATCCACACCGAAGCTGTCAGATTACAACGCCGATGGTATTGCTGAATTCGCCTACGCTGGCGACTTGCAAGGCAACCTTTGGCGTTTCAATCTACATGCCAGCACTGCCAACTCTTTCTCCGTGGCTTATGGCGGCCAGCCCATGTTCCGAGCCGTATCGAGCGCTGGAAATCGCCAGCACATCACTGCAGCACCTTCGTTAGTCCGCCACCCCACCGGCAACGGTTACCTAGTCATTTTTGGCACCGGCAAATACTTTGAGGACAACGACAAGGATGGCGACAAATCCATGGCTCAGACGCTCTATGGCATTTGGGATCGCTACACCCGTTTGAATAGTGAAGATATCAGTGCTAGCAACGGCGCAATCTCCATTGCCCGAAGCAATTTGGTCGAGCAGACCATCGACACCGAAACTACAGCTACCAATCCAGCAGGTCAGAGCCTGAATGTCCGCACCATCAGTGATAATAATATTGCTTGGTACAACAACAACGGCGATATAGGCAAGCTCGGCTGGCGCCTCGACTTCAGGAGAGGCGCACTGGATGGAGAAATGTTGGTCGACGATATGGCTACATTGGGGCGCAGTCTGTTCCTGCAGACGCTGGTTCCCAATGATGACCCCTGCGCAGACGGGGCCAGCAACTGGACCTATGCGATCAATCCGCACAGTGGAGGACGCCTGAGACATAACGCCCTAATCCTGACAACGTCTTCGCCTAACGGAGTTATTCCCTCTGGACAACAGCAACCGGGTGAGGGCGGCTTGACCATTGCGCAGAAACCAGACGGTAATTTCGAGGTCTGCACTGGAACAACCTGCAATGACGTCAGACCAGACCCGGCCAGTATCGGCCGCCAGACTTGGCGTGCAGTTGAAGATATCGAGGAATGACGATGAAGCCTGAAACAAGAACGCAGCAAGGCTTTACTCTGATCGAAGTTTTGATTGCCGTAGCAATCGTTTCGATCTTGGCGGCTATTGCATACCCTAACTACAAGGAATATGTCGATCGAGGCAACCGTAGCGAAGGCCAGGCGCTGCTCAATGACACAGCGGCCGCACAGGAGCGATATTATGCTCAGAACTTCGTCTACATCACTGCAAATGGTGATATGGGCAAGCTCAATACCAGAACCATTTCATCCACAGAAAAATATACGTTATCGATAGGCACTGTGGCAGATGATGGCGGCTATACACTGACTGCCAACCAGCAATTCAACGACTCCGACTGCGGCAACCTGACGCTCAATGCTTTGGGCGTTAGGGGCATTACCGGCTCAGGTAAAACAAGCGATGAATGTTGGCGATAAATTCAGCGCTCAAACAAAAGGCCCAATCCATGATTGGGCCTTTTGCTTTATATCAAGACAACTACTCTTAGCACTGGATTTCACAGATTACCGTTTGAAGCAGCAGATCACACCGAACGAACCTCAATGATCTCCACATCGAAGCTCAACGTCTTCCCAGCCAACGGATGATTGAAGTCGATGGTCACCTGCTGCTCGTCAAACGCCTTGACGACCCCCGGCAGCTCGGTATTGGCGGCGTCGTTGAAGATGATCAGCAGCCCTTCGGACAGCTCCATCTCGGCGAACTGGGATCGCGGCATTACCTGTACATTCTGCGGGTTGGGCTGGCCGAAGGCGTTTTCCGGTTCGATCTGCAGGCTGCGCTTGTCGCCGGCCTTGAAGCCGTAGAGCGCGGCTTCGAAGCCCGGTAGCAGGTTGCCGTCGCCGACCTTGAAGATGGCCGGCTGCTTGTCGAAGGTGCTGTCGACCACATCGCCGTTGGCCAGCTTGAGGGCGAAGTGCAGAGTCACCTCTTTGTCCGGGCCGATACGCTGTTCAGTCATGGGCGGGTTCTCCGGACTTCTTGCTCTTGAACATGTCCAGCGCCAGCATCACGGCGCCAACAGTGATACCGCTGTCAGCCAGGTTGAAAGCCGGGAAGCGGTAGCGGTCCTGCCAGTGGACCAGGATGAAGTCGACCACATGACCGAGCACCACCCGGTCGTAGAGGTTGCCCAGCGCGCCCCCCAGCACCAGCGCCAGGGCGATGGCCAGCCAGGTTTCGTCGCGCTTCAGGCGCTTCATCCACACCACCAGCACAGCGCTGACGCCGAGCGCGATGGCCGCGAAGAACCAGCGTTGCCAGCCGGACTCGCCAGCCAGGAAGCTGAAGGCAGCGCCGCGATTGTAGACGTGCACCCAGTCGAAGTAGCCGTCGATCACCGTGACCCGCTGGCCATACTCCAGCACCTGCAGCACGATCTGCTTGCTGCCCTGGTCGAGCAGGAACACCGCCAGGGTCAGCCATAGCCAGGCCAGGCGACCGAAACGCGAGGCATCAGACATGCTTGCGCACCTCGCCATCGCCCTCGATGTTGCTCACGCAACGCTCGCACAGCTCCGGGTGGGCGGCATTGCTGCCGACGTCGGCACGGAAGTGCCAGCAGCGACCGCACTTGGCATGGGCCGACTTGACGATCTTCAGCTTGAGGCCGGGCACTTCGGTGTCCACCGCATCGGCCGGCGCATCGGCCAGCGGCGCGACGGTGGCGGCGGAAGTGATCAGGGCGAAGCGCAGCTCGTTGTCGAGCTTGGCCAGGGACTGCTGCAGGGATTCGTCGCCGTACAGGGTGACCTCGGCCTGTAGGTTGCCGCCGATGGCCTTGCTGTTGCGCAGGCTCTCCAGCTCCTTGTTCACGGCCGTGCGAACAGCGGTGAGTTGCTCCCAGTAGGCGCGATCCAGTTCGAAGCCTTGCGGCAGGCGATCGAGCCCTTCGTACCAGGTGTTCAGCATCACCGACTCGTTGCGCTCGCCCGGCAGGAACGACCAGATCTCGTCGGCGGTGAAGGCCAGGATCGGCGCGATCCAGCGCACCAGCGCCTCGGCGATGTGGTACTGGGCGCTCTGGCAGGAGCGACGCGCGACGCTGTCGGCGGCGGTGGTGTACTGGCGGTCCTTGATCACGTCCAAGTAGAAGCCGCCCAGCTCCTGCACGCAGAAGTTGTGCACCTTGGAGTAGACGTTCCAGAAGCGGTATTCGCCGTAGGCCTCGATGATCTCGGCCTGCAGACGCGCGGTGGCGTCCACGGCCCAGCGGTCCAGATCGAGCATCTGCGCGGCCGGCAGCAGGTCCTTGGCCGGGTCGAAGTCGCCCAGGTTGGCCAGCAGGAAGCGCATGGTGTTGCGGATGCGGCGGTAGGCGTCGGCGCTGCGCTGCAGGATCTGGTCGGAAACCGCCATCTCGCCGGAGTAGTCGGTCGACGCCACCCACAGGCGCAGGATGTCGGCGCCCAGGCTGTCGATCACTTTCTGCGGAGCAACCACGTTACCGAGGGACTTGGACTGCTTGCGGCCCTGCTCGTCGACGGTAAAGCCGTGGGTCAGCAGCTCCTTGTACGGCGCATGGCCGTCGATGGCGCAGCCCGTCAGCAGCGAGGAGTGGAACCAGCCGCGGTGCTGGTCGGAGCCTTCCAGGTACAGGTCGGCCGCCGGACCGGTGACATGCGCCAGTTCGGCATGGGAGCCGCGCAATACGTGCCAGTGGGTGGTGCCCGAGTCGAACCACACGTCGAGGGTGTCGCGGCTCTTGTCGTACTGGCCGGCTTCTTCACCGAGCAGTTCGGCAGCGTCGAGCTTGAACCAGGCTTCGATACCCTCCTTCTCGACACGCTGGGCGACTTCCTCCATCAGCTCCACGGTGCGCGGATGCAGTTCGCCGCTTTCCTTGTGGGTGAAGAACGGGATCGGCACCCCCCAGTTGCGCTGACGCGAGATGCACCAGTCAGGGCGACCGGCGATCATGCTGTGCAAGCGCGCCTGGCCCCAGGCCGGAACGAACTTGGTCTGTTCGATGGCGGCCAGCGAACGCTCACGCAGGGTAGCGCCCTCGTTTGGCTTGCTGTCCATACCGACGAACCACTGCGCGGTGGCGCGGTAGATCAGCGGGGTCTTGTGACGCCAGCAGTGCATGTAGCTGTGGCTGATCGCCTCGTGCTTGAGCAGCGCACCCACTTCCTCGAGCTTGGCGACGATGTTCGGGTTGGCCTTCCAGATGAACTGGCCGCCGAAGAACGGCAGCGAATCGACATACACACCGTTGCTCTGCACCGGGTTGAGGATGTCGTCGTTGCTCATCCCGTAGCGCTTGCAGCTGTAGAAGTCGTCCTCGCCATAGGCCGGCGCGGAGTGGACGATACCAGTACCAGCGCCCAGTTCGACGTAGTCGGCCAGGTACAGCGGCGACAGGCGATCATAGAACGGATGGCGGAAATTGATCAGTTCCAGCGCGGCCCCCGGGGCAGTGGCAATGACTTCGCCCTGCAGGCCATAACGCTGCAGGCTGCTCTCGACCATTTCCTCGGCCAGCAGCAGCAGGCGATCACCCACATCCACCAGCGCGTAGGTGAGCTCCGGGTGCACGTTCAGCGCCTGGTTGGCCGGAATGGTCCAGGGGGTGGTGGTCCAGATGACGATGGCGGTCGGCTTGTCCAGGCTGGCCAGGCCGAAGGCGGCGGCCAGCTTGTCGGCGTCCTCGATCGGGAAGGCAACGTCGATGGCGTCGGACTTCTTGTCCTGATACTCGACCTCAGCCTCGGCCAGGGCCGAACCGCAATCGAAGCAGAAGTTGACCGGCTTCAGGCCCTTGAACACGAAACCGTTCTTGACGATTTCCGCCAGTGCGCGGATTTCGCCGGCTTCGTTGGCGAAGTTCATGGTCAGGTAGGGGTTGTCCCACTCGCCCAGCACGCCCAGGCGAATGAAGCCGGCCTTCTGCTCCGCCACCTGCTCCGCGGCGTAGGCACGGCAGCGCTCGCGGGTCAGGTCGGCGGGCTGGTTCTTGCCGAAGGTGGTTTCCACCTTGTGCTCGATCGGCAGGCCATGGCAGTCCCAGCCCGGCACGTAGGGCGCATCGAAGCCGGCCATGGTCTTGGAGCGGGTGATGATGTCCTTGAGAATCTTGTTCAGCGCGTGACCGATGTGAATGCTGCCGTTGGCGTAGGGCGGGCCGTCGTGCAGGACGAACTTCGGCCGGGTCTCGCCGAGCTGGCGCAGCTTCTGGTACAGGCCAATGCTGTCCCAGCGTGCCAGGGTCTCCGGCTCGCGCTGCGGCAGGCCGGCTTTCATCGGGAAGGCGGTATCCGGGAGGTTCAGCGTGGCTTTGTAGTCGGTCATCTCAGGCTCTTCGATCAATCAAGCGGTTGGCCAAGCCAGTAGGCCCGGGCGGCGGCGACATCCGCGTCGATCGCCGTCTTCAGCGCCTCCAGGGAGGCGAAACGCTGCTCATCGCGCAGCTTGTGGTGGAATTCCACCGTCAGGCGCTGGCCATAGAGATCGCCAGCGTATTCCAGCAAATGCACTTCCAGATGCGGGCTGCCATCGCCCGCCACGGTCGGCCGCTGGCCGATATTGGCGACGCCGGGGAAGCGATGCCCCTCGTGCGTCGCGGTGACCAGAAACACCCCGCGCAGCGGCGGTTTGCGCCGCTTCAGCTGCACGTTTGCGGTCGGCGTGCCGAGCTGGCGGGCCAGCTTCTGGCCATGCAGCACACGGCCGGCCAGGGCATAGGGGCGGCCCAGCAGGCGCTCGGCCAACTCCAGTTCGCCGGCCTGCAGGGCCTGGCGCACTCGGGTGCTGCTGACGCGCTCGCCATCCAGCTCGACGGTCAACGCCGCCTCGACGCTGAAGCCCTGCTGCTCGCCGGCCTGGACCAGGAAGGCGAAGTCACCGGATCGACCGGCGCCGAAGCGGAAGTCGTCACCGACTTCCAGATGCTTCACGTGCAGCCCATCCACCAGCACTTGGCGCACGAACTCGTCGGCGGACAGCTCGCGCAAACGACGATTGAAGGCCAGGCACAACACCCGGTCGACGCCCTGGGCAGCCAGCAGCTCGAGCTTCTCGCGCAGACGGGTGAGACGCGCCGGGGCGGTATCGGGCGCGAAGAATTCACGCGGCTGCGGCTCGAAGATCACCACGCAGCTCGGCACGCCCAGTTCGATGGCGCGTTCGCGCAGACGAGCCAGGATGGCCTGGTGACCACGGTGCACGCCATCGAAATTGCCGATGGTGGCAACGCATCCCTGGGTCAGGGGTAGCAGATTGTGGAGGCCGCGGACCAGCTGCATAGCGTGCTTCTTGCTTACAAAGTGGCCGATTATACGCACAGGCGACTATCGGCGACAGGCAGTGTGTCAGCCGTCGGGCAAGTCAATGAATGGTGCGGCGGGCGAAATCCCTCGGGCGAAAACCGAGCAGCAGCAGCATGCCGAAATAGGTCACCGCCCCGGTTGCCACCAGCGCACCCAGGCGCAGTAGCCGCATCAGCATGTCGCCCTGCTCCCAAGCCGGCATGACATGCATCAGCACCAGCAGCACCGCCGCCATGACCACCACCGCCAGCACCAGCTTGAGCAGGAACGGCGTCCAGCCCGGCTGCGGCTGGTACATGCGCCGGCTGCGCAGCTGCCAGTAGAGCAGCCCCGCGTTGAGGCACGCCGCCAGGCTGATGGCCAGTGCCAGCCCGGCGTGCCGAAGGTCCAGGCCGAAGACGAACAGCGCATTCATCGCCTGGGTCGCCAGCAGGCTGACGATGGCGATGCGCACCGGGGTCTTGATGTTCTGCTGGGCATAGAAGCCCGGTGCCAGGATCTTGATCAGGATCAGCGCCAGCAGGCCGACTGCGTAGGCGACCAGGGCCTGCTGGGTCATGGCCGAGTCATGGGCAGTGAACTTGCCGTACTGGAACAGCGAGACGACCAGCGGCTCGGCGATGATCGCCAGCGCCAGGGTGCAGGGCAGCACCAACAGGAAGCAGAGGCGCAGGCCCCAGTCGAGCAGCCGCGAATACTCCTCGCGGTCGGCGCTGGCGTAGGTCTTGGCCAGCGCCGGCAACAGGATGGTCCCCAGCGCCACGCCGAGCACACCGGAGGGCAGCTCCATCAGACGATCCGCGTAATACATCCAAGACACGGAACCGGCCACTAGGAAGGAGGCGAAGATGGTGTTGATGATCAGCGAGATCTGGCTCACCGACACGCCGAAGATCGCCGGCCCCATCTGCTTGAGCACCCGCCACACGCCCGTGTCGCGCAGGCTCAGGCGCGGCAGCACCAGCATGCCGGTCTTCTTCAGCGCCGGCAGCTGCCAGAGGAACTGAGCCAGGCCGCCGACCAGCACGGCCCAACCCAGCGCCATGATCGGCGGATCGAAATACGGCGCGAACCAGACCGAGAACACGATCATGCTGACGTTCAGCAGGGTCGGCACGAACGCCGGCACCGAGAAGCGGTTCCAGGTATTGAGCACCGCACCGACCAGCGATGACAGCGAGATCAGCAATATGTAGGGGAAGGTCACCCGCAGCAGATCGGTGGTCAGCGCGAACCGCTCGGCCTCGTCGGCGAAGCCCGGCGCGGTGATCCAGACGATCCACGGCGCGGCGAGGATGCCGAGCAAGGTCACCAGCGCCAGCACCAGGGTCAGCAGGCCGGCGACGTAAGCCAGGAAGGTGCGGGTCGCCTCCTCGCCCTGCTGGGTCTTGTACTCGGCCAGGATCGGCACGAAGGCCTGGGAGAAGGCGCCCTCGGCGAAAATCCGGCGCAGCAGGTTGGGCAGCTTGAAGGCGACGACGAAGGCGTCCGACGCCACGCCAGCGCCGAAGGTGCGCGCGATGATCGTGTCGCGGACGAAGCCCAGCACGCGGGAGAGCATGGTCAGGGAACTGACGGCGGCCAGGGACTTGAGCAGATTCATGGAGTCTCGACGATCCGGAGGGCCGGCGTGGCTGGCCGGCAGATGAAGGCGAGGAGTGTAACCAGCCGCCGCTGGTCAGACCAGCCAATGAAGACACTTCCCCACTTGACAGGCACGCTGCGCATCGGCATGATTTGCGGCCTTATTTGTTGCTATCCCCCTAGTTTTCGAGGAGCTTGACGGTGGCCAATACACCTTCTGCCAAAAAACGCGCCAAACAGGCTGAGAAGCGTCGTAGCCATAACGCCAGCCTGCGCTCCATGGTCCGTACCTACATCAAGAACGTGGTCAAGGCCATCGACGCCAAGGACCTGGAAAAGGCTCAGACCGCCTACACCCTGGCCGTTCCGGTCATCGACCGCATGGCCGACAAGGGCATCATCCACAAGAACAAGGCCGCTCGCCACAAGAGCCGCCTGAACGGCCACATCAAGGTTCTGGCTACCGCCGCCTGATTGGTTCTGTTCTTGAAAAGACCGGCCTCAGGGCCGGTTTTTTATTGCCCGCGATTTTTCTCAAACAGAAGAAAAAAGCCGGAGCATCCTCCGGCCTTCTTGATTACTGCGCCGCCCAGGGCAGGATCGGGATGGCCGTCACCGCATTCTGCGGACTGCCCTCGATCACCCTGTCGCTGTACACCAGATAGACCAGGGTATTGCGCTTCTGGTCGAAGAAACGCACCACCTGCATGGTCTTGAACACCAGCGAGGTACGCTCCTTGAATACCTCCTCGCCATCCTTCAGCTTGCCGACGAAGCGGACGGGGCCGACCTGACGACAGGCAATCGACGCCTCGGCACGATCCTCGGCCAATCCCAGACCACCCTTGACCCCACCCGTCTTGGCGCGCGACAGGTAGCAGGTCACGCCCTCCACCTTGGGATCGTCGAAGGCCTCGACCACGATTCTGTCGTTCGGCCCCACCCACTTGAACACCGTGGAGACCTCGCCGATCTCCTCCGCCTGCGCCACCAGCGGCAACGCCAGGCATACCGCCAGCAATCCTTTCGCAATACGCATAACACCTCCAAAATCGGCTCACAGGCTCGCGAGCTAGAGCCATGCAAGGCAAAAGCAGGCGAGGAAGCGGAGTTTACAAGCCGTAAATGAGCTTTCCGAGCCTGCTTTTAACGCGGCAGGGCCGACACGCAGCAGCCTGTGAGCCGATTTTCAGACCAGAATCAGATTGTCCCGGTGCACCAACTCCGGCTCGTCGACGTAGCCCAGCAGCCTCTCGATGGCATCGGAAGGCTGACCGATGATCTTCTGCGCCTCCAGGGCACTGTAGTTGGCCAGGCCGCGGGCGATCTCGCGCCCATCGGGACCGACGCAGACCACCATCTCGCCACGACGGAAACTGCCCTGCACCTCTCGCACCCCGACCGGCAGCAGGCTCTTGCGGTCGGCCGTCAGCGCCTTCACCGCACCCGCATCCAGCACCAGGGTGCCGCGAGTCTGCAGATGCCCCGCCAGCCATTGCTTGCGCGCCGCCAGCAAGCCACGCTCGGGCGCCAGCAGGGTACCCAGGCGCTCACCCGCCTTGAGGCGATCCAGTACGCGCTCGATGCGCCCGCCGACGATCACCGTGTGCGCCCCGGAGCGCGCCGCCAGACGCGCCGCGCGCAGCTTGGTCTGCATGCCACCGCGCCCCAGCGCGCCACCGGTGCCGCCCGCCACCGTATCCAGCGACGGATCGTCGGCGCGCGCCTCGAAAATCAGCTGAGCATCGGGATTGTGCCGCGGGTCGGCATCGAACATGCCGTCGCGGTCGGTGAGGATCACCAGCAGGTCGGCCTCTACCAGATTGGCCACCAGCGCCGCCAGGGTGTCGTTGTCGCCGAAGCGGATCTCGTCGGTGACCACAGTGTCGTTCTCGTTGATCACCGGCACCACGCTCAGGTCGACCAGCGTGCGCAGGGTGCTGCGGGCATTCAGGTAGCGCTTGCGGTCGGACAGGTCGTCGTGGGTCAGCAGCACCTGGGCGGTGTGCTTGCCATGCTCGGCGAAGCTCGACTCCCAGGCCTGCACCAGCACCATCTGGCCGATGGCTGCCGCCGCCTGCAGCTCGTGCATCGCGCTCGGCCGGGCAGTCCAACCGAGGCGACTCATTCCCGCCGCCACCGCGCCGGACGACACCAGCACCAGCTCCACCCCTGCCTCGCGCAGGGCCACCATCTGCTCGACCCACACCGCCATGGCGGAGCGATCCAGGCCACGCCCGTCGGCGGTCAGCAGCGCACTTCCTATCTTCACCACCCAGCGCTGCGCGCCGGTCACCTTGTCCCGCATGATGCCCTCTGCATTCAAGCCAATCGGCACAACGCCGCTGTTAAAGCGGCGCTGCACGATACCCATTGTCAGTCCCGGACGTAAATGATCTCGGGACCGTCTTCGTCATCCTCGAAGTCATCCCAGTCATCGTCGTCGCCCACATCGTCGACGCTCTTCAGCCCCGCCTTACGCAGCGCGCGCTTGTCATCCAGCGCCTGCAGACGGGCGCGCGCCTCGTCCTCGATGCGGCGATCCAGCTCCGCCAGTTCCTCGGCAAACGCCGGCTCTTCGGCGATGCGCACAGCACGCTCATCCATGTAGCGCATGATCGCCTGGCTCAGCGCCTCGGTACCCTCGCTCTCCAGGGCGGAGATGACGAACACCGGCCCCTTCCAGTCGAGACGCTCGACCACCGCCCGCATGCGCTCCTCGCGCTCATCGTCGAGCAACTGGTCGCACTTGTTCAGCACCAGCCAGCGCTCGCGCTCGGCCAGCGCCGGGCTGAATTTCTCCAGCTCGCTGATGATGACTTCGGCAGCCTCGGCGGGATCACTCTGATCCAGCGGCGCCATGTCCACCAGGTGCAGCAACAGATGGGTACGCGCCAGGTGCTTGAGGAAACGGATACCCAGACCGGCGCCTTCGGAGGCCCCCTCGATCAACCCCGGGATATCGGCGATCACGAAGCTCTTGTAGCGACCGACACTGACCACGCCCAGGTTCGGCACCAGGGTAGTGAAGGGATAGTCGGCCACCTTCGGTTTGGCCGCGGACACGGAACGAATGAAGGTGCTCTTGCCCGCGTTCGGCAAGCCGAGCAGACCGACATCGGCCAGCACCTTCAGCTCCAGCTTGAGGTCGCGCTGCTCACCCGGCTTGCCCGGCGTGGTCTGGCGCGGCGCACGGTTGGTGCTGGACTTGAAGCGGGTGTTGCCCAGGCCATGCCAGCCACCCTGCGCCACCATCAGGCGCTGGCCCGGCTTGGTCAGGTCACCGATGATCTCCTGGGTCGCCGCGTCGATCACCGTGGTACCGACCGGCACCGGGAGGACCAGATCCTCACCCTTGGCGCCCGTGCATTCGGTACTGCCGCCCTTCTCGCCATTACGCGCATTGAAGCGACGGGTATAGCGGTAGTCGACCAGGGTATTCAGGTTCGGATCGGCCTCCATGAACACGGAGCCGCCGTCACCGCCGTCGCCGCCGTTGGGGCCACCCTTCTCGATGAACTTCTCGCGCCGGAAGCTCATCATGCCGTTGCCGCCGTCGCCGGCTTTTACAAATATCGAAACTTCGTCGACGAATTTCATTAGGGTTGCCTCCCACCGCAGCGGCGGGCCAGTGAACTCAGGAATACAGGATACACAGAAACAAAAAAGCCCCGTCGCGAGACAGGGCTTTTTCAGCAAGCGCGACCTCAGGCGGTCACGATGCTCACGTAACGGCGGTTGAACTCGCCCTTCACGTCGAACTTGATCACGCCGTCGACTTTCGCGAACAGGGTGTGATCCTTGCCCATGCCAACGCCGTAGCCAGCGTGGAACTGGGTGCCGCGCTGACGCACGATGATGTTGCCAGCCTTGATGACCTGGCCACCGTACATCTTCACGCCAAGGCGTTTGCTTTCTGAATCGCGGCCGTTACGAGTACTACCGCCAGCTTTTTTGTGTGCCATGAGTCATAGCCTCCTAAAAGGGGATCAGGCCTGGATGCCGGTGATCTTGATTTCGGTGAACCACTGACGGTGGCCCTGACGCTTCATGTGGTGCTTGCGACGGCGGAACTTGATGATGGTCACTTTGTCGTGACGGCCCTGGGAGACCACCTCGGCGACAACCTTGGCACCATCGACCACCGGAGCGCCGATTTTCACGTCGTCACCGTTGCCAACCAGCAGAACGCGGTCGAAAGTCACGGATTCGCCGGTGGCGACTTCCAGCTTCTCGACCTTGAGGAATTCGCCTTCGGCGACTTTGTACTGCTTGCCACCGGTAACAATTACTGCGTACATGGATTTTTCTCCGTTGAACCTGCTCACCCGACTCTTTAATAGGAAGAGTTATTGGCCGGCATGGCTGCATGGGGCCGGAACTGACGCCCGTGCAATTGCGTAAGGCAGGGAGTGCCCATAGAAGTTTGGGGCCGCGATTGTACGGAAAGCCCGGAGGCGAGGCAAGCCCTGCCAGGCCTTGCCTTGACAGCCCCTACCCCGCCCCCTAGCATGCCGCGCAGCCCGGTCTGCCCAGGCAGACCCGCCATTTCGCCGCCCTCCGCCCCGCGAGGCAGCCGGCCCCGTTCCAGGAGCTCCCGTCACCGATGCAACCCCAGGCCTTCCAAAGCGTGGTCGCGGACGATTTCACCGCCGTCGACGGCATCATCCGCCAGCAGCTGAAGTCCCATGTGCCCCTGGTGGAAAAGATCGGCGACTACATCATTTCCGCCGGCGGCAAGCGCCTGCGCCCGCTGCTGGTGCTGCTCAGCGGCAAGGCGCTCGGCTACCAGGCCGACGACCTGCGCCTGCTGGCCGCCACCATCGAGTTCCTGCATACCGCCACCCTGCTGCACGACGACGTGGTCGACATGTCCGGCATGCGCCGCGGCCGCGCCACCGCCAACGCCCAGTGGGGCAATGCGCCCAGCGTGCTGGTCGGCGACTTCCTCTATTCCCGCTCGTTCGAGATGATGGTCGAGCTCGGCTCCATGCCGGTGATGCGCATTCTCTCCCGCGCCACCCGGGTGATCGCCGAAGGCGAGGTGCTGCAGCTGTCCAAGGTGCGCGACGCCAGCACCACCGAAGAGACCTACATGGACGTCATCCGCGGCAAGACCGCCATGCTGTTCGAGGCCTCGACCCACAGCGCCGCCGCCCTGGCTGGCGCGAGCGAGGCGCAGAGCGAGGCCCTGCGCCACTTCGGCGACCACCTCGGCATCGCCTTCCAGCTGGTCGACGATCTGCTCGACTACCAGGGCGACGCCACCGCCCTGGGCAAGAACGTCGGCGACGACCTGGCCGAGGGCAAGCCGACCCTGCCGCTGATCTACACCATGCGCGAGGGCAGCGCCGAACAGGCCGCGCTGGTGCGCACCGCCATCCAGAAGGGCGGCATCGAGGATCTGGAGAGCATCCGTGCCGCCGTACAGGCCTCCGGCTCCCTGGACTACACCGCCCGCCTGGCACGCGAGCATGCCGAGAAGGCGATCGCCTGCCTGGAGGCCCTTCCGGACAACGCCTACCGCGACGCCCTGATCGAGCTGAGCCACTTCGCCGTCGCCCGCACCCACTGACACGGCGCCGCACGATAAAGAGCCCGTTCCTGTGACGGGCTTTTTTGTGCCCAGCCATCCTCGCGGCCACCCTCTTCGGCCACCATCCGTAGCGACGTCAGGAATCGCTGCGGGCGATTTTTTTGCGAGCCGATCTCGGCGCGCACGGCGACCGTTCGGTCGAGTGCCCGACAAAAGACGCGATTGACGCTTGCTATTTTGATAATAGGAATTATTCTCATATCCATTAAATGGACGACAAAGGAGATGAGCCATGACCTATCTGATCGATGCCTGGCTGGATCGCCCCCACCCCTATCTGCGCATCCTCAATAGGGAGACCGGCGAGGTGTGCGCCGTGCTGGAAGAGGAAGCCATAGGCGAGCTGCGCGATCAGGGCGACCTCGACCTCGCCGGCCTCAGTTCGTGCGAACCAGGCGTGCTCAAGGAGCTGGTGCGCGGCCTGTTCCTGTTCTGCTACGCACGGGCGCTCAGGCCCCATAGCGAGCCGCACTGAGCAACGCTGACGAGGCGCGGCCAGACCGCCAGTCTCGTCGGCAACCCGGCAGAGGGAGCGTGCCGGGATAGCGCGGAGCGATTGCCCCGCGCAGGTGCCCGGATCGGTCAGGAAGGCCGTCCGGGCATCGCCTTTTACAGGATGTCGAGCAGCTCGACGTCGAACACCAGCACGCTGTGCGGCGGGATGCTGCCGACAGCCTGGCCACCGTAGGCCAGCTCGCTCGGCACGTGCAGGCGCCACTTGCTGCCGGCGCTCATCAGTTGCAGGGCCTCGACCCAGCCGGCGATCACGCCGCCGACCGGAAATTCGGCCGGCTGGCCCCGATCATAGGAACTGTCGAACACGGTGCCGTCGATCAGGGTGCCGTGGTAATGGGTACGCACATGATCCTCGCGCGACGGTTTGGCACCCTCGCCCGCCACCAGCACTTCGTACTGCAGGCCGGACTCCAGCACGGTCACGCCCTCACGCTTGGCGTTCTCGACCAGGTACTCGCGCCCGGCGCCGGCAGCAGCCTCGGCCTTGGCGGCGGCTTCGGCCTGCATGACTTCGCGGATCACCCGGAAGCTGGCGTTCAGCGCCTCGGGCGAGACCTGACTCGGCTGGCCGTTGAAGGCGTCGCGCAGACCGGCGACGATGGCTTCCAGGCTGGCACCGGGCGGCGGGTTGTCACGCAGCTGGTCGCCCAGTTGGCGGCCGATGCCGTAGCTGACACGGCCTTCGTCGGTGGAAAGCTCGCTGGAAAGGTTCAGGTCGGACATGGCCGGGCTCCGCTAGGGGGTCGAAAAAGGTCGGCCAGACTAGCACAGCCACCCGCAAACGAAACCGCCCGGGCATCTCGCGACGGCCGGGCGGTTGCGACACGAGGCGGGATCAATCGTGCTTGGTCAGCTTGTCCAGGTAGCCCATGGCGAAGGCCGAGGCGACGAAGGTCATGTGGATGATCACGTACCACATCAGGTGGGTGCTGTCGTAGTTGCGCGCATCCATGAACACCCGCAGCAGGTGGATCGAGGAGATCGCCACGATGGACGCCGCCACCTTCATCTTCAGCGAGCTGGAGTCCATCTTGCCCAGCCAGTTGAGCTTCTCCTTGGACTCGTCGATATCCAGCTGGGACACGAAGTTCTCGTAGCCGGAGATCATCACCATCACCAGCAGGCCACCGACCAGGGCCATGTCGATCAGCGACAGCAGCACCAGGATCAGTTCGGCCTCGGCCATCGCGAAGACGCTGGGCAGAATATGGAAGACTTCCTGGAAGAACTTCAGCGCCAGCGCCAGCAGTCCCAGCGACAGGCCGAAGTAGATAGGCGCCAGCAGCCAGCGCGAGGCGTACATCGCGTTTTCGATAAAGCGTTCCATGTTGACTCGCCGAGTGGGAAAAACAGGCGGCGAGTATACCCAGCCAGCCATGGCGGGCAAGGCACCCGCGTCGCCGAGAGGTTATCCCCGTCTGCTGTGGATAACCTTGTGGGCAGAGGCAGGAAGGATCGCCGTATCCCCGGCGCAGCGGGAGTCACGTACGGATTGGGCAAAAAGCGCTCAGCTCTCGGGGTGGAACTGACAGATACCGGCCGGGCCTGGGCATGCGCCATTCAACCTGCGCAGCTCCGCCAGCAGATGCAGGCGCCAGATGGGCTCCTCCGTACAGGGCTCGTAGCCTTGAACGGTCAGGCAATCGGCAATCGAATCGAGCACCCTCTCTGCGACGAAAGGCCCGTGGAATGGGCCTTGCGCCTTGATCGCCGAGGGCTGCGCCCCCGACATGCCGGCCGCGCACAGCAGCGTCCACAGGCCACGCCCGCCGGCCAGCGGACGGATCTCGCACTCGATACGGGTGGTCAGGCCTAGGCACTGACGGGTGAGGCAGAGGCTGCGCGGCATGGCGGCGATCCTCGCGAGGTCTGGCATTCAGCCTACACCCCGCCACGCCGCTTCGGAAAGGTGAAAGTTATCCCCGCAGACTGTGGATAACTCTGTGGACGGTGTCTGGGAAAAGCCGTCGCAGCGACGCCCGCCGAGGGCGCCGCCGGAATGCGCAGAGACTGACCAGTTGTCGCGTAACCGCGAGCATCATTCCTTGGGCGCTTTCGCCGCCGGCTTGGCCCGGGTCTTCACTTCCTTGATCTTCGGCTCCTTGTCCTTCTCGTCCTCTTCCATCCCCATCTCGGCGATGCTGCGCAGGCGCTCCACCACCCGCGCGTTGACGCTGCCCTTGGGGAAGCGCCCCTTCTCGTCCGGCGCGCCCGCCGGCTCACCCAGCAGCAGGGCCAGAGCCTCGTCGACGTGGCGCACGGCATAGACGTTGAACTGGCCGTTGCGCACCGCCTGCAGCACGCGCTCGTCGAGCATCAGGTTGCTGACGTTGGAATGGGGGATGATCACCCCCTGTTCGCCGGTCAGGCCGCGCGCCTCGCACAGGCGGAAGAAACCCTCGATCTTCTCGTTGACGCCACCGACCGCCTGCACCTCGCCGAACTGGTTGATTGAGCCGGTGATCGCGAAGCACTGCTTGAGCGGCGTGCGCGACAGGGCCGAGATCAGGGTGCAGACCTCGCCGAGGGAGGCGCTGTCGCCGTCGACATAGCCATAGGACTGCTCCAGCGCGATGCTGGCGGAAATCTCCAGGGGGAATTCCTGGGCGTAGCGGCTGCCGAGGAAGCCGGTGACGATCATCACGCCCTTGGAGTGGATCGGCTGCCCCAGGCTGACCTCGCGCTCGATGTCGACGATGCCCGAGCCGCCCGGGTAGACGGTGGCGGAAATCCGCGCCGGCACGCCGAAGGCTGAGTCGCCGACTTCCAGCACGGTCAGCCCGTTGCACTTGCCGATGGCCTCGCCGGCAGTGTCGATCAGGATGATGCCGGCCAGCATATCGTCGATGATCCGCGCCGACACGCGCCCGGTGCGGTCGGACTTGGCCTTCAGCGCCCGCTCGATATGGCCGACGTCGGTCACCGCATCGCCGGCCAGCTGACGCACGAAGTCGGCCTCGCTGACCAGCTGGAACAGGTCGCCGATGCGCGCCGACAACCGCCCCTGGTGCTCGGCCAGGCGCGCGCTGTAGGTGGCCAGGCGCGCCACGGCGGCGGCGGTGAGCGGCGCCATGCCCTCCTCCGAGGTACGGGTCTTGAGCAGCTGGGCGAACTGTTCGAGGCTGTCGTCGGCGACCGGGATCTCCTCGTCGAAGTCCACCAGCACGCGGAACATCTCCTGGAAGTCGGAATCCAGGTCCTGCAGCGCGTAGTACAGCTGGCGCGAACCGATAATGACGACCTTGAGCTGCAGCGGGATGACCTGTGGCGTGAGGGTCACGGTGGCGATGCGCCCCATGTCGCCGAGCGGCGACTCCATCTTCAACTGGCGCGAATGCAGCGCGCGCTTGAGCGCGTCCCAGACGAAGGGCTCGCCGAGCAGCTTCTCCGCCTCCACGATCAGGTAGCCGCCGTTGGAGCGGTGCAGGGCACCCGGGCGCAGCTGGCGGTAGCTGGTGTAGAGCGCGCCCTGGTCGGTGCTGTACTCGATGCGGCCGAACAGGTTGTCGTAGGTCGGGTGCGATTCGAACACCACCGGGGCGCCGCCGTCGGCGTGATGATCGACCACCAGGCTGGGGCAGTACTGCTCCTCCAGCATCTCGCGGCGCTGGACGTCGGGCTTGTCGTCCAGCAACTGGTCGACCACCGTGCGCAGCAGGTTGACCTGCACCGCCTGCAAGTAGGCGCAGACGCCAGTGTTCTCCGCGTATTTCTCCGAGAGCGGCGCGAGCAGCGGCTGCAGGGCCAGGGTGATGGTTTCCTCGTTGAGCTGGCGCAGCTGGTTGCTGCTCTCGCGCTTCCACTGGGGCAGGCTGGCCAGTTCCTCGTTGAGGCGCTCTTCCAGCGCGGCGATGTCCTCGTGGAAGCGCTCGCGCTCGGCTTCCGGCAACTGGGCGAATTCCGCTTCGTCCAGCGCCTTGCCGTCCTTCATCGGCGTGAAGGCAATGTTCGAGCTATCGCGGTAAAGGGCGACCTCCTTCTCCAGCGCCAGCTTCTCGATCAGGTCCAGCGCCTTGTCGTAGCGCTGGTTGAAGATGCGGTCGATGGCACCCTTCTTCTGCTGGTAGGTGGGCGTCTCGAACACTGCGGGGAAGGTCGCCAGCAGGTTGTCAATCAGATGGCCCACATCGGCGGTGAACTCCGCGGCGGTGCCGGGCGGCAGCTCCAGCGCGCGCGGCTCGCGCGGCTCATCGAAGTTGTTGACGTAGACCCGGTCGTCCGGCGTGGCCTGGCGCTTGGCCTCGGCCTTGAGGTAACGCTGCACGAAGGAGAAGCGGCCGGTGCCCGGCTCGCCCATCACGTACACGTTGTAGCCGGGACGCGGCATCGCCACGCCGAACTGCAGGGCCTCGACGGCGCGCTCCTGGCCGAGCACGCCACGGAAGGGTTCGAGATCGTCGGTGGTGGTGAAGTTGAACTGGTCGGGGGCGCAGGGGCGGGTCAGGGCATCGGGCGCCAGGCGCAGGCTGGCAGCGAAGGATTCGGGCATAGGAAGTCCTTGTCGAAGCGGGCTAGCCGCAAGATGGGACCATTCTGGCGCCGCCCCGGCGCCGCTGGCAAGGCGGTAGTCGGAGCGCATCCTCTGAGGCACGAGACGCAGCCAACACTACTCAGGCGCTGCCGCGCACCTGCGCCCAACCCAGGTCGAAACGCGCCAGGTACTTGCGCAGGCGATCGGCATCGTTGGCCTTGGCCTTCGCCTGGCGAGACACCCCGAACAGGCACCGCCCCGCCTCGGACAGGCTGGCGCTTTCGCGGCAGACCGCAACCACCGCCTTCAACTGCAGACGGTCGAACAGATCGATGTCGGCCACCCGCTCGCCCAGCACCGCCTGCAAGTCATCCGGCCGCACCTCCAGTCCCCAGGCGTGGCGCAGCCGGGCGATCTCTTCCTCGACCTGAGCCTCGTCGATCCGCCCGCTGTCCGCCAGGGTCGCCATGCGCGTGATCGAGGCGGACAGCTCGCGGAAGTTGCCCTGCCACGCCGCCTCGCCGGAGATAGCGAAAGCCAGGTAGCGGCGACGCGCCTCCAGGTTGAAGCGGACCAGTCGCCCCTGCTCGCGCGCATGACGCTCCAGTTCGAAGTCGATGTTCGGCTCGATGTCCTCGCGGCGCCCGGCAAGCCCGGGCAGGTCGAATGTCCACAGGTTGATCCGCGCGTAGAGGTCCTCGCGGAACAGCCCCTCGGCGACGCGCGCCCGCAGGTCGCGGTGGGTGCCGGCGATCAGCAGGAAATCGCTGGCCACCTCCTTGTCCGAACCGAGCGGGAAGAAGCGCTTCTCTTCGATGGCCTTGAGCAGCATGGCCTGCTCGTCGAGCCCCAGCTCGCCTATCTCGTCGAGAAACAGCATGCCTCCATCGGCCGCCCGCAGCAGGCCGTCACGGGCGTTCTGCGCACCGGTGAAGGCACCCTTGATATGGCCGAACAGCGCCGACATGGCGCCATCGCCGCGCAAGGTCGCGCAGTTGACCTCGACGAAACGGCCATCGACCTGGTGTCGGCTGCGCTTTAGCTCGTACACGCGGCGAGCGAGGAAGGACTTGCCGGCGCCGGTCGGGCCGATCAGCAGCATCGGCGCCGTCGAGCGCACCGCCACCCGCTCGATCTGCTCGATGGAGCGGTTGAAGGCCGCATTGCGCGTGGCGATGCCGGACTTGAGGAAGGCCAGCCCTTCCAGGCGCTCGTGCTGGAAACGGGTCGCGATGCGGTCGTAACGCGACAGGTCGAGGTCGATCAGCGCGTGAGTGCCGGTGACCTGGGCCTCTTCATCGCGTCGACGCGCCGGCGATGTCTGCACCAGTCGCGCCGGCAGGTAGCGCGCCTCGGTAAGCAGGAACCAACAGATCTGCGCCACGTGGGTGCCGGTCGTGATGTGCACCAGATAGTCCTCACGCTCAGTATCGAAGGCGTAGGCGCTGGTGAAGTCATGCAGCGCGCCATAGACCTCTTCGAAATCCCAGGGATCGCGCAACCGCATCGGCTGCAGGCGCACCTCGGTTTCCGGCGAGACCTGCTCGATATCGGCGCGGATACGCTCGGCCAGGCTGACGTCGCGGGCATCCACGCCATGGATCAGCTCCAGCCTGTCGATCAGCAGGTCCGCCTGCTGGCACAGGCCGATGCTTGGTCGCCACTTTCCCCAGCGGTTGGCACCCTTGCCCACGCGATCGAGAGTGGAGCCGAGGAAGCCGATGGCGACGGTACGCTTGCGTGAAATGTTCATCTGCCTCTCGGTTTCCGTTAATGGGCGCAACCAATCTTATCTATAAGGATAAATTAATATCCATAAATCTATAAAAAATCAGATACCTGTCCCCAGCCACAGGCGTTAATCCCACCGTATCTATAAATTTATTCTTTTAAATTCAATTAGTTGAAATATTTTAAGACTCGCAAAGCCAAACCTGGCACAGCCACTGCAATAGTTCTGGCAAGCAAGGACAACAGAGCGAGATGCCAAGATGGCCAACTTCACACTGTTCAACACCCGAGACGCCCAACTGCCTGCCTGCGATGCGCTGAACAGCCAGCAGGCTCCGGCCTACGCCTACAAACCCAGGCACAAGCTGGCGCAGATGGCGGTAACCGGTTGCCTGAACCAGACCTTCTATGCCGACGCCGAAACCCAACTGGCCGAAGTGCTGAAGCTGGTCGCCGAACTGGACGCCCGCTACGTGGCCAAGGCCGCGCTGTACGCTCGCAGGAAAGGCCACATGAAAGACATGCCCGCCCTGTTGCTGGCCGCCCTGGCGGCGCAGCGTTCGAGCCTGGTGTCGGCGCTGTTCGGTCAGGTGGTGGACAACGGCAAGATGCTGCGCACCTTCGTGCAGATCCTGCGTAGCGGCGTGACCGGGCGTAAGTCCCTCGGCTCGCAGCCCAAGCGCCTGGTGCAGACGTGGCTGAACACGGCCAGCGAACGCCAGCTGCTGCAGGCCGCGATCGGCAACCAGCCGTCCCTGGCGGACGTGGTGAAGATGGCTCATCCCAAACCGGCCGAGGCCTGGCGCGAAGCCTTCTTCGCCTGGCTGATCGGCAAGCCGGTGGATGCCGCCGCCCTGCCGCCGCTGACCCGCGCCCTGCTGGCGTTTCGCAGCGGTGCGAGCAGCGAGCTGCCGGACGTGCCGTTCCAGCTGCTCGGCAACGAGACACTGAGCCCGGTGCAATGGGCCGAGCTGGCAGGCCGGATGGGCTGGCAGGCGCTGCGCATGAACCTCAACACCCTGGCGCGCCACGGCGCGTTCGCGGTCGAGGGTTGCACCGAGGCGGTAGCGGCACGCCTGGCCGATGCCGAAGCAGTGGCCAAGGCGCGGGTTTACCCGTACCAGTTGCTGGCCGCCTACCGGATGACCGGTGAAGGCATACCGCCGGCGGTGCGAGAGGCGCTGCAGGATGCCCTGGAGCTGTCGCTGGCCAACGTGCCGGCGCTGACCGGCAACGTGGTGGTATGCCCGGACGTGTCCGGCTCGATGCACAGCCCGGTCACGGGTTATCGCCAGGGCGCGACCACGGCGGTGCGCTGCATCGATGTGGCTGCGCTGGTGGCGGCTGCGCAAGCAGCCGCAGGCCCGCATACTGCCGTTCGAGAACAGTGTGGTGAAGGTGGCGCTCAACCCGCGTGACAGCGTGATGAGCAACGCGCAGAAGCTGGCAGCAATCGGCGGCGGCGGGACCAGCTGTTCCGCCCCGCTGAAGCAACTGGCGGACGCCAAGGCCAAGGTGGACACGCTGATCCTGGTTTCCGACAACGAATCCTGGATCGACGCCCGCCGCCATGGCGCCACGGAAACCCTGCGCCAGTGGGCGCGGATCAAGCGGCTCAACCCGCAGGCGCGGCTGATCTGCATCGACCTGCAGCCACATGGCACCACGCAGGCCGCGGACCGCGCGGACATCCTGAATGTCGGCGGCTTCAGCGATGCGGTGTTCGACGTGGTGGCGCAGTTCGCCGCGGGTAACTTCGGCGCCGGCCACTGGGTCGACGCCATCGAGAAGATGGAGATATGAGAAAGCCCCCGACCAATTGGGGGCAGGGGCAAAAGATCAACAATTTCGAGCGTGTTCGAATGCCGATGGGACTACATCCAAGACGTCTCATCACTCCCCTGTCGAACACGAGCGAAGGCACGAATGCCAGTGGCTGTACATCGGTTAAGTGGGTTCGATTCCCGCCCGTGGCAACACGGAACAGCCACTCATTTTGTCGTGCCACCTGATTCACGGTTTTGCGACGAATGCCGGTGGAACTACACCCTTCCACGGTCGAGATGCGGGTTCGAATCCCGTCGGTTCCATCACTGGGGGGCCGTAGTTCAATGGCAGAACACGAAAATACGTTTCACCACCCTTGTCGTCGCATCTTTTTCAGGCCCGCCACGGCGGGCCGGCAGCGAATGCCACAGGCACTACATCGTGTCGCGGGTTCGAATCCCGCCCCGGCAGCGGGTAGCTCAGTCGGCAGAGCAGATGTGCCTGTCACCTCGTCGCTGCACGGAGGCCCTGCCTCCACCCTTTTTCGATCGACCCGGCGAATACCGGTGGAACTACAGAACGCAAAGGTCGCGGGTTCGACTCCCGTCAGCCGCAAGGCTGTAGCTCAGCGGATAGAGCACTGCGCATGTTTCGCCACGAATTGTCGCCGCAATGAGAACAGGCTGGCGCGGCCAGCACGGATACGAGTGAATGACGATGCAAACCAAGACCTACAACCTGCTGGAAGTCGCCAACGGCAAGCCGATCAAGCTGTGGACCCAAGGCGTTCCGGTCGAAGAAGACGCCAAGCAGCAACTGATGAACACCGCGAAGATGCCCTTCATCTTCAAGCACCTGGCCGTGATGCCGGACGTGCACCTGGGCAAGGGCTCGACCATCGGCAGCGTGATCCCCACGGTCGGCGCCATCATTCCGGCCGCGGTCGGAGTGGATATCGGCTGCGGAATGATCGCCGCGCGCACCTCGCTGATGGCCCACGACCTGCCGGATAACCTGGCAGGGCTGCGCGCCGCCATCGAGAAGGCCGTGCCGCACGGACGAACCTCCGGTCGTGGCGCTCGCGACAAAGGCGCCTGGGAAAACGTGCCGGAAATGACCGACCAGGCCTGGTCGGCCCTGAGCGAGCGCTTCAAGGCGATCACCGACAAATACCCGAGGCTCGCTAACACCAACAACCGCAAGCACCTGGGAACCCTGGGCACCGGCAACCATTTCATAGAAGTCTGCCTGGACGAGGCCAACCGCGTCTGGTTCATGCTGCACAGCGGCTCGCGCGGCGTGGGTAACGCCATCGGCAATCTGTTCATCGAGCTTGCCCAGGCCGATATGCGCCAGCACATCGCCAACCTGCCGGATCGCGACCTGGCGTACTTCGAGGAAGGCAGCCGGCACTTCGCCGACTACGTGGAAGCGGTGGGCTGGGCCCAGGACTTCGCCAAGCAGAACCGCGCACTGATGATGCACGCGGTGATCGCCGCCGCACGCGGGGTGATCGCCAAGCCGTTCGACGTGGCCCTGGAGGCGGTGAACTGCCACCACAACTACGTGCAGAAGGAACGGCATTTCGGCGAAGAGGTACTGGTGACCCGAAAAGGCGCGGTATCGGCGAAGAAAGGCGAACTGGGGATCATCCCCGGCTCGATGGGCGCCAAGAGCTTCATCGTCCGCGGCCTGGGCAACGAGGAGGCGTTCTGCTCCTGCAGCCACGGTGCCGGTCGGACCATGAGCCGGACCAAGGCCAAGAAGCTGTTCACCGTGGACGACCAGATTCGCGCCACGGCCCATGTCGAATGCCGAAAGGACGCCGACGTGATCGACGAAATCCCGATGGCCTACAAGGACATCGACCATGTCATGGAAGCCCAGCGCGAGCTGGTGGAAGTCGTGCATACCCTGCGACAGGTGGTGTGCGTGAAAGGCTGAGCGAACCAGGCGAGCCAGCAGTGCCGCCTGCCCCGCTAGAAGGAACTGCAAGATGAATCATGAACAGCGCCACCCGCTCAGCGACGCCATGCGTGCACGGGTACTGGAGGAACTCGAACGAATAGAGCGCGAGTGCAACGTCAAGGTGCTCTATGCCTGCGAGTCGGGCAGCCGCGCCTGGGGTTTCGCCTCGACCAATAGCGACTACGACGTGCGCTTCGTTTACGTGGAAAAGCCGGACTGGTTCGTTCAGGTGAATGAGCCACGCGACGTGATCGAGCGCCCACTGGACGACGAACTGGATGTCAGCGGTTGGGAGCTGCGCAAGACGCTCGGCCTGCTTCGCAAATCCAACCCGACGCTGCTGGAATGGCTCGACTCTCCGCTGGTGTATCGCCAGGAAGACGAAGCGACAGCACGACTGCGCGAACTGGCCGAACTGTTCTACAGCCCGCCAGCGGCACGCAACCATTACCTGTCGATGGCCAGGAAAAACTTCCGCGGCTACCTGCAGGGCGAATCCGTGCGCTTCAAGAAGTACTTCTACGTGCTGCGCCCTTTACTCGCCGTACTGTGGATCGACCAGGAACGGGGCCGACCGCCGATGACATTCGCCGAACTGCTGCAGACGGTGGGTGAGCCCTCACTGCTTGCAGAAGTCGATGAGCTGCTGGCACTCAAGCGTGGTGCCGACGAGTCGGCCTATGGTCCGAGGCGCCTGGCACTGCATGACTTTATCGAGAGGCAGCTGGAGCGCCCCATACCAACGTTGCCCCGTACAAAAGCGGACAGCAACCTGCTCGATGATTACTTGCGCGAATTGGTCAAGCACTACGCGCGATGAAACTCGGCTCACCGCCGAGACAGGGAACAGAAATGAACAAGGACATCCTCGAACTGGACGGCGCCATCGGCGGAGGCCAGGTACTGCGCAGCGCGCTGAGCCTGTCGATGCTCAGCGGCCAGCCGTTCTCCATCCACAATATTCGCGCCAGGCGCAGCCGCCCCGGCCTGCTGCGTCAACACCTGACCGCCGTGCAGGCGGCGGCGCAGGTCTGCTCGGCCGAAGTCGAGGGCGCGGAACTGGGGTCGCAGCGGCTGAGCTTCAGCCCCGGCGCCATTCGCGGCGGCGACTATCGGTTCGCCATCGGCAGCGCCGGCAGCTGCACCCTGGTGCTGCAGACGCTGCTGCCCGCCCTGCTG
>OGQD01000460.1_pt1 | contig 31000 bp, 27 predicted proteins | sample 1553091 | NCBI WGS metagenome assembly OGQD01 (sample SAMEA2580290, study PRJEB22360) | human gut metagenome | biome: human gut; feature: human-associated habitat; material: faeces | place: Denmark | collected 2008/2010
ACACCGCCATTGTGCGGGGGGTGTTGAGTCGCGCGGAGCGCCTGCCGCAGATCGAGGTGGCCGTGGGCGAGCAGTGCACGGCGCTGGTGCTGCGGATTCTGCAAAAGCTGACCCGGCGCGACGAGGACGCCTTGCGCGCCTTTGCCGACCAGCATCGGGTGGTGTTTTATCTGCAACCGAAAGGACCGGACAGCGCGCAGCGTTTTTATCCGCTGCCGGGGCCGCGGCTGTCTTATCGGCTGCCGGAATTCGATCTGGAACTGGATTTCCGTCCGACGGACTTCACCCAGGTCAATCACGCCATGAATCGCGTCATGGTGCGCCGCGCCTTGCAGTTGCTCGATCCGCAGCCGGGCGAGCGGATCGCCGACATGTTCTGCGGTTTGGGAAATTTCACCCTGCCCATAGCCCGGTGTGGCGCGCAGGTGCTGGGCGTGGAAGGCAGCTCGGCGCTGGTGGCGCGCGGGCGCGAGGCGGCGCAGGCGAATGGTCTGGCCGGGCGGGTGAGCTTCCGCGCGGCCAATTTGTTCGAGTGCACCGAGGACTGGCTGACCGGTCTGGGGCATTTCGACAAGATGCTGATCGACCCGCCGCGCGAGGGAGCGGTCGAATTGTGCAAGGCGCTGGGGGCGAATGCGCCGCAGCGGCTGGTTTATGTCTCCTGCAATCCGGCGACGCTGGCGCGCGATGCCGGGGTGCTGGCGAGCCTCAAGGGGTATCGCTTGCAGGCGGCGGGTATCGTCAACATGTTCCCGCACACGGCGCACGTCGAGTCCATCGCGTTGTTCGAGCGCGCATGAAAAAGCGGCCTGACATTGCGCAGGCCGCTTTGGGGAGGTTTCGGGAAAGGTTCAGTCGCGCTCGCCGGTCAAGGCCATGATGAGTTGCAGCAGGCCGACGAATACGTTGTACACGTCCAGATACACCGCCAGCGTGGCCGTCACGTAGCTGGTTTCGCCGCCATGCACGATGCGGTTGATGTCGTACAGGATGTAGGCCGAGAAAATCCCGACGACGGCGGCAGAAATCGCCAGCGACAGGGCCGGAATCTGGAAGAAGATGTTGGCGACGATGGCCAGCAGCACCAGAATCACGCCAGCGAACAGGAAGTTGCCCATGCCGCTGAAATTGCGCTTGGTGGTTGCAGCGATCGAGGACAGCGTCAGGAAAATCGCGCCGGTGCCGCCTGCGGCCAGGGCGATCATCGAACCGCCGTTGCTGAAACCGAGGGCGTATTGCAGGATGCGCGACAGCATCAGGCCCATGAAGAAGGTGAAGCCGAGCAGCAGGGCGACGCCCAGGCCGCTGTTCTTGTTCTTTTCGATGCCCCACATGAAGCCGAAAGCGATGCCCATGAACAGCAGGAAGGAAATCAGCGGGCTGCCGGCGAAGAATGAGAAGCCCATCTGGATGCCGGCCAATGCGCCCAGCACGGTGGGGATCATCGAGATGCCAAGCAGCATGTAGGTGTTCTTCAACACGCGGTTTTGCTGGGTGGTTTCGGCCAGTGCGCCAGGGTGTTTGATTTCGTAGGGAGTGGTCATGTCAGGCTCCGGAAAATGTGAATGGCGTGGAGGTTAGCGTGAAGCCGTCAAAGTAGCAAACCATGTGTAACTGTTCGTGACGGTTTGGGTTGCAAGTGTTACCTCAAATGCCGCTTTGCGTATCGGGCGAGCTTCCACTAATATCCCACGCATTCGAGTTGCGGGAAAAACGGAGAAAATCGAGATGCTGGTCAAGGAAATTCTGCGCGTGAAAGGTGGCGTGCTGTACACCACGACGCCCGAGCAAAGCCTGGCGGATGTGGTGGCGAGCATGGCCGATCTGGACGTCGGCTCGCTGGTGGTCATGGCGGGCGGCAAGATGGTCGGCATGGTGACTTTCCGCGAGGTATTGCAGGCGGTGAAGGCAGCCAATGTCAGCGGCAAGTCGCCCACGGTGCGCGAAGTGATGGTGGCCGATCCGGTGACGGTTTCTCCCGAAATGGACGCCATCAGCCTGCGCCGGTTGATGATCGAAAAGCACTCGCGCTATCTGCCGGTGGTGGAAAACGGCGATCTGCAGGGCGTGATTTCCTTCCTCGACGTGGCGAAAGCCGTGCTCGAAGAGCAGAGCCTGGAAAACACGCTGCTCAAGAACTACATCAAGAACTGGCCGGAAGAAGCCGCCGGCGCCTGATCCAGCCGCGCTCGGCCCGGAGTGGCCGGCGCTACCGTGGTAAACTCGCGGCCTTCTTGAGCGGCGGTGATGAGCGATGTCAGGCAATACTTTCGGCACTTTATTTACGGTCACATCCTTTGGCGAATCGCACGGGCCGGGCATCGGTTGCGTCGTCGATGGCTGCCCGCCGGGGCTGGCCCTGTGCGCGGAGGACATCCAGCGCGAACTCGACCGCCGCAAGCCAGGCACCTCCCGCCACGTGACGCAGCGCCGCGAGCCGGATGCGGTGGAAATCCTGTCCGGCGTCTTTGAGGGCAAAACGACCGGCACGCCCATCGCTCTGCTGATCCGCAACGAAGACCAGCGCAGCAGGGACTACGGCAACATCGCCAGCACCTTCCGCCCCGGCCATGCCGATTACGTTTATACGCAGAAATACGGTTTCCGCGATTATCGCGGCGGCGGTCGCTCCTCGGCGCGGGAAACCGCAGTGCGCGTGGCAGCCGGAGCGGTTGCCCGGAAATGGCTGCTGGAGCGGCATGGTGTCCGCATCCGCGGCTGGATGAGTGCGCTTGGGCCGATCGAGATTCCTTTCGTCAGCGCCGAAGCCATCGAACAAAATCCCTTTTTCGCCCCGAATGCGGCCATCGTGCCGGAGCTTGAAAATTACATGGATGCGCTGCGTAAATCGCTCGATTCGGTCGGCGCACGCATTACCGTCACCGCCCAGGGCGTCCCGCCCGGTTGGGGCGAACCGGTGTTCGACCGGCTCGACGCCGAAATCGCCTACGCCATGATGAGCATCAACGCGGTCAAGGGCGTCGAGATCGGCGCCGGTTTCGCGGCGGTGGCGCAAAAAGGCAGCGAACACGGCGACGAAATGACGCCGCAGGGTTTTCTCAGCAACCACGCCGGCGGCATTCTCGGCGGCCTGTCCACCGGCCAGGAAATCGTCGTTAACATGGCGATCAAGCCGACTTCCTCCATCGCCCAGCCGCGCCGCTCGATCGACACGGCCGGCAACGCGGTCGAAGTGGCGACGCAGGGGCGGCACGACCCGTGCGTCGGCATCCGCGCCACGCCGATCGCCGAGGCCATGCTGGCGCTGGTGCTGATGGATCACGCGCTGCGCCACCGCGCCCAGTGCGCGGACGTGCGCTGCGAAACGCCGAGAATTGCCTGAGACGGGAAGGGAGAGGAGGCAAGGGGGAAGGGGTTTGACCTTTCACGCTTTGTTCCTGCCATGACTTCCCACCCCGCTTTTCCCTACGGTCGGCTGGCAGGGTATTACTTCTTCTATTTTGCCTTCATCGGCGCGTTTTCGCCCTATTTCGGGCTGTACCTGCAATCCATCGGATTTTCCGCGCTCGACATCGGCTTGCTGATGTCGCAGATGCAGTTGATGCGTGTTTTTGGCCCGAACGTCTGGGGCTGGGTGGTGGATCGCTTTGGCTACCGGCTGCCGGTGATTCGTCTGGCCGGAGCGGTCGGTCTGCTCGGTTTCATCAGCTTTTTCTGGCTCGAGCGCCTGCCTGAAATGTTACTGGCGATGGCGGTGCTGGCGTTTTTCTGGAGCGGCGCGCTGCCGCTGGTCGAGATGCTGACTTTCGATCACCTGCGCGAAGAAGGCGGGCGTTACGGGCCGGTGCGGGTGTGGGGATCGGTCGGTTTCATCGTGGCGGTGCTGGGCACGGGTTTCCTGCTCGACGAGATGGCGGCCGTTGGCGTGTTGTGGGCATGCACCCTGGTGCTGGCCGGCTTGTTTGCGCTGGCGCTCAGCCTGCCGGAAGCGCCGCTGCATCCATTGTCTGCCGAACATGCGCCCATTGCCGCTGTTTTGCGGCAACCGCAGGTGCTGGCGCTGATGCTGGCGTGCACGGCGATGTCCACCGCGCATGGCGGGTTTTACGTGTTTTTCTCCATTCACCTGAGCGCGCACGGTTATGGCAAGACCCTGATCGGTTTGCTGTGGTCGCTTGGCGTGCTGGCGGAAATTGGGGTGTTTTTGTGGATGCCGCGTCTGCTGCGCCGATTTTCCCTGCGCGCCATCCTGCTGCTCAGTTTCGCCGCGACGGTACCGCGCTTCCTGTTGATGGGCTGGGCCGTGGATTCCCTGCCGGCAATGTTGTTCGTGCAGATGCTGCATGGGCTGACCTTCGGCGCTTATCATGCGGCGGCGATTGCGGCGGTGCATCGGTATTTCCCGGCGAGCCAGCGCGGTCGCGGGCAGGCCTTGTATTCCAGCCTGTCGTTTGGCGCCGGGGGGCTGCTGGGGGCGCTGTTGAGCGGATTGTTCTGGGAAAGCTGGGGGGCCGGCTGGGTTTTCGCGCTCGCCGCCGCTTTCGGTTTGTGCGGCTTTTTCCTGATCTGGCGCTGGTTTGCGGAAGCCGGGCCAGACACGGCCAAGGGCAAAAATCTTCCCGAAAACACCTGAGTCCTGTGCAATAATTTGGCGCTTTACCGATTTTTCAGGGCCGGCCATGCCGAAGACACTTTACGACAAACTGTGGGAGAACCATGTCGTCCATCAGGAAGCGGACGGCACGGCACTTCTTTACATCGACCGCCACCTGGTGCACGAAGTCACCAGCCCGCAGGCTTTCGAGGGTTTGAAGCTGGCCGGGCGCAAGCCGTGGCGGATTTCTTCCATCGTCGCCACGCCGGATCACAACACGCCGACGGATCATTGGGACGAGGGCATCAAGGATCCGATTTCCCGTCTGCAAGTCGAAACGCTGGATGCCAACATCCGCGAGGTCGGCGCGCTCGCCTATTTCCCGTTCAAGAATGAGCGCATGGGCATCCTGCACGTGGTCGGCCCGGAAAACGGTGCCACCCTGCCGGGCATGACCGTAGTGTGCGGCGATTCACATACCTCCACGCACGGCGCTTTCGCCTGTTTGGCGCATGGCATTGGTACCTCCGAAGTCGAGCATGTGCTGGCGACGCAGTGTCTGGTGCAGAAGAAATCGAAAACCATGCTGGTGGCGGTGGAAGGCAAGCTCGGCCCCGGCGTGACGGCCAAGGACGTGGCGCTGGCGATCATCGGCACCATCGGCACGGCGGGCGGCACGGGGTACGCCATCGAATTCGGCGGCAGCGCCATCCGCAGCCTGAGCATGGAAGGGCGCATGACGCTCTGCAATATGGCGATCGAAGGCGGCGCGCGCATGGGTTTTGTGGCGGTGGATGACACCACCATCGAGTACCTGAAGGATCGTCCGTTCTCGCCCAAGGGCGACATCTGGGAGCGGGCGGTGGCCTACTGGAGCACCTTGCATTCCGAAGCTGGTGCGGTTTTTGACCGCACCGTCACGCTCAAGGCGGAAGACATTCGTCCGCAAGTTACCTGGGGCACTTCGCCGGAAATGGTTGTGCCGGTGGATGCTGTGGTACCCGATCCGGCCCGGGAGAGCGACCCGGTCAAGCGCGAGGGCATGGAGCGCGCCCTGAAATACATGGGCCTGCAAGCCAATACGCCGATGACGGAGATTGCCATCGACAAGGTGTTCATCGGTTCTTGCACCAATTCGCGCATCGAGGATCTGCGCGAGGCGGCGGCGGTGATCCAGGGTAAGCACGTTGCTCCCAACATCAAGCTGGCGCTGGCCGTGCCGGGTTCGGGTCTGGTCAAGCGCCAGGCAGAAGCCGAGGGGCTGGATAAAATCTTTACTGCCGCTGGTTTTGAATGGCGCGAGCCGGGCTGCTCGATGTGTCTGGCGATGAATGCCGACCGTCTGGAACCGGGCGAGCGCTGTGCCTCCACTTCCAACCGCAATTTCGAGGGGCGCCAGGGGGCCGGCGGGCGCACTCATCTGCTGAGTCCGGCGATGGCGGCAGCAGCGGCAATTGCCGGGCATTTCGCCGATGTTCGTGATCTTTCCTGACGAGAGAAGGAGCTTGTGATGAAAAAAATCATTTTTTCCCTGTTCGCTGCGCTGACGCTGCTCGGTACCTTGGGTTGCAATACGGTGCATGGGATCGGCAAGGACATCGAGAAGGGCGGCGAGGCGATTCAGCGCTCGGCCCAGTAAGGGAAACCATGGAAAAATTCGTACATCTCGACGGCTTGGTGGCGCCGCTCGACCGTAACAACGTCGATACCGACGCCATCATTCCCAAGCAATTCCTGAAATCGATCAAGCGTTCGGGTTTCGGCCCCAATGCCTTCGACGAATGGCGTTATCTGGACGTCGGCGAGCCAGGGAAGGACTGCTCGCTGCGCCCGAAAAATCCCGATTTCGTACTCAATCAGCTGCGTTACCAAGGGGCTGAGATTCTGCTCACGCGTGCCAATTTCGGCTGCGGCAGTTCCCGCGAACACGCACCGTGGGCGCTGCTGGATTACGGTTTCAGGGCCATCATCGCTGAATCTTTCGCCGACATCTTCTTCAACAACTGCTTCAAGAACGGCATTCTGCCCATCGTGCTGCCACCGGCTGAAATCGAAGCCATCTTCCAGCAGACCGAAGCGACGCCGGGTTACCGTCTGCGCGTCGATCTGCCTGCGCAGACGGTGACGCGTCCGGATGGTCAGGCGATCGGCTTCGCCGTCGATGCGTTCCGCAAAGAGTGTCTGGTGAATGGTTGGGACGATATCGGTCTGACCCTGCGCCATGCCGACAAGATCAAGGCTTTTGAAGCCGATCGCCGCATTCAGCAGCCTTGGCTGTTTGCGCAGTAATTTCACGAGGAAGTCGACATGAAAATTTGCGTATTGCCCGGTGACGGGATTGGCCCGGAAATCATGGCCGAAGCTATCCGCGTCCTGAAGGCGCTGGATCTGAAATTTGAGATGGAAGAAGCACTGCTCGGCGGCGCGGCGGTCGATGCCACCGGCGAACCCTATCCGGAAACCACGCAGAAACTCGCACGCGCCGCCGATGCCGTGCTGCTCGGCGCGGTCGGCGGCCCGCAATGGGACGCGCTGCCTCGTGAGAAGCGCCCGGAGCGCGGCCTGCTCGGTATCCGCAAGGATCTCAATCTGTTCGCCAACCTGCGCCCGGCCATCCTCTACCCGGAACTGGCGAATGCGTCGACCTTGAAACCGGAAATCGTTGCCGGGCTGGACATCCTGATCGTGCGCGAACTGACCGGCGACATCTATTTCGGCCAGCCGCGCGGCGTGCGCGAGGAAAACGGCGAGCGCGTCGGTTTCAACACCATGGTCTACAGCGAATCGGAAATCCGCCGCATCGGCCACGTCGCCTTCCAGGCCGCGCAGAAGCGCAACAAGAAGCTGTGTTCGGTGGACAAGATGAACGTCCTTGAATGCACCCAGTTATGGCGCGACGTGATGATCGAAATCGCCCATGACTACCCGGATGTCGAACTCAGCCACATGCTGGTCGACAACGCCGCCATGCAACTGGTGCGCGCGCCCAAACAGTTCGACGTGATGGTCACCGGCAACATGTTCGGCGACATCCTGTCCGACGAAGCCTCCATGCTCACCGGTTCGATCGGCATGCTGCCCTCGGCTTCGCTCGACGACAAGAACAAGGGGTTGTACGAACCCTCGCACGGCTCGGCTCCGGACATCGCCGGCAAGAACCTCGCCAACCCGCTGGCCACCATCCTGTCGGCAGCGATGATGTTGCGCTACACCTTCGACCGCGAAGAAGAAGCGCAGCGCATCGAGAACGCGGTGAAAAAAGTGCTGTCACAAGGCTATCGCACCGGCGACATCTACGAGCGCGGTACCAACAAGGTCGGCACGCGGGAAATGGGTGATGCCGTGCTGAAAAATCTGTGAAAGGTGAAAAGTGAAAGGTGAAACGTGCTTCGCCACGGCCACCCTATTTCACGTTTCATGTTTCATGTTTCACACACAAAGGAAGTAATGATGAAAAAAGTAGGTCTGGTCGGTTGGCGCGGCATGGTCGGTTCCGTGCTGATGCAGCGTATGGTCGAGGAGGGCGATTTTGCCCATATCGAGCCGGTGTATTTCTCCACCTCCAACGCCGGCGGCAAGGCGCCGGTATTCGGCGGCAAGGAAGCGGCCCTGCCTTTGCAGGACGCGAGCAACATCGAGGCGCTGAAAGCATGTGAAATCATCATCACCTGCCAGGGCGGCGACTACACCAAGGAAGTGTTCGGCAAGCTGCGCGCCACCGGCTGGAACGGCCACTGGATCGACGCCGCCAGCGCCCTGCGCATGGCCGACGATGCGGTGATCGTGCTTGACCCGGTCAACATGAACGTCATCAAGGACGCGCTCGCCAAGGGTGGAAAGAACTGGATCGGCGGCAACTGCACCGTATCGCTCATGCTGATGGGCCTGGGCGGCCTGTTCCAGAACGATCTGGTCGAATGGGCGACCTCCATGACCTATCAGGCCGCCTCTGGGGCCGGCGCGCAGAACATGCGCGAACTGATTTCGCAGATGGGCGTCATCCACGATTCGGTCAAGGATCTGCTGGTCGATCCGGCTTCGGCCATTCTCGACATCGACCGCAAGGTGGCCGAGACCATCCGTTCCGACGCGCTGCCGAAGAAGAATTTTCGCAACACGCCGCTCGCCGGTTCGCTCATTCCGTGGATCGACGTGCCGGTCGACGGTGGCCAGTCCAAGGAAGAATGGAAGGGCGGCGCCGAGTGCAACAAAATTCTCGGCAAGCCTGCCTTCCGCTCGCCCGGCTCGATCCCGATCGACGGCCTGTGCGTGCGCATCGGTGCCATGCGCTGCCACTCGCAGGCGCTGACCATCAAGCTGAAGAAGGACGCGCCGCTCGACGAAATCTCCGACATGCTCGCCAAGGCCAATCCGTGGGCCAAGGTGGTGCCGAACGAGCGCGAAATTTCTGAGCGCGAACTGACGCCGGCCGCCGTCACCGGCACGCTGACCGTGCCGGTCGGCCGTCTGCACAAGATGGCGATGGGGCCGGAATATCTCGCGGCCTTCACCTGCGGCGACCAGTTGCTGTGGGGCGCTGCAGAACCGCTGCGCCGCATGCTGCGTATCTTGCTGGATGATTGAGAATGTGAACCGCAATGAAAAACGGGGCATCTGCCCCGTTTTTCATTGTTGGTGATATGCAAAAAATCCTTGTTCAGAAGCGGGTTTAGCTTGCAATGCTAACCCCATGATGTTAATTTGATTATTCCAAGTAATACGCTCAAGGCATGGCCGTGATCGAGAACAAATCCTCCAAATTCAAAAAGTGCGCACTGGCGCTCGCAATTGCCTCCGGCATGTCACTGGCCAGCGTATCGGCACATGCAGCGGGGCTGGGTAAATTGACGGTATTGTCCGGTCTGGGGCAGCCGTTGCGGGCTGAGGTGACTCTCTCGGCAACGCCGGAAGAATTGAGCGGAATGTCTGCCCGTCTGGCACCGGCGGATGTCTTCAGTCAGGCGGGCGTCGAGTATTCGAGCGCACTGAGCGATTTGAGCTTCAATGTCGAAAAGCGCAAGGGCGGCAAGGCGGTACTGAAGATCTCCTCCGGTCGCCCGGTCAACGACCCTTTCCTTGACTTTCTCGTCGAATTGAATTGGCCGACCGGCCGTCTGGTGCGCGAATACACCTTCCTCCTCGATCCGCCGGAATTCACGCCGGCAGCGAAAACACGCAGTACGGTCGATGCGCGGGTGGTCGAGACGGTACGCGACAATCGCCATGATGCCCCTGCTGCGAGCACACAAACCGTCAAGCCGGCGGCCGTTGCCCCGGAAAAACCCTCTTCCGTTGCTTCTCCGGCTGAGAAAGCGCCCAAGGTGGCTGCCGAAACAGGTCAGCACGTGGTCGAGCGCGGTGAGAATCTGCGCAAGATTGCTGCCGAGCACCAGTATGCCGGCGTGACGCTGGAGCAGATGCTGGCGGGCATTTACCGCAATAACCGCGCAGCTTTCATCGAAAATGATATCCATCGCCTGAAGGCGGGCGCCATTCTGAATATCCCGGATGAAGCCGGTATTGCGGCGATCAGCCCGAAGGAGGCGCGCCAGATCTATGTGTCGGCGGGGGATTTCTCCGCGTATCGCAAGAAATTGGCAGCCGTAGCCGGCGCCGGGGCGGAAAGCAAACAGGATGCTGCGGCACCCGAGCAGACGGCGGCTGGCAAGATCACGCCGCGTGTCGAAGAAAAGACGCCTGCGCTCGATGCCAGCAAGGATCAGGTCAAGGTCGGTCGTGCCGACAAAGGAGATAAGGGCGACAAGGGTGACGGTGCCAAGGAGTTGGAACGCCTGGCCATCGAGAAATCCCTGCAGGAATCGCAGGCACGCGTTGCCATGCTGGAAAAGAATCTCGGCGAGTTGCAGAAACTGCTGGAGATGAAGAATCAACGCTTGGCCGAGCTCGAAAAACCGGCTGCCGCGCCGGAGCCAGTCGCTGCGGCGCCGGCAGTTGCCCCGGTCGCGCCGGTTGCGGCTGCGGTGGAAGAAGAACCGGCGGTTGCGCCGGAGGCGGCCCCGGCGGAAACCGCTGCCGAACAAACGGCTGCACCAGTTGAAGAAGCTGCGCCGGAACCTGTTGCAGAAACGCCGCCTACTCCTGTTGAAAAAACTGCAGTACCCGCACCGGAACCGGAGCCTGTGCCTGAACCGGGCTTTCTCGATAGCCTGTTGGAAGACCCTTTGCCCCTGGTTGGCGGTGTGGGTGCCCTGGTGCTGCTGGGTGGTTTGTTCCTCTATCGTCGTCGTCAGCAGAATACGGCAACCGAGATTGCCTTGACAGAAACCTTGCCGCCGCCTTCCAGTCTGGGGCCGAATTCCGTATTCGGCACCAATGGCGGGCAGACGGTCGATACCGGCACTGCGCCCCCGCACACGGGAGAATTCAGTCAGGCCGGCCCGGGGACGATCGATACGGATGAAGTCGATCCGGTTGCCGAGGCGGATGTCTACATGGCTTACGGGCGCGATTCCCAGGCTGAGGAAATTCTGCTCGAAGCCATGCACAAGGATCCGAGTCGCTTGGCCATTCATGCGAAGTTGCTGGAGATTTATGCCAACCGTCGCAGCGTCAAGCAATTTGAAACGCTGGCCGGCGAGTTGTATGCACAATCCGGTGGCAATGGGCCGGAGTGGCACAAGGTGTCTGAACTCGGTCGTCAGATCGACCCGAGCAATCCCCTCTATGGTGCGGCCAAGGCATCTGCGGCAGCCGTGAGCGCTCCGGCGGAGATCGTCCTGCCGCAGGAAAAACCGCCGGCAGCGCAGCCTTCGACCCTGCCTGCGGCAGCGGTTGCTGTTGCGGCTTTTGCTGAACCTGCTGCGCAACCTGAGACGCTGGTGTTTGAAGCGCCGGTCGCGATGGATACCCCTGCCCCGCCGCAAAGCGCGCCGCAACCTGAGCCGGAAATCGGGTTGTCTTTCGATTTCCCGCCTGCAGAACCTGAGCCTGTGGCGGAACCCGCTGCGCCGGCCGCTGCTGCGGAGCCGGAAAAAGCTACGGTGCTCGAATTTGTGGCAGAAAAAACGCAGCCCCTGCCTTTTGCTGCACCTGAATCGCCTGTCGAAGAAGTAGCGGAAGATCCTTTCGTGGCAAGCGACATCAGCCTTGATTTCGATCTGGGCGACAACAAGTTCACGGCTGAGGCATTGCCGGAAGCGGCGCGGGAAGTCGCGCCAGAAGCAGCCGTGTCGGCTGCGAAAGCGTCCGTGGCTACGGATGGTTTGCACCAGTTTTCTCCGGAAGGCACTCTGGTCGTTACGCCGAACAACAATTTCACGGCGGAAATGACTGGGGATGATCTGAGTCTGGATGGACTGGATTTCTCGCAGGACGAGCCGGTGGCGGAACCGGCCGCGCCGCAGGAAGATGCGCTGCCTGAAACCCTGGTGGCGACGCATGTGCCAGCGGACGTGTCTGCCTTCGTCAGCGAAGATGCCAAGGCAGAGCAGAATCTGGCCGATCTGGCGCAGACCGTGGTAACGACATCGAATTTTGCCAATACGGTCGTCAGTATGCCGGACCTGACCAGCACCGTCGTCAATACGCCGGCAGGCGGCATGGACGATATCGATTTCGATGTAAAACTGAGCGATTCCGTCTTCCTGGGGCAACCCATGGCTTCGGATTTCGACATTGGCTCGATCAATCTCGATCTGGCGGCAGCACCTGAAACGGCTGTTGCGCCAGCAGCCCCTGCGTCGGCTCTTGAGGCAGACGCAGCACCTGCCGGTGACAGTCGCTGGGAAGAGGTCAATACCAAACTCGATCTGGCCAAGGCCTATCAGGAAATGGGCGATCTCGAAGGTGCACGCGAACTGCTGCAGGAAGTGGTTGGCGAAGGCTCGATCGATCTGGTGGAAGAAGCGCGCAAACTCCTCGCGCAGATCGGCGGATAATCCAGCGCAAGCCGGGGTAAAATTCTCGCCCCACACATGGCAAACGGCCCTCTCGGGCCGTTTGTTGTTGACCTCGTTGTGTACCTTGTTGTCGGAGATCGCTGTCCTTGGTCCGTATTGCGCTCGGTGTCGAATATTTCGGTTTGCCTTTTCGCGGCTGGCAGAGCCAGGCGGGCGGCGGAACGGTGCAGGATGCGCTGGAAGCGGCGCTCGGCGCGATTGCGGGGGTTCCAACGACGACGTTGTGCGCCGGGCGTACCGATGCAGGCGTGCACGCCATCCAGCAGGTGGTGCACTTCGATACGGATGCCGTGCGTCCTCTGACCGCCTGGGTACGCGGTGTCAATAGCCACTTGCTCGAGGGGATTGCGGTGCGCTGGGCGAGGGAGGTCGACGCGGCCTTTCATGCGCGTTTTTCCGCTCGGGCGCGGCGCTACCGTTACCTCCTGCTCAACCGCGCGCAGCGTCCCGGTCTGTGGCAGGGGCGGGTGGGCTGGCTGCATGCGCCGCTCGATTTGGCAAGCATGCAGGATGCGGCAGGGCGTTTGCTGGGCGAGCACGATTTTTCGGCTTTTCGTGCCGCGCAGTGCCAAGCGAAATCGCCGGTCAAGCTGATGCAGGAAGCGCGCGTGACGCGTCGGGGCGATTTGTTCGCGTTCGACTTCATGGCGTCTGCTTTTCTGCACCACATGGTGCGCAATCTGGTCGGCGCTTTGGTCCATGTGGGCAAGGGGGCTGCCGCGCCGGATTGGGTCGATGAATTGCTGGCACAGCGCAATCGCGCCTTGGCCGCGCCGACTTTCGCGGCGGACGGCCTTTATTTTCGCGGCCCGGTCTATCCCGATGCGTGGGCGATTCCCGAGGCGTCCGATGATTTTGTCGATGGGGGGGAAAGCGCATGATGCAGCACAAAATTCAGCGTAAGACGCGCATCAAGATCTGTGGTCTCACGCGCGCCGAGGATGTGGATGCCGCCGTGGCCGCCGGTGCCGACGCCCTGGGTTTCGTCTTTTACCCGCCCAGCCCGCGCCATGTCACGCCGCAGCAGGCAGCGGAACTGGCGCGCCGGGTGCCGCCCTTCGTGGATGTGGTCGGGCTTTTCGTCAATGCCGAAATGGCTGAAGTCGAGGCGGTTTGCCAACAGGTGCCGCTCAGTCTGCTGCAATTTCATGGCGATGAAACGCCCGCCTATTGCGCCCGGTTTGCGCGCCCCTGGCTGCGCGCGGCGCGCGTGAAGCCAGGGCTTGATCTGGTAGAATTCGCCGCCTCGTTCAGTCAGGCGCGCGCCCTGTTGCTCGATGCCTTCGTCGAGGGCTATGGCGGCGGCGGGCATGTCTTTGACTGGCGTCTGATTCCGCCCGATCTGCCGGGGCACTGGATTTTGTCGGGCGGCCTGCACGCCGGCAACGTGGCGGCGGCGATCGAAAATTTGCGTCCGGCGGCGGTCGACGTGTCGTCCGGGGTGGAGGTGGACGGCCCGGCTGGCAAGGGCATCAAGGATCACTCAAAAATCGCGGCCTTCGTGGCGGCAGTACGGAAAGCGGATGGAACACTATAACTACCCTGACGCGCGCGGGCATTTTGGCCCGTATGGCGGCGTTTTCGCGGCGGAAACGCTGTTCGGCGCGCTCGAAGAACTTGGAGCGGCCTATGCGGCGGCGCAGCAAGACCCGGATTTTCAGGCGGAATACGCCTATGAACTGAAGCACTTCGTCGGCCGCCCGTCGCCCATCTACCATGCCCGGCGGCTGTCGCAGAGCCTGGGCGGGGCGCAAATCTATCTGAAGCGCGAGGACCTGAACCACACCGGCGCACACAAGGTGAACAACTGTATCGGTCAGGCGCTGCTCGCCAAACGCATGGGCAAGCCGCGCGTCATCGCGGAAACCGGCGCCGGCCAGCACGGCGTGGCGACGGCCACGGTCGCCGCCCGCTACGGTTTCGAATGCGTGGTGTACATGGGGGCCGAGGACGTGAAGCGTCAGGCCGCCAACGTCTACCGCATGAAACTGCTCGGGGCCACGGTGGTGCCGGTGGAATCCGGCTCGAAAACGCTCAAGGATGCGCTGAACGAAGCGATGCGCGACTGGGTCACCAACGTCCACAACACGTTCTACATCATCGGCACCGTGGCCGGGCCGCATCCCTATCCGCTGCTGGTGCGCGAATTCCAGACCGTGATCGGCAAGGAATGCCTGACGCAGATGCCGGAAATGGCCGGGCGCCAGCCGGACTGCGTCATTGCCTGCGTCGGCGGCGGCTCCAACGCGATGGGCATCTTCCATCCTTATCTGGACGTTGAAGGCGTGCGGCTGATCGGCGTCGAGGCGGCGGGCGACGGCCTGGAAACCGGCCGCCACGCCGCGCCGCTGACCGCCAACGCGCAGGTCGGCGTGCTGCATGGCAACCGTACCCGCCTGATGCAGGACGAGGACGGCCAGATCATCGAGACGCACTCCATCTCCGCCGGTCTGGATTACCCCGGCGTCGGGCCGGAACACGCCTGGCTGAAAGACCGGAAACTCGCCGACTACGTCGCGGTGACGGACGCCGAGGCGCTCAAGGCGTTTCACGATCTGTGCCGTCTCGAAGGCATCATCCCGGCGCTCGAATCCAGCCATGCCCTGGCTTACGCCATGAAGATCGCGCCCACGCTCGCTGCCGACAAGATCCTGCTGGTGAACCTCTCAGGGCGCGGCGACAAGGATATGCACACGGTGGCCGAGCAATCCGGCATCGTTTTCTGAAACCTACCGGCGCGCTTACGCACATGTCCAGAATTCAAACCACCTTCAGCCGCCTTGCCAGCGAGGGGCGCGCGGCGCTCATTCCCTTCGTCACGGCAGGCTTTCCGTCGCCCGCGCTCACCGTTCCCCTGATGCACGCCATGACGGCGGCCGGGGCGGACGTGATCGAACTCGGCGTGCCGTTCTCCGATCCGATGGCCGACGGCCCGACCATCCAGCGCGCTTCCGAAAAAGCCCTGGCGCAAGGGATGCGCCTGTCCACGGTGCTCGCCCAGGTGGCCGAATTCCGCCGGCAGGACAAGGAAACGCCCGTCGTGCTGATGGGCTACGCCAATCCGGTCGAAGCCATGGGGCTGCAAAAATTCACCGCTGCCGCCGCGCAAGCCGGGGTGGATGGGGTGTTGATCGTCGATTACCCGCCGGAGGAGGCGGAGGCCTTTGGCGAGGCCATGCGCGCCGCCGGCATGGACCCGATTTTCCTGATCGCGCCGACTTCTTCCAGCCAGCGCATCGCCCGCACGGCGGCGATCGCCAGCGGTTACGTCTATTACGTCTCGCTGGCCGGCGTGACGGGTTCCGCCGCACTCAACGTCGCGGCGGTGGCGCAGAAACTGCCGCAGATCCGGGAACAGACCGGGCTGCCGGTGGGCGTCGGTTTCGGCATCCGCGATGCCGGGGCGGCAGCGCGCATCGCCGCCTTCGCCGATGCGGTGATCGTCGGCAGCCGGCTGATCGAAGAAATTGAGAATTCCTCCCCCGAGGATTGCTGCGCCCGCGTGGCGGCCGTGTTGGCCGACATGCGCCGGGCGATGGATGAGGTGAAAAAATGACCTGGTTGAACAAACTGCTTCCCCCCAAGATCAAGCGCGAAAACGGCCAAGCGCCGCGCCGCTCCAATCTGCCGGAAGGCCTGTGGAGCAAATGCCCGGCCTGCGAGGCGGTGCTTTACGCCACCGATCTGGACAACAATCTGCAAGTCTGTCCCAAGTGCAGCCACCACAACCGCCTGAGCGCCCGCGCCCGGCTCGATCTGCTGCTCGACCCGGAAGGGCGCAGCGAAATCGGTGCGGAAGTGCTGCCGGTCGACAGCCTGAAATTCAAGGATTCGAAAAAATACCCGGAGCGCCTGATGGCGGCCCATCAGGAAAGCGGCGAAAGCGATTCCCTGGTGGTCATGCAGGGCGCGGTCAAGAACATGCCGCTGGTGGCGGCGGTGTTCGAGTTCGATTTCATGGGCGGCTCGATGGGTTCGGTGCTCGGCGAGCGCTTCGTGCGCGGCGTCAATGCCGCGATCGAGCAAAAAATTCCCTTCGTCTGCGTCACCGCGTCCGGCGGCGCGCGCATGCAGGAAGGGCTGTTCTCGCTGATGCAGATGGCGAAAACCACGGCGGCGCTGACCCGGCTGTCACAAATCGGCCAGCCCTTCATCTCCATCCTCACCGATCCGACGATGGGCGGCGTTTCCGCCTCTTTCGCCTTCGTCGGCGACGTGGTGATGGCCGAACCCAACGCCCTGGTTGGTTTCGCCGGGCCACGGGTGATCGAGCAGACGGTGCGCGAGAAACTGCCGGAAGGCTTCCAGCGCTCCGAATTCCTGCTCGACAAGGGCGCTATCGACCTGATCGTCGACCGCCGTGAAATGCGCGACAAGCTCGCCGCCACCCTGTCGCTCCTGCTCAATCAGGCCGCCGCTGCGTGAACACCCCGGCCACTCTGGCTGATTGGCTGGCCCATCTCGAAAACCTCCACCCGCTGGGGCAGGCGGGGATCGAACTGGGACTGGAGCGGGTGCGTCAGGTCAAGGATGCGCTTGCCCAAGTGCAACACTGCCCGGTGATTACCGTGGGCGGCACCAATGGCAAAGGCTCGACCTGCGCCTATCTGCAAAACATCCTCTTGCGCGCCGGCTACAAGGTCGGCTGCTACACCTCGCCGCACCTGCTGCGCTACAACGAGCGGGTGCGCGTCAATGGCGAACCGGCCAGCGATGCCGCCCTGTGCGCCGCCTTTGCCAGGGTCGAGGCGGCGCGCCGGGCGAGCGGCGTGGCGCTGACGTATTTCGAATTCGGCACGCTGGCCGCCTGGGAAGTGTTCGCGGCGGTGGGCGTCGAGGCGGCGATCCTGGAAGTCGGCCTAGGCGGGCGGCTCGATGCCGTCAACGTCTATGAGCCGGACGCGGCCATCGTCACCGGCGTGGCGCTCGATCACACCGCCTGGCTGGGCGACGACCGGGAAAGCATCGGCTTCGAGAAGGCGGGCATCTTCCGGGCCGGAAAACCCGCGCTGTGCGCCGACCCGCAGCCGCCGCAAAGTTTGATTGACCACGCTGCGGCCATCGGTGCCGATCTGCGCCTCCTCGGGCGGGATTTCGGCTTTGAAAAACCGCCTGCCGCCGCTGTCGAAAACCGCTGGCAGTGGCGCTGGTGGTGCCGCAGCCAGAGCGGGCAGGGCCAAGGCGGCCCAATCGTGCGCCGCTCGCTGGCTTATCCGGGCTTGCGCGGGGCAACGCAACTGTTCAACGCCAGCGTCGCCCTGGCGGCGCTGGAAGCCTTGGGCGAGCGCCTGCCGGTCACCATGCAGGCGATCCGTCCGGGGCTGATCGAAACCGAACTGAGCGGGCGTTTTCAGGTGATTCCGGGCAAGCCCGCCATCGTGCTCGACGTGGGCCACAACCCGCAGGCGATTGCGGTGCTGGCCGACAATCTGGGCAACATGGGCTTCTTCAACCGCACCCACGCGGTGCTCGGCATGCTCTCCGACAAGGACATCGCCAATGCGCTCCTGCCCATGCTCGGCAAGATCGACGTCTGGCATCTGGCGAGCCTGCCCGGCCCGCGCGGCACCCCGGCCGGCAAACTCGCCGGGATTCTCGGCAGTCAGGGCGTGACGGCGGACGTGTTCTGCCACGACACGCCGGAGCAGGCGATGCAGGCGGCCCGGGATGCGGCGGCCGAAAGTGATAGAATCCTCGCCTTCGGATCGTTTTACACCGTTGCCGGCGCTCTCCAGGCGCTTGGCCGCAATGCCTGACATGGAAGATAGCGACGTCCAGCAACACCTGAAAAAACGCGCCCGCCGCCGCTTGGTGGGGGCGGTTTTTTTCGTCTCCCTGGTGGCCGTGCTTCTGCCCACCCTGATGGACAGCGAGCCGCGCCCGCCCATGCAGGACGTCGACATCCGTATTCCGGGGCAGGACGACAAAACCCTCGCGCCGCTTCTGGTGCCGCCAGCGGAGCCGGTGGCGGCGGACAAGCCGGCTGCCGCGCGGCGGGAAGCGTCGCCCACGCCGGAAAAACCGCCTGAGCCGCCGGCGCAGAAACTCGCGGACAGCGCGCCGGCAAAAACCGAACCCAAGCCTGAGCCGAAACCCCAGCCCAAACCCGAACCCAAGCCGGAGAAGAAACCGGCTCCGGCCAAGGAAGCGCCCGCCAAGGAAGCGCCCGCCAAGGAAGCAGCGAAAGAAGCGGCCAAAGCGCCCAAGGAGGCTCCGCCGAAAATGGACGAAGCCAGCCGCGCCGCCGCCATTCTCGCCGGCAAGTCGCCCGACGCGCCCGCCGCAGCTGCCGGGCAGCACGTCATCCTGATCGGCGCCTTCAGCAACGAGGCCAATGTTGCCAACCTGCGCAAGAAGCTCGCCGAGCAGGGCATCAAGGTGTACACCGAGGCGCTCGATTCGCCGCAAGGCAAGAAAACCCGCGTGCGCGCCGGCCCCTTCCCGAACCGCGAGGCGGCGGAAAAAGCGCTGCAGAAAATGCAGCGCATCGGTGTCTCCGGCGTCGTGGCAGCGCAACCGTGATGCCGCAACATGACGCTGTTTGATTACATCGCTCTCACCATTCTGGTGCTGTCGCTGGCTTTTGGCCTGTGGCGCGGCATGATCAGCGAGATTCTCGCCCTGGTCGCCTGGGGCCTGGGGGTGTATGCGGCCTTCATGCTTGGCCCGAGAGCGAGCGGCCTGTTTGCCGGCATCGTCGGCGAGCCTCTGCTGCGGGTGCTGCTGGGCGGCCTCCTGGTGTTTCTCGGCGTGCTGATCCTGATGGCGCTGATCCGCCTGCTCGTCCTGAAAATGGTCAGGGTACTCAAACTGACCGCCTCGGATCGCCTGCTCGGGATGTTTTTCGGTCTGGCGCGCGGTCTGCTGATCGTGCTTCTGCTCGTTGCCGTCGGCGGCCTGACCAGCGCGCCCAGCCAGCCCTGGTGGCGCAACGCGATGTTCGCGCCACCCCTGGAAAGCGCGGTGCTGGCGATGAAACCTCTGCTGCCGGACGATCTGGCCAAACGAATTCGTTTCAGTTAACTCAGGAAAAAATCATGTGCGGGATACTCGGCGTATTGGCAACGACCCCAGTCAATCAGTTGCTTTACGATGGTCTGATGGTGCTGCAGCACCGGGGGCAGGATTCGGCGGGCATTGCCACCGCCGAAGGCAATACCTTCCACCTGCACAAGGGGCCGGGGCTGGTGCGCGACGTGTTCCGCACCCGCAACATGCGCGCCCTGCCGGGCAATTGCGGCATCGGCCACGTGCGCTACCCCACCGCCGGCTCGGCCTTCAACTTCGCCGAAGCGCAGCCCTTCTACGTCAATTCGCCCTTCGGCATCGTGCTCGGGCACAACGGCAACCTGACCAATGCCGTGCAGTTGAAGGAAGAGATGTTCCGCATGGACCGCCGGCACATCAACACCAATTCCGATTCGGAAGTGCTGCTCAACGTACTCGCGCACGAGTTGCAGACGGCGGCACACGGTTACGAACTGGACGTGGACAGCATTTTCCAGGCGGTGGCCGGTGTACATCGCCGCTGCCGGGGCGCTTATGCCGTGGTTGCCATCATCGCCGGCTACGGCTTGCTCGCCTTCCGCGATCCGCACGGCATCCGTCCGCTGATCTACGGCCAGAACGAAACGCCGCAGGGCATGGAATATCTGGTCGCTTCCGAATCCGTGGCGCTCGACACCCTGGGTTTCAAGGTGGTGCGCGACATCGAGCCGGGAGAGGCGATCTTCATCGATTTCCAGCATCAATTGCACAGCCGCCAGTGCGCGCAGCAGCCGATGTATGCGCCCTGCCTGTTCGAATATGTGTACCTCGCCCGCCCGGATACCGTGATCGATGGCGTGCCGGTTTATGAAGCGCGTCTGGCGATGGGCGAACTGCTGGCCGAGAAGGTGAAGCAATCGATTCCGGTCGAGGAAATCGACGTGGTCATCCCCATCCCGGATTCCAGCCGCCCTTCGGCAATGGAACTCGCGCAGGCTCTGGGCATTCCTTTCCGCGAAGGTTTCGTGAAAAACCGCTACGTCGGGCGGACCTTCATCATGCCGGGCCAGGCCAAACGCCGCAAATCGGTGCGCCAGAAGCTGAACACCGTCGGCCAAGAATTCAAGGGCAAGCGCGTCTTGCTGGTCGACGATTCCATCGTGCGCGGCACCACCAGCCGGGAGATCGTCGAAATGGCGCGCGCTGCCGGGGCGGTGAAGGTGTATTTCGCTTCCGCTGCGCCGCCGGTGCGTTTTCCGAATGTGTATGGCATCGATATGCCGACGCGTGCCGAACTGATCGCTACCGGCCGCAAGGAATCCGACATCGCGGCGGAAATCGGGGCAGATGCGCTGGTATATCAGGATCTCGCCGCGCTCAAGCAATCGGTTACCCGCCTGCGCGCCGATCTGACGGAATTCGACGCCTCCTGTTTCGATGGCTGCTATGTGACCGGCGATATCGACGACGACTATCTCGATCACCTCGAAGGCCGCCAGGACAGCCCGGGCGGCGAGGACGACGGCGAGGGACGCTCGTCGCACCAGATGGTGCTGGGGCTGGCCAACAGGGGGCAGGAATGAGCGAGGCCGCATGGCAGTTGCCTACGCTTGCAGTGCGCGCCGGACAGGAACGCAGCCAGTTTGGCGAGCATGGCGAAGCCCTGTATCTCACCTCCAGCTTCGTTTTCGAGAGCGCGGCCCAGGCCGCCCGGCGCTTTTCCGGCGAGGAAGCGGGCAACGTCTATTCGCGGTTTTCCAACCCCACGGTGACGACTTTCGAAACGCGGCTGGCCGCGCTGGAAGGGGCCGAGGCCTGTGTCGCCACCGCCAGCGGCATGTCGGCCATCATGGCGCTGGTGCTGGCGCATCTGCAGCAGGGCGACCACGTCGTCACGGCCAACAGCCTGTTTGGCGCAACGGTGCAGTTGTTCAACAACATCCTGGCGCGCTGCGGCATCACGGTGAGCTATGTGCCGCTGAATGACCCCGCCGCGTGGGCAGCGGCCATCACGCCGCAAACCAAGCTTTTCTTCCTGGAAACGCCCTCCAACCCGCTGACCGAACTGGCCGACATTCCCGCCCTGAGCGCCATTGCCCGCGCCAGGGGCATTCTTCTGGCGGTCGATAACTGCTTCTGCACGCCCGTTTTGCAGCGCCCGCTGGAACTGGGTGCGGATCTGGTGGTGCATTCCGCCACCAAATACATCGACGGCCAGGGGCGCGTCTTGGGCGGCGCGGTGTGCGGCCCCAGGCGCCTGACGGAAGAAGTATTCAAATACCTGCGTACCGCCGGTCCCACCTTGTCGGCTTTCAATGCCTGGGTGCTGCTGAAAGGCCTGGAAACCCTGCAACTGCGCATGGAGGCGCAATCCGCCGCTGCGCTTGAATTGGCCAAGTGGCTGGAAGCGCATCCGAAAGTGGCGCGAGTGCATTACCCCGGGCTCACCTCGCATCCGCAGCACGCACTGGCCATGCGCCAGCAGAAATCAGGCGGCGCCATCGTCAGCTTCGAGGTCAAGGGCGCTCGCGATGCCGCCTGGGCCGTGGTGGATAACTGCCGCCTGCTCTCCATCACCGCGAACCTGGGTGACACCAAGACCACCATCACGCATCCCGCCTCCACCACGCATGGCCGCATTTCCCCCGAAGCACGCGCCGCTGCCGGCATCAGTGAAGGCTTGCTGCGCATTGCCGTGGGTCTGGAAGCCGTCGCCGATCTGCAAGCCGACCTCGAACGCGGGCTGGCGCTGATTCCTGCATGAAGCATCTGGTTTCGGTCGACCGGCTGCAACCGGGGGTGTTCATTTCGATCACCAACGTGCGCTGGCTCGACCATCCCTTTCTGCTCAACCGCTTTCGTCTGACCGATCACGAACAGATCAAGGTCTTGCGCAGCCTGGGCCTGCAGGAGGTGGAATGGGACCCGGCGCGCAGCAGCGCCCAGCCGCTGCCCGAATCCTTGCCGGCGGACGACGAGGAAGATTTCTCGGCCACGGCAATGGCCTCGATGCTCGACAGCAAGCGGGAACGCAGCGAAAAAATCCGTCTGCAACGCGAATCGCTCGCCCGCTGCGAGCGCCTGTACGAACAGGAAGCGAGCGGTGTGCATGACATTTTCCAGCAGTTGGGCAGCCGTCCGCAGGAAGCCTACACGCATGCCCGCTCGACCGTTGGCCGTCTGGTCGGCGGCCTGATCGGCGCGCAGAGCGTCGCCATTCATCTGGTCAACATGAAAACCAGGGAAGCGGGCGCGGCGCAGCATGCGATGAACGTCACGGTGTTGTCGCTGCTCTTGGGCAAGGAAGCCGGTCTCGACGAAGAACAGATGCGCCAGCTTGGCCTGGGCGCGTTGTTTCACGACATCGGCAAGGCCGACGTGCCAGCCCGGGTCTTGCGCAATTCCCGGCGGCCGCCTGCCGAGGAGCAGTTCTATCAGGCGCACGTCGGTTATGGCATCAAGCATGCCGCGCCGATGACCGAGATGGCGACGCCGGCACGCAACATCATTGCCTGCCACCACGAACACTGGGATGGCTCCGGTTTCCCCAACCGTCTGGCCGGGGCCAAAATCCCCCGTCTGGCGCGCATTGCCGCCATTGCCAATCGTTACGACAATCTGTGCAACCCCTTCGATCTGGCGCAGGCGCGCACGCCCAGCGAGGCGGTGGCGCACCTGTTCAGGAACGAGGCGGGGTGCTTCGATCCCGAGTTGCTGCAACTTTTCGTCAAGACCGTGGGGGTTTATCCCCCCGGCTGTTTCGTTGCGCTCGACGATGGCAGCGTCGGCCTGGTGGTCGAAGCCAATACGGCTGATCTGCTGCGCCCGCTGGTCATGCTCCACGACCCGGACATTCCGCGCAACGAAGCCCTGCTGGTCGATCTGGCCGATGGCGCGCTGAAGATCGAAAGCGCGGTCAATCCCGGCAAGCTGCCGCTCGCCACGGTCGAATACCTGGCACCGCGCGGTCGCATCGACTATTACATCGAAGGCGTTCGTTGACCTTCACCGCCGGTTTCCCGGCTCATCTCAGTATTTTCTGGAGTATTTCATGCAGTTTTCCGAACTCAGCCTGAAGGCCGAAATTCAACGCGCCGTCGCCGAAGAGGGCTATACCACGCCGACGCCCATCCAGCAGCAGGCGATTCCCGCCGTGCTCGCCGGCCACGACCTGATGGCGACGGCGCAGACCGGCACCGGCAAGACGGCCGGTTTCACCCTGCCCATCCTGCAACGCCTGAGCAGCGGCGCGAACGACAAGCTGTCGCGCCTGGCCCGCACGCCGCGCGTGCTGGTGCTGACGCCGACCCGCGAACTGGCGATCCAGGTCGAGGAAAGCGTGCGCACCTACGGCAAATACCTGCCGGTGAATTCGCTGGCGGTGTTCGGCGGCGTCGGCATCAATCCGCAGATCGCCCAACTGCGCCGGGGCGTCGATATTCTGGTGGCGACGCCGGGGCGCTTGCTCGATCACGTGCAGCAGAAGACGGTCGATCTGTCGGCCATCGAAATCTTCGTGCTCGACGAAGCCGACCGCATGCTCGACATGGGCTTCATCCGCGACATCCGCAAGATCATCGCCTTGCTGCCCAAAGCCCGCCAGAACCTTCTGTTCTCCGCCACCTTTTCGCCGGATATCCGCGAGCTGGCGAGCGGCCTGCTGCACCAGCCAGTATCGGTCGATGTCGCGCCGCGCAACACCGCCGCCGAAACGGTGGCGCAGAAGGTGATCGAGTGCAACCGCGAACAGAAGAAGGATTTGCTCAAGCACCTGTTCGAGACGCGCAGCCTGCATCAGGTGCTGGTTTTCGCCCGCACCAAGCACGGCGCCGATGCCCTCGCCCGCACGCTCGACAAGGCCGGTATCAAGGCCGCCGCCATCCACGGCGACAAATCGCAGGGCGCGCGCACCCGCGTGCTGTCCGAATTCAAGGACGGCAAGCTGGCGGCGCTGGTGGCGACCGACATCGCCGCGCGCGGTATCGACATCGACGCCCTGCCTTACGTCATCAACTACGAACTGCCCAACGTGCCGGAGGACTACGTGCACCGCATCGGCCGCACCGGCCGCGCCGGCATGGAAGGCGAGGCGATTTCTCTGGTCTGCCACGACGAAAGGCCGCAGTTGAAGGACATCGAAAAGCTCATCAAGCGCAGCCTGGAGCGCGTCGAAATCGCCGGCTTCGAACCCGCCGCCGTCGCCGCGCCGCGCCCCGCGCCGCAACCGCGTCCGCCCCGTGCACCGCGTCCGGGCGGCAAACCGGCGACATCCGGCAAGCCCGCTGCCGCCAAAAATGCCCGACCGCAACAGCAACGTCATTCCGGGAGTCGGCATCGCTGAGGCGAAAATGGTTTAAATATTGCTCCGGCCCGTTGAAGTTTGAAGTTCTTGCTTACGTTCTCCGTCATTCCCGCGCAGGCGGGAATCCAGATAGCACGCATTCACTGGGTTCCCGCCTGCGCGGGAACGACACTTTCAATCCCGGAGCAAGACGAAAAAAGACCCGCTGTAGCGGGTCTTCCCGCGCCAGACAGGGGGAATCTGGCGGTCTCGGGTCAGGGATGAATCAGGGAAAACTCAGGGCGCGAAGCGCGACATGTAATCGCTGACGGCGGCGATGTCCTCGTCGCTGTAGTTCTTGATGACGCGCACCATGTGCGGATTGGCGTTGCGCCGCTCGCCGTCGCGGATCATCAGCGATTCGCGCAGCAGGTAGCGGTAGTGCTGGCCGGAGACGCGCGGATAGAATTTTTCGGCGTCGCCCTCGCCCTTGTCGCCGTGGCAGTCGGCGCAGCCCTTGTCGTAGATTTCCCGGCCGCGCGCCAGCTTGTCGCCGTCGCCCTTGCCGTTGTCGGGATTGACCGGCAGGCCGCTCAGGTAGGCGGCGATGTCGGCGATTTCCTGCGGCGACACGGCGTGCTTGTCGATGAAGGGGAACATCTTGCGATTGTCGCGGCGACCGGCGCGCACGTCGGTCATCTGCTTGATGAGGACGGTGGCGTGCTGGCCGGCCAGACGCGGGTAGCTGCCATCGACGCGGCCGGTGGCGGTCGGGCGGTGGCAGCCCTGGCAGATTTCAAAGGCGATTTCGCCGCGCAGCGCGTCGCCGCGGGTTTTCAGGGCTTGCAGCTTCTCGGCGTACATCTCGTTCCAGACGTAGCCGTCGCTCTCGATGCCGCCTTCCTTGGGTTGTTCGTCCGAGGCGATGGCAAGGTGCGCCGCGCCCAGCAGGGTGATGAATGCAAACAGGTGGGTTTTCACGGGATTCACTCCTTGTTCATTTCAGACCGGCGATGTACTCGGACACCGCCTGCATTTCCTGCTCGGTCATGCGCTCGGCCACGGCGCGCATGAGCTTGCCCCGGTCGTTGGTGCGCACACCGCTCTTGAAATCGCTCATCTGCTGCAAGGTGTAGGCCTGATGCTGACCGGCCAGACGCGGATAGCGCGCATTGCCCTGGCCGTTCGCCTGATGGCAGCCCATGCAGCCGGGGACGCCGGAATCGACGTTGCCGTCCTCGTAGAGCGCCTTGCCTGCGGCGAGCAGTTCGGGGTTGCTCACTTCACCCGGCGTCTGCTGCTGCGCCGCGTAATAGGCGGCCAGCGCGGGGACATCGTTCCGGGTGAAATTCCCCAGGAACGGCTCCATCGCTTCGTTCTTACGCTTGCCGTCGAGGAATTCGAGCAACTGCTTTTCCATATAGACGGGATGCTGGCCCGCCAGTTTCGGGAAGGTCGGCACTACGCTGTTGCCGCCTTCACCGTGGCAGGCGATACAGACGGTTTCGGCGATTTCCTTCGCGTCGGCAAAGGCCGCCGGTGCGGCCAGCAGCAGGCTGCCGGCGAGCAGGCTGTTGCGGATGATCTGTCTCGTGTTCACTTTTTTTGTCCTCATCATGTGTCGGGTGCGTGGGGCGGGTCAGAAGCCGACGTTGAGCAGCGCGCCGAAGAAATTCACGCGGTAGTCCTGCGCGCCGCCGTCTGCGAACAAGGCCGCACCTGGATTAGCACCAAATGCCAGGGCAGTGGGCAGGCCGTTGTAGTGCCAGTCGTCGATTTTGCCGCGCTCGTGACGGTAGAGCAGACGGGCCGAGACGGTCTTGCTGATCGGCTTGGTCAGGCTCAGTTCGAGGGTGTGCGAGGTCGTTTTCAGGTCTTCAAAGCCACTACCGGCCAAGGCAACCGAAGCAGCCGCGAAGTTGGCCGGAAGGGTGTAGCCGATCTTGGTGCGGCCCAGCGAGTAGGTGTAGTTCGCATCCAGCACCATGTCGCGGACGACCTGGCGCAGACCGAAACCGAGGGTGTCGGTGGTGTCGCGGTGGGTCTGCGTGTAGTTGTTGGCGACGTTGAATACCCGTCCGGTGTTCGGATCGGCGCAGAGGTAAGCAGCGTTGTCCACCGTCAGGCCGTTGTTGCCAATGCCGCAATTCATACCAGCCAGCGCGCCGCTCGGCACGGCCTGCTGCTTCAGCTTGCTCTGTTGCCAGGAGTAGAAGGCGTACAGGTTGGTGCGCTCGTTCGGCTGCCAGGAAATGTCGAAATTCACCGAGTTCTGGCGCTGGTGGTCGACCCGGCCATAGTCGGAATTCGGATACTCGGTATCCTTGAACTGGGTGGCGATGCCGATGTCCAGATCGTGGCGCAGCATGTAGTTGAAGCGGGCGTTGAGCGTGTTCTGGTTGCGGTCGGCCAGATCGTACTTGCGCATGCGGCTGTTCATGTGCACCACCCAGCTGGTCGCATTGGGCAGTGCGGTTCCGGCGACGACAGGGGCCGAACCGTTCGCAATCGCATCTGCCAGCGACCACAGATAGCCGCTGTAGAAGGGAATCAGCGCGTGGTGGGCATCGTAGTGGCTGCCACGACGACGACCGTGCTCGTAAGAAAGGCGAACGGTGCCGTCGTCGAGGGAGCGGTTGACGTAGCCGAACTTGAACTTGTCTTCCCAGGTCTTTTCCCGCTCGCGGTGATCGCGGTTGAAGGTTTCGCGCTCGTAGCCGGCGCTGAAGCTGTTGGCCTTGCCGAAGCGGTAGTCGGCATCGACGCCGTAGTTCAACTGCTTGTAATCGAAGGGGATGTTGCGGATATAGATGTTCCCCGCTGCCAGACCCGGTCCCGTATTGATTAGCGAACTACCCGCGCCATCATTGACCAGACGGCCCCAGACGCCAGTGCAGCCGTAGCCGGTGAGGGTGTTGGCCGCCGCGCCGCCCGCGCCGCTGTTACAGAGCAGGAAATCGGTGTCGTTGCTGGTTTCGTAGTAGCGGATTTTGCCCTTGACGTTGAGCGTATCGAGCGGGTTGAGCGACAGGCCGAGATCGACCAGCTTGGTGTCGATGCGCGCGCCGGCATGCTTGCGGCTCAGGGAGTCGGTGGTATGCCAGTTGTTCAGTCCGGCGACCGTCACGCTGGGATCGTTGGTGAAGGGCTGCAAGCGGTCGTTCTGGCGCGAGGTGGCCAGCGAGACGACGGCGGTGAAGCGGCCTTTCCACAGATCGGGCAGGTGCCGGGCGTATTCCCCCTTGGCGCTGTAGTAGTCGTTGTCCGGATAGAGGTCGAACGTACCCTGCGGGAAGCTGGCTGCGCCGTTGGCACCATTCGTCGGAATGATGTTGTCGAAGGTCAGCGAGCTGATGTGATTGCGGAACCAGGAGGCGTTGACCGTGAAGTTGAAGGCGTTGAGCTTGTCCGCGTACTGGATGCCGGCCACCATGTCGTTGGTGCGGTAGTCGATCGGTTCGGCAATCTCGATGTTGTGCTGGCCGCCGCCATTGGCTCCGAAGGTGGCGGAGAAGGGACGGGCGCCCTCGCGTTTTTCGCTGGTGAAGCTGGCAAACACCTTCCAGTTGTCGAGCAGGTTCAGATCGGCGCGCACACCGCCCTTGCTGCGCGTGATGCCGAGCCGCGATTCCGGCGTCGCGGCCAGCGCGGCATTGGCGTTGGCGGCGAAAGTCCCCACCGACTGCGCGGCTGTCGTATTGCCGGCAGCCAGACCGTTGGCCTGCGCGGTCGGCGACACGGTCAGCCGACCGGTGCCTGCGCCGCTGTGCAGCGAGCGCCAGGTGGTGGTGAAGGTGTGCGTCGTTTCGTTGTAGAAGGCTCTGACCTTCCAGTCGTTGTAGCGGCCAAACTGGGCGCTGTAGAACTGGTCGTCCTGCCCGACGGCACCGCCGCTGAATTCGAGGAAGCGGGCGCTGTCGGCGTTTTCGGCGCTGAAGGCCAAGTTGTTCAGTACCGGGCCGTTGTCGACATCCTTGTAGCGGGTGAAGCCTTGCCGCTTGCGGTCACCGTGGATGCTGAACAGGCCGAATTCGACGTTGCCGTTCCACGTCCAGCCGCTTTCGGTGCGGTTGGGTTCGCGCACTTGCAGCGGGATGTCGTACATCTGTCCGGTCGGCGTGTGCGCGGCGGGCGCGTAGGTCGCGCCGAGTCCTTCGGGGTCGGGCGGCATGCCGTAGTTGGCCGGGTTGATGGCGCGGGGGTTGAGGGCGTTGCCGATCAGCGTGTCCTGGCCGACGCCGGAATCGGCGTGGGCGATTGCGGCGAACTGGCTCAGGGCGACGGCGACGGAAGCGGCAATGATGGTGCTTCTGGCGCGCATCGGCTGGGTGGCCGTCCGGCGGGCGGCGGTGGCTGTCTTTTTCATCTCGTTCGTCTCCCTTGTTCGGTCAGCGCTGGAAGCGCGATCCAGCCGGATGGTTGCTGCCGTGGATCTGCGAGTGGCAGTTCTGGCAGGAGCGGGCCATGACGCGGCTGTTCATGACGCCGCCGGGGACGCCGAGCTGATTCGCGCTCTGGTGGGCGCCATAGAAGGCGGACGGATGGTTGGTGTTGGCGTGGCACTGCTGGCACAGTTGCGGGCGCGAGACTTGCAGCAGCTTGTCGTGGTTGGAGCCGTGCGCGTTGTGGCAATTCAGGCAATTTTCACGAACCGGTGCGTGCTCCCAGATGAAGGGGCCGCGTTTTTCGGCGTGGCAGGCGTAGCACAGTTCGTTGGTGCTGTCGGCTTTGAGCAGCGGCTTGGTGATGGAGCCGTGCGGGTTGTGGCAATCGACGCAGCTCATCTTGCCTTCCGGCAGCGGCATGTGCGAGCGTTTGTGGAACTCGGAGCGCTGCTGGCGGTGGCAGGTCATGCAGGTTTCGTTGATGCTGGCCTTCTTGAGCAGCCCCTGTGCCGAGAACTTGGTCATCGGGTTGTGGCAGTCGCTGCACGAGAGCTTGTTGCTGTCGTGCGCCGAGCCGGGCCAGTGCATGCGGTTGCCGCCTTCGTGGCAGCTCAGGCACTGCTGTTTCTGCTTCTCGACCGGCGTACCCCATTCCTTGGTGAAGCCGATGATGAGCTTCTTGTTCTCGGCTTCCTTGGCGTGCAGGGAACCGGGGCCGTGGCAGGTTTCGCACACCTGGCGCTCGGTGTTGTTCTTGGGGTTGGTGCGGAACACCTTGGCGTGCAGGGTGTCCTTGAAGTGCTCGTTTTCCTGACCGTGACAGGAAATACAGGCTTTTTCGCCGATGTAGGTGGCCTGGCTCATCGGGTCTTCGGCGCTCACCGCGTTCTTGCCGATCAGACCGGCAGCGGTGAACAAGGCGAACAGGCCGACGCGCACGGCGTTCCGTGTGTTGAATGTCATTTAATTCCCTCCGTCGGGGAGCCGTGACAGCAGCCTGCCCAGCCATGCCTGGCCGAAGTCCCCTCCTCCGTGTTTCTGTTTTTCGGATTTGAGCGTGGCGCAGCAAATCCGGCTTTTTCTGTATTGCAGGGGCGGTTTTTTCCTACCTACCCACGGAGCGCAGAGTAATCAACACTGCTAACAGGGTCTTGTCGCAAAGTGCAGTGATTCTTGCTCAAAAGTGTTGCTGCGCTGCGTTCACCGCAGTGGCGCTGCGCGCGCACTCCTGAAATTCGCGCGGTGAGAGGCCGTAGCGTTTGCGGAAGAGTACAGCGGATTTGATTTCTGGATAAAAGGCGTTTGAAAACCGGACGGATGATATTTGAAGGAATCCGGTGATTTCTGGATAGGGAATAACTGCCCGAGACAAACGAGAAGGCCGCCCATCAGGCGATCCTGCGCGGGGAGCGTGCAGCGCTGCATCAGTAATTGCCGCGCCCGAATAGCCGGGCGGCACAGTACAGGATCAACCGGGTCAGGCGCGGCACCTTGAGCACGCCCATCGCCTCCAGAAATACCTTGTCGGCGTATGCCTTGCTGCCGATGGCCTGGGCGTAAAGGTAGTCATGGACGATGGCCGCCTTAGCGTAACGGCCATGGGGCGGAAACATTGCCCAAAGCAGCCGTGGAACCGTGGCCAAGTCGGTCACCGTTCCCGCCGGAACGCTGATAACGGCGGCGCTTGGGTAGCTGCCGACGTGGAAGTCAAAGGGGGCGAGGAGTTGCCAGCGGTAATCGTCAAGCATCCGCAGATCGGCGGGGGTGGTGAAGTTGCTCATGACGTCACCAGACGATGGCCGCGATCTGCTCGGCTGCGGCGTCGGCCGGCAGCGCATCGAGCGCATCCTCCAGCGCTTGCCGCCGGCCGATC
>OGQD01000462.1_pt1 | contig 30857 bp, 25 predicted proteins | sample 1553091 | NCBI WGS metagenome assembly OGQD01 (sample SAMEA2580290, study PRJEB22360) | human gut metagenome | biome: human gut; feature: human-associated habitat; material: faeces | place: Denmark | collected 2008/2010
CCTTGCAGGGCGGTGCCGGGGATGACGTGCTGGATGGCGGAGAAGGCAACGATATCCTCAGCGGCGATGCTGGCAATGACACTTATCTATTCGGTAAGGGTGACGGGCAGGACACCATTCATAACTACGACAGCGCCACGGATAGCTTGGATAAACTGCTGTTCGGCGCAGATATTTCTGCCGACCAACTTTGGTTCCGCAAGGTGAACAACCATCTTGAAATAAGCATCATCGGCACGGATGACAAGGCCACGATCAGCAACTGGTATTCCAGCGCGGCCTATCGCTTGGAGCAGTTTGAAACGCGCGACGGCGCCCTGCTCACCGACGGCAAAGTGCACGCCTTGGTCGAAGCCATGGCCGCCTTCGCACCCCCGGCCGCAGGAGAAACCACGCTCTCGCCCGGCTACCGCGAGGCGCTCGCTCCAGTCATCGCAGCAAATTGGCAATGAAAGGGGCGGCAATGCGAACAGCGAGGACGCGATGAGCAAAACCGAAACGCAGGCCGGGCAGGCAGCGCCTGCGTCCCCGGAGCCGGATACCGGCCTGGCCTGTCTGGTGATGCTGGCGCGCTTTCATGGCCTGCCCGCCGATCCGGATCAGATCGCACATGAATTCAAAGATGGCGATGTGCCTTTTGACACTGCCTTGATACTGCTGGCCGCGCAGAAACTCGGTTTGCGCGCCCGGCAGGTCAGTTGCGCGCTGGAACGTCTCGCCACTACGCCGCTGCCTGCCGTGGTGCACGATGCGGCAGGCGGTTTTTTCGTGCTTGCCCGTGTCGACGGCGACAAGGCGCTCATCCACGACCCGCGCCTGGAGCGCCCGGCAGTGATGAGCCAGGCGGAACTGGCCGGGCGCTGGAGCGGGCAGGTGCTGCTCTTCGCCTCACGCGCCTCGCTGGCCGGAGAACTGGCCCGCTTCGATTTTTCGTGGTTCATTCCTGCCGTCGTCAAGTACCGCCGCCTGCTGGGCGAAGTGCTGGCGGTTTCCTTCGCCCTGCAACTCTTTGCGCTGATTACCCCCTTGTTCTTTCAGGTGGTCATGGACAAGGTACTGGTGCATCGCGGTCTCACCACGCTGGATGTGATCGCCATCGGCTTGCTCGGTGTCTCGCTGTTCGAGGTGGCATTGTCAGGATTGCGGACTTACGTTTTTGCACACACCACGAGCCGTATCGACGTGGAACTGGGGGCACGCCTGTTTCGTCACTTGCTGGCCTTGCCCATTGCCTATTTCCAGGCCCGGCGCGTAGGGGATTCGGTAGCGCGGGTGAGGGAAATGGAGAACATCCGCAGCTTTCTTACCGGCAACGCGCTGACTGTGGTGCTGGACGTATTTTTCTCTGTGGTATTCCTCGCGGTGATGTTGTTCTACAGCGGCTGGCTCACCCTCGTCGTGCTGGCTTCGCTGCCGCTTTATTTCTTCATTTCCCTTTCCATCACACCGCTGCTGCGCGCCCGGTTGCATGAAAAATTCAACCGGGGCGCGGAAAATCAGGCTTTTCTGGTGGAAAGCATTGCCGGTATCGATACCTTGAAAAGCATGGCGGTGGAACCGCAGATGACCCGACGTTGGGATAATCAGCTCGCCGCCTACGTATCGGCCAGCTTCCGGGCGACCACGCTGGGCACCCTGGCGCACGAGAGCGTCAATCTGGTCAGCAAGCTGGTCACGGTAGGTACTCTCTGGCTAGGCGCGCGACTGGTGATCGAGGGGGAGTTGACGGTAGGACAGTTGATCGCCTTCAACATGCTGGCGGGCCGGGTTGCCCAGCCCATCATGCGGTTGGCGCAGTTGTGGGCGGATTTTCAGCAGGTGGGCATTTCGGTGCAGCGGTTGGGGGACATTCTCAATGCCCGGACGGAGCTTGCCACGGGCAATCGCTCCACCTTGCCTCGCCTCGCTGGCCGGGTATGCTTCGAGCAGGTGCGCTTTCGCTACCGCCCGGACGGACAGGAAGTACTGCGCGGCATAAACCTGGAGATCGTGCCAGGGGAAATCATCGGCATCGTCGGGCGTTCGGGCTCCGGCAAAAGCACGCTGACACGGCTCATCCAACGCCTGCACGTGCCGGAGAGCGGACGGGTGCTGGTCGATGGCGTCGATCTCGCGCAGGCGGACGTGGCCTCCCTGCGCCGCCAGATTGGCGTGGTATTGCAGGAGAACGTGCTGTTCAACGCCAGCATCCGCGAAAACATCGCGCTGGCCGACCCCGGCGCACCACTGGAGCGAGTGATCGCAGCCGCGAAACTGGCGGGAGCGCATGAATTCATCCTCGAACTGAGCGAGGGCTACGACACGCGGGTTGGCGAACACGGCAGCACACTTTCCGGCGGGCAGCGCCAACGCATCGCCATTGCCCGCGCCTTGATGGGCGACCCGCGCATCCTGATTCTCGATGAAGCCACCAGCGCGCTCGATTACGAGTCGGAACGCGTCATTCAGGAGAACATGCAGGCGATCTGCCGGGGGCGGACGGTCGTCATCATCGCCCACCGGCTTTCCGCCGTGCGCCACGCTCACCGCATCGCGGTGATGGATCGGGGCCAGATCGTGGAACTGGGCAGCCACGACGATCTGCTCCAGCATGAAGCCGGGCATTACACCCGGCTCATCCGCCTGCAACGGGCCTAGGGGATCGTCATGTATCGGCAAGCCTGGCGTGATCTCTGGCGACGGTATCGTGAAGTGTTCCAACACGCCTGGCGGCAGCGCCGGGAGATGGAGCCGCCGCAACGCCTGCCGCACGAAGCCGTATTTCTGCCGGCAACCCTGGCATTGCAGGAAACCCCGGTGCATCCCGCGCCGCGTATCGCCATGGGCGCGATACTGCTGTTCGCGGCACTGGCCCTGCTCTGGGCGCTGCTGGGGCACATGGACGTCGTGGCGACGGCAACCGGCAAGGTGGTACCGGATAGCCGCAGCAAGGTGATCCAGCCGGTAGATACGGCCACGGTGCGTGCCATTCGCGTGCGGGACGGCGAGGTGGTCAGGGCCGGGCAGGCGCTCATCGACCTGGACGCAACGGAGGCACAGGCAGACGTGGAGCGCCTGCACAACGATCTGCTCACGACGCACTATGTCTTGCAGCGCTCGGCAGCCATGCTGGTCGCCATGGATACCTGGAAAACACCGACGCTGACCCCGCCACCGGGCGCAGCCGCCGATACAGCCCGCTTCAGGCAGGAGGCTGCCTTGTTGCAGGGACAGTACTCGGAACTGCGTGCCCAGGTGGAACAACTGGAGGCCGAAATCGTCCGCCGCGAGGCAGAACGCCGGGCAACCCAGGCAATTGCGGAAAAACTGCAACAAACCCTGCCCATCGTCCGGCAGCGAGCCGAGGATTACAAGGATCTGCTGACCCGCAATTTCGTCTCGAAGCATGGTTATTTGCAGATGGAACAAAGCCATATCGAACTGGAGCGGGATTGGGCGGCACAGCGGGAAAAACTGGCGGAAATCAAGGCATCGCGCCTGGAAGCGGAGCGGCAGAAGGCGCGGCTCATCGCTGAAACGCGCCGCTCCTGGCTGGATCGTCAGCACGAGGCAGGGCAGCAGGCAGTGACGCTGGAACAGGAACTCGTCAAGGCGGAGAACCGTGGCCGCCTGACGCGCCTGACCGCTCCCGAGGACGGCATCGTGCAGCAACTGGCCGTACATACCATCGGTGGCGTCGTGACCGAGGCGCAACCCCTGATGGTGATCGTACCGCTCGAAAACCCATTGGAAGTGGAAGCCTTCATCCTCAACAAGGACATTGGCTTCGTCCATCCCGGCCAGGCTGCGCGGATCAAGGTGGAAACATTTACCTTCACCAAATACGGCACCTTGGACGGTGAAGTGGTGCACGTTTCTTCCGATGCCATTCAGGACGACAAACTGGGGTTGATTTTTTCCACACGCATCCGCCTGCACCAGGACACCCTCAAGGTGGGAGAAAAAAACATCCGGCTGTCACCCGGCATGGCCGTCACCGTCGAGGTCAAGACCGCTTCGCGGCGCGTCATCGAATATTTCCTCGGGCCACTCATCCAGTACGCGGACGAAAGTTTGAAGGAGCGATGAGGCACACCGCGCGCCCTGCCACTGCCCGGGTAATCGCACAAAGGTCAGCAGCAGACTGAAAGACGGAAAAATCCACGGCCAAGGCGCAAAGACATCAAGGAAACGCAAAGGAACGACAAAAAGGGGGTTCCAAAAAAGATTTCCTTTTGCAAAGCCTTTGCCTCTTCGCGCCTTGACGGTGAAGGTTTCAGGAGGCATGCGACTGCCCCCAGCCTACGATTCTTGCACGACCGCCGAACCCGAGCCGCCCCCCCGTTTCAGCCGTTCAGCCCGCCATCCTTCAACTCCACCTGCCGCATGGCACGCGCGGCCAGTTCGCGGTCGTGCGTCACCATGACGAGGCTGGCGCCCTGACGCTCGACGTGTTCCAGCAACAGATCGAACACAGCAGCGGCGGTCTGGCTGTCGAGGTTGCCGGTGGGTTCGTCGGCCAGGATGCAGGCCGGGCGGCTGACCAGGGCGCGGGCGATGGCGGCGCGCTGGCGTTCGCCGCCGGAAAGTTCGCCCGGGCGGTGGGCGAGCCGATGCCCCAGGCCAACGGCGCTCAAGATTTCCGCCGCCGCCGCCAGCGCCTCGCTGCGTTCCTGGCGGCGGATCAACAAAGGCATGGCGACGTTTTCCAGCGCCGAAAACTCGGGCAGCAGGTGGTGAAACTGGTAGACGAAACCCAGATGCCGGTTGCGCCAGTCGCCGCGCGCCGCTTCTGACAGTTGCGCCAACGGCTGTCCCTGGAGCAGCACCTGCCCCGCGCTCGGCGCATCCAGCCCGCCCAGCAGGTGCAGGAGCGTGCTTTTGCCGGAGCCGGAAGCGCCGACGATGGCCAGCGTGCTGCCGGCGGCGATGCCGAGGTCGATGTCGCGCAGCACCGGCACGTCCAGCCCGCCGCCCTGGAACACCTTGCCCAGACCGCGGGCTTCGAGAATGAACTCACTCATAGCGCAGCGCCTCCGCCGGATTCACCCGCGCCGCCCGCCAGCTCGGGTACAGCGTCGCCAGCAGCGAGAGCACGAAGGCGATCAGGGTCACACCCCAGACGTCGCTCCACAGCAGTTCGGAGGGCAGGTCGGAAATGTAATAGACATCCTTGGCGAGAAACTGGACGCCGAGCACTTTCTCGATCGCCGGCACCACCACGTCGATGTTGAGCGCCAGCGCGATGCCGCCGGCCACGCCGAGCGCCAGGCCGATGCAACCGACCAGCGCGCCCTGCACCATGAACACCGCCATGATGGAACGCGGGCGCGCGCCGAGCGTACGCAAAATCGCAATGTCGGCCTGCTTGTCCGTCACCGCCATGACCAGCGTCGACACCAGATTGAACGCCGCCACCGCCACGATCAGCGACAGGATGATGAACATCATGGTTTTCTCGATCTGCACGGCGCGGAAGAAATTGGCGTGGCTTTTCGTCCAGTCGTGTAGGTAAGCGTCGGCATTGATGAAGGCCGCCAGTTCGCGCGCGACGCGCGGCGCGGCGAACAGGTCGGCCACTTTCAGGCGCACGCCGCTCACCGTGTCGCCCATCTGGTAGAGGCGTTGCGCGTCCTGCAAGTGGATGAGCGCCAGCCCGGAATCGTATTCGTACATGCCGACTTCGAAGATACCGACCACGGTGAAGGAGCGCACGCGCGGCACCACGCCGGCCGGCGTCACCGTGCCTTGCGGCGCGATCAGGGTCAGCTTGTCGCCGACGTACACCTTCAGGGAACGCGCCAGATCGGCCCCGAGCACCACGCCGAAACCGCCCGGCTGCAAGGCATCCAGGCTGCCGCTGGTGATGTGCTGGCGAAAATCGGCGACGCCGTCCTCCAGTTCCGGCTCGATGCCGCGAATCAGCGCCCCTTTCACCCCGCCATCGACCGAGAACATCCCCTGCGACTGCACGAAGGGCGCGGCTTTCAGCACTTCCGGGTGTTCTTTGGCCTGGGCGGCGAGCGCCGGCCAGTTGCTCAAGCCGCCGTCGATGCCGGTGATCTGGATGTGCGAGGCCACGCCGAGAATGCGCGTGCGCAATTCCTTCTGGAAGCCGTTCATCACCGACAGCACGACAATCAGCGCCGCCACGCCGAGGCCGATGCCGGCCATCGAGATCAGCGAAATGAAGGAAATGAAATGATTGCGCCGCTTGGCCCGCGTATAGCGCAGGCCGATAAGCAGCTCATAAGGCAATGACATGAAAGGGCCGGGGTCTGCAAAAGGCGCTATGGTACATGCTCCGGGGCCGGCAGCGCGCGGGTGGTAAACTGCGCCCTTTCAATTTTCCGGCCCCCGCCGGCCAACTTCCCCGTGCACCTGACGCTACTCGTTCCCGAACTGATCTGGCCCGAACCGAGCGACGCGCTGACGCTGGCGGGGCTGCCCGCCGAACATTTCTCCTGGCTGGCCGGACGTGCCAGCATGCAGCACGCAAGCGCCGTGGCCCATGAAAATGCGCTGCTGGCGCAATTTGCAGCCACTGGCAGCAACCTGGCGCAACTGCGCGCCCTGGGCGAAACCCCTGCCCTCACCCTGAGCGCGTCCAGCCTGTGCGCCGACCCGGTGCACCTGCGCTTTCATCAGGAGCGCATCGTCTTGGCCGATGCTGGTGCTTTCCCCCTGACCGATGCCGACGCCACCGCCCTGCTCGCCGCGCTGAACGCGGAGTTTTCCGCGCTCGGCACTTTTCATCAGGGCCACGCCCGGTGCTGGTACGTCGAACTGAAAACGCCGCTGCCCCACCCGGCTCCGGCGCTTTCCGTAGTCGCCGGCCGCCGGCTGGATGGCGACATCGAAAACAAAACCTCGCCGCTTTACCGCTGGCTCAACGAAGTACAGATGTTCCTGCACCAGCACCCGGTGAACGCCGCACGCGCCGCGCGTGGCGAACCGGTCATCAACAGCCTGTGGCTGTGGGGCGAAGGCGGCACGGCGACGGTCAACGCGCCGTTCGATGCGGTTTACGCCGATGATCCGCTGGCCCGCGGCCTCGCTGCCGCCAGCGGCCTTTGCGCCGAGAAGCTGCCGACCAGCGCCAGCGCAATTCTCGCCAGCGGCGCGCGGCGGCCGTTTGTTTATCTCGACAGTCTGCTGCCCGGCGTACTTTACGAGAACCCGGAGGACTGGCAGCAGCATTTCACCGCCCTGGAAAACGCCTGGTTTGCGCCCCTGCGCCAGCAGCTCGGCAAAACCTTGCAACGCCTCGACCTGATCGCGCCCACGGTGTACGGCACCCTGCGCTGGACGCTGACCGGCGCGGCGCGCTGGCAATTCTGGAAAAAAGGCCGCAGCCCGCAGCAACTGGCGCAAAAGCTGGCCGGCGCGCAACGCCCGCTGCCCGAAAACTGACAAGGAATCCCAACTTGACCCGCATCACCACCCGCAACGCCCCGCCCCGCGGCGCCTGGCAACTCGAACAGCAAGGCATGCATCCCCTGCTCGCCCGCCTCTATGCCGCGCGCGGCATCAGCGACAGCAAGGAACTCGATTACGACCTGAAGGCGCTCCTGCCGCCCGCCACCCTCACCCACGCCAGCGCCGCCGCCGAACTGCTGGCCGACGCGCTCGAAGCGCAGGCGCGGCTGCTCATCATCGGCGACTACGATTGCGACGGCGCCACCGCCACCGCCGTCGGCATCCGCGCCCTGCGCGCGCTCGGCGCCGAGGTCGATTTCCTGCTGCCCGACCGCTTCAAGCTCGGCTACGGCCTGTCGCCCGCCATCGTCGATCTGGCGGCGGAACAGGCGCCCGATCTCATCATCACGGTGGATAACGGCATCGCCAGCCTGGAAGGCGTGGCCCGCGCCCAGGAACTCGGCATCGCCACCCTCATCACCGATCACCACCTGCCGGGCGATGAACTGCCCGCCGCCGAATGCATCGTCAATCCCAACCAGCCCGGCTGTAACTTTGCCTCGAAAAACCTGGCCGGCGTCGGCGTGATGTTCTACGTCATGCTGGCGCTGCGCGCTGAACTGCGCCAGCGCGGCTATTTCAGCGAGCGCGCCGAACCCAATTTCGCCGATCTGCTCGATCTGGTCGCGCTCGGCACCGTGGCCGATGTGGTGAAACTCGACCGCAATAACCGCATCCTGGTCAGCCAGGGCTTGCAGCGCATCCGCGCCGGCCGCCTGCACGCCGGTCTGGCGGCACTGTTCAAGGCCGCCGGACGCGACCCGAAGCGCGCCACCACCTTCGACCTCGGCTTCACCCTGGGGCCGCGCCTGAACGCCGCCGGACGGCTCTCGGACATGCGCCTGGGCGTCGAATGCCTGATTACCGACGACCCCGCCCGGGCGCTCAACATCGCCCAGGAACTGAACGCCCTCAACCACGCCCGGCGCGAAATCGAGGCCGACATGCAGGCGCAGGCGCTCACCCTGCTCGAAGCCATGGACTTCGACGACGCCGCGCCCGGCATCGCCCTGTTCGATGCCGACTGGCACGAAGGCGTGGTCGGCATCCTCGCCTCGCGCATCAAGGAAAAACTGCACCGCCCGGTATTCGCCTTCGCTCCCGGCGAGGGCGGCGTCATCAAAGGCTCCGGCCGCTCCATCCCCGGCCTGCACCTGCGCGACGCGCTCGACCTCCTGAGCAAACGCGCCCCCGGTTTGCTGCTGCGCTTCGGCGGCCACGCCATGGCCGCGGGCACCACGCTCAGAGCCGAGGATTTCCCCCGCTTTCAAGCCCTGTTCGCCGCAATCGCCGGCGAACTCCTCGCCCCCGCCGACCTCACCCGCAGCCTGGAAACCGACGGCCCGCTCGAAGCCGGCTACGTCAATCTGGAAACCATCCACCTCCTGCAAAACGAAATCTGGGGCCAGGGTTTTCCCGCGCCGCTGTTCGTGGACGATTTCGAGGTCGAGCAACAGCGCATCCTCAAGGAAAAACACCTCAAACTTTTCCTGCGCAAGGGCGGACAACGCTTCGAGGCCATCCAGTTCAACTTCGCCCGGCAACCCCAGGCCCGCACCCGCGCGGTTTTTCAGGTGCAGATCAACGAGTATCAGGGCGTGGAAAGCCCGCAACTGCGCATCGAATATCTGGAGTAAAAGCCGGAAAAGAAAAACCCCGCCAGCTAGGCTGCGGGGTTTGCTCAGGCGTACTGCTGCGGATAACGGTCAGCGCGCCAACGCTTACGGCTTCACCGCAATCTTCAAAACGCCGTCGCGCTGGTTGGCGAACAGGTCGTAAGCGGCGACGATATTGTCGAGCTTGTACTGGTGCGTGACCAGCACGCCCAGGTCGAGGCGTTCGGCGGCGATCACGTTCATCAGCCGGCGCATGCGTTCCTTACCGCCGGGGCAGAGCGCGGTGCGGATGGTGTGGTCACCCAGACCGGCGGCGAAATTGGCCATCGGGATGCTCAAATCTTCCGAGTACACGCCCAGGCTGGACAGCGTGCCGCCCGGCTTGAGTACCTTCAGCGCCTGGCTCCAGGTGATCTGCGTGCCCAGCGCTTCAATCGCGCTATCGGCCCCGCGCCCGCCGGTCAGTTTCATCACCTCATCGACCACGTCGCAATTGCGGAAATTCAGCGTGACATCCGCACCCAGCACCTTGGAAATGCCCAGGCGATGGTCATTGCCATCCACCGCGATGACCGTGGTTGCACCAAGCAGGCGCGCACCCGCCGTGGCGCACAGGCCGATCGGCCCCTGGGCGAACACCACCACGGTATCGCCCAGCTTGATATTGGCGTTTTCCGCCCCCTTGAAACCCGTGGACATGATGTCCGGGCACATCAGCACCTGCTCGTCGGTAAGGCCGTCGGGAATCGGCGCGAGGTTGGCCTGCGCATCCGGCACCAGCACGTATTCGGCTTGCGTGCCATCGATCAGGTTGCCGAAGCGCCAGCCGGCGGTCGCCTTGTAGCCGTGGCAACCGCACTGCCCGCCCGGAATCAGGTAGCTGCCATCCTGCGAGGCAAAACCATCCTGCGCGGCGTAGCTGTTGAAATTCGGGCAGATGGCGCCGGCAATCACGCGCTGCCCCTCGCGGTAGCCCTGCACCGCGCTGCCCAGCTTCTCGATCACGCCAACCGGCTCATGACCCACCGTCAGCCCTGGCGCGACCGGATATTCCCCTTTCAGGATATGCACGTCGGTACCGCAGATGGTGGTAGTCGTGATGCGGATCAGGGCATCGTTGGGCCCGACATCCGGGATTTTCTTTTCCGCCAATTCGATACGGCCCGGTGCGACGAAAATTGCTGCTTGCATCATGCTCATGAGCGTCTCCTTTGGTTTGTGACGGTTTTTCACTGCCTGCTTCGGAACTTCTGCGCCAAGGGCGCTTCCAGTATAGCGTAGGGCAGCACACCGGAATCCCCTCCGCCCGGATCAAATGCACAGGTAAAAAAACGCCCGAAAAAAAGCCCGGAAAACCGGGCTCTTTGTGCTTCACGCACGCCGCACGAGCGCGGCGTGAGACGGTATCGGCTTACTGGTAGTACAGACCGCCGTTGATGTTGATCGTCGCGCCGGTGGTGAAGCCGGACAGTTCGTTCGACAGGTAGGCGCAGGCGAAGCCGATTTCTTCCGGCTTGGCCAAGCGCTTCATCGGCACGGAGGCAACGATGGTATCCAGGACCTCCGGCTTGATCGCCATGACCATCTTGGTGGCGACATAGCCCGGGGCGATGGCGTTGACCGTCACGCCCTTGTTGGCGAGTTCGGCGGCCAGGGCCTTGGTGAAGCCGATGACGCCAGCCTTGGCGGCGGAGTAGTTGGTCTGGCCGGCCTGACCCTTGACACCGTTGACCGACGAGATGTTCACGATGCGGCCCCAGCCGCGCTCGGCCATCTTGGCGGAGACTTGCTTGGTCATGTTGAACAGCGAGGTCAGGTTGGTGGCGATCACCGCATCCCAGCCGTCTTTTTCCATCTTGGCGAACATGCGGTCGCGGGTGATGCCGGCGTTGTTGACGAGGATGTCGACCTGGCCGCAGGCGGCTTCGGCTTCAGCCACCATCTTCTGGCAGTCTTCGAGCACGGAGACGTCGCCGGCAACGCAGACGAAATCCTTGAAACCGGCTTCGGCCTGCTCCTGGAGCCATGCGTCCTTGTTGTCGAACTGCGGATGATAAGCAGCGACGACCTTGTGGCCAGCCTTGGCCAGTTCCTGACAGATGGCGGTACCCAGGCCGCCCATGGCGCCGGTAACGAGTGCAACACGTTGAGTCATGCTGTTTCCTTCCTTGTTGGTAAAGCGGGGTTGAAAAAACGGTTCATGGCACGACGCCAGTCGCCGTCAATATGAATCCAGAACTTAAACGGCTCGCTCGCGCACGTAGCGCCCCGGCGCCGGCTCGATCGGCGGATGAGCGCTGCTGCCCAGCTTGCGGGCGGCACGCGCGGCCCCTTGCTGCGGCTTGAGCCAGGCCGCCCAGTCGTTCCACCAGCTGCCTTTCATTTCCTCGGCAGCCGCGAGCCAGCCATCGGCTTCCAGGCCGACATCCTCGTTGAGCCAGTAGCTGCGCTTGTTCTTGCTCGCCGGGTTGATGACTCCGGCGATGTGGCCGGATGCGCCCAGGACGAAACGCAGTTTGCCACTGAGGATGCGCGTGCTCTGGTACGCCGTCTGCCAGGGCACGATGTGGTCTTCGCGGGTGGCGAGGATATAGACCGGCATGTCGAGTTGCGACAGATCGACCTTGACGCCGCACATGTCGAGCTTGCCCGGCACGCGCAGGCTGTTGTTCAGATACATGTTGCGCATGTACCAGGCGGCAAAGGGGCCGGGCAGATTGGTGGAATCGGAATTCCAGTAGAGCAGGTCGAAAGCCTGCGGCTTCTGGCCCTTGAGGTAGTTGTTCTGCACGTAGTTCCAGACGAGATCGTTGGCGCGCAGGAAGGAGAAGGTGTTTTGCAGATCGCGCGCCGGCAACAGGCCGCCCTGGCCGATGCTCTGCTCGCGCATGGCCACGCCCTGCTCGTCGATGAAGAGGCCGATTTCGCCGGTTTCGGAAAAATCGAGCAAGGTGGTCAGGAGGGTGAGCGATTTGACGCTGCTGTCACCACGCGCTTTCAAAACCGCCAGCGCCGAGGTGAGAATGGTGCCGCCGACGCAGAAACCCAGTGCGTTGATTTCCTTGGCCTTGGTGATTGCCTTGATGGTGTCCAGCGCGGCAATCGGGCCTTGCTCCAGATAATCGTCCCAGCGCAGATGGCCTTGCGCTTCCATCGGATTGCGCCAGGAAATGAGAAACACGGTATTGCCCTGCTCCACCGCAAAGCGGATCAGGGAATTATCCGGCTGCAAGTCCATGATGTAGAACTTGTTGATGCACGGCGGCACGACCAGAAACGGGCGCGCGCCGACTTTTTCGGTGAGCGGCGCGTACTGGATGAGCTGCATCACTTCGTTTTCGTAGACCACTGCGCCTTCGGTGGTGGCGATGTTCTTGCCGACCTCGAAAACGCTCTCGTCGGTCATCGAGATGCGGCCTTTTTCAAAATCCTGGAGCAGGTTGTTGATGCCGTCGGTAATGCTCTGGCCCTTGGTTTCCAGAGCGTGTTTGATGAATTCCGGGTTGGTGGCGGCAAAATTGGTCGGGGCCAGCGCGTCCGTAATCTGGCGCGCCAGGAAACGCAGTTTTTCACGCCCTTTGGCGTCTTCTGCCGGCATCGCCTCGACCAGATCGTTCAGGTGCCGCACGTTGAGCAGGTAGGCCTGGTGGATGTAGTCGTAAATCGGGCTGTCTTTCCATTCCGGCGCGTTGAAGCGGCGATCGCCGGCTTCCGGTTCCACCTTGAATGCAGGAGCCTCACCCTTTTGCTTGGCCAGCATGGCCTGCCACAGGGACATCTGCTGATCCATGAAGTTTTTCTGCAAGGCGGTCATGGCCTGTGGATCAATGTTTTGCGCAAATCCCTGCATCAACTGCGCAAAGCCGTTTTGTTCCTGATTCAGACCAAAATTCTGACCCGGATTCTGCCCTTGGCTCAGACCTTGATTCTGGCCCTGCGCCATCGCCTGCATGAACTGCTGCATCATGTTCTGTCCAGCCTGCATGAATTGCAGCGCCGAACCCATGAGTGCGTCGTTCCCCTTCGATTCTTGCGTCATGAATGTTTTTCTCGCTCTGTTTGGTCGGGCCTAGCTTGTGGATTCTGCATAGCGCGGCCATGGCTGTCAATGCATAATCCTGCCCATGTACATCATCGCCATCGGCTGGCTCTACGTCACCTTCCTCATTGCCGTGAATGAACGCAGTGTCTTTCTCGGCATCGTTTCCTTCGTTTTCTACGGCCTGCTGCCCTGCGGCATCTTGCTGTGGATGAGCGCCGGCAAGGTGCGCCGGCAGCGGCGCGCGTACCGGGAGATGCTGGCGCAGAAGGAAAAGGACGAGGCTGCAGAGTAAATCCCCCTGACCAGGCTCAAAAGGAAAAGAACACCGGCAGCAACACGACGCAGGCCAGCATCACCAGGAAGGTGAATGGCACCCCCAGGCGCACGAAATCCATGAATCGGTAGCCTCCCGGCCCGAGCACCAGCGTATTGACCGGCGACGACACCGGCGTCATGAAGGCAGCCGATGCGGCAAAAGCCACGGTCATGGCGAAGGGATAGGGCGAAACGCCGAGCTGCTGCGCCAGGCCGAGGCCGATCGGAGCCATCAGCACCGCCGTCGCGGTATTCGAGATGAACAGCCCGACCAGCGCCGTCAGCATGAACAGACTCGCCAGCACCAGCCGGGGCGAGGCGGTGCCGGTCAGGCCGAGCAGCGCATCGACGATCAGCGCGATGCCGCCGGTTTTCTGCAAGGCGAGCGCGAACGGCAGCATGCCGATGATCAGGATCAGGCTCTGCCAGTGGATGGCGCGGTAGGCGCTGTCCATGTCGATGCAGCGGAAAGCGCCGAGCAGCATGCAGCCGATCAGGGCGGCAATGACATTGGGTACGACGCCGAAAATCATCAGGCCGACGGTGATTGCCAGCGAAAGCAGCGCCAGCGGCGCCCGCCGCGCTGCCGGCGCCGCTTCGGCGATTTCCGCCGGTAGTGTCAGAACGAGGAAATCCTGGGTCTGGGCGGTCAGCGCCCGGATCGCCTTCCAGGTGCCGGCGATCAGGAGCGTGTCGCCCGCGCGCAGCTTTCTCTCGAGCAGACCGCCCGCACTCAGCGCCCGCGCCTTGCGGCGCAGGCCGACGACGTTGATGCCGCGCTGCGAGCGCATGCGCAATTCGAGGATCGACTTACCGATCAGCGCGGAATCCGGCGGCACCAGCACTTCGGCAAGCCCGAGTTCGTGGGCCGTGTCGGCAAAATAATCCTGCCGGAAAGCCAGCCGTTGCAGGCGCATTTCGTCGCAGAAACACCACAGGTCGAGTTCCGGGTGAATGAAATCGACCAGCAGCACGTCGTCGCCGGCGATTTCCAGCGTGGCCGAAGTCGACAACATGCCGTGGCCGAATTTGCGCTGCCGCTCGATGGCGATCACGTTCGCGCCGTAACGCTTGCGCAACTGCATGCCGCCCAGCGTATTACCGATCAACGGCGAATCCGGCAGCACCCGCAGACGCCGCGCCCGGCCCGGCAAGGCATATTCGGCGGCCAGATCGCGCAGACGCCGGCGCGGATTGGCGGTCTGGCCGGTTTCCAGCGCCGCCGGGCCGATCCGCTGACGCAGTAAAAGCATGTAGCCGATGCCCAGGCCCAGCACCACCAGCCCCATCGGCGTGAAATCGAAAAACCCGAAACCCGCGTGCCCGGCGCGCGCCAGTTCGCTATTGACGACCATGTTCGGCGGCGTGCCGACCAGCGTCAGCATGCCGCTCATCAGCCCGGCAAAGGCCAGCGGCATCATCAGGCGTCCCGGCGGCGCGCCGATACGTGCGGCAATGCCGAGCGTCACCGGAATGAAGATGGCAACCACCCCGGTCGAACTCATCACCGATCCCAGCCCGGCCACTGCCAGCATCAGCAGGACCAGCAGGCGTTTTTCGCTGTTACCTGCCCGCCGCACCAGCCAGTCGCCGACACGAAAGGCCACGCCGGTACGCACCAGCGCCTCGCCGATGACGAAAAAGGCGGCAATCAGGATCACACTCGGCTCGCTGAACCCGGCCAGCGCCTCGCCCACGTCGAGAATGCCAAAAAGCACCAGCCCGAGCAGCGCCAGCACCGCCACCGCATCCATGCGCGGGCGGTTGACGATGAAGGCAAAAACGCTCGCGCCGAGCAGCAGGAAAACGGTCAGGATGTCTTGGTTCATGGCAAAAAGGAAGGGGAGCAGCAGCTACCCTAACATGCCTGCTTTGCAGGTCGATGACGGCGCGGCGATTGGTCGGGGCATGGCCCTGGGCCCGTTTCCCGCACCCCGCGAGTGGAAAGCACCCCGCCCCCACCGCCGGACTTCGGGTAGACTGCATGGCTTGCGAATGTCGTCACAACGGCGTCGTCACAACTGTCGCCCTCCCTTTCCCCATCTTGCATTCCGCTCAATATTTCGTCCTGATCGTGCCCGCCGGCATGATTCTGCTCGGCCTGGCACTGCTCGCCTGCTGGCGGGTGTTGCGCCAACAGGATCATCTGCTCTGGCTGGCTGCCGGCTTCATCCTGCCGTCGCTGGCGCTGGGCTGGCAGAGCCTGCTCGACAACGCCCAACTGGCCCGCTGGTCGGTCGCCGCCGGCGCACTCTACCTGACGGGTGCCTGGACGCTGGCGCACGGCTTGGCCCGGCGCGCAGGCGGCCATGCCTACCCCCGCATCGCGCTGCTCATCGGCGGCATCACACTGCTGCTGCAATACCAGCACGCAACGACCGAACAATTATGGCTGCGCGCCCTGATCCTCAACAGCGGGCTGGCGCTGCTCCACCTGCTGCCGCTGCGCAGCCTGTTCCGCATTCCGGCGGGGAACGACACACTCGAGCGCACCCTGCGCATTTCCTACGTCGTCCTCGCCGCTTATGCCCTGTCCCGCCCGCTGCTCATCCTCACCGTCATTCCCACCGACCGCATCGACAAGCTGACGCAGTCCAGCTACTGGCTGGCGATGCTCGCCCTCGCCCTGCTGTTCAGCATCTGGTTCATGCTCGTCCTGCTCACCTGCACGGTACGCGAGGTTTTGGGCCGGCTGCGCGACGAGCGCAACCGCGATCCACTGACTCATCTGCTCAACCGGCGCGCCTTCGCCGAGGCGGCGGAAATCGTCCTCCGCTACCCGAACCGGGGGCCGTGGGCGCTGCTCATCTGCGATATCGATCATTTCAAGCGTGTCAACGACACCTGGGGCCACTCGGCAGGCGATCAGGTGCTCGAAAACGTGGCCCAGGTACTGCTTGCCCAGGTGCGGCAGAATGATCTGGTGGCGCGCTTCGGCGGCGAGGAATTCATGCTCCTGCTCAACGGCGCCGATCTCGAGCACGCCCGGCGAATCGCCGAGCGCATCCAGACGCAGCTCCCGCAAACGCACTTCACCGCGATCCAGGACAGCATCACTGCCAGCTTCGGTCTGACGCCGATCCACTCGCTGCAAGACCTCGCGCAGGCTTTTGAACGCGCCGACGCGGCCCTCTACCAAGCCAAGCAGGATGGCCGCAACCGCATCAGCATCGATCTGACCGGCGCGCCGGCCTGAAAGATCGGGGGCAGCCCCACTCCCCGGAATCTCCGGTCTCAGCCAGGAGGTTCCAGCCAGATCAGGCTCGCCATGCGGCCAGTGATACCGTCGCGGCGGTAGGAAAAGAAACGCCGCGGCTCGGCGACGGTACAGCAGGTGCCGCCGTAGATGTGGCTGACCCCGGCCCGTGCCAGACGCTGGCGGGCGAGCAGATAGAGATCGCACCACCATTTGCCCGGCGCGCCGGAGCGGAAGGCGGCGGCGGCGCAGGTATCCGTGGCGAGGAAGGCGGCGCGCACTTCGTCGCCGACTTCAAAGTTTTGCGGGCCGATGGCCGGCCCCAGCCAGGCCAGCACGTTTTCCGGTGCGGCGCCCAGGGCGGCGAGCGTGTTTTCCAGTACCCCGGCCTGCAAACCGCGCCAGCCGGCGTGCGCGGCGGCAACCGCCGTGCCGGCCCGGTCACAGAACAGGACGGGCAGGCAATCGGCGGTCATGACCACGCACACCTTGCCCGGATGGCGGCTGAAACTGGCATCCGCGACGCTGCCGGGCAGCGCGCTGGCGGCATCGACCACCGCCGTGCCATGCACCTGTTCGAGCCAGCAGGGCGCGCTCGGCAGGAACGCCGTCAGCATTTGCCGGTTGGCGGCGACATGGGCCGGATCGTCGCCGACGTGCTCGGCCAGATTGAAACCCGCCCACGGCGGCTGGCTGCACCCGTTGCCGCGCAGGGTTTGCAGGGCGCGCACCCTGCCGGGCGCGGGCCATTGCGGCGAGAAACAGGCCGGGCGCGGGGCCGGGTGCGAACGGTCAGCCATAGCCCAGCTCGGCGAGCAGATCGCGCAGGTCGTCGGGCGGCGGTGCTTCCCACTGCATGTATTGCGCCGTCAGCGGGTGGATCAGGGCCAGGCGGGTGGCATGCAAAGCCTGCCTGGGGAAAGCCGGCAGGCGCGGATCGCGCTTGCCATAGACCGGGTCGCCCACCAGGGGATGGCCGATATGCGCCAGATGCACGCGGATCTGGTGCGTGCGCCCGGTTTCCAGGGTGCATTCCAGCCAGGTACAGGCCGGGAACAGGATCAGGGGACGATAATGGGTCAGGGCCGCTTTGCCGCCCCGGCTTTCCGGCACCACCGCCATTTTGACGCGCTGCACCGGATGCCGGCCAATGGGCGCATCGACACTGCCACTGCGCTCGATCTTGCCCGCCGCCAGGGCCAGATACTGCCGTTTCACGGTGCGCGCCTGCAATTGCCGCACCAGATCGGTTTGCGCTTCCAATGTTTTGGCGACCACCATCAGGCCGCTGGTGTCCTTGTCCAGCCGATGCACGATGCCGGCGCGCGGCAGGGCGGCGCTGCCGGGCACGTGGTGCAGCAAGGCGTTCAGGAGCGTCCCTTGCCAGTTGCCGCTGCCCGGATGCACCACCAGGCCGGCAGGTTTGTTGATGACCAGGATGGATTCGTCCTCGAACACCACGTGCAGCGGAATGTCCTCCGGGATTTCCTCGCCGGGGAGCGTTTCCGGCAGGCGCAGGCACAGCCTTTCGCCACCGGCCAGCTTGCGCTTGGCTTCGGTTACCGGCACGCCGTCGAGCGTCACCAGCGCGTCACGAATCCACGCCTGCAAGCGGCTGCGCGAGTATTGCGGCAAAAGTTCGGCCAGCGCCTGATCCAGCCTGCGCCCGCCGCTGGCGAGCGGCACCACCCTATCGAAGGGTTCGCTTGGGCTATAATCGCCCGCGTTCTGATGAGGATCATTCATGATGCGCAGTGTACCTGCATTTTCCGCCCCTTCTTTCATTCTGCTGCGCCGCCTGCTGGCGGTTTTCGCCGTGATCGCCCTGAGCGCCTGCAGCAGCACCAGCGAATACGACGAAACCGCCGGCTGGTCGGCCAACAAGCTGTATGGCGAAGCCAAGGAAGCCCAGGCCGAAGGCGCCTGGGAAAACGCCGTCAAATTCCTGGAAAAACTCGAAGCCCGCTACCCTTACGGGCGCTTCGCGCAACAGGCGCAACTGGAACTGGCCTACGTGTACTGGAAAGCAGGCGAACCCGGCTCGGCGCTGGCCGCCGCCGACCGCTTCATCAAGCTGCACCCCAACCATCCCGCCGTGGATTACGCCTATTACCTGAAAGGACTGGTCAACTTCAACGAAGACCTGGGCCTGATTTCCTACCTCAACACGCAGGATCAGACCGAGCGCGACCCCAAGGCAGCGCGCGAAGCCTTCGATACCTTCAAGGAACTGACCACCCGCTTCCCCAAGAGCAAATACACGCCGGACGCCATCGCCCGCATGAACTATCTGGTGAACGCGCTGGCCTCGCTGGAAGTGCACGTCGCCCGCTACTATTTCAAGCGCGGCGCCTACATCGCCGCCGCCAACCGCGCCCAGAGCACGCTGGAAACCTACCCGCAAGCCCCGGCCAACGAAGAAGCCCTGTACATCATGGTGCTCTCTTACGACAAACTCGGCATGCAGGATCTGCGCGACGACGCCGACCGCGTGTTCAAGAAGAATTTCCCCAACAGTCAGTATCTGACCGCTGGCCTGGAAAGGAAAACGCCGTGGTGGCAGCTTTGGTGAGCGACTGATCCCCTGTGGGTTCGGGTTCATGACCCAAACCACTTTCCGGCAGCATAAAAAAGGCACCCGCAGGTGCCTTTTTGCTGTGCCTGAGACGGCTTACTCCTGGGCCGGAGCCTCGGCAGCAGCCGGAGCGTCTTCCAGCAGCGCCTTCATCGACAGCTTGACGCGGCCACGGTCGTCGGTTTCGAGCACCTTGACGCGCACGATCTGACCTTCCTTGACGTAGTCCTCGACCTTGTTGACGCGCTCCCTGGCGATCTGCGAGATGTGCAGCAGACCGTCCTTGCCCGGCAGCACCTGCACGATGGCGCCGAATTCGAGGATCTTGAGCACGGTGCCTTCGTAGATCTTGCCGATTTCGACTTCCGCCGTGATCGCGTCGATCTTGGCGCGGGCCAGTGCGGCAGCCTCGCCCGAGGTGGCGGCGATGGTGATGGTACCGTCGTCCTGGATGTCGATGGTGGTGCCGGTTTCTTCGGTCAGGGCGCGGATCACCGCGCCGCCCTTGCCGATCACGTCGCGGATTTTTTCCGGGTTGATCTTGAAGGTGTAGAGACGCGGCGCGTAAGCCGACATTTCTTCACGCGGGCCGGCGGCGGCTTCCTGCATCAGGCCGAGGATGTGCAGACGGGCGTCCTTGGCTTGCGCCAGGGCGACCTGCATGATTTCCTTGGTGATGCCCTGAATCTTGATGTCCATTTGCAGGGCGGTGATGCCGCCGGTGGTGCCGGCCACCTTGAAGTCCATGTCGCCGAGATGATCTTCGTCGCCGAGGATGTCGGTCAGCACGGCGAAGCGGTTGCCGTCCTTGATCAGGCCCATGGCGATGCCGGCAACGTGCGCTTTCAGCGGCACGCCGGCGTCCATCAGCGCCAGACAGCCGCCGCAGACGGAAGCCATCGAGGAAGAGCCGTTCGATTCGGTGATTTCCGACACCACGCGCATCGAGTAGGAGAAATCTTCCGGCTTCGGCAGCACGGCGAGCAGCGCGCGCTTGGCGAGGCGGCCATGGCCGATTTCGCGGCGCTTGGGCGAGCCGACGCGACCGCATTCGCCGGTGGCGTAGGGCGGCATGTTGTAGTGCAGCATGAAGCGGTCGCGGTATTCGCCGGCCAGCGCGTCGATGATCTGCTCGTCGCGGTTGGTGCCGAGCGTGGCCACGGCCAGCGCCTGCGTTTCGCCACGGGTGAACAGAGCCGAGCCGTGAGTGCGCGGCAGCACGCCGGAACGCATGGTAATCGGGCGCACGGTGCGCGTGTCGCGGCCGTCGATGCGCGGCTGGCCGGACAGGATGCGACCGCGCACGATGGCGGCTTCCATCTCAAACACCTGATTGCCGACGGTATTGGCGTCCGACGCGCCTTCCTCACCGGTGCACAGGGCTTCCACGGCTTCGGCGTTGATTTCCTTGACGCGCTGGCTGCGCGCCTGCTTGGAGGTGATGCTGTAGGCTTCTTCCAGCTTGGCGCCGATCAGTTCCTGCAAGCGGGCGACCAGGGCTTCGTCCTTGGCCGGTGCCTGCCATTCCCACTCCGGCTTGCCCGCTTCCTCGACCAGTTCGTTGATGGCGTTGATCGCCTTCTGCATTTCGCTATGGCCGAAAACCACCGCGCCGAGCATGACGTCTTCGGAGAGTTGATCGGCTTCCGATTCCACCATCAGCACGGCGGCTTCGGTACCGGCGACGACCAGATCGAGCTGGCTGTCCTTCAACTGGGACAGCGTCGGGCACAGCACGTATTCGCCGTTGATGTAGCCGACGCGGGCCGCGCCGATCGGGCCGGCGAAGGGAATGCCGGAAATCGCCAGGGCGGCGGAAGCGCCGATCATGGCCGGGATGTCGGAATCAACTTCCGGGTTGAGCGAAACGACGGTGGCGACCACCTGCACTTCGTTGTAGAAACCTTCCGGGAACAGCGGGCGGATGGGGCGGTCGATCAGGCGCGAGGTAAGGATTTCCTTTTCCGAGGGACGGCCTTCGCGCTTGAAGAAACCGCCGGGAATGCGACCGGCGGCGTAAACCTTTTCCTGATAATCGACGGTCAGCGGGAAGAAATCCTGACCGGGCTTGGCCTTCTTGGCGCCGACGACGGTCACCAGAACGACCGTTTCTTCCATCGTCACCATGACGGCGCCGCCGGCCTGACGGGCGACTTCGCCCGTTTCGATCGTGACTTGATGCGCGCCGTAGGCGAATGTCTTCTTTACAACGTTGAACATAATTTTCCTTTCTCTCTCACAATATTCAACAATAACAACAACTTGCAATCATCCAGCAAGTAAAAGCAAAAAAGCGGCCGGAAATTCCTGGCCGCTTTTTTGCGCTGACCCCAAGCCGCTTACTTACGCAGGCCGAGCTTGGTAATCAGGGTACGGTAACGCTCCACATCCTTGCCCTTCAGGTAGTCGAGCAGCTTGCGACGCTGCGACACCAGGCGCAGCAGACCACGACGCGAGTGGTGATCCTTCATGTGCTCCTTGAAGTGCGGTTGCAGATCGTTGATACGGGCGCTCAGGAGCGCGACCTGGACTTCCGGAGAACCGGTGTCGCCCTTGCCTTGCGCGTATTCGGCGACGATGCTCGCCTTTTGTTCGGTGGTCATTGCCATTTCAAAACCCTCTTTCGTAAAACGACGCCGCCCCGGTTTGATAGAGCCAACGCCAGTGGAAAAACCCCGGATGGGGAAAGCGCGGAATTGTAGCAGATCAGCCCGCAAGTTGGAGCAATCTTTTCGGCCACAGACGCTCGCCTGCTCCCGGTTCGCCAACACCAAGCAATTGCCCGTCGGCATAAACGCGGATTTTTCCCGACCAACCCGGCGGCAAATCCACCGGATTGCCGTGGCTGAAACGCCGAGCGCTGTCGGCGTCGAGATCGATGCGCGGCAGGTTTTGCAGCAGGGCATCGAGCGGCAGCAGGAAGCGGGCGCGCTCGTCCTCGCCGGTTTCGGTCAGCGTTTCCAGCGTGACCGCCGCGCGCAGATCCAGAGCGCCGACCCAGGTGCGGCGCAAGGCCGTCAGATGCCCGCCGCAGCCCAGGGCGGCCCCGATGTCCGCCGCCAGGACGCGGATATAGGTTCCCTTGCTGCACTGCACGGACAGGCGCAGACGATTCCCCGCGAAACCGAGCACGTCGATGCCGTGGATGGTCACGGCCCGCGCCGCGCGCTCGACCACGATGCCCTGGCGCGCCAGTTCGTAAAGCGGCTTGCCATCGCGCTTGAGGGCCGAATGCATGGGCGGCACCTGCTGGATGTCGCCAAGGAAGGCAGGGAGCACGCGGGCAACGTCAGCCGCCGTCACCGCCACCGGCGCAGTGGCGATCACCAGCCCTTCGGCGTCGCCGGAATCGGTCGTCACCCCCAGGCAGATTTCGGCCTCGTAGGTTTTATCGGCATCGAGCAGATCGGCGGAAAACTTGGTGGCTTCGCCGAAGCACAGCGGCAGCAAGGCGCCGGCGAGGGGGGGCGGGGTGCCCGTTCGTGCACGCCAGGGAGAGGCACGGGGGCAGAAAGCCGCTGGCGAGCGGATCGAGCGTGCCGGTGTGTCCGCCCTTGGCGGCGGAAAAAAGACGCCGGGCTTTCTGCAGGGCGTCGTTGGAACTCAGGCCGAGCGGCTTGTCGAGCAGCAGCACGCCATCGACCTTGCGCCAGACCTTTTTCGGGCGTTGTTCCTGGAGGCTGGCCAAATTCAATCTTCCGGCGTCTGGTCGCTGACCGCCTTGGCCTGTTCGATCAGGGCCGACATGCTGGCGCCGTATTCGAGCGAGTTGTCGTGCACGAAATGCAGTTCCGGCAGGGTGTGAATGTGGATGCGCCGGCCCAGTTCGCGGCGCAGAAAACCGGCAGCGCGGCGCAGGCCCTGCTCGATTTCCGGCAACTGTTCCTGGTTCAGCGTGCTGAAAAACACCTTGGCGTGGGCGTAATCCGGCGTCAGTTCGACGGCGGTCAGGCTGATCATGCCGACGCGCGGGTCTTTCAGTTCGCTGCGGATCAGCTCGGCCAGATCGCGGCGCACCTGCTCCGCGACCCGATCCGAGCGTTTGAAACCGTGAGTCTGGCGCTTCATCACAGCGAACGGGCGATTTCCTGGATTTCGTACACTTCGAGCTGGTCGCCTTCCTGGATGTCGTTGTTACCGCGCAGCGACAGACCGCACTCGAAGTTGGAACGCACTTCCTTGACGTCGTCCTTGAAACGCTTGAGGGAGTCGAGTTCGCCGTCCCACTGCACCACGTTGCCGCGCAAGAGGCGCACGCGCGAGGAGCGCTTGACCACGCCTTCCAGCACGTAGCAGCCGGCAATCGTGCCGACCTTGGAAACGTGGAACACCTGACGGATTTCCACCATGCCGGTGATCTGCTCGCGTTTTTCCGGAGCCAGCATGCCGGACAGGGCGGCTTTCACTTCTTCCACCGCGTCGTAGATCACGTTGTAGTAGCGGACATCGACGCCGAAATTCTCGGCCAGCTTGCGCGCGCCGCTTTCGGCGCGGATGTTGAAGCCGATGATGACCGCGCCGGAAGCCTGCGCCAGATTGACGTCGGATTCGGTGATCGCGCCGACACCGCCATGAATGACGTTGACCCGCACTTCCTCGTTGGAGAGTTTTTGCAGAGTCTGCACCAGGGCTTCCTGCGAACCCTGCACGTCGGCCTTGACCACCAGCGGCAGGGATTTGACTTCGCCTTCTTCCATTTGCTGGAACATGTTTTCCAGCTTGGCGGCCTGCTGCTTGGCGAGCTTCACGTCGCGGAACTTGCCCTGACGGAACAGGGCGATTTCACGCGCCTTCTTCTCGTCGGCCAGCACGATGGCTTCCTCGCCGGCTGCCGGCACATCCGACAGGCCGAGAATTTCCACCGGAATCGACGGCCCGGCGGCGTCGATCGGCTTGCCGTTTTCGTCCAGCATGGCGCGCACCTTGCCGAAAACCTGCCCGGCCAGCACGGTGTCGCCGCGCTTCAGGGTACCGGACTGCACCAGCATGGTCGCCACCACGCCGCGCCCCTTGTCGAGGCTGGCTTCGATGATGAGCCCCTTGGCCGGCGCATCCTTGGCGGCCTTCAGTTCGAGCATTTCGGCCTGCAGCAACACCTGTTCGAGCAGTTCGTCGATGCCCGTGCCTTTCTTGGCGGATACCGGGCAGAACGGCGAATCGCCGCCGTATTCTTCCGGCACCACGCCTTCCGCCACCAGTTCCTGCTTGACGCGATCCGGGTTGGCTTCCGGCTTGTCGATCTTGTTCACCGCCACCACCAGCGGCACGCCGGCGGCCTTGGCGTGGTGGATGGCTTCCTTGGTCTGCGGCATCACGCCGTCATCGGCGGCCACCACCAGAATCACGATGTCTGTGGCCTTGGCGCCGCGCGCCCGCATCGCCGTGAAGGCTTCGTGGCCCGGCGTGTCGAGGAAGGTGATCATGCCGCGGTCGGTTTCGACGTGGTAGGCGCCGATGTGCTGCGTAATGCCACCGAATTCGCCGGACGCCACCTTGGCGCGGCGGATATGGTCGAGCAGCGAGGTCTTGCCGTGGTCGACGTGGCCCATCACGGTCACGACCGGCGCGCGCGGCTCCAGCACGACATCCTTGTGCTCGCTGCTGTCCTCGACCAGGAAGGCGTCCGGGTCGTCGAGCTTGGCGGCGAACGCCTTGTGGCCCATTTCCTCGACCAGGATCATGGCCGTTTCCTGATCCAGCACCTGGTTGATGGTGACCATCGAACCCATCTTCATCAGAGTCTTGATCAACTCGATGGCCTTGACCGACATCTTGTGGGCGAGATCGGCCACCGAGATGGTTTCCGGCACATGCACTTCGCGCGCGACCGGTTCGGTCGGGGCCTGGAAACTGCCCTGGCCGTCGTCGGCGCGGGACGATTTCTTATGGCCGTGGCGGTTGTCCTTCCAGCCACCGGTATCGGCACTGCGCGTCTTGAGACCGCCCTTTTTCTTGCCGTCGTCGGCCTGGCGGCCCTTGTCGCCTTTTTCACCCTTCTTGACCCCGGCATCGGGGCGCTTGTGCAGGGTGCCTTTTTCGCCGCCTTCGGCGTTGCGCGCCTGCGCGGCGGCTTCCTTCTTCGCCTGCTCGGCTTCCTTGGCAGCGGCAGCGGCGGCTTCGGCCTGCTGGCGCATCTGCGCCAACTGGATTTCGCGGGCCTGTTTTTCCTTGAGTTCGCGCTCCTGGATTTCACGCAAACGGTTGTGCCGGCGCGCTTCTTCCTCGCGCGCCTTGAGTTCTTTCTCGCCGATGATGGAAGCGCGATCCAGGGTGCGGCGCACCGGCGTCGGGCTGGCTTCCTTGATCTCGTTTTCTTCCGGTGCGGCGTCCGCTACCGGCTCGGTTTCTTCCTGCGCAGGAGCAGCTTCCGCTACCGCGACGGGTTCCGGTTCGGCCACTGGCTCGACGGGCGCTGCCGGCGTTTCGGCAGCAGCTTCGATCACCGCTTCCGCGACGGCGCTTTCCGCTTCGGGCAGAGCGTTCTGGTCGATTTCCGGCGCGGTTTCGAGCGCGGCGTCGAGCAATTCGTCTTCGGCCGGCGGCTGCTCGCCGACGGTTTCCGGCGTATCGCGCTTGATCAGCACGCGCTTCTTGCGCACCTCGACCTGCACCGTGCGGGCGCGGCCGTGCGCGTCCTTGGCCTTGATTTCCGAGGTGGATTTTCGGGTCAGGGTGATCTTGTTCTTCGGTTCGGCTTCGCCGTGCGAGCGGCGCAGGTAATCGAGCAGATTGGTCTTGTCCTGGTCGGTCAGGCTGTCGTCGTCGCCTGCCTTGCTTACGCCGGCGCGGGCCAGTTGTTCCAGGAGCGCCGTGACCGGCATTTTGAGTTCCGTCGCAAATTGCGAGACTGTCGTCGTTGACATGGTGTTACCTCCTTTGCTCACTCGAACCAGTGAGCGCGCGCCTTGAGGATCAGATCCTTGGCACGTTCTTCATCGATACCGGTCATTTCGGTCAGTTCGTCGACCGCCAGTTCCGCCAGATCATCACGCGTCTTGATGTCGTTCTCGGCCAGACGGGCAGCCAGATCCTTGCTCATGCCTTCCAGACCGATCAGATCCTCGGCCACGCTTTCCAGTTTTTCCTCGGTGGCGATGGCTTCGGTGAGCAGGGCATTGCGCGCGCGATTGCGCAATTCGTTGACGATGTCCTCGTCCAGCCCGTCGATTTCCAGCATTTCGGCGAGCGGCACGTAGGCCACTTCTTCCAGCGTCGAGAAACCTTCCTCGATCAGCAGATCGGCCAGTTCCTCGTCGATGTCGAGCTTTTCCATGAAGGTGACGCGGGTCACGGCGTATTCGGCTTCCGCCTTCTTGGCCGATTCGTCCTGCGTCATCAGGTTGATCGTCCAGCCCGTCAGTTCGGAGGCCAGACGCACGTTCTGGCCGCTGCGACCAATGGCGATGGCGAGGTTGTCTTCATCGACCACCACGTCCATGGCGTGCTTTTCCTCATCGACCACGATGGAAGTGACTTCCGCCGGCGACAGCGCGCCGATCACGAACTGCGCCGGGTCGGCTGACCACAGCACGATGTCGATGTTCTCGCCGCCGATTTCGTTGCGCACGGCGGTGACGCGCGAGCCGCGCAGGCCGACGCAGGTGCCGATCGGGTCGATGCGCGGGTCGTTCGACTTGACGGCGATCTTGGCGCGCAGACCGGGATCGCGGGCGCAGGCTTTCAATTCCATCAGGCCGTCGTCGATTTCCGGCACTTCCAGGGCGAACAGCTTGATGACGAATTCCGGCGCGGTGCGCGACAGGATGATCTGCGGCCCGCGCTGGCCGCGGTCGATGCGCAGCAGATAGGCGCGCACGCGGTCGCCGACGCGCAGGTTTTCCTTCGGAATCATCTGGTCGCGCGGCAGCATGGCTTCGATCTTGCCCGCTTCGACGATGGCGTTGCCGCGCTCCATGCGCTTGATGGTGCCGGAGACGACGAATTCCTTGCGCTCCAGGAAGTCCTGCAGAATCTGCTCGCGCTCGGCGTCGCGGATGCGTTGCAGGATCACCTGCTTGGCGGCCTGCGCGCCGATGCGACCGAAATCAATGGGTTCGAGCGATTCCTCGATGCAGTCGCCGACCTCGATCTCCGGGTCTTCCTTGAGGGCTTCCGACAGCGGCAGCTGCTGGTATTCATTGACGTATTCGTCATCGGCCACGATGAACCAGCGGCGGAAGGATTCGTAGTCGCCGGTATTGCGGTCGATCGCCACGCGCACCTCGGCATCGTCATGGATGCGCTTCTTGGTCGCCGAAGCCAGGGCCATTTCCAGGGCGCCAAACACAATTTCCTTGCCCACGTTCTTCTCGCGGGCCAGGGCATCGACCAACAGTAACAATTCACGGCTCATGGCTTGGGTATCTCCAGGATTTCAGTCGGGTATTCAGTTAAATCGTCAGTCAAATTGCGGCACCAGACGGGCCTTCTCGATGTTGTTGAACGCCAGCGTCACGTCTTCTTCCTTGCCGTCGGCCGACAGATGCAGGCCGACCTGGCCGTTCTCGCAGCCGAGCAGACGGCCCTGGAAGTTGCGGCGGTTGTTGTGCGGAATGCGCAGCTTGATCTGGACGATCTGCCCGGCAAAGCGGGCAAAATCCGCTTCCTTCTTGACCACGCGGTCCAGTCCCGGCGAGGAGACTTCCAGCCGGTCGTAATCCACGTTCTCGACCTCGAACACGCGCGTCAGGTGGTTCGACACGGTGGCGCAATCATCCACGTCGATGCCGCCCGCCTTTTCCGGCGCATCGATGAAAATGCGAATGGTGCGGCCGCGCGGCGACAGCTCGACGTCGACCAGCTCGAACCCCAGCCCGCTCACCGTCGTTTCCAATAGCGAATTCAGATCCACGAACCCAACCCCATTCCTGTGCGGCACAAATGAAAAGTGGGCGCAACGCCCACCTTAGGAAAACAAGATGTCGGCAAACGCCGCCTTCCCCATCGCAAAACACAGGAAAGCAACGCTGCACTGAACTAAACCGCAGGATTGTAACGGATTTCCCCTTCTCCGCCAAACAGTTTTACGGCACGGCGGGACTTCAGCCCGCCTTTGCGCGGCTCGCGCCGAGTTCTTTCAGGAGGAATTTCACCTCGTTTTCCTCCAGTTCCTTGCAGCGGCCGCGCTTCAGTTGCGGCGGCAGCAGCACCGGCCCGTAGCGCACCCGCATCAGGCGGCTGACGGTGCAGCCGACGGCTTCGAACATCCGGCGCACTTCGCGGTTGCGGCCCTCGAAGAGCGTCACCTTGTACCAGCGGTTCGCCCCTTCGCCGCCGGCATCGGTCAGACTGGAAAAATTCGCCGGGCCGTCTTCGAGTTCGACGCCGCTCAACAATTGTTTCTGCGCCACTTCGTCCAGTTCGCCCAGCACCCGCACGGCGTATTCGCGCACCAGTTGCGAGCTTGGGTGCATCAGTTTGTTGGCGAGTTCGCCCGAGTTGGTGAACAGCAGCAGCCCGGAGGTGTTGAAATCCAGGCGGCCGACGTTGATCCAGCGGCCGCCGCGCAGGCGCGGCAGGGCGGAAAACACCGAGGGACGGCCATCCGGGTCGTCGCGCGAGACGATTTCACCTTCCGGCTTGTGGTAGAGCAGCACGCGCGGCGCTCGGGTGCTGCCGGTAAAACGGATGTTGATGAGCCGCCCGCCGACCTTGACCTTGTCGGTCGGCACCACGCTCTGCCCGACGGTGGCGGTTTCGCCATTGACGCTGACCTTGCCGGCCGCGATCCAGCTTTCCATTTCGCGGCGCGAACCGACGCCGGCGGCGGCCAGCACCTTGTGCAGACGTTCCGGCTTGGCGGTGATGACCTGTCTGCCGTCGCGTCCGATCTGCCCCCGGTTGGCACGGCCCGTGGCGGGCTTGCCCCGGCGCGGGCGGGCGGGCGGTTTTTCGGCGGCGCTATCTGGAGCGGCCTCCGGGCGGGCGGCGGCGGAAGCGCCAGAAGAGGCGACTGGTGCGCGGAACGGCGTGCGTTTATTGGCTTTCGGGCCTTGGCTCATGGTTTAACTCCAGCGTCTGACTGATCTGTTCCAGGGGCGGCAATTCGCTGACGCTGCGCAGCCCGAGATCGTCGAGAAATTGTTTGGTAGTGGCGAACAAGGCGGGGCGGCCGGGCGTGTCGCGATGCCCGACGGCGTCGATCCAGCCGCGCTCCTCCAGGGTTTTGATTACATTGGTATTGACTGCGACGCCGCGTATTTCCTCGATGTCGCCGCGCGTGACCGGCTGCCGGTAGGCAATGATAGCCAAGGTTTCCAGCACCGCGCGCGAATATTTCGGCGGCCGCTCGGGATTCAGGCGTTCCAGATACGGCAGGTATTCGGCGCGGGTGCGAAAACGCCAGCCGGAAGCCAGTTGCAGCAATTCCAGCGGACGCTCGGCCCAGTCACCGCGCAGTTCGTCGAGCAGCTTGCGCAGGGTGTCGTTGGAAAATTCCTCGTCGAACATCTTTTTCAGGTCGTGCACGGACATCGGCTCGCGCGCGGAAAGCAAGGCGGCTTCAAGGATTTTCTTGATCTGGCTGGTTTCCATCGCCCTCCCCTTCTGCTTCTGTCCCGGCTTCTGTCTCTGTTTCCAGCGTTTCTTCTGCCTCCCCCGTACGCAGGCGGATGTAAATCGGCGCAAAGGCTTCATCCTGCGTGATGCGGATCAGCTTTTCGCGGCCCAGTTCGAGCATGGCGATGAAATGCACCACCAGTCCCGGCGGCCCCATGCGCGGATCGAACAGGCGCTCGAACTGTACGAAACCGTCCGCTTCCTGCAAATGGCGCAGGATGATGCCCATGTGCTCGCGTACCGACAGTTCCTCGCGGCTGATCTTGTGGTGACTTTTCAGCACCGCCTGGCGCAAGATCGCCTGCCAGGCGGCTTGCAAGTCGTCCACTGAGACTTCCGGCAGGCGCACCAGCAGCGATTTTTCGACCAGGGTATCGACCCAGTAGAAATCGCGCTCGGCCTGCGGCAATGCGTTCAGCTTCTGGCCGGCGAGCTTCATCTGCTCGTATTCCATCAGGCGGCGCACCAGTTCGGCGCGCGGGTCTTCCGCCTCGCTTTCGCCCGGCAGCTTGGGGCGCGGCAGCAGCATGCGCGACTTGATTTCGATCAGCATCGCCGCCATCACCAGATATTCGGCGGCCAGTTCGAGGTTCTGCGCCCGCATCGCCTCGACGTAATCGAGATACTGACGGGTGAGCGGTGCCATCGGGATGTCGAGAATGTCGACGTTGGCCTTGCGGATCAGGTAGAGCAGGAGGTCGAGCGGGCCTTCAAAGGCATCCAGCATCACCGCCAGCGCGTCCGGCGGGATGTAGAGGTCTTGCGGCAGGGTTTCCAGCGGCTCGCCATAGATTCGCGCCACCGGCTCGAACAGAACCGCCGCCGGAATGGCTGCCGCCGGAATCTCCACCGCGTTCATCAGCGGTAATTCAGGCCCATGGCCGAGCGCACGTCGCGCATGGTGTCCTGCGCCAGCGCGCGCGCCTTGTCGCAGCCCTGCTCGACGATGGCGCGCAGGCGCGCCGGGTCGTCGATATAGGCTTGCGCCCGTTCGCGCATCGGTGCCAGTTCGCGCAGGATGCCCTCGATCACCGGCTGCTTGCAGTCCAGACAGCCGATAACGGCGGGGGGGGCGGCCCCGCCCCGGGCTGGTCGAGC
>OGQD01000463.1_pt1 | contig 30757 bp, 35 predicted proteins | sample 1553091 | NCBI WGS metagenome assembly OGQD01 (sample SAMEA2580290, study PRJEB22360) | human gut metagenome | biome: human gut; feature: human-associated habitat; material: faeces | place: Denmark | collected 2008/2010
GCCCGTCAGAGGGTGCGGCTGGATGGCGGGGGGGACCAAGCCGGTGCCGGCGGGGGCGACGGCGGTGGGTAATCCGGCGCGCATCATCGACGCGCAAAGCCGCGAACGGGAGGCGCAGGCGGAAAAACTCGGTTTCTCCGCCTATGCCGTGGCGCGCGATCAGGACGATCCGCTCGCCAAGGCCATTCATGGCCTGCTCGACCATGCCGGCGAGACGGATCGCCGCTTGAGCGAACTCATCAAGAAACTGGCGGAAAAAGGCGTGTGCTGCGAGGAGACCTTGCGCTCGCACGATGATTTCGACGCGCAATACCTGAGTAAAATAGTTGACTAATCGCCGTGGGCTGGATCATAGTTGACCCAATTGCCAGGTTATTTGCGGGAGAGCAAAAATGCGTTTGACGACCAAAGGGCGCTTCGCCGTGACTGCCATGCTCGACCTCGCGCTGCGCGGTGAAAACGGGCCGGTGGCGCTGGCGGGCGTGGCGGAACGGCAGCAGATTTCGCTGTCCTATCTGGAGCAGTTGTTCGGTAAATTGCGCCGGCATCGGCTGGTGGATTCGGTGCGCGGTCCCGGCGGCGGTTACTGCATCGCCCGGCCGCTGGCGATGGTCAGCGTTGCCGACATCATCCGCGCGGTGGATGAACATCTGGATGCGACGCAATGCGGCGGTCTGGAGAACTGCCACGGCGATCAGCGTTGCATGACGCACGACCTGTGGGCGACGCTCAACAGCAAGATGTTCGAATATCTGGGCTCGGTCAGCCTGGCCGATCTGGTCAATCAGGAAAAGCACAAGTCGGGCGGCATGACGGCCTTGATCGATCATCGCCCGCTGGGGCCGAGTCCGCGCCGCAGCGAGCGCGACAAGAGCGCGGCCAGCGTCTGAAAGCCAGCATGTTTGCGCCGGCATATCTCGACCATAACGCCACCACGCCGCTCGATCCGGCGGTGCGCGCGGCCATGCTGCCGTGGCTGGAAAATCTGTGCGGTAACGCCTCCAGCCGCCACGAATACGGCCGACAGGCGCGCTCGGCGGTCGATGCGGCGCGCCAGCAGGTGGCGGTGGCGCTCAATGCGCATCCGACGGAAATCATTTTTACGAGTGGCGGCAGCGAAGCCAACAACCTGTTTCTGAAAGGCGCGGCAGCGTGCCGGAAACCGGGGCGGCTGGCGGTATCGGCCATCGAGCACCCCTGTGTGCTGCAACCGGCGCGCCAGTTGCAGCGCCAGGGCTGGCAGTTGCGCGAAATCGCGGTCGACGGCGAGGGTGTCGTCGAGGCCGGGGATTACGCGCAGGCGCTGGCGGAGCAGCCGGCCCTGCTGTCCATCATGCTCGCCAACAACGAAACCGGCGCGGTGCAGGAACTGCCTGCCCTGGCCGCCGCCGCGCGGCGGGCGGGAGCGACGCTGCACAGCGACGCGGTGCAGGCTTTCGGCAAGCTGCCGCTCGATTTCCGCATGCTGAACGCTGCCGGCGTGCAGGCGCTCACCGTTTCGGCGCACAAGATCAACGGCCCGAAAGGCGCTGCCGCGCTGGTGGTGGACAAGCGGGTGGAACTGGCGCCGCTGATTGCCGGCGGCGGCCACGAGCGCGGCCTGCGTTCAGGCACCGAAAACGTCCCGGCCATCGTCGGTTTCGGTGTGGCGGCGGAACTTGCGGCGCAGCGCGCTGCCCAAGCGGCGGCGCGGGCCGGGCAACTGCGCGAGGAACTCGAGCGCGGCCTGCTGGCCTTGGGGGCGAAAATCTTTTCCCGCAAGGCGCCACGCCTGAGCAACACCTGTTATTTCGCGCTGCCCGGTATCGACGGTGAAACCCTGGTTGGCAGGCTCGACCGGGCCGGTTTCGCGGTGGCCAGCGGCGCCGCCTGTTCCAGCGCCAATCCGGAGCCGTCGCATGTTTTGCAGGCGATGGGCATCGCGCCGGAACTTGCGCGCGGCGCGGTGCGTCTGAGTCTGGGAGCCGGCAACGATGCCGGCGAAGTGAAACGATTCATTGCCGCCTTGCAGACAACGGTCGGCGACCTGCAAGGACTGACGGCCATCGAAGCGGGCCGGATGTGAAACAAGCGACTAAAAACGACCGATCAACCTGACGAGATCAACCATGAAATTGCCCATTTACCTCGATTACTCCGCAACCACGCCCGTCGATCCGCGCGTCGCAGAAAAGATGATCCCCTATCTGTGCGATCTGTTCGGCAACCCGGCCTCGCGCTCGCACAGCTTTGGCTGGGTGGCCGACGAAGCCGTGGAAACCGCGCGCCGGCAGGTGGCGGAACTGGTCGGGGCCGATCCCAAGGAAATCGTGTGGACTTCCGGGGCGACCGAATCGAACAACCTCGCCATCAAGGGCGCGGCCAATTTCTACGCCGGCACCAAGGGCAAGCACGTCATCACGGTGAAAACCGAGCACAAGGCGGTGCTCGACACGGTGCGCGAACTGGAGCGCCAGGGGTTCGAAGCCACCTATCTCGACGTGCAGGAAAACGGCCTGATCGACCTCGACACCTTCCGTGCGGCGATCCGCCCGGATACCGTGCTGGCCTCGGTGATGTTCGTCAATAACGAAATCGGCGTCATCCAGCCGATTGCCGAACTGGGCGAAATCTGCCGCGAGAAGGGCGTCATTTTCCACGTCGATGCGGCACAGGCGACCGGCAAGGTGGACATTGATCTGAGCAAACTCAAGGTCGACCTGATGAGCTTTTCCGCCCACAAGACCTACGGCCCGAAAGGCATCGGCGCGCTGTACGTGCGGCGTAAACCACGCATCCGCCTGGAAGCGCAGATGCACGGCGGCGGCCACGAGCGGGGCTTCCGCTCCGGCACGCTGGCGACGCACCAGATCGTCGGCATGGGCGAGGCGTTTCGCATCGCGCGCGAGGAAATGGCGGGCGAAAACCAGCGCATCGCCGCCCTGCGCGACCGTTTCCTCAAGGGCTTGCTGGACATCGAGGCGAGTTTCGTCAATGGCGACCTGCAAGCGCGTATTCCGCACAACCTCAACGTCAGCTTCGCCTACGTCGAGGGCGAATCGCTGATGATGGCGGTGAAAGACCTGGCGGTGTCCTCCGGCTCGGCCTGCACCTCGGCCAGCCTGGAGCCTTCCTACGTGCTGCGGGCGCTTGGGCGCAACGACGAACTGGCGCATAGTTCGATCCGCTTTTCCATCGGCCGCTTCACCACCGAAGAGGAAATCGACTACGCCGTGCAGTTGCTGCATGCGAAAATCCAGAAATTGCGCGATCTTTCCCCGCTTTGGGAAATGTACAAGGACGGTGTCGACCTGAGCACCGTCCAATGGGCTGCACACTGACCCGCCCCGAACCGACCAGATACCACGGAGAAAAAACATGAGCTACAGCGTCAAAGTTATCGATCACTACGAAAATCCGCGCAACGTCGGTTCCTTCGGCAAGGAGGACGACGGCGTCGGCACCGGCATGGTCGGTGCGCCGGCCTGCGGCGACGTGATGAAATTGCAGATCAAGGTGAACCCGTCCGGCGTCATCGAGGACGCCAAGTTCAAGACCTACGGTTGCGGCTCGGCGATCGCCTCGTCCTCGCTCGTCACCGAATGGGTCAAGGGCAAGACCGTGGATGAGGCTTTGTCGATCAAGAACACGGCGATCGCCGAGGAACTGGCGCTGCCGCCGGTGAAGATCCACTGCTCGATCCTGGCCGAGGACGCCATCAAGGCGGCGGTGGCCGACTACAAAAAGAAGCACGGAGAGTGAGCATGGCAGTGACCTTGACCGACAAGGCGGTGAAGCGCGTCGCCAGTTTTCTGGAAAAACGCGGCAAGGGCGTCGGCCTGCGCTTGGGCGTGCGCACCAGCGGCTGCTCCGGCATGGCCTACAAGCTCGAATTCGTCGATGAAATCAACGCCGACGACGTGGTGTTCGAGAACGCCGGTGTCAAGGTCATCGTCGATGCCAAAAGCCTGCCCTATCTGGAAGGCATGGAACTCGACTACGCGCGCGAGGGCCTGAACGAAGGCTTCAAGTTCAACAATCCGAACGTCAAAGACCAGTGCGGTTGCGGCGAATCGTTCAACGTTTGAGCGCGCCTTGGATCTGAACGCCGACTTTTTCACCCTGCTTGGCCTGCCGCGCCGCTTCCGTCTGCCGCCGGGCGAACTGGATACGCGCTACCGCGAATTGCAGGCGCGGGTACACCCGGATCGTTTCGCCAGCGCGCCGGAATCCGAGCGGCGGGTGTCGATGCAATGGGCGAGTCAGGCCAACGAGGCCTACCAGACCCTGAAAAAACCGCTGGGCCGGGCGCGTTACCTGATCGAACTGGCCGGCGTCGATCTGCGCGCCGAAACCAATACCGCGATGCCGGCCGACTTCCTCATGGAACAGATGGAATGGCGCGAAGCGGTGCAGGAAGCGCGCAGCGACGGCAATCACCACGAGCTGGAGCGCCTGCATCACCGCTTGCAGGCGGACATCGCCGCGCGCTATGAGCAGATCGCCGCCTGGCTGGACGACGCGCCGGATTTCGCGGCGGCGACCGATGCCGTGCGCCGCCAGATGTTCCTGGAAAAACTGTTGCTGGAAATCGAAGACGCCCTGGCGGCGCTGGAAGAGTAAAACAAATGGCTTTATTTCAGATCGCCGAACCCGGCGAATCGGCAGCGCCGCACGAACACAAGCGGGCCATCGGCATCGACCTCGGCACCACCAATTCGCTGGTGGCTACAGTACGCAGCGGCATGGCGGTGTGCCTGAACGACGAGCACGGCCGCTCGCTGCTGCCTTCCGCCGTGCGCTACCATGTCGACGGCAGAATCGAAGTCGGCTACGAAGTGCGCAAGAAGCAGGCGGAAGACCCGAAGAACACCATCGTTTCCGTCAAGCGTTTCATGGGGCGCGGCAAGGCCGACATCGTCCATGGCGAAACCCTGCCCTACGATTTCGTCGACGCGCCCGGCATGGTGCGCCTGAAAACCGTGGCCGGCGTCAAAAGTCCGGTGGAAATCTCGGCGGAAATCCTGAAAACCCTGCAAAAGCGCGCCGAAGCCGCCCTGGGCGGCGAACTGGTGGGCGCGGTGATTACCGTTCCCGCCTATTTCGACGACGCGCAGCGCCAGGCGACCAAGGATGCGGCCCGGCTGGCCGGCCTCAATGTCCTGCGCCTGCTCAACGAGCCGACCGCGGCGGCCATCGCCTACGGCCTGGACAACGGCGCCGAGGGCGTCTATGCCGTGTACGACCTGGGCGGCGGCACCTTCGACATTTCCATCCTGCGCCTGACCAAAGGTGTGTTTGAAGTGCTGGCGACCGGCGGCGATACCGCCCTGGGCGGCGACGATTTCGACCATCGCATCTATTGCTGGGCGATCGAGCAGACCCGCCCGCAGCCCCTGTCGGCGGAAGATTCGCGGCATCTGATGATGCGCTGCCGCGAGGCCAAGGAATTCCTCACCCACAACCCGGAAGCGCCCATTTCGCTGCGGCTGGCGACCGGCGAAATGATCGACGTCAAGATCGACGTGCAGACCTTCGCCGAAATCACCCGCAATCTGGTCAGCAAGACCCTGCAACCGATCAAGAAGGCCCTGCGCGACGCCGGCCTGCGGGCGGACGAGATTCAGGGCGTGGTGATGGTGGGCGGAGCGACGCGCATTCCGCAGGTGCAGAAAGCCGTCGGCGATTTCTTCGGCCAGGAGCCGCTGACCAATCTCGACCCCGACAAGGTGGTGGCGCTGGGCGCGGCGACGCAGGCCAATCTGCTCGCTGGCAACAAGACCGGCAAGGACGACTGGCTGCTGCTCGACGTGATCCCGCTGTCGCTCGGCCTGGAAATCATGGGCGGGCTGACCGAAAAGGTGATTCCGCGCAATGCCACCATCCCCACGGCGCGCGCCCAGGAATTCACCACCTTCAAGGACGGGCAGACCGCCATGTCCATCCACGTCGTGCAGGGCGAGCGCGATCTGGCCGACGACTGCCGCTCGCTCGCCCGCTTCGAGCTGCGCGGCATTCCGCCGATGGTGGCGGGCGCGGCGCGCATCCGCGTGACCTTCCAGGTCGATGCCGACGGCCTCCTGTCGGTGACGGCGCGCGAGCAGGCGACCGGCGTCGAAGCCAGCATCGTGGTCAAGCCGTCCTACGGTCTGTCGGACGACGAAATCGCCGGCATGTTGCAGGATTCGCTCACCCACGCCAAGGACGACGCCATGACGCGGGCGCTGCGCGAGGCGCGGGTGGAAGCCGAGCGCCTGCTCGAAGCCACCGAGGCGGCGCTGACCGAGGACGCGCATTTGCTGGCGGCGGCCGAAATCGAAAAAATCCGGCTGGCGATGGACAAGCTGCGGGCGACGCTCTCTGGCGAAAACCGCCGCCAGATTCATCTGGCGATGGACGATCTGGGCTACGAAACCCAGGAGTTCGCCTACCGGCGCATGGATCAGAACGTCAAACGGGCGCTCGCCGGGCGCACCGTCGATGAACTCAGCGCACTACAGACGCCAGGAGAAAAGGCATGACCCAGATCGTTGTACTGCCCCATGAGGAACTTTGCCCGGAAGGCGCCGTGATCGAAGCGACGCCGGGCAAGTCGATCTGCCAGAACCTGCTCGACAACGACATCGAACTCGACCACGCCTGCGAAATGTCCTGCGCCTGCACCACCTGCCACGTCATCGTGCGCGAGGGGTTCGAGGCGCTCGACGAGGCCACGGAAACCGAAGAAGACCTGCTCGACCGCGCCTGGGGCTTGGAACCCAATTCCCGCCTCGGCTGTCAGGCACTCGTCAATGCCACGCCGCTGGTGGTGGAAATTCCCAAATACAGCATCAACATGGCGAAGGAGGGCTAGCCATGAAGTGGACGGACATCAACGACATCGCCATCGAACTCGCCGAGGCCCATGCCGACAAGGACCCGCTGCGGGTCAACTTCGTCGACCTGCGCAACTGGGTCATGGCCCTGCCCGGTTTTGACGACGATCCCGAGCGCTGCGGCGAGAAAATCCTCGAAGCCATCCAGCAGGCGTGGATCGACGAGATGGATTGACGAGGGGATTGATTTACTGGTGCGCGCGCCAGCACAGGCTGATGCGCGCACCGCCCAGAGGAGCGCTGCCGGCGCTGGCGGTGCCGCCGTGCAGTTCCATGACGCGGCGGGCAATGGCCAATCCCAGGCCGTAGCCGCCGGTGGCGCGGTCACGCGAGCGGTCGAGGCGGGAGAAGGCGGAAAAAACGTGTTCGCGTTCTTCCTCGGGGATGCCGATACCGTCGTCGTCGACGTGGATGCGGATTTTTTCATCCGCCAGTTCGGCACCGACCCGGATTTTCTGTTGCGCGTATTTGAAGGCATTGCGCAACAGATTGCGTAGCGCGTAGGGCATGGCTTTCTTGTCCAGATCGACGTGCAGGTTTTCCGGCAGGGCGCCGGTGTCGATCTCGATGTCCAGTTGCCGCCCGAGCAGGCGGATGGATTCCACTTCGTCGGCCAGCCAGTCGGCGAAGCGCACGCTGGAAAAGTGCGCTTCGGGGATTTCGCGCTCGAAGCGGGCGTAGGTGAGGCTGGTGTCGATCAGTTGGTCGAGCTCGTCGAGATCGGCTTCCATCATCGCCCACAGGCGCTGGCGTTCTTCCAGTTTGGGCGTTTCCGGCAGCATTTCCAGGGCAAAGCGCATGCGCGCGATCGGCGTGCGCAACTCGTGCGAGATGCCGCAGGAAAGCTCGCGGTGGGTGGCGAGCAATTGCTGCACACGCTCGTTCATGCTGTGCAGCGTTTCGGCGAGTGGTGCCAGGAGTTGCGTGCGTACCTGCGGTGCCGGTGCCTCGAACTTGCCGTCGCCGAGCAGCCGCGCGATCTGGCGCAGGGCTTCGAGGTCGCGCCAGACCGGGCGCACCCAGAACCACAGGGCAACGGCGAAAATGACGCCGATCAGCCCCCAGGTCCACAGGCGCAGCCGCAAGTCGAGCGGCAAACCTTCCAGGTGTTCGGATTTGCGCGAGGCGGACAGCGGGCCGATGACCAGTACCTTGCTGCTGGTGCCCAGGCGGTAATACATGAGGTCGCGGTCGTGCGAGATGGCGATGTCGCCGGAATCGAGTTTGTCGATCTGGGCGCTGGCCAGGCGGACATCGAGTGAGCGGCGTTCGACGATGCCCAGCCGGTAGTAGAACTTGTCGTCGATCACCTTGATCTGTTCTTCCCACTGGCGGCGCGGGTGGCGATACAACTCGTCTTCGATCAGGGTGATGGTGCCGCGCATGAAGCGGCGGGAGTAGTCGTCGGTGATGCCTTGCTGCGCGGTGGTGATGATGAAATCGGCGGTGAAGGCAATGGCGATGAAGGAACCCATCGCCAGAAAATAGAAGTTGAAGAACAGTTTGGACAGGCTGTACTGACCGCCGCGCCAGCGCGGCAGCGCCACGCGAAAGAGCGAGCGGGCCAGCCCCGGGCGGGTGCCGGCGCCGTTTTCCGGCTCAGTCCCAGTCATGCTTGCTGAACAGATAGCCCTTGCCGCGCACCGTTTTGATGCGAGTGGGGTTTTCCGGGTCGTCGTTCAGCTTCTTGCGCAGCCGCGAGATGCGGGCATCGATGGAGCGATCCAGGCCGTCAAAGCCGATGCCGCGCAATTCCTGCAACAGATCGTCGCGCGACAGCACGTTGCCGGCGTGCGAGGCGAGCAGCCAGAGCAGATCGAACTCGGCGGTGGTGAGGTCAATCGCCTGCGTGCCCAGACTGGCGGTGCGGGTGCTCTGACTGATGCGGAAGTTGCCGAACACCAGTTGATCGCTGGCGGTGTCGTGCTCGCTGGCGGCGGGCAGGCGGCGCAGCAGCGCCTTGATGCGGGCGAGCAGGACGCGCGGCTGCACCGGCTTGGCGATGTAGTCGTCGGCGCCCAGTTCGAGGCCGAGGATTTGGTCGAAATCCTCGTCGCGGGCGGTGAGCATCAGGATCACGCCACGGTAGTGCGGGCGTATCGCCCGGCAGACCTCGAAGCCGTCCTTGCCGGGGAGCATCACGTCGAGAATGACCAGATCGGGCTGCTCCGCCAGAATGCGGCTTTCGGCGGTATCGCCGCGTGGCTCGATGCTGACTTGCAGATCGTTGCGGCTCAGATATTCGGCGGTCAGACCGGCCAGGCGTTCGTCGTCTTCGACAAGGAGTATGCGCGTCATCATCGCGCCAGTTTAACGGGCAGCGCGGCGGCGGTCTAGGGCAAGCGGACGTTCCAGGCGGACGATCACGCCCTGGCCGTTCTCCAGGGCAATCGCCAGCGACTCGCCGCGCGCATCCTGGCAGTGGTAGAGGTGCAGCGTGCCCTCGGCGGTGGCGCTGAGAACGGTTTGCCGCTCCAGGTGGGCGGCAAGCGTCTCGCGCTCGACCACGTCGTAACGCAGCTTTTCCTTCATGTCTGAGAGGCCGCCAGTTTGTGCCCTTGTTTGAGCAGCAGGGTGAATTCGGCGGCGGGGATGGGGCGGCTGAAGAAATAGCCCTGAATGCTGTCGCAGGAAAAATCGCGCAGCAATTCGAGTTGTTCCCGGCATTCGACGCCTTCGGCAATGACCTTGATGCCCAGCTTGTGCGCCATGGCGATGACGGCGTGGGCAATGGCGGCATCGTCCTGATCCTGATGGATGTCGCGCACGAAACTGCGGTCGATTTTCAGGGTGTCGATGGGAAAGCGTTTCAGATAGGAAAGGCTGGAGTAGCCGGTGCCGAAGTCGTCGAGCGCAATCGCCGCGCCCAGATTTTTCAGTTCGCGCAAGGTGATGAGGGTGTTTTCGACGTCGTGCATCACCATGCTTTCGGTGAGTTCAAAAGTCAGGCATTCGCCGTCGATCTGGGCCGTTTCGAGGATGCTGCGGATGTGGCTGACCAGATCTTCCTGCCGGAACTGGCGGGCGGACAGATTGATGGCGACGCGGATCGGCGGTAACCGGTCGGCCTGCCAGGCTGTGAGATCGTGGCAGACCTGACGCAGGAGCTGCTGTCCCAGGGGAATGATGAGGCCGGTGTCTTCGGCCAGCGGAATGAACTCGCCCGGCTGGATCATGCCGATGCGCGGGTGATTCCAGCGTGCCAGCGCCTCGGCGCCGACGATTTCGCCGCTCTCCAGCGACACCAGCGGCTGGTAGTAGACCAGCAGTTCGTCGCGCTCCAGGGCGCGGCGCAGATTGCCTTCCATGTCCAGGCGGTCGATCGCCATGTGCGTCATTTCCGGCGTGTAGAAGCGGTAACTGTTGCGCCCGTGCTCCTTGACGCGGTACATGGCGACGTCGGCATTGCGCAGCAGCGCCTCGCCGTGATCGCCATCGCGCGGATAGAGCGCCGCGCCAATCGAGGCGGTGACGAAGATTTCCTTGCCTTCCATGATGAAGGGCTGGTTCAGGGCGCGCAGGATCTTGCCGGCGACCAGCGACAGATCGTCGGCAGATTGCAGGCGGTTCACGACCACCACGAACTCGTCGCCGCCCAGACGCGCCACCGTGTCGGTGTCGCGCACGCTCTGGTTGAGACGGTGCGCCACGGATTTCAACAGTTCGTTGGCCGGCGAATGGCCGAAGCCGTCGTTGACCAGCTTGAAGCGATCCAGATCGAGCAGCAGCACACCGATCATCAGATTGTCCGCCCGCGCCTGGGCGAGCGCCTGATTGATCCGGTCGTTGAGCAGATTGCGGTTGGCCAGCCCGGTCAGGCTGTCGTGATTGGCGTGGAATTCGAGTTGCTGCTCGTAGCTGATGCGCTCGCTGACGTCGTTGATGATGCTGACGAAATGGGTGGTGATCTCGCCGCCTTCGTCGCGCACCGGTGCGATGAACAACTCGTTCCAGAACAAGGAGCCATCCTTGCGGTAGTTGCGCAGGATGGCGTGCGCTTCCTTGTGGTTGCGCAAGGCTTCGCGGATGGTGCCCAGACCGCGCTGGTTGAGATCGTCGCGCACCAGAAAGCGTCCGCTCTGGCCGATGACTTCTTCCGGCGCATAGCCGGTGATGCGCTCGAAGGCCGGATTGACGTAGACGATGGGGTGATCGAGCTGGGTGGAGGAGGTGATCATCACCCCGTTGTGGCTCGATTCCAGCGCGCGTGAGAGCTGGCGCAGGCTCGATTGCAAGGCGTCGTTGCTGGCTTTGTAACGTAATTCACATAGTGTTTCGCTGATGTCTTGAGCGATGATGTCGAGTGCCAGGGCTTCTTCGTCGGTGAAGGGCGCGCCGCTGCTGGTGACGCGCAATTCGCCCAGGTGGCCGCTGCTGGAAGGAAAAACCAGTCGCAGCGTGGGGTGGGCGGGGGTTTCCTGGCCGTGGCAGAAAAACGACTCTGCGGGCGGTTTGCCGTGCAACTGAACGGCGGCGTAGGCGAACGCGCCTTGCTCGGCGAGCAGCTCGCAATGTCGGTGCAGGAAGGTGGATTCATCGTCTGTCTGCTGTCGCAGCAGACTGCAACTTGCCAAAAGCCTAAGCATGCAGGCAGAGTCGCGGGCTGTGTGTGAATGGCTCAAGCTCTTGTCTCACTCGCGCAGGTTGATCTTGTCGTTTTTTTTGTGACATTCTGCCGTTGTTGTTGTGGTTTGTGCAAATTTTTGCGTTTGTGCACGGTCTGTGTTTTTTGGAGAAAAAAGCTTATGTTGCGTCTGTGTGCGCGGATTTTTGCAGCCTACCCGGTGCGCGCCTGGTTTTCGGCGCTGGCCCTGGGGGCGTTTGGGGTTGCGGCGGCCGGCATGGTGTTGCAGCAGATGTTGTCGCTGTCGCCTTGCCCGTATTGCATCTTTCAGCGCTTGTTGTATCTGCTGATCGGCCTGCTCGCGCTGTTGGGTTTTGCACTGCCGCTGCTGCGCCAGTTGTGGTGCGCGCTGATCGTCGCCCTGTCCGGTGCCGGGCTGGGCATCGCGCTTTACCAAAGCTGGATGCAGCTGTATCCGGACATGGCCACCGGCTGCGGTATGAGCAATCCGGATGCGGTGGAACGCCTGGTCGACTGGCTCGGCATGCAGTGGCCGCAACTCTTTCTGGCCACCGGCTTCTGCGCCAGCCGCGAGTGGGAATTCCTCGGCCTGTCGATGGCGAACTGGTCGGTGCTGCTCTTTGTCGGCGTGGCGGTTTACGCGGCGCTGCTGTTCCGCCGCCGCGAGGGGTGATCGCCAAGGAAACTCTGAACAAATCGAAACCGTTCGGGCTGAGCCTGTCGAAGCCCTTGATGTTGCAGGTGATGCCCTTCGACAAGCTCGGGGCGAACGGGTTTGTTCAGCGCTTCCCTAAAAGCAGGCAACAAAAAACCCGCTGAAATATAGCGGGTTTTTCATCGGCGGAAGCAGAGCTTATTTCAGCTTCACTTCCTTGTAAGCCACGTGCTTGCGGGCTTTCGGGTCGTACTTCATGAACTCCAGTTTTTCCGGCGTCGTGCGCTTGTTCTTGGAGGTGGTATAGAAGTGACCGGTTCCAGCCGTGGATTCCAGTTTGATTTTTTCGCGACCGCCTTTGCTAGCCATGATTCAGTTCCTTTTGTTTAGATTTCGCCGCGGGCGCGCAGATCGGTGAGGACGGCGTCGATGCCGTTCTTGTCGATCAGACGCAGGCCGGCGTTGGAAACGCGCAGGCTGACGAAGCGATTTTCGCTTTCAACCCAGAAACGACGGTTCTGCAGATTCGGCAGGAAGCGGCGCTTCGTTTTGTTGTTGGCATGGGAAACCTTGTTCCCAACCATCGGGCCTTTGCCCGTGACTTGGCAGACTCGCGCCATGATGGTGCTCCAGTGATTTGGCTAGAAGAAACCAAAGATTCTAACCGCCGAGACAATAAAGATCAAGCCGTTGCGGCATTTCCGCGCCGGGAATTTTACTGCCCGTCGTTTTTACAGCAACCCGCGTTCGGCGAAGGAAAGCGGCTTGGCCGTGCCGGCCACGATGAAATGATCCAGCACCTTGACGTCCACCAGCGCCAGCGCCTGACGCAGGCTGCTGGTGAGCATCTGGTCGGAATGGGAAGGCTCGGCCAGCCCGGAGGGGTGATTGTGCGCCAGGATGACGGCGGCGGCATTGTGCTGCAGCGCCATCTTGACCACTTCGCGCGGGTACACCGAAGTCTGGGTCAGCGTGCCGGTGAACAGGGTTTCGCTCAGCAGCAGGCGGTTGTGCACATCCAGCCAGAGGGCGACGAAGCATTCCTGCGGGCGGTAGGCGAGGGAGAGGCGCAGCCAGTCGCGCACCTTGTCCGGCGAGGCGAGGTTGTCGCGCTCGTTCATCGCTTCGGCCAGCGCCCGTCGGCTTAATTCAAAACTGGCCTTCAACTGCGCCGCCTTGGCCATGCCGATGCCCGGCGTGCGCGCCAGTTCGCGCAGCGGGCTGTTGGCCAATCGGCCCAGGCTGCCGCCGTGCCGGGAGAGCAGGTCGCGCGCCAGATCGACGGCGCTCTTGCCGCGCACGCCGACGCGCAGATAGATCGCCAGCAGTTCGGCGTCGGAAAGGGCGCTTTCGCCAAAGGCGATGAGCCGTTCGCGGGGCCGTTCCTGAGCGGGCCAATCGGTGATGGCCATGCAGCCGACTCCAGTAGAATGTGAGGCGTCCGATCTTACAGGAAATGATGATGGAATTAAAAGGCAAGCGCATCGTACTCGGCGTGACGGGCGGCATCGCGGCCTACAAGGCGGCGGAACTGCTGCGCCTGCTGGTCAAGGAAGGGGCCGAGGTGCAGGTGGCGATGAGCGAGGGCGCGACGCATTTCGTGACGCCGACCACCTTCCAGGCGCTGTCCGGGCGGCCGGTGTATCTCGATCAGTGGGATGCGCGGATGCCGAACGCGATGGCGCACATCGACCTGTCGCGTCAGGCCGACCTGATTCTGGTGGCCCCGGCTTCGGCCGATTTTCTGGCGCGCATCAGCGCCGGCATGGCCGACGATCTGCTGGCGACCATGATCCTGGCGCGCGATTGCCCGCTGCTGGCGGCTCCGGCCATGAACCGCCAGATGTGGGAAAACCCGGCGACGCAGCGCAACATCGCGCAACTGGCGGCCGACGGCATCGGCATGCTCGGCCCGGCCAGCGGCGCGCAGGCCTGCGGCGAAATCGGGCCGGGGCGGATGCTGGAACCGGCTGAACTCCTGGCGGCGGTGATCGATTTCTTCACGCCCAAAATACTGTCCGGGCGGCGGGTGCTGATGACCGCCGGGCCGACGTTCGAAGCCATCGACGCGGTGCGCGGCATCACCAATCTGTCATCCGGGCGCATGGGCTATGCCGTCGCCGCCGCGGCGCGGCGGGCGGGGGCCGAGGTGACGCTGGTGTCCGGCCCGGTGGCCCTGGCCGCGCCCGTCGGCGTCGAGCGGGTGGCTGTGCAGAGCGCGCTCGACATGCACGCGGCAGTGCTGGCGCGGGCTGCCGCAAGCGACATTTTCATCGCCGTGGCGGCGGTGGCCGATTACCGCGTGGCGCATCCGGCAGCGCACAAATTGAAGAAGGACGAGGGCGGCGCACCGGCCATCGAACTGATCGAAAACCCGGACATTCTGGCGGAAGTCGCTGCCTTGCCGGGCGGGCCTTTCTGCGTCGGCTTCGCGGCGGAAAGCCGGAATCTCGAAGAGTACGCGCAGAAAAAACGCCTGAAAAAGAAGATTCCCCTGATCGCCGGCAATCTCATGCAGGACGGTTTCGGCGGCGCGGACAACCGCCTCGTCCTGTTCGACGATCAGGGCAGCCACCCGCTGCCGCAGGCCAGCAAGGAAATTCTGGCGCGCCAGCTCATCGAACACATCGCAAAACTGATTGGAGATGCCGCATGACCACGATAGCCGTCAAAATCCTCGACGCCCGCCTGAAGGAAACCCCGCCGCACTACGCCACTCCGGGTTCCGCCGGCCTCGATCTGCGCGCCTGTCTGGACGCGCCGTTCACCTTGCAGCCGGGGCAAACCGAACTGCTGCCGACCGGGCTGGCCATTCACCTGAACGATCCCGGTCTTGCCGCCATGATCCTGCCCCGCTCCGGCCTGGGACACAAACATGGCATCGTGCTCGGCAATCTGGTCGGCCTGATCGACAGCGATTACCAGGGGCAGTTGATGGTCTCGGTATGGAACCGCGGCGCGGCGGCCTTCACCATCCAGCCGCTGGACCGCATCGCGCAGCTCGTCGTGGTGCCGGTGTTGCAGGTGGGTTTCAACGTGGTCGACGAATTCACCGCGAGCGATCGCGGCGAAGGCGGCTTCGGCAGCACCGGCCACGCGTGAACGGCTCGAACGCCGGACGCGGATGAACCGCACCGGCGCATGATTTTGCAGCGATAACAACGGAGAGAGATCATGAACCGATTTTTTGCGGGCATCGCCTTGGCGGCAGCTGTGACTGCGCCGGCGCAGGCGGCCGATTTGGCGAAGGCGGAGGCCATCGTCACCGAGCGCTGTTCCCTTTGCCACGGCATGAAGGGCGAGTCGGTCAGCGCCGTATTCCCGCGTCTGGCCGGGCAGCATTCGGAATATATCGCCAAGCAGCTGGCCGAATTCAAGTCCGGTCGGCGCAAGAGCGACACCATGCAGCCGCAGGCGGAAAACCTGACGCCTGACGAGATGAAGGCGCTCGGCCAGTATTTCGAGAGCAAGCAGGTCGGGGGACGGCAAGTTCGGGATGCCGAACTGCTGGCGGTCGGCAAGTTCATCTTCCAGCGCGGCAACTCGTTCTCCGGCCTGCCCGCCTGCGCCAGTTGCCACGGCGAAAACGGACATGGAACGCCGCAACTGCCGCGCCTGGCCGGGCAGCATCCGCGTTATACCGAGGATCAGATCAAGCAGTTCAACACGCGCGAGCGCAACAACGACAACGCGGTCATGCATACGGTGGCGTCCAAGCTGACGGAACTGGAAACGCATGCGGTCGCGGCGTATATCGCTACGCTGGACTGATTCTGGGGGGTAGGGAAGCGGCTTATCGTGCTTTATTGAGCGATGTTTTTTGCTTGTTTGTTCGGGGGTGTTGTTTTACCGTTGTTTTCCGCGCATCAGCGCGGAAAACAACGGTAAAACAACACCCCCGAACAAACAAGCGACAAACCGCTAATCCCGCCCCCACCCCACAAAACGCAACGCACAAAAAAGCCACCCGAACCGGATGGCCTTTTCGCCATAACGCGCGCGTCGCCTTACACCAGCATATCGGCCCAGATGTTCCTGGCCCAGGCCAAGGCCGCCTTGCCTTCCATTTCGTTGCGGGCGGCGGAGAGTCCGCCCGCACCCTTGACCGGCTGCACCAGCTTGGTAGCGGCGTCGTACTGGTGCACCGAGGCGACGTGTACGGCCTGCGCGCCGTCTACGAAGCTGTAGCAGGTGTTCATCACCACCGGCTCCGGGTTGGGCGCCTCGCCGGCCAGCAGGTTGAGGATAGCGGCCACCGCCAGTTTGCCGTGCTGGTTCGCCATGTGGCCGGATTTGGGCATGGTCGGGGCGGGGAAGATGGCGTCACCGATGACGTGCACGCCCGGCGTGCTGGTCGATTCCATGCTCAGCCAGTCGATGTCCACCCAGCGGGTGTTGACCAGTTTCAGGCCGGTGTTGCGGGCGATGTCGCCGGCGCGCTGCGGCGGGATGACGTTCAGCACGTCGGCCTTGAATTTGTCGAATTCGAGAATGGCGGTGTTGCCGGCGACGTCCACGTCGCGCACCGCGCTGTCCGGACGGTATTCCAGATTGTTTTTGTACAGATCGTTCCAGGCTTTGACGAACAGCCCTTTCTTCGATTGCACGTCCTCGTTGGCATCGAGAATGACGACTTTCGATTTCGGCTTGTGCTTCTTGAAATAATCCGCCACCAGACAGGCGCGCTCGTAGGGGCCGGGCGGGCAGCGGTAGGGCGCTTTCGGGATGCTGAGGGCGAACACGCCGCCGTCCGGCATGGCTTCGAGCTGGCGGCGCAGCGCCACAGTCTGCGGGCCGGCTTTCCAGGCGTGCAGGATCTTTTCCTGGGCAGCGGCGTTGTTCAGGCCGGGAATCTGCTCGTACATGAAGTCGATGCCCGGCGAGAGAATCAGGCGGTCGTAGCTCAGGCTGCTGCCGTCGGCCAGCCGCACGGTGCGGCTGGCGGCGTCCACGGCGCTGACTTCGCCCTGAATGACGCGCACGCCCCATTTGCTTTGCAGGTTGTCGTAGCCGACGGTGATGTCCGCCATCTGCTTGCTGCCGTGCAGCACCAGATTTGAAATCGGGCAGGAAACGAAATGCGGCTGGCGTTCGATCAGCGTCACCTGCACCTGGCCCTGGCTCCACAGGCGTAGGTATTTGGCCGCGGTCGCGCCGCCATAGCCGCCGCCGACCACGATCACGTGGCCGCTCGCCTTGTGGCCGGCATTGCAGCCGTAGAGCGCTGCCAGGGTGCCGGCTGCGGCACCCGCTTTGAGAAAATTGCGTCGTTGAATGTGCTGGATATGCGCCATCGTTCTTCTCCTTATTTTTGTGCGGCGAAATAATCGGCGATCAGCGCCAGCTGCGCTTCGCTATAGCCCTTGGCGATCTGCTCCATGATGCTGGAGGGGCGGGCGCCGGTGCGGAATTCGCTGAGTTTTTGCAGCAGATTGGCCTTGTTCTCGCCCGCTAGCGAACTCATGCCGGAACCGGCCACGGCCTTGCCGTTGGTGCCGTGGCAGTTGGCGCAGGTGGCGGCGAGATTGCGTCCCAGATTGGGGTCGGCGGCTTGGGCGGTGCCTGCCGCCAGGCAGGCGAGCAGGGCGGCGGCGGATAATGCTCTCATCGAAAATCTTCCTCAAACAAAAAACGACAAGCGACTGAAAAGGGTATCGGAAACAGCCGCAAAGGCGCAATTCTAGGGGAAGGCGGTACGTACCCGGGCGTGGCGGGCCAATATAAAAACTAATCTGCGCATCAAGGAATGAGTGATAAGCAATTTAATATATGATAATTTTGCACCGTTTCAATAAAAATCACTTGATGAGGAAGGAGTCAATGATGTCCAAGGAGGTCGTTTCAAAAATCCTGAGCGCATCCAGTTCGCTGGATCGGCGCTCGTTTCTCAAACTGGGTGCGGCAGGGGCAGGCACCCTCATGCTGCTGCCGGGTACGGCGAGCGCCGCGCCGAAGGTGAAAACCTCGGCCCGTATCGTCATTGCCGGCGCTGGCGCGGCGGGTCTGGCGGCGGCGGCGCAGTTGGTGCAGCGGCTGGAAGGCGCGCAGATCACCCTGGTCGATGCGCGCAAGGAACACTTCTACCAGCCCGGTTTCACTCTGGTGGCGGGTGGCGTCAAGCCGGTGTCCTACGTCGTGTCGACCACGCGTGAGTACGTGCCGACAGGCGTTGAACTGATCGAGGAAGCGGTGGCCGAGATCGACCCGGAAGGCAAAAAAATCGTCACCGCCAGCGGCAAGCCCGTGCCTTACGATTACCTGATCGTCGCCACCGGTCTGCGCCTCGACTACGCCGCCATCGAAGGCATGGACGTCGAGAAGATCGGCACCGATGGTCTGGGCAGCATCTACCACAGCCCGGAAAAGGCGGCGGCCACCTGGCAGGCGATGTCGCATTTTGCCGATACCGGCGGCGTCGGCGTGTTCCTGCGCCCCGGCACGGAAATGAAGTGCGCCGGTGCGCCGCTCAAATACACCTTCCTGACCGACGACCACCTGCGCCGCCGGGGCAACCGCGGCAAGGCGGAGCTGATCTACAACGCCAACAACAAGGTGCTGTTCAGCGTGCCCATCGTCTCGGAAAAAGTCCGCATGCTGTTCGAGGATCGCGGCGTCAAGATGAACTATGAGCGCATCCTGACCGCCATCGACCTGGGCAAGAAAATCGCCACCTTCAAAACACCGGAAGGGCCGGTGGAACTGCAATACGACTTCATCAACGTCATCCCGCCGATGCGCGCCGCCGACGCCGTGCGCAACAGCCCGCTGCCCTGGCAGGAAGGCAACTGGGCGGCTGATGGCTGGATCGAGGTGAACAAGCACAACCTGCGCCACGCCCGTTTCGACAACGTGTTCGCGGTGGGCGACGTGGCCGGTGTGCCGAAGGGCAAGACGGCGGCCAGCGTCAAATGGCAGGTGCCGGTGGCGGTCGATCATCTGGTGGCGCAGATCGAAGGCAAGGAATCGGAAGCGCACTACGGCGGCTACACGTCCTGCCCGCTGATTACCCGCCTGGGTCAGGCGATGCTGATCGAGTTCGACTACAAGGACAACCTCACGCCTTCCTTCCCCGGCGTCATCGCGCCGCTGGAAGAGCTGTGGATCAGCTGGGTGATGAAGACCATGGCCCTGAAACCCACTTACATCAGCATGTTGCGCGGTCGCGCCTGATTCTTGGAGGAAATGACATGAAAGAACTCGATCCCCTGGTCTTCTGGGCCGTTTTTCAGGAAATGCTCGGCGGCCCGCTGCTGTGGCTGATGATTCTCGTCATTCTGCTCGGCACGGCGGCTTTCTTCGCCTTGCTGCTGAAGGAGCGCAAGATCAACTCGCGCCGCCTGGTGCGTTCGGAACTCGCCGGCGTGGTCGGCGGCGCTCTGGCCCTGGTGCTGATGGCCAAGGTGTCCTCCTCTGGCTTCACCGACGCCGGCGGCCCCGCCGACTGGTTCCTGATCGCCCTGGTGTTCGGCCTCGGTCTGGTCGGAACGACTATCCTGGCCTATACCCTGATGGGCTGGCGCAGTCCGCAGCGCGCCTGAATCTCTCAAGGCAAATGAAAAACCCCGGCAAGTCGGACTTGCCGGGGTTTTGTTTGGCCTGTGTTTGACTATCGGAACGGATCAGCCCATGCTCTTCAGGTGCTGGATGATCTCGCCCGCCATCGGCTGCGCATCGCCGTACAGCATGCGACAGTTGTCGGTGTAGAACAGGGCGTTCTCGATGCCGGAGTAGCCGGTACCCTTGCCGCGCTTGATGACGATCACGTTCTGCGCGTGGTCGGCGTTGAGGATGGGCATGCCGTAGATCGGGCTGGACTTGTCGGTGCGCGCCGTCGGGTTGACCACGTCGTTGGCGCCGATGATGAGGGCCACGTCGGCCTGGCCGAACTCGCCGTTGATTTCCTCCAGATCGAAGATCTTGTCGTAAGGCACGCCGGCTTCGGCGAGCAGCACGTTCATGTGGCCCGGCATGCGCCCGGCCACCGGGTGGATGGCGAACTTCACTTCCACCCCGGCTTCTTCGAGCAGCGCCGTCATTTCCCACACCTTGTGCTGCGCGTGCGCCACCGCCATGCCGTAACCCGGCACGATGATGACCTTGCTGGCGTAGCGCATCATGGCGGCGGCGTCGATGGCGCCGACTTCCTTCATCGTGCCGGTAATGGCCTCGCCGCTGCCGGAGGCCACCATCGGCGTGAACAGGATGTTGGAGAGCGGGCGGTTCATCGCCTTTGCCATCAATTGCGTGAGCAGGGTGCCGGCCGCGCCGACCACGATACCGGCGATGATGAGCGCCGGGTTGCCCAGCACGTAGCCCTCGAAACCCACGGCCAGCCCGGTGAAGGCGTTGAACAGCGAGATCACCACCGGCATGTCGGCGCCGCCGATGGGCAGGGTGACGATCAGGCCGAGGACGAGCGAGACGACGAAGAAGGCGATCACCAGTTCCGGCTGTTGCGGTGCGAGCAGGATCACCGCCACGCCCAGGCCGATGGCGGCCAGCGCCAGCACGACGTTGACCGCGTTCTGCGCCGGCAGCCGCCAGGCCTTCTTGAGCACGCCCTGCAGCTTGGCCCAGGCAACGCAGGAGCCGGTGAAGGACACCGCGCCGATCAGCGCGCCGAGCACGGCGAGGATGGTGGCGACCAGGCCGTGCATCTCACCCTTGGCGAACTCGACGGCGGCAATCGCGGCCGCTGCGCCGCCGCCCATGCCGTTGTAGATGGCGACCATCTGCGGCATGTCGGTCATCTGCACCTTCTTGCCGGAAATCCAGGCCAGCGCGCCGCCGACGACCAGCGCCAGCAGCATCAGGCCGAGGTTTTGCAGGCCGGGGATGAGGAACACGGCAGCAATGGCGACCAGCATGCCGTAACCGGCAATGACGATGCCGCGCCGGGCGCTGGCCGGGGAACTCATGCCCTTGAGGCCGAAGATGAAGAGCAGCGCGCCGACGAACCAGGCGCCTTGCACATAAACGGGGATGGTCATGTTTAGTCTTCCTTCTTCTTGAACATGGCGAGCATGCGTTCGGTCACGACGTAGCCGCCGGCCGCGTTGGCCGCGCCGAGCGCCACGGCGAAGAAGCCGATGGCCTGTTGCAGCAGGCCTTCCGCCATGCCGAGCACGATCATCGCGCCGACCACGACGACGCCGTGGATGAAGTTCGAGCCGGACATCAGCGGTGTGTGCAGGATGACCGGCACCTTGGCGATGATCTCGTAGCCGGTGAAGGCGGCGAGCGTGAAGATGTAGAGTGCGAGCAGGCCGTCCATCAGGCGTCTCCCAGAAGTTCCTTGACGCGCGGATGCACGGTGGCGCCGTCCTTGCACAGCACGGTGCCGGCGACCACTTCGTCATCCCAGTCAATATTGAGTTCGCCGTCCTTGATGAAGGGCGACAGGAAGTTGTACAGATTCTTGGCGTATAGCTCGGAAGCGTGCGTCGGCATGCGCGAGGGCAGGTTGAGCGGGCCGTGGATGTGCACGTCGTCGTACACCACGTGCTCGCCCGGTTGCGTCAGTTCGCAGTTGCCGCCGGTTTCCGCCGCCAGATCGACGATGATCGCGCCGTATTTCATGCGCTCGACCATCGTTTTGGTGACGATGATGGGCGCGCGCCTGCCGGGGATGGAGGCGGTGGTGATCACCACGTCGGCGGCGGCGATTGCCTTGGTCAGCTTTTCCGCCTGCTGCGCCTTTTCTTCATCCGAAAGTTCGCGCGCATAGCCGCCGCTGCCGTCAGCCGAAACGCCGGTATCGACGAACTTCGCGCCGAGCGATTCGATCTGTTCCTTGGCCGCGGCGCGCACGTCGTAGGCTTCGACCATCGCGCCCAGGCGCTTGCAGGTGGCAATCGCCTGCAGGCCGGCGACGCCGGCACCGATGACCAGGGCGCGTGCCGGACGCACGGTGCCGGCGGCGGTGGTCAGCATGGGGAAGAACTTGGTGCAGCGGGCGGCGGCGATCAGGCCGCACTGGTAGCCGGAGCAAGCACCCTGCGAGGAGAGCGCGTCCATGCTCTGGGCGCGCGAGATGCGCGGCAGCAGTTCGAGGGCGAAGGCGGTGATCTTCTTCGCGTTGAGCGCCGCCAGCCGCTCTTTCGAGGAGTAAGGCTTCAGCAGGCCGATCAGCACCGAGCCATCCGGCAGGGCAGCGATTTCCTCGTCGCTGGGCGGCGTGACGCGCAGGACGACGTTGGCCCCGGCATAGGTTTCCTCGAGGCTGGCCTTGATCTCGGTATCGGCGTAGTCGCTGTCGAGAAAATGGCTTTCCAGGCTGGCATTGCTTTCCAGCCGGAGTTTGGCGCCGAGGGCGGCGAATTTCTTGGCAGTTTCGGGCACCAGCGGCGTGCGGCGTTCGCCGTCTGCCGTTTCCCGAGCAGCCACCAGGGTGAGCGGCATCTAGGTTTCTCCTTCGTTGCGTTTGGGTTGTGTCCTTGCCCGGAGGCAAAGGGCCGCTAACGATAAAGGAGTGCACCGTTTTGTTTGTTCAGGATTTTTAGGCTAAAAGATAAAGAAAGATTTATCTGTGTGCGCTGCAACATTTCGTTATTGTTGCGCCGCAGCAGGAAACGCCCTGTTCATGCGGGTTTTACGTCTTTTGCCGCGTATCGATTGAAGCGCAGGCTTTCCGGATAGGGGAAGAAATCTTCCAGGAGGCCGTTGCGGATTTTCTCCTGCGCGTCCTGCCAGAAACGAGTGGTCAGCAAGTCTTTATGGTGTTGCATGAAAATTTTGCGGATTCGCGGCGAACCGAGCAGGAAGGTGGCGAACTCCTCCGGAAAGACGTCGCGCGGCGCGACCGGGTACCACACCTCGCCCGACATTTCGGTTTCGTAGTCCGGCGCGGGCGGAATCTTGCGGAAATTCATGTCGGTCATGTACTCGATTTCGTCGTAGTCGTAGAACACCACGCGACCGTAGCGGGTGATGCCGAAGTTCTTCCACAGCATGTCGCCGGGGAAGATGTTGGCCTGCGCCAGTTCGCGGATGGCGTTGCCGTATTCGCGGATGGCGTGTTCCATGCCGGCCATGTCGTTCGCCGCCTCCATGCGTTCGAGGTGGATGTTGAGCGGCTCCATGCGCCGCTCGATGTAGAGGTGGCGGATGATGAGTTGCTCCCCTTCGATGTCGATCTGCGAGGGGGCCAGGCGCTGCAATTCGTCGAGCACTTCGGCGTCGAAGCGGTCCAGCGGAAAGAGGGCGTTGGAAAATTCCAGGGTGTCGGCCATGCGCCCGACGCGATCCACCTGCTTGACCATCAGGAATTTCTTCTTCACCGTGGCGCGGTCCATCTCCTTGCTGTGTCCGAACACGTCCTTGATGAGCTTGAACACGTAGGGGTAGGACGGCAGGGTGAACACCAGCATGACCAGGCCGCGGATGCCGGGGGCCATGATGAACTTGTCCTGCGAATGGTGCAGGTGGTAGATCAGGTCGCGGAAGAACATCGTCTTGCCCTGCTTGCCGAGTCCCAGCATGATGTACAGCTCGGAACGCGGCTTGTTGGGCAGGATGGTGCGCAAAAACTGCACGTAGCTCGACGGCACTTCCATATCGACCATGAAGTAGGCGCGCGACAGCGAGAACAACAGGCCGATGCGCCAGGCATCGAGCAGCACGGTGTCGAGAAAGAGCTTGCCCGCGGCGTCGTGTAGCACGGCGATGGCGAAGGGGTATTCCTGCGCCCCGTTGATCGCCTTGCCGATGATGTAGGCCGCCTTGTTGCGGTAAAAGGCGCTGGCCAGCACCTGCACCTGAAAATTCACCTCGCGCTGCGGCATCCCGTGCAGATGCGCGCTGATGGCCCGGTGCACGTGCTTGATGTCGCGCTCCAGATGGGCGAAAGGGCGTTGCCAGTCAAAATCGAGCACGATCTGGCGCAGCGTGCCGCGCAGCCCGCGCGCATTCACGTAATAGCTGCGGTAGGTCGCGCCCTCGTCGCCCTCCAGGTTTTCGGTGGCAATGGCCGGGCGCACGAACATGAAATCGTTGTGGAAATACTCGCGCCGCAGGATCTTGGTGGTCACCGAATTGAAGAAGGTTTCCGCCAGCTCCGGCTGCTTGTGGTTGAGTAAGAGACCGATGAACAGGAGTTTCACCTGCTGCCAGGTGGCGTCGTCGAGGTTTTCGATGTCGAATTCGCTGCGCAGCCGCTCGATGCACTCGTACACCCGGTCGTCGTAGAAGCGGATGCGCTCCTTCACCGCCCGATGCACGCCCGGCCAGTCGCCATGCTCGAAACGCCGCTTGGCCTCACGGCAGGTTCCGCGGAACAGCCGGTAGTGGCGGTTGAAACCCTGAATCAGCACCAGCGCGATCTGGTGCGCCGTTGCGCCGTACAGGCCGACAGAGATTTTCATGGCCGACTTTCTTCGGGTAAGTGGCGGGATTCTAGCAGCGCTCGCATGTTGCTTCCCCGTTCCAGCGGTAGGCGGCAAGCTGTCATGACAGCTTCTATCGATATCAGGTATCCGTCGTTCTGTCGCCAAACCGCATCCGCTAACTTTCGCCTCCATCGTAATCAACCCCGGAGGGAAAAATGCAATACAACAAGACTTTCATCGTCCTGGCGCTGGCCTTGGGTTTCAGTACAAGTTTTAGCGCGGCACAGGCGGAAACCATCCGCATCGCCATTGGTACTCAGGACCCGACGATCAATACCGCTACCGGCGGCCTGATCGTCCGCGAACTGAAACTGCTCGAAAGATACCTGCCGAAGGACGGCAAATACAAGGACGCGCAGTGGGACATTCAGTGGAAGAGCTTTACCTCTGGCCCACCGCTGACCAATGAACAGGTCGCCGGCAAGCTGGACATCGGTTCGATGGCTGAATTCCCCGGCCTGCTCAACATCGTCGCCCACCGTGCGGCAGGCAAGAAGAGCGTGTTCATCAATGTGCTTTCGGGCAGCGTCCAAGGCAGCGGCAACGGTATCGTCGTGCCAAACGATTCGCCGGTGCAAACGTTCGCCGAACTGAAGGGCAAGCAGATTTCGGTGCCTTTCGGATCGACCGCGCACGGCGTGCTGTTGCGTGCCGTCGCCAAACAGGGGTGGGACAACGAACGCGACGTGACGCTGGTATCGCAAGCGCCGGACGTCGGCGGCAGCGCGCTGAAATCGCACAAGATCGACGCCCACGCCAATTTCGTGCCTTTCCCCGATCTGTTCCAGTACCGTGGTTTTGCCCGCAAAATTTACGATGGTTCGCAGGATCAGAACGCGACTTTCCACGGCACGTTGGTCGATGCCGATTATGCGAAGAAATATCCGGAAGTCGTCGTCGCCTACCTGCGCGCGGTGCTGGAAGCCGACCGGCTGGCGACCGAGGAGCCGGAAAAAATCAGCGAAATGATCCAGAAGATTACCGGCGTCGAAGCCGAGGTCAATTACCTCTTTCACGGCCCGCTTGGTCTGCAAACCCGCGACGCCACCTGGAAACCGGAATTCCGCGCTGCGGCCAATACGGCGCTGAAAACGCTGAAACTGTTGAAGAAAACCGACCTCGAGTTTGATGCCAACGACTATATCGACGATAGCTTCATCCGCGCCGCCTACCGGCAATCCGGGCTGGATTACGAAACCCGTTTGAAGGATTACGCGAAGTCGCCACTGAAAGCAAAGGATGCAGCGACGGGGCAGGCCATTACCGATTTCAAGCAAGCGGCCCAGGTGTGGATCGACGGTGAGGCCAAAGTGCGTCACTACGCTTCGCCAAATACTGCGCTGGCCGCCGCTAGGGCAGCCGAGGTGGCAGGAAAGAAGGTGCGCGTGGTTTATGCCCACGATCGCAATACCGGCATCAAGCTGTTCGCCCACCAGGCGTGGTTCGTGCGCGAGGCCAAGGGCGCACTGGCGGCTTTCCTGCTGAAGACGGATGCCGAGGTGTGGGCCAAGGATCAGAGCGGCAGCGTGCTCGATTTCGTGGCGGCGAAGAACGCCGTGCCGGCTTCCCGTTGAGGCGTTCCGGCGATGAACTCAGAACAGATTCTGGCTGGCCTGCCGCTGGCTTTCTTCGGGCGCATCGGTGCCGGGGCGAACCGCTGCGGCGGTTTGTTCCTGGCTTGGTGGGCCGGCTTGCGGGTCGGGCGGCTCGTGTTGCGTCTTGTCGCGCTGGCGCTGTGTATCGCTTTTTGGCAGGCTGCTTCGGTGCTGCGTCTGAATTTCGGCCTCGTCACTTTCCGCTACGTGCCGCCGCCGAGCGAGGTGGTGGCAGCGGCGTGGACCCTGTTGCAGTCACCCCGGCTGGCGGCGCACGTGATCAATAGCCTGATCCGTGTTTTTTCCGGCTTTGCCGTGGCTGCCGCGCTGGGTATCGCCGCCGGCGTGCTGATCGGGCGTTCGCGCCGACTGGCGGATGTGCTGCTGACGCCGCTGGAAGTATTGCGGCCAATTCCCGGCGTGGCCTGGATTCCGCTCGCTATTTTGATGTTCCCGTCGTCCGAGTTGAGCATGGTGTTCATCACCTTCATGGGCGCTTTCTTTCCAATCCTGCTTAATACCATCCATGGCGTCGAGGCGGTGGACCGGCGGCTGATCGCGTCGTCGCGCAGCCTTGGTGCCGGGTGCTGGCCGGTGTTTGCCGAAGTGGTGTTGCCGGGCGCGCTGCCGAGCATCGTCACCGGGCTGGCGATCGGCATGGGGACGTCGTGGTTCTGTCTGGTGACGGCGGAGATGATCGCCGGCCAGTACGGCATCGGCTACTACACCTGGGAGTCCTATACCTTGCAGAACTATGCCGATATCGTCGTTGGCATGCTGTTCATCGGTGCTTTCGGCATGGCCAGCAGCGGCCTCATCAAACTCCTGGGCCGCCTGCTGATGCCCTGGTATCGCCTTCAGGAGCGGCACGCATGAGTACCGTCAGCGAAAATCGCGCCGCTGGCGGCAAGGCCGGGTGCATCGAACTGCACGACGTTGCGATCCATCTGCCTGGAAAGGTCCGCTTCGAGGCCGTGCGCAACATTACGACGACGATTCATGCCAGCGAGTTCGTCAGCATCATCGGGCCGTCCGGCTGCGGCAAGTCGACGCTGCTGAACGCGGTGGCCGGCTATCTCGAACCGAGCGGCGGCGTGCTGACGGTCGACGGCGAGGCGGTCGGTGGGCCTGGGCCGGATCGCGGCATGGTGTTCCAGCACAACTCGCTGCTGCCCTGGCGCAGCACACTGGACAACGTCGCCTTCGGACTCAAGATGCGCGGTGTTGACCGCCGGGAGCGCCGGGCACGGGCGGAGGAGTTTCTTCGCCTAGTCGGGCTGGCCGGTTTTGCCGACCGTTATCCGGCGCAGCTTTCCGGCGGCATGCAGCAGCGCGTCGAGATCGCCCGCGTGCTCATCAACAATCCACGCGTCGTGCTGATGGATGAGCCGTTCGGCGCGCTCGACGCGCAGACGCGCGAGCGCATGCAGCAACTCTTGCTCGATATCTGGGGCCGTTTCCAGCCGACCGTGCTATTCGTCACGCACGACATCGACGAGGCGCTGATTCTCTCCGACCGCGTGCTGGTAATGACGCATCGGCCCGGGCGTATCCGCGAGGAGATCGTCGTCGATCTGCCGCGTCCGCGCCCCGAGGACATCATCGTGTCGCCCGAATTCATCGCCCTGAAGAAGCACTGCCTGGCGCTGGTCCAGGACGAGGTCCGCCGGTCACTGATCGGCGGGCTGGAAGCGCCGCGTATCGAACTGCCGGTGGAAGCATGAAAAACCGGCCAGAAACCGATCAATCCTGCGGTCGACCGGCCGCTCTGACCCAAACCTGTCATAACCGGCCATGACCGATCCGAACCTTTCCCGCGTCCGCCAACAGCAGAAACCGCTGCCGCTCTACGCTCAGATCAGGAGCGCGCTGCGCGAGCAGATTTTCGACGGCAGCTACGGCGAGCATGCTCGTCTGCCTTCCGAGAATGAGTTGATGGCCGAATTCGGCGTCAGCCGCATTACGGTGCGGCAAGCCTTGAGCGACCTGCAGAACGAGCAACTGATCTTCAAGGTGCCGGGCAAGGGTGCTTTCGTCGCTCAGCCGCAGCCCTTCCAGCAGCAGGCGCGCTTGCAGGGTTTTGCCGAAGCAATGTCCAGCCTTGGCGTGGCAACGCACAACCGGCTGGTCAGTCTGCGCAACGTGGCGGCCGACGCGGTTGTCGCCGGGCGACTGCACGTCGCTGAAGGCAGTCCGCTGATCGAGATTCGTCGCGTGCGCCATGCTGGCGGCAAAATTGTCTCGCTCGACGTCACTTACGTCCGGCGCACACTCGGTGAGCGGCTGGCACGCGAGGATCTGGCGGTGCGCGACATTTTCACCATCATCGAAAACGACTGTGCGACGCCGCTCGGCCACGCCGACCTGACGATCAACGCCATCGCCGCCGACAGCGCGCTGGCGAGCCTGCTCGACGTAGCACTTGGTGCACCCTTGCTACGCATGGAACGGCTGACCTGGACCCGCGACGGCCAGCCGATCGACTTCGAATACCTCTACTACCGCGGCGATTCGTTCCGCTACCAAGTCCGCGCCGAGCGCGGTTAACCACTTCATCAACACGGAAAACACATGGAAACCAGATACCTCGAAACCGACATCCTGGTCATCGGCGGCGGTACCGCCGGGCCGCTCGCCGCCATCAAGGCCAAGCAGAAGGCGCCGCACCTGAAGGTGCTGCTGCTCGACAAGGCCAACGTCAAACGCGCCGGCGCCATCGCCGAGGGCATGGACAGCGTCAACAACGCGATCATCCCCGGCCACGCGACGCCCGAGCAGTACGTCAGGGAAATCACCATCGCCAACGACGGCATCGTCAACCAGGCGGCGATCAACGCCTACGCCGAGCGCAGCTACGCCATGATCCAGGAGCTCGACGCCTGGGGCGTCAAGTTCGAGAAGGACGAGACCGGCGACTACGCGGTCAAGAAGGTGCACCACCTGGGCGCCTACGTGCTGCCGATGCCCGAGGGCTACAACGTCAAGAAGGTGCTGTTCAAGCAGATCCGCAAGCTCGGCGTCGACATCAGCAACCGGCTGACCACGACGCGCCTGCTGGTTGGGCCGGACGGCCGCGTCGCCGGGGCGATGGCGCTGGAATCGCGGACCGGCGAGTTCGTCGTCATCCGGGCCAAGGCGGTGATCCTGTGCACCGGCTCGGCCGGGCGGTTGGGTCTGCCGTCTTCCGGCTACCTGTTCGGCACCTACGAGAACCCGACCAACGCCGGTGACGGCTACAGCATGGCCTACCACGCCGGGGCCGAGTTGTCCGGTCTCGAATGCTTCCAGATCAACCCGCTGATCAAGGACTACAACGGCCCGGCCTGCGCCTACGTGACCGGCCCCTTCGGCGGCTACACGGTCAACGCCAAGGGCGAGCGCTTCATCAAGAGCGACTACTGGAGCGGCCAGATGATGCTGGAGTTCTGGCGCGAACTGGAAGGCGGCAACGGCCCGGTCTTCCTCAAGCTCGACCATCTGGCCGACGAGACGGTGAGCAGGATCGAGGACGTGCTGCACGTCACCGAACGGCCGACGCGCGGCATCTTCCACGAAGGGCGGGGCACCGACTACCGCCATGATCTGGTCGAAATGCACATCTCGGAGATCGGGCTGTGCGGCGGTCACAGCGCTTCCGGCGTGTGGGTGGACGAACACGCGCGGACCACCGTGCCCGGTCTCTACGCGGCCGGCGATCTGTGCAACGTGGCCCACAACTACATGCTCGGGGCGATGGTCTATGGCGCCATCGCCGCCGAGGATGCGGTCGACTTCATCGCCGGCAAGGATCTGGCGGAGATCGACCATGCTGCGGTCGACGCCGAAAAAGAACGGATTTTCGCCCCGCTGCTGCGCGAGGAAGGCCTGTCGCCGACCCAGGTCGAGTACAAGCTGCGGCGCATGGTCAACGACTACCTGCAACCGCCCAAGGTGACGACCAAGATGGAGATCGGCCTGAAGCGCTTCGCCGAGATCCGTCAGGACCTGAAACAGTTGAAGGCACGCAATCCGCACGAGCTGATGCGGGCCATGGAGGTCTACGCCATCCTCGACTGCGCCGAACTGGCGGCGCGCGCCTCGCTGTTCCGCCAGGAAAGCCGCTGGGGCCTCTACCACTACCGCACCGATCTGCCGGAGCGCAACGACGCCGAATGGTTCGCCTTCGTCGAGGTGAAGAAAGGGGCCGACGGTCAGCCGGAATTCTTCAAGCGCCCGGTGCCGGAATACATCTACCCGATCGACAAGAGCGAACTCTACGCCTACGACGCGATGCGTCTCGACCAGGCGCTGGCCGCCTGAGGAAAGATCATGACCACGACCACCATCGAAGCCCAGCATGCCGTGTCGATCATCGTCGACCACGCCAAGTGCATCGCCGACAAGGGCTGCCGCATCTGCATCGACGTCTGCCCGACCGACATCCTGATTCTCGACACCGGCGACGGCAAGGTCAAAATGGCCTACGACGAATGCTGGTACTGCCTGCCCTGCGCGCACGATTGCCCGACCAAGGCGATCCGCGTCGAGATTCCCTACCTGTTGCGTTGAGGCCGGCATGAGCGCCATCGACCTGTCCACCAGCGACCTGCCCGACGAAATCCTCGCCGTACAGCCCTTGCTCGCCGCCGACGACGCCACCGTGCGCCGCGTGGCCCTGTTGCAGATCACCGATTTCGCCGACG
>OGQD01000466.1_pt1 | contig 30593 bp, 28 predicted proteins | sample 1553091 | NCBI WGS metagenome assembly OGQD01 (sample SAMEA2580290, study PRJEB22360) | human gut metagenome | biome: human gut; feature: human-associated habitat; material: faeces | place: Denmark | collected 2008/2010
GTTCAATCTCTTAAATAAAGAAATGATGAATGCAACTGTAGAAATTCTAAAAAGTAAAATTGAGAACTTAAATTCTGAAATGCTGGAAGCTTTTGCACAAATGATAGAAAATTTTGAGACAGAAAGAACAGCAGAAATACCACAATTCTGCATGGATGAAATTCTATACAGAATTCAGTTTCATAAGGAAAACCCCAAAACCAAACTGGATTTCTATGAAAACATTTCTGAGCTGAAAAAGTTTTGTGCTTAAAATGAATATACTGCTCTCTTCTATCGCCAAAAACGACATAAGACTCCTTATGAGAGTTTTTAATGCCGAAAAACAAAATAAAGGCATTGATTTTTTAGAAGAATTAAAAGAATGTGTAAACGCAATTTCAGAAAAAGAGAAAAAAAGATTTCAGGAAACTCTTGTTGAAACAATGCAAGGCTATCCCGTAAACATTCATTATCTTCTTGAAGATGAAAAAAATATTCTGATTACAGCCGTATTCAAAACATAGATTTATGCAACTTCCAGACTATTATTATATGCAAATCTCACGGATTTATCTGTGAGGTTTTTTAATTAATACATTTACCATTTTTGCTGATTTCCTGCTCGTGTTTCATTTGTAATCTCAGAAATCAACGATTTCAAATCACAAGGATTCATTTCTTTTTCAATTTCTTTTATTAAAGGATCATAAACAGGAGTATAATGAATTTTAAGAGCTTTCAGAACATACGTTTTGTTAGCAGGAGGCCAGAATCCTTTATTTATATAGGTGTTATTTTGTGCTATATAATTTAGAATTTCCAAAGCTTCTGAATTTTTATAGGCAGCAACAGCTTTTACAAAATAAAGCACATTATTGTCTAAGTTCTTCTTTTCCGAGAGTTTATCTTGAATATTATCTTGAAAATAACTTTTTAATAAAGGAAAAAATACAGCATCCGGAAATATCTCGATACTTTTAAAAATATTCTCCAGACAATAACCATTAATATTTTGTTCAAAAACAGACAGCAAAAGCTTACCATCCTGTTTCTTTCTAAATTTACTTAATGCGTAGCATGAAGTTAGCTGATTGCCACAGTCCTTACTTTTAGTTTTTGCCCGTTCTTTAATCAAATGATAATATTTTTCATCAGGATCAATATCCTGAATCATCCAGTTGGAAATCTCTAAATAAGAATGCTCTAATAAAACCCTCTCCGTCAATACTTTTTTCTGAATGGGTGACAATCCGTTTTTATCAAAAGCTTTTCTTATCATTAAATCTGAAACTGAAAAATAACTTCCTGCATCTTCATAATACCACCATGCTACTTTAGCGGTATCACTTAGATGGTTGATCAGCAGATCAAAATATTCAGGTTCACTTCTGTTGATAATGGCTCTGTAAGCCACCACTCTTAACAGCGGTTTCTTCGCATCCATCAGTTTTATCAATTCTTCTTTAGATGCATTTCTTTCCAGAAAATTTTTTGCAACTGTATCAGAAACAGGGATTGCTTTCTCTTTAGAAAGCCTTTCAAGATAAGGTTTTAAATTTCCACTGAAATCATTAACGTCATATTCTTTTCTACATGATAAAGAAAAAACACAAATGGAAAGTGATAGAAATATTCTTTTCATTGAGAAGATTATCTCACCGGCGTTCTGAATTCACCATACCCCATTAATCCGTCATAATTTCTTCCGAAAGGAGCATAATATAAAAATGCCTGATAAAGATTTTCCGTCTGCCAGAAATTCCCGTTCACTTCACCGAAATTCAGCGTTCCGTCAGGATTTTTTGTTGCCAGAATATAGTTGTAAAAACCTTGCTTCAGATATATTTTTGCTACATATTTTTTTGAAGCTTCATCATACTGCATCTGGTTTTCTTTACTTGGTTTAAAATTATTAAAACCTCCCAAAACAAAAATTTCTTTGTCCGTAGGTTCAGAATCGAGATAAAAATGCACCCATGAATAATCTGCCTCTCTTGTGGCATCTCTTTCTCTTCCCAGATCATTTCTTCGGTAATACCACGCTCCATTTACATCCGGCTGATATTGGTAATTCAGCGGAAAAGCCCAGACCGGATGAAGATAAGTCTGGTTGACTCCTTCCAAAAGTTCGGTTGCTCGAACCATATCTGCTGCCATATTCATATTTTTATTATCGAAATAATAAAACTCGTTATTTCCGGGAAAAACCAATGACAACTGCTGAAAAAGAAGCTGATTCCCCAATGTGGCACTTGGTTTTAAATTATTTATTGTAACATTAGGATTATTGTTCTGCATTACATTCAGCGTCATGGAATTGACATTTGATGCTAAATCTCCCCCTTTCGGAACGGCTTTCACTTCTACCCTTTGGTTGGCATCAGGTTTTCTGGCATCAGCAAATCTTGAAATCCCCAAAGCTAAAGTTGCCGCATCCTCCACCACATAAAATCTTCTTTTAAAAAGAGGCTTCTCGGCAGAATCTTTATAAACAATTAGTTCAAAATTTCCTGAAATTTTTGGCTGCATTTTTTCATTCGGAAAGTTCAGTGTGTAATGGGTGTACGATTGCAGGGTGTTGAAAGAGTACTGAAATTTATCCAGCAAACCATTTAAACTTCCGTTGGCAAACTCGGTAAAAAACAGATTATCGTCTTCCCAGTTTCTGTTGTAATGCTTTATGGTGTATCTGTAAATTTCGCTTGCGTTGGTAAGATCATCGAAACTTAAAACCAACTGCTGATTAAAATTAATAACCGGTGTTTCGTCATTCGTCTGTGGATTGAACAGTTGAATGCTCTGGATGTTCTGTCCAAAAACCAGTCCGCCCAAAGAAAGTAAAAGTAGCTGCAATGTTTTCATTATGACGAAGATAACGAAAAATCGTTTTTAAACATACAATATGGGAATCTTTATCAATTAAAAATTTATTAAAACTTTTAAACAAAAACTTTTGTAGCTACCTTTGTTTTAATAAAAAAATATTCAGAATATGCTTCAGATTCAAGGTTTCGTATTCAATTTTGCAAGCGAAAACACTTATATCCTTTATAATGAAAATAAAAAAGCATGGTTATTTGATCCCGGAAATATGAACGGACAGGAAACCAAAGCGATCGAAAGTTTCATTTCAGAAAATGAACTGACAATTGAAAAAATTCTTTTAACGCACGCTCATATTGATCATGTTTTAGGCTTACAATGGGCTTTTGACACGTATAAAGTCCCTGTTCTGATGCACAGAGAAGATAAGGAAGTGTTGGATATGTTCCAGATCAGCGGGATGAGGTTTGGTTTTGAGCTGAATCATATTCATGTGGAAATCCAATATATTAATGAGGGTGACGAACTGGATTTTGACGGAGAAAAGTTTAAAATCTATCATGTTCCGGGGCACTCTCCGGGGAGTGTGGTTTATCATAACGAAAATCAGAAGTTCATTATTTCAGGGGATGTTCTGTTTGAAGGAAGTATTGGAAGAACCGATCTTTATAAAGGAAACTACGAACAATTAATTGACGGAATTAAGACCAAACTTTTCATTTTGGATAACGACACTCAGGTTTTCTCCGGACATGGAAATCCTACGAAAATCGGTTTTGAGAAAGAGTATAATCCGTTTTTTAAGTAAGAGTGTTTGAGTGTGGGTGAGCTAAGAGAGTTTAAAGGCAAACAGTTTTGTTTTAAACTACCTTATTTGCATTTGATTACAAACAAGATTCTTTCATATAAAGTACTGTTCACTCACGATTAAACAGAAATAAAGAATTAATGACAGAAAAATTCCCTACCATAAACAGTACTCTTGATCCCGGACAGCTCGGATATCTTATTCAACAAAAATACGGACTGAGCGGTAAAATCGAGTGCCACATCTTTCGGCTTGCAATGAATCATTTGTACATTATTCATGATGAGGAAAAGAAATTTGTTTTCAGAGTGTATACTCATCATTGGCGGACAAAATCTGAAATTGAGGAAGAACTAAAGCTTCTTCTTCATTTAAAAGACGCAAACCGGCAGGTTGCTTTTCCTATTGCAGACAAATTTGGCAACTATATTCAGGAAATTGAAGCACCGGAAGGAAAAAGGTTCGGCGTTTTATTTTCCTATGCGAAAGGCATAAAGACAGCAAAATTTTCTTCTGAAACAAGTTTTCTGATCGGACAGGCTTTAGCCAGAGTTCATCAGTCGGCAGAGCATTTTGAACTGAACAGGATTTCTTATGATGCGAAAAATCTGCTTACAAACCCTGTTGAAAAGATAAAAAAATTCTTTAACGATGGCAATTCCGAAGTTATTTTTCTGGAGAAATTATCTGAATTTTTAAGCCTTAAATTCGAAACTTTCGACAGACAGCAAATGAGATACGGAAGCGTACATCTTGATGTCTGGTTTGATAATCTGCATATTGATAATGAAAAAGAAGTTACTTTTTTCGATTTTGATTTCTGCGGAAACGGCTATTTATGTTTTGATATTTCCTACTTCCTGTTTCAGCTTTTGGCAACGAACCTGAACGAGGAAGAATATCGGGTAAAAGCAGAAAGTTTTTTACAGGGTTATGAAACGGTAACAACAATCAGCAACGAAGAAAAAAAGTTCTTATCTTACGCCTGTTTAGCTGTCATGACGTATTACATCAGTGTGCAGTGCAACAGATTTGAATTCTGGACAAACATCTTCCTGAATGAAGATCATTTAAAAAGAATGGTTGGAAATTTAAAACGATGGATGGCTTATCATTCTATTGAAATTGAATAACCTTCATAAAAACAAATAACTAAAAATATGGAACAGAAATTAAACAAATACATTGGTACCGACGGAATTATTGAAGTACAAAGCAGAGAACGAAGTGCCTGCAAATTATTATCCACAGAGTACAAAGATCAATCTGTTATTTTAAATTTTGAAAGTATTTTTCCGGTAAGAGAATTAAATTTTAATGATGTTCCAGATTGGAATATTGAGCTTTCCCGAACAGCTTTTGGAAAAAACTTCACGTTCATCGTTGACGGACAGATTGAAGAGCAGGATAACAATACAATAAGATTTACAGAAAACGAAAGAAATTTAACCGTTACCATAGATTTTAATGAAAGTACGGTAAAAGAAACGATGCTAAAATACATTGATGAGCTTATCCCGAAAAAATAAATAGGATCTCTATGGACAAATTGGAGAAAGAAATTCTGAAAAGGGCATCTTATATGAACAACTCAAAATGGTTCAGGTTACTGACAGAAATACAGGATGCAGAAATTAACATTCACTCTGCATATATTAAGTTTCTGCTGAACGACAGAAAGTACAAATTTCATCTTGTAGGTTTTAATGAGAAAGGTTTTGGAGACGTAAGCGAACTGGGACCATTCAGATTTAAAGAAATTGAATGGATTCTGATTCCTGAAAGACATGAAACAGAACGTTGGAACAGAAATGAAAAACTGACATCAGATTTTTTTTTTCAGCCGATAGAAAAAATTGAACAGATCATAAAGAATATGGGACTGTTGGAATATGAAATAACAGAAGAGGGACTGAGAATTTTTGGATATAAATAAAAAGTTACTCATATTCTTTCAAAACAACAATTGTAAATAAACTAATACCTAAAATTTAAAATTATTAAACATGAACAAAGAAGAACTGGTAAGAAAACTGGCAGGAAAATCATTTCAAGAATATTTAGAAGCATGTAGCGAATTGCCGGATTATGCAAAAAATGGCGGAGAACTGGATCAGGAAATCATAGAACGTGCATTATTTGTCAATCTTTTTCCTTTTTGGGCAAACCATCAGGATTTGACTGATAAATATGACGAGATTATAACAGAACTACCGAATCATGAAGAATTAGTTCTCACCGATAAAAAGTATGATTTGTTAGGTCTGTCCGTTTTTATTAATGGATTACTGAACAGAGTATTTGATGTGTCCGGTTTTTTATGGGCAAGCAATGGATTTATGAGCTGCAAAACCGCCTGTAATTCTATCTCAAAATACTATAAAGAACAAGGAAAAGATAAGGAAGCCACCTATTTTCACGATCTTAGTGAATGGTTTATGTCGATCTATTCTGCGACAAGTGCTGTATTTAGAACTATTATGAATACCAGTGTATGGAATAAAGAAATGGTTTCTGGTCTCACTAACTTTTTAGATGAAAGCTTAAAGCAATATGGCATTTTCGAATGGATCTTAAGCGGATTATACGAAGTTGTAGACGACCCGTTAATTAAAGAAAAAGTATTTGATCATTATATTGATTCCTTCAAAAAAGCCAGAGAAAACCTGAAAAAAGAAAAAAATAAAGAAGGAGCAGACCAGATTACCGAGAAATTGAAAAATTTGAGAAAACTGGCTAAAGGGCAAGATGTTTAAAGTTTAGATAGTAATAATATTGTAATGTATTCTTTTAGGAAAAATAAATTTTCATCATTAAGCAAAGCACTTGAAAATCCAAAGAACTGCGAAGAGTTAAAATTACAGTTTATCGAATATAATCTAAAGAATAAAAGTGCTATTTTTTCACAGTTCGTCAACTTAAGAACATTAGAAATTCAGGCTGATCCTTCTATTTACAATTTGGATGATTTTGAACTTCCGAAAGAAATTGCTGAATTGAAAAAATTAAAAAAAATTTCACTCCTAAATCTTCCATTAAAAGTTTTTCCAGAATGGCTCACTCGAATAAAATCGTTACAGTATTTAATGATTCGGGGAAATGATATCGATACAATTCCTGAGACAATATCGAAATTAGATAAGTTAAAAACATTACGTATTGAAAACTGCGAACTGAATAAATTACCAAAAACCCTCAACCAAATGTTAAACTTAAAATATTTAGGTTTGAGCGATACAAAACTTACAGACCTGAATCCTGATCTTTTCCCCAAAAATTTAAAAGAAATCAATTTATCAGGTTCAGGAAGATACAAAGATGATGATTTTGAAAATTTGAAAAGAACAATGAAAAGAACTAAGATATAAATAAGTATATAATGATTATGGAAAATCCAATAAAAATAGGTAATCATTATTATGATATAAACAGTGAACATTTCTCATTGAAATGGGAAGAATCTCCAATTAATTTTAATGACTTATCTTATCTGAAACAGTTTCCTAATCTTATATCTGCCAATTTTTACAGTTCAAATCTCAATGATGAAGGATTAGCTCATGTCTCAAATTGCAGTAAAATTGAAAATTTAGATTTACAGGACACTGAAATTACGAACGATGGCATAAAATATTTAAAGAATTTAGAATCTCTGCAATATCTTCGCTTAAAAGGCAATACACAACTTACAGACGAATGTATTCCATATTTGACAGAAATAAATAATTTACTAAATCTGCAAATTCAGGAAACATCAATTACTGAAGTTGGTTTGAAAAAATTAACGGTAGTAAAATATATGGAAATGATTACCATTCAGGTTTGGAACAATAATTTTACATTTGATGGTCTTTTAAAAATATCCCGTGAACTTCCGCATTGTGAAATTTTAGCAAAAGGCGACGGATCATTTTGCAATGGTGAATTTGAAGGAAAATGGAGTCATTAGAAAATAGATCAAATTTTTATTCCATGCCTTTGTAAAACGTTCGTAAATAACAAAAAACCGTCAGAAAAATTCCTGACGGTTTATCAATTATATGAAGAAATAAATTTTAGAAATCCAGCGTAATGGAAGCTCTTACCGCAGCACCCATAATTGGTCTTGCCATAATAATTCCGTCTCCTGATGGAGATCCGGCTCTTGGATCACCTTCTGTAATTCCGATAGTATTAAAGATATTGGTTCCGTCTACCGCAAAACGGATTTTGCCTAACTGATAAGAAGTTCCCGCCCCAAATTCTGAGAAAGAAGGCAAAGTCTGCGCATTTTTCTCATCCTGAAAACGTTTTCCGTAGTAATTCATGCTTACATAAGCTCTCCATTCTTTGGTAAGATTTACCGCAGGAGAAATATTAAAGTAGAATTTCGGCATTCTTCTCACGGTATTTCCGTCATAATTGAATGTGGATCCGTCTGCATTTCTTCCCGTGAAGTCTTTGTATTTCGGACTTTGGATCGTTCCGTTGAATGTTACTTCAAACACGTTGTTGAATAATCTTGCGTATCCTTCCAGCTCAACTCCTAAGTTCGTGGTATTTGCAAATTTGTTCTCTGAGCTTCCGTCTGAATACACATCGGTAAATGAAAGATTTTTCAATGTAGAATAGAACGGAATTACCGCCACATCAAACGTTCTTGAATAGTACTTATACCCCACTTCCAACTGATTGGTTGTTACCGGCTTTACAACAGATAAATTATTCATATTGTTGTAGTACGCTTCCTCATTCGGCGATCTGAAACCATTGGAGAAACGGGCATACACTGCATTTTCTTTATTGATTTTATAATTCAGCGCCGTTGTGAAAGAAACTTTATTCACATCAAAATTCCAGTACGTGTATTTATTGCCTAAAACAGACATATTTTCGTCCGCAGTGGTTGTTGCAAAACTGTGCGTTCCGTCAGTAGTCAATCCGGAATTGTTAAGATTTCCGCTCGTTGTGTTCACCCCGTAACCTTTATAGAAATCTCGGCTGTAACGAATTCCTCCGTTAAAACTCAGATCATCGGTAATATTATAGTCTAAATTCAGATAAAGATCATTCAGACTTCCCTGAATCTGAGAATCTCTCAACAGGAACGACATATTGGTAACCCCATTGTACGTTTTAGAATAACCTACACTGTTTGGCGTTAATGAAGTATCCACCAAATTCAGCAATTCCGGTTTGTCTGAAGCGGTAGTTAAAATATTGCTCCAGTTCCAGTATTGGTGAGATTTCCAGTTAGATTTGTAGAAGCCAGCCGTTACATTCCCTTTATCAAACTTATAACTGAACTGCAAATCGTTTACAAAATTATTCATCTGCTTATCGATTGCCCAGAATCCTAATTTCTGAACGTAGCCCGGATTTACCACCGCTCCGTTGCTTACTAAAGAATACTGATAATTGGTCATCCCATAATCTCCACCTTGAGAAACAGGCTTAGATGCAAACTCAGCGGCAGTTTTAGGTCCGCCTGCAGGGAAAATTCCTGTATAATTCATATTGATATTGGTATATCTTGTCTTGTTTAAAACAGAGAAATTACTGCCAAGATCATATTTGAATTCCGCTCCTAAAACATCAACTTTCGGATGAATTCCATCCTCTAAATTTCTGCTGAAAAATCCTCCGCCTACTTGTGGAATATTCAACTGACTGATGTTTCTGTAACTGTACGTTCCGTAATTAGCATCAAAACCGGAAAATTCTTTCAGATCATTTCCGTTCTGCACCAAAGGAATCGGAAGGAAGAACGTATTTCTGTCATCCAGTTTTTTGTAATAGATTTTAGCATAGCCTTTATCGAAGACATATTTCAGATTCATTCTGATCTGTCCACCCTGATTGGCTTTAAAACCTGTTTTTCTGATTCCGTCATCCGTTCTGTAAAAACCTCCTACATTGAAGAATAATTTATCCTGAACCAAAGCTCCTCCTACATTTACATCAGTACGCATTAATCCATAAGTACTGGTTTCCAGCTTCGCCGTTCCTCGGAAATCGTTTCCGCCTTCTTTGGTAATAAAGTTAATTAAACCTCCCGGAGAATTGTTCGCAAAAATAGAACCTGAACCTCCTCTCAAAGCTTCTAATCTGCTTACCGAATTGTCTACACGGAAGAAATTATCTGCATTGGCAAACTGTAATGCTCCGTCTTCAAACACCGGAAGACCATCTTCCTGAACCTGTACAAATTCATACGCTCCCGCAGAAGGAATACCTCTTGCGAAAAGGTTGTTTCCAACCTCACCACCGGAAGTTTCTACCGCAAAACCGGGAACACGCTGTAGCAAAGCTGCCGCACTGATCGGGTTTTGTTTCTGGATTTCTTTTGCTGTAAAAGTAGAAATCGCCGTACTCGATTCTATTTTCTTTTTCGGGTTAGAGTTACCCGTAATAACCACCTGTTCGATGGAAGCCGATCTCGTGGAATCTTTAGGAGTTTCCTGAGCGTATGCATTGTTGTAATACAAGGTTGCAATACCGGCAAGTAAAAACATCGATCTTTTTTTCATAGCCTTATTTGATTTTTATTTGTTAGTTTTAATTCTTTTTTAATTTGAGATACACTCCGTTTGTCCATCCGAAACCATCCTGATTAGGATATTCTCCGCCTCCTGCAACGGTTTCGATGTCTAAAGCATTGTATTTTTCCATCAGTTTTCCGGTGTTTTTGTACACTCTTTCCACATTGCTGCACCAGTTGTTTTTAATTTTTTCAGCCAGATCATCAAAACCGTAGTTTTTCATCGACTGATAACCCAACCACTGATACGGCGCCCAAGCGTTTGGAAAATCCCATTGCTGACCTGTGTTTTGAGTCGTTGTTACCAAACCTCCCTGATACAGAAATTTTTCTTCAATATTTTCCGCAACTGCCTTTGCCTGATCTTCACTGGCGATTTTCAGGAACAAAGGATAAAGAGCAGCAATATGTTCAGACGCTGTGGTTGTGTTTTTTTGAATGTGATAATCCTTGTACGTTCCGGAAGTTTCGTCCCAGAAATACTGATCTATTATTTGTCTTCGCTTTGCTGCTCTTTCAGAATAATCAATTTCTTTTTCATTTAATTTTTGAAGCGATGAAGATTTTGCGAGTGTTTTTTCCAAATGCCATAAAAGGCAGTTCAGATCAACTTCGGCAAGATTCAACGTTTCAATAGTCTGTATATGTTCTCCGTCTGCAAACCATCTGCTGGAAAAATCCCAACCCGATTCGCAGGCGCTTCTGATGTTTCTGTAAAATTCTTCTCCCGCATTTTCACTGTCTTCAATATCAATTAAATAACTTTCAGGGCGCGGTATGTTTTCAGCATCATAATATCTGCTTAAAATGTCTCCGTGAATTGTTTTCACCACTCTGTTTACCGCCGAACCATTTTCCAGTTTTTCCGTTCCGTTCATCCAGAAAGTATATTCTTTTTCTAAAGTGTCATAGTATCTGATGTAGATATTTTCGTCTTTCGTTGTTTCGAAAAGCAGATCCAGCATCAACGAGAAATAGGGCGGCTGAGAACGGCTTAAGAAATGAGTGCGGCTTGCATTCGGTACAAATCCTACATTCTGAATAAGATAAGAACAGTTTTCAATAATATTTTCCATCATTTCCACTCTTCCGGAAATATGAAGTCCCAACATGATGTAATAACTGTCCCAGTAGAAAAATTCGTTAAAACGACCTCCCGGAACCACATACGGTTTTGGAAGTTTCAGCAACGTTCCTTTTTCCTCATAGGCTGTTCTTGTCAGTTCATCCCATAATTTTTCGATGTGTTCCTCAATCGGAAGATGATTCTCCCTCTGAATCGAAATTTTAGCTCCTAAAAAATCGAAATTTGACAGGACAAATTCTTTCAGATTAAAATTCTCTGACTGTTTTTCTGCTTCATATTTTGCATTAATTTCTTCGACCGGAAACAAAGGAACCGCATCCGTCATCATCTTCTGATCTTCAAAAACCTCTGATCTCTGCACATCATCAAAAAGAGCCTGAATTTCATGTATATATAATTGCTTGTTCATTTTATTTTTTAGGATTTATTTTTAATTTGTTCATAATAACTGCTGAAACAATCAACAGGGAAAGCGGTATTAATGAAAGGTAAAATGCCTGCTGTCCGCTGAATTCCTGAAACACAAAACCTGTAATAATCGATCCTATGGTTCCTCCGATTGCCGAGAACACGACAATTAAACCCGACATTGCGCTGTGTAAATATTTCGGAATGGATGCTAAAATCACCGAGTTGATACTTGGATAAATCGGAGCCAATAAACCGCCCATCAAAGGAAATAAGTAAACAACCAAAGGAGCATTTAACCAGGTCGTTCCCGCATCAATACTAATATTGTGAGTTAAAGGCAGAACCAATAAAATACTTATGGCAAAACCTACCACACAAAAAGAAACCACGTAAATCCAACTGAATTTCTTTGAGAAGAATCCCGAAAGAAATCTCCCCAGTGCGAAAGCTCCCGCCAAAACGGCTCCCGCCTGAATACTCATGGAAGTCGGAACTTTTAAAATTTCCTTGTAAAAAGTCGGCGTCCAGGTCTGGAAACTTTGCTCTACCAAAACAAAAAGGAAAGCACACAGTAAAAAGAACAGGACTTTTTTATAACTGAATAAACTCACACTGTTTTTCAGATCTCCCAACAAATCTGTTTTCTCACTTTTCGCTTCGTTTTCATTTAATCTGGTAAAAAACAGGAACAGAAAAGACAGAGCTGAAAGTCCTCCTAAAACCCAATACACATTCAGCCAATGGGTCGATCTCGGATTGTGGTCGTCTATGAATAAGCTGAATAAAACATTTCCCATTAATACGCCGATCATAAAAAAACCTTCCAGATAACCCATAAAACTTGAATGTTCTTTATCTGAATCCGTTACCAAACCAATGGAAGTGAAAACGGAAATTTTAATTAACGCAAAAGAAACCCCGACAATCGTAAACAATAATTTGAAAAACCAAAACGCATTGGCAAAAGGCATTACAAAACACATACAGCTCACCAAAAGCAAAGCAATCAGCATCGATCTTTTAATTCCTATTTTGGGTAAGAACGAAGCCAGAATGAATGAGCAGATCGCAATCGGCAGATCTTTAAAACCCTCCAGAACACTTGCTGAAGATTTGGAGATCCCAAAATTCTGCTGCATCTGTAAAATTACTGTTCCCACGGAATTCAGAAGAATCGCGAAAACAAAATAATTTAAAAATAAAACTGCCTTAATATTGAAATTTTTCATTCATATAATTTCTTGTGGGCTAAGATATATTCATTTGCCTTAACATTAATTTAACATCATAAATGAATATTTGAACTATATTAATATAATTATTATTTTAGGCTTCAAAATATGATTAACTAAATGAAAGTCACTTTTGAACGTGTTGTCCCCGATGAAAAGAGCTCTTTTCGCACCATTCACAACAATTCTCCCATCTCGGAATTTAAATGGGAATACCATTATCATCCCGAAATTGAGCTCGTCTGTGTAGTTTCCGGGAGCGGAACAAGGCACGTTGGTTATCACAAAAGCAATTATACGAACGGAGATCTGGTGTTAATAGGTTCCAATATCCCCCATTCCGGTTTTGGACTGAATTCTATCGATCCGCATGAAGAAATTGTTTTACAGTTTAAGGAAGAAATCCTGCAGTTTCCGCAACAGGAAGTTGAAGCCAGATCAATCAAAAATCTTCTGGAACTGTCAAAATACGGAATTCATTTTCATGATGAGGTTCACATCAATATGCTTCCGAAACTAAAGCTGATGTTGAAATCTGAAGGCTACAAAAGATATCTTTTATTGCTGGAAATTCTTTTTGAGCTTTCAAAATGTGATGATTACGAACTTCTGAATAAGGAAATTATGCCTTACACGATTATTTCCAAAAACAAAACAAGACTGGAAAATATTTTCACCTACGTGGAACATCATTATGATAAAGAAATTGACATTGAGGACGTCGCCAAACTTGCCAATCTTACTTTACCTGCATTTTGTAATTTTTTCAAAAAAGCAACTCAGATCACTTTCACCGAATTTGTGAACCGGTACCGCATCAATAAAGCCTGTTTACTGATGGCACAGGATAAAAGTATTTCAGAATGCAGTTATAGCTGTGGTTTTAATAACGTAACGTATTTCAACAGAATGTTTAAAAAATATACCGGAAAAACACCTTCAGAATTCATGAAAAATTTTCCACAGAACAGAGTGAATGTAGATTTAAAGGTAGAGGAAGAAGTAAAAATAAAAGCCGGTTTTTAGCAAAATAAATTGTGGATAACTCTGTGGATAAAATTGTGGATAACTTTTTTGCCTGAATTTAAACAATTCATTTTCAAATCATTACAAAACAAAAAAGCTGTTCAAAAAGAACAGCTTTATGTATTTGAATTGCAAAGCCATCAACTGACAACCCGCAATTATTATCAGTCAAAAATTACTTCCACTTGATATTGCATCCCATGCTCGGTTTCTGAATTTCTTCCTGAGGTTCTCCCAACAAAAGATTTTCGAAAGCAATAATCAGATCTTCTCCTGTTACTTCTTTGTGATTTCCCGGTCTGGAATCGTCCATCTGTCCTCTGTAGATCAGATCCAGCTTTTCATCAAAGAAAAAGAAATCCGGTGTGCAGGCTGCATCGTACGCTTTTGCGATTGCCTGACTTTCGTCGTATAAATAAGGGAAATCAAACTTTCTTTCAATCTGGAATTCAATCATCTTTTCAGGAGAATCTGCGGGATATTTTTCCACATCATTCGAATTGATGGCGATAAATTCAATTCCTCTTTCGTTGTAATCTTCATACAGTTCGGTTAATTTATCAATTACATGAAGAACAAACGGACAGTGGTTGCACATGAAGATCACCAAAGTTCCTTTTTCGCCTTTCAGATCGTCCAAAGACTGAATTTCGTTACTTTTTGACGGGTTCGGAAGCTCAAAAAAAGGAGCTTTTGTACCCAATTCGATCATATTTGAGGGAGTATTCATAACTTTTTTATTTGGTTACAAAGATATAGAATTTCTTGATTATTATAGTATGGAGGATGGATGCGAGAAGATGGAAGTCTCAGAAATTACCATCGATTGAATGGGACTATAAACTATATTAATTTTTACAATAATTAAACAAATACTGCTTAGTAATAACCTCCATCTCCCATGCTTCCAGCATTTAGCCACTTTACAGACATCTTCAAAACCTTACTTTAAAAGTTAAAGCGTAAAATTTGTTTGGAAGTTATCCCCAAAAGTTTGTAGTTTTGCTAACACTGTTAGTAATTAAAAATCATGGGTCTGCACGAACGTCGGCAAAGAGAGAAAGAAAATATACGCGCCAGTATTCTGGATGCGGCTTTTTCTTTGGCTAAAACCGAAGGATGGGCATCCCTTTCCATGAGAAAAATTGCTGATGCCATAGAATACAGCGCACCGGTGGTTTATGATTATTTTGAAAACAAAGAAGCAATTTTGTACGAAATTTCGCTGAATGGTTTCAACTGTTTACACATAGAATTACTGAAAGCCCAGAGAGAATATGAAGCTCCTGACGAACAACTGAAAGCTATTGTGGATGCTTACTGGAAGTTCGCATTTAAAAACAAAGAGTATTATCAGCTAATGTTCGGATTGGGAATGCAGTGCAGCGGAAAAGGAATGATGAAGGAAGAATTTTCTTCTTTCCAGAATATGCTTTATGAGTGTACATACGAGATTATTAAGAAAAACGGATCCAATCCTGATAACGCCTGTCATATGTCACACGCCTTATTTTCAGCAGTTCATGGCTTGATTTCGATCATGATGATGCGTAATGACGATATTCCTTCTACCATGAACAAAACGACTTTAGATGAAACAGTTTCTGCTTTCATTAAGTCTTTGTAAATTTTTTTTGAACCAAAAATTAACACCGTTAGGAATATTAACATCCATTAATGTAAATTATTCATTTAAACCAAATTAAAAATTTAAAAACAATCATGCAGAATGTAAACAATTAATTATTGATCTTTTTTACTTTAACAATTAACACCGTTAGCAAAAGTAACACACTTCACACCTCATATAAGTCATATTTAACCAACATTAAAAATTTCAGCTATGAAAACAACGATCTAAAAGTCGACATTAAGAATTCTATAATTTTTTTGAACTAAAAATTAACAGCGTTAGAAAAAATAACAGAGTTCAACTTAAAAACATCACTACTTAATCTAACACTTCATTAAAAATTAAACTCAAAATGAAAATATTTGGAAAAATAAGATTCATTGTACTTCTCTCAGGAATTATCCTTTTACAAAACTGTACAAAGGCTGCAGAAGGAGCCAACGCTGCTCCACCCGCTCCGGAACTGCCCGTTTATACCGTCATTACATCTCCGGCAACAACCTATCAGGAATTTCCTGCCGCTTTGGAAGGAAAAAACAACGTGGAAATCCGGTCTCAGGTCGACGGATATTTAGATAAAATCTATGTGGAAGAAGGCGCTTACGTAAGAGCCGGGCAGCCATTATTTAAAATAGATTCCAGAGCTTACGGAGAGCAGATGAATATGGCAAATGCCAATTTACAGGTTGCCAATGCCAATATCCAGAAAGCTAAAGTGGAAGTTGACAGATTAGAGCCTCTGGTTGCTGCAAAAGTCGTTTCTGAAGTACAATTGAGAACGGCAAAAGCAAATTACGCCGCCGCAGTTGCCGCCGCTTCACAGGCGAAAGCTTCCGTTGGAGGAGCAAAAATCAATATCGGATTTACAACCATCACGGCTCCGGTAAGCGGATACATCGGAAGAATTCCTCACAAAAAAGGAAGTCTGATCTCCAGAACAGATGCGAATCCGCTGACTTTACTATCAGACATCAGCGAGATTTACGCCTATTTTTCTTTAAGTGAGCTGGATTTTATCGCTTTTCAGAATAAATATGAGGGCGCAAGTTTAGAAGAAAAACTGAAAAATATGCCGATGGTAGATTTGGTGATTGCCGACAACAGTGTCTATCCGCAAAAAGGAAAAATGAGCATCGTAGACGGACAGTTCGACAAATCTACAGGAGCAATCAGCGTTCGTGCGGTTTTCCCAAATACCAACGGAACGTTGAGAACAGGAAATACAGGCAGAGTTCGTATGCCTCAATTGATATCGAATGCAGTGGTTATTCCTCAGGAATCTACGTTTGAGATTCAGGATAAAACCTATGTTTATGTGGTTGACAAAGACCAGAAAGTAACCGGTAAACCTGTAAAAATCTCAGGAAAGACTGAAAACTACTATTTTATTTCCGAAGGAATACAGCCGGGAGAAAAAATCGTATTCACAGGAATCGGAATGTTAAAAGATGGTGCTTCGATTAAGCCGAAAGCGATTTCATCCGACAGCTTACTGAAAGCAAAACCATTATAACCGTTTAAAATTCTTTACCACAAAAGTTTTTAAACACTTAAGTTATTGTAAGTTAAAAAGCAATCACTCAATAAGTACACATAAGGTTTTGAAAATCTTTGATTTTCAGCTAAAGTGAACTGCATGCAAAGTTTTTAATTAAACTAAAAGCTACTTAAGTGTTAAAAATTTAAGGCTAAAAAGTTTAAACCACATTAAAAAATAAACTTCTTATGTTAAAACAATTTATAGAAAGACCGGTACTCTCTACCGTGATCTCCATAATACTTTTATTATTGGGGGCGCTCTCCCTCTTTAATTTACCCATTGCCCTCTTTCCGGATATTGCTCCGCCGAGCGTTCAGGTAACGGCATTTTATCCGGGAGCAAATTCGGAGGTTGTTGCGCGTTCGGTTGCGACACCTATCGAAGAAGCTGTGAACGGGGTTGAAAACATGACGTACATGACTTCCAACTCCAGTAACGACGGTACGATGACGCTGAATGTTTTCTTCAAGCAGGGTTCTGATGCAGATAACGCAGCAGTAAACGTACAGAACCGAGTATCGAAAGCAATGAGCCAGCTTCCGCAGGAAGTTGTTCAGGCCGGAGTTTCTACGCAGAAAGTACAAAACAGTATGATCATGTTCATGGGGTTATCCAGTAACGATCCTAAACAATATGACGAACTTTTTTTACAGAATTATCTGAAAATTAATATCATTCCCCAGATTCAGCGTATTCCCGGAGTGGCGCAGGCGCAGGTTTTCGGAACGAGAGATTATTCCATGAGACTCTGGCTGAAACCGGACAGATTAGCAGCAAACGGACTTTCGCCACAGGAAGTTCTAAACGCGGTAAAAGATCACAATTTAGAAGCCGCTCCGGGTCGTTTGGGACAGGGAAGCAAGGAAACTTATGAATATATTTTAAAGTATAAAGGAAAATTAAACAAGAACGAAGACTACGAAAACATTGCTATTAAAGCCAATACAGACGGTTCATTTTTAAGATTAAAAGATGTGGCAAGAGTAGAATTCGGATCTTATACCTATACAGCAGCTAACAGAGTGGACGGGAAACCGGTAGCCGGATTTGCGATTATGCAGACTGCCGGTTCCAACGCCAACGAGATCTTAACGGAAATTGAAAAACAGGTAGACCAGTTCAAAACAACGCTTCCAAAAGGAGTGGAACCGATCATCATGTACAATTCTAAAGATTTCCTAGACGCGTCTATTCATCAGGTTGTTGAAACTTTAGTGATTGCATTTATTCTGGTATTTATTGTAGTGTATATTTTCCTTCAGGATTTCAGATCTACTTTAATTCCTGCGATTGCGGTTCCTGTTGCGATTATTGGTACCTTCTTTTTCTTACAGTTATTTGGTTTCAGTATCAATATGCTGACTTTGTTTGCCTTGGTACTCGCCATTGGTATTGTAGTGGATGATGCAATTGTGGTGGTAGAAGCCATTCACTCCAAAATGGAACATACCGGAATGCCTGTGGAACAAGCTACGACAAGTTCGATGAGTGAAATTTCCGGAGCCATTATTTCCATTACTCTGGTGATGTGTGCCGTATTTATTCCGGTTGGTTTCATGCAGGGACCTGCAGGAGTTTTCTACAGACAGTTTGCCTTTACACTGGCAATTGCCATTATGATTTCTGCGGTGAATGCCTTAACATTAAGTCCGGCTCTTTGTGCTTTATTATTAAATGATCCTCAGGGAGAACACGGTGAACATGGGAAAAAAACAGGTTTCGGAGCGAGATTTTTCAATGCTTTCAATACAAGCTTTAATAATTTAACGAAGAAATATATTTACAGTCTTAAATTTTTAATTAAAAACAAATGGGTTGCCGTCGGAGGGCTGGTTTTACTGACTGCCGCAAGTGTTTTCTTAATTAAAAAAGCACCGTCAGGATTTATTCCTACCGAAGATCAGGGGTTCATTTTGTATGCCGTGAATACTCCTCCAGGAAGTTCACTAGACAGGACTCACAACGCAACAGAACAGATCGATAAAATCATCAACGGAGAAAAAGCGAAAAAAAATCTCTGGGTTGCAGACGGTCTGAACTTCATCAGTAACGCCAATGCTTCTCCGTATTCCGCAGGTTTCATTAAATTAAAAGACCATGATCAGCGAGGTGAAATCAGCGATCCGGATCAGATTGCAGCAGGATTAACAGGGAAAGTTTCGCAGGTGAAAGATGCCAATGCATTCTTCTTCAACTTCCCTACCGTTCAGGGATTTGGTAACGTTTCCGGTTTTGAATTTATGCTTCAGGACAGAACGAACGGCTCTTTGGAACAATTAGGAACCAACACTCAGGCTTTCATCGGAGAATTGATGAAACGTCCGGAAATTGCCTTCGCGTTTACAACCTATGCAGCAGGAAATCCGCAATTCACGATTGAGGTGGATAATGATAAAGCCAATCAGTTAGGCGTTTCAATTACAGAATTGATGCAGACGATGCAGATCTATTACGGAAGCAGCTTTGTTTCAGATTTCAACCGATTCGGAAAATACTACAGAGTAATGGCTCAGGCAGATATTCCTTACCGTACCGATGCCAATTCTCTTGAAGGAATCTATGTTAAAAATAAATCAGGCGAAATGGTTCCGGTAAAAACATTGGTGACTTTAAAAAGAAGTTTCGGACCTGAAACGGTGACCAGAAACAACCTGTTCAATGCCGTAACAATCAACGGGACACCGAAGCCGGGTTACAGTACCGGAGATGCGATTAAAGCAGTGGAAGAAGTAGCACAGAAATCACTTCCTAGAGGTTATGGTTACGAATGGACAGGAATCACCCGTGAAGAGATTAAAACAAGCGGACAGACTACTTTTATCTTTATGTTAAGTATTTTGTTTGTGTATTTCTTACTGGCAGCTCAGTACGAAAGTTACATTCTTCCGTTTGCCGTCATTTTAACGATTCCTACAGGTATTTTCGGAGTATTTGCCTTCACGGGACTGGCTGGAATTGATAATAACATTTACGTTCAGGTCGGATTGATCATGCTGGTCGGATTATTAGCGAAAAATGCAATCCTTATCGTAGAATTTGCCGTACAGCGAAGAAATGCGGGACGATCTTTATTAGAATCCGCTCTTCAGGCTTCAAGATTACGTTTAAGACCGATCTTAATGACCTCATTTGCCTTCATCATTGGGATGCTGCCATTGGTTTGGACTCAGGGAGCCTCTGCAAAAGGAAATCATTCCATCGGGATGAGTACTGTGGGCGGAATGTTAACAGGGGTTGTATTCGGAGTATTCATTATTCCCGTGATGTTTGTGATCTTCCAGTATTTACATGAAAAAATGCCGAGCAGAAAAAAGAAAAGACTTCAAAGACAGAAACTGGAGGAAGAACTTTTAGCAGCGGCTCATTAATATATGATTGACAAAACTTTGAGAATTTAAATATAATTTGAACCATTAAGGTTTTTGATTAAGAAGTTAAGATTATTAAGATAGGCTTCGCTGTTAGCAGAATACTTATTAAAAATCTATTTGATTTTTCTTAATTAACCTTAACTACTTAAATGCTTCTTAATGGTTCAAATAAAAAAATAGAGAAGAAACTATTCAAACTAAAATCATAAAAAGCAAAGTATTTTCTCCTACTAAAAACTGCTTTGAAACAATTTCTCAAAGTTTTGTAATCCATTAAAAATTTAAACCTTTATGAAAAGAATAAAAAATATCATCATTACTTTTGGACTGGCTTTGGTTTCAGTCTCCTGTGTGTCGAAACTGGCATATAAGGAGCCTGAACTGGAGCTTCCCGAAACCTTCAAATATACGGCAACAGCCGATACCGCAAGTGTTGCGAATCTGGAATGGAAAAAATTTTTCAGCGATCCCATGCTGCAAAACTTAATCGAAAAAGGAATTAAAAACAACTACGATTTACAGATTGCTTTGAAGCAGGTTGCTTCATCACAGGAAAAACTGAAACAGGCAAAATATCTTCAGTATCCCGATGTTGGTTTCGGAGTTTCCGCACAGATTTCCAAGCCTTCCAAAAACAGCATGAACGGACAGAGCTTAAATTTATTTTTAGGAAAAAGCTATGTTGAAGATTACAATGCAGCATTCAATTTATCTTGGGAAGCAGATATTTGGGGAAAAATTAAAAATCAGCAGGAAGTTTCTAAAATGCAGTATCTGCAGACTTATGAAGCAACAAAAGCAATTCAGACGCAGGTTGTTGCAGCCATTGCTCAAGGGTATTACAATCTGCTGATGCTGGATAAACAACTGCAGATTGCCCAATCTAATCTGGAACTCAGCAACCGGACACTTTCTCTTACAGAAAAATTATGGCAAAGTGGTGACACCACTTCTTTGGGAGTTCAGCAAGCAACCGCTCAGAAACAATCAACTGAATTATTGATTACGCAACTGGAGCAAAATATTGCGATTCAGGAAAATGCGTTGAGTATTCTGGTGGGTGAAAATCCAAATAAAATCGACAGAACAATTGAAATGTCTGATACTTCTTTACCACAGGATATTTCCGCAGGACTTCCCGCAGCAATGGTAAGCCGTCGTCCGGATGTCCGTCAACAGGAACTGGTTTTACTGGAATCCAATTCTATGGTAGGAATTGCGCAGGCAAACATGTACCCTTCCTTGAAAATTACGGCAAATGGCGGCGTCAATTCATTTAAAATTGATAACTGGTTTCAGATTCCGGCTTCATTGTTCGGTTCTGTTTTGGGAGGTCTGACTCAGCCGATTTTCCAGAAAAGACAATTGAAAACAGATTTAAATGTGGCTAAAATCCAGAGAGAGAAAAACGTATTGGCGTTCCGTCAGTCGGTTTTAAATGCGGTGGGAGAAGTTTCTGATGCTTTGGTTTCCAATGAAAGTTTAAAAGTTCAGGAACAAAAAGCAACGGAACAGGTAGCAACCTTAAAAAACGGAATCAAAAGTGCCGAAATGCTGTACAAAGGCGGAATGGCAAATTATTTAGAAGTGATAACAGCTCAGGGAAATTCTTTACAAGCTGAGCTTAATCTGGCGTCTGTAAAAAGACAAAGATTGAGCAGTATTGTAGATCTATACCGGGCTTTAGGTGGCGGTTGGAAGTAGTAAATTAAAATTATATTGTTATGGGATGCAGTCTTTCGGGGCTGCATTTTTTTGTTTAAATTAAACTTTTTAACCGCTCGCATTGTCATTCTGGACATAGACTAAAAATCTACGAACGTAGTTCAGAAATGGAGTGAAGAATCTATAATATCTTCGTAGAGATTCTTCCTTCGTCAGAATGACAATCTGCGAAAATTTTGAACCATTAAGAACATTTAAGGAGTTAAGTTTAATTAAGAAAAATAAAATAGATTTAATAAACATATTATACTAAAAGCGAAGCTCAACTCAATATTCTTCAGCTCTTAATTAAAATCTTAATGGTTCAAAAAGATTTATTTTTGAAATTCCTCATTAATATAACCAATCAATCCATCAAAATCCTCCTGCGAATATCCCAACTGTAAATAATGAATATCATCCGCTTTCCGATACCAAGTCAATTGTCGTTTTGCGTATCTCCTGCTGTTTTTTTTAATTTCGGAAACCGCAAAATCCAGATCCCATTCTCCATCAAAATATTTGAATAATTCGGAATAGCCAACCGTATTCAAAGCGGTGAGATGTTTAAATTTCTCCAGGCTTTTTGCTTCTTCCAATAAACCTTTTTCCATCATCATATCCACTCTCCTGTTAATTCGGTCATACAACTCTTCTCTCGGTGCTTCAATTCCGATCCGGACGGTTTTAAAATCTCTGGAATCCTGCGAAACAGCTATTTGTTCAGAATATTTTTTATTCGTCTGCCAAATCACGTCGATAGCCCGCAAAAGCCTTCTATGATTGTGAAAATCTACTATTGCAAAATATTCGGGATCGAGTTCTTTCAGGATTTCCTGAAGTTTTTCGATTCCTTCTTTTTCGAAAATTTCCTGTAATTTTTTCTGATTGTTTTCATCTGCTTCAGGCAAATCATTCAACCCTTCAATCACCGCTTTTTCATACATCATGCTTCCGCCCACCAATATAACGGTTTCATATTTTTCAAAAAGTTCATTGAGCTTTTTTAAAGCATCTTCTTCATATTGCCCGATCGAATAATATTCTTCTACCGAAAGATTTCCGATAAAATGATGAGGTGCTTCGGCAAGTTCTTCAGCAGACGGTGAAGCCGTTCCGATTTTCATTTCCCTGAAAAACTGTCTCGAATCACACGAAACAATCTCTGTGCTGAAATGTTTTGCCAGATCAATTGCCAGTCTTGTTTTACCAATTCCGGTGGGTCCTACAACAGAAATTAATTTTTTCTTTTTCACCGCGCTAATTTACGAAAATGAGTTTATTTAATTGGCTGGAAGATTAGAAGAACGAAGATGAAAGTTAAAATCGTTATTCAATAATATACACAACAATCTTCCTTCTTCCTTCTTCCCTCTTCCAGCTTTCAACACTAGTTAAACTATACACTTAATTGTTTATCTTTGTAGGACAATAAAAAACTATGATTTTATCAATGACCGGCTTTGGTAGAGCCGAAGACGTTTTTGAAGGTAAAAAAATTACCATCGATATTAAATCCCTGAACAGCAAGAGCTTCGATTTAAATATCAAAATTCCTTTGAGATATAAAGAAAAGGAATTTGAGGTAAGAAAAATTCTTAACGACAGAATAATCCGTGGAAAAGTAGACTGCTACATCAATATAGAAAATCTTGAGGAGTCCAACGATGTGAAAATCAATAAAAGTTTAATTGATTCTTACATGAAGGAGCTGAAAAACATCGCTTCAGACGGACCCGATTTCGAATATCTGAAAATGGCAGTGAGGCTTCCTGATGCGATAACTTCAAGACCGGACGAATTATCCGAAGGCGAATGGGAAGCTTTGGCAAAAATTGTGAATGCTGCGGTTGACCGTTTTGAAGAATTCAGAAGAACGGAAGGTAAAATTTTACATGAAGAGCTTGAAAGAAATATTCAGAATATTGATAAATACTTAGGTGAAGTTATTCCGTTCGAAGAAGAAAGAATTTCGGCAGTGAAGGAACGTTATCAGAAAACTTTAAAAGAGTTTGAGAATGTAGATGAAACCCGTTTCTATCAGGAAATGGCTTATTTTACAGAAAAACTGGATATTTCGGAAGAAAAAGTAAGGCTTTCCCAACATCTGAAATATTACAAGGAAGTAATGGATAATGAAGATTTCAACGGTAAGAAACTTGGATTTATTTCTCAGGAAATCGGTCGTGAAATCAACACATTAGGCTCCAAAGCCAATCATTCTGAAATTCAGAAACTTGTGGTGATGATGAAGGATGATCTAGAGAAGATTAAAGAACAAACGTTAAATGTGCTTTAAATTCAACGTTTAATGTTTAAAATTCAATGTAAAAAAAACTTTGGATAAGCATAATAATTTTGAATAATAGATTTTAACTTTAAACCATAAACTAAAAACTTTGAACAATAAAGTTATCATATTTTCAGCGCCTTCTGGAAGCGGAAAAACAACATTGGTAAAGCATTCTCTGGAGGTTTTCAATGAATTGCAGTTTTCGATTTCGTGTACAACGAGACAGCCGAGAGGCAGCGAAGTTCATGCAGTGGATTATCATTTTTTAACTCCCGATGAATTCAGACAGAAGATTGCGGAAGATGCTTTTGTAGAATTTGAAGAAGTGTATACCGACAAATATTACGGAACATTAAAATCTGAAGTAGAAAAAATCTGGAATGAGGGAAAAGTGGTTATTTTTGATGTTGATGTAAAAGGCGGAATTTCCTTAAAGAAGTATTTCGGAGAACAGGCTTTGTCGATTTTCATTGAACCGCCTTCCATTGAAGAATTGGAACGAAGATTGATCTCAAGGAACACAGATGATGCAGAGACCATCAAAACACGTGTTGAAAAGGCAGAAGAAGAAATGTCTTACGCAAAGGAATTTGATAAAATCGTCATCAACAGCGATCTGAGCGAAGCAAAAAAAGAAATAGAAAGTTTAATAAAAAATTTTATTGGAAGTTAAAGACCGGATGATGGAAGCGGGAAGCTTGAGGTTGATCAAACAACGTCAAAATTCTAATTTTAATTCCTATTTTTTAATTTCTGATTCTAAAACATTGAGGTTGATATGAGTACCGAAACATTAGAAAAAGCTAAATCTGCGATTCCTGTAAGAGGATTTCTGGATATAAAAGATATAGCAATTCCTCAAGGAGAAGAGCTTGTACATGCAATTCTTAAATTGAAAAAAGAAAAAAACGCCGTTATTCTGGCGCATTATTACCAACCCGGAGACATTCAGGATATTGCTGATTTTCTGGGAGATTCTCTGCAACTGGCAAGACAGGCAAAAGATACGGATGCGGACATGATTGTTTTCTGCGGAGTTCATTTCATGGCGGAAGCGGCAAAAATCCTCAACCCGACTAAAAAAGTGGTTCTTCCTGATACAATGGCAGGATGTTCATTGGCAGACGGATGTTCCGGAGAAGGTCTAAGAAAAATGCGCGAACAGCATCCGAATGCTTTGGTGGCAACCTACATCAACTGTAACGCAGAAACGAAATCTGAAAGTGATATTATTGTTACCAGTTCAAACGCTGAAACAGTAATTGAAGCTTTACCGAAAGACCGACCGATAATTTTCGCACCGGATAAAAATTTAGGAAGATATTTATCTCAGAAAACAGGACGCGATATGATCCTTTGGGACGGAAGCTGCATTGTACACGAAGCATTTTCTATGGAAAGAATTGCAAAACAATTGGCAGATAATCCTGATGCAAAATTAATTGCACATCCTGAAAGTGAAGAAGCCGTTTTAAAGCTGGCTCATTTTATCGGTTCCACTTCTGCCCTTCTGAATTATGTTGAAAAAGACGACTGTCAGAAATTCATCATCGCTACAGAAGAAGGAATTCTTCACGAAATGAAAAAACGTGCTCCTCATAAAGAATTAATTCCTGCTCTGGTTTTTGATGAAAGCTGTAACTGCTCGGAATGTTTCTATATGAAACGTAATACCATGGAAAAATTATATTTATGTATGAAATATGAGCTTCCGGAAATCATCATCGATGAAGATTTAAGATTAAGAGCGCTGAAACCTATAGAAGCGATGCTTGATCTTTCAAAAAGCATAAAATAAATAAAAGCACTGTTTTGGCAGTGCTTTTTGTTTTTTCAGATTAGTTTTCAAAACAGTCTGCGCTCACATCCACGCACATCTGACAGTTTTGTGATAATGCGAAGTAACTTGCACATGAAGCTGAATATTCTGGTCCGTTTCCGTAATTATTCTGAACAGGACACCCTGTACAGCTTGTTGCACCTTTGATTTCTTTTAATTTTGATCTTGATAGTTTTTTCATAATAATTATAATTAAGTTTTAACCTTCTGTAATTAAGCAGCTATTGGGATTAGACGGATCATAATTGTTAAGATAAAGACATACTCTTCTACCTCTCAGATCTGTACATACTGCACAGCCTTTAGGACCACAATCCGAATCTACCACACAATTGTCTGTAATACCTCCGCTAATGGAACGAAGATTTTGTCTGTTTAGTTTTTTTAGATTTTTCATAGTATTTAATTTGTTTGGTGAACGCCTAAAATTAATAAAAAAACACAACAAATCACCCTCTGTTGATAAATTAATTCACATATAGCAATAATCTTTTAATATGGCCATCATTCGCTTAAATTATTTTTAGAATAAAAGTATTGTACAGATTATCACTAAACATTTACAAATCATCATCTTACACTAAAGCCTGGCGTTGCAAAGAATATCTCCTGCTCAAAAAAAATAATTATGAGTTGTGGAAACTAATTCAATTTAATTCAAACAATGAAGTAAATTATTCAAAAAAATTTGTACATTTGTTCATACAGCAATGAATTTTTTAATAAACATATCAGATATTTCCACTCCGATTTTCTCTATTTCGGAAGTATCTTTTGTTTCTGTTATTGCTACAACAACTACAACTACCCCATAACGGGGTGCATTTTCACATATCATTATAAGCCTGCGTACTCTTTTTCCTAAAGAGTAAAATTCAATTTTCTATAATCAAAAAAACAAATAATGAAAGTTTTAAAATTCGGGGGAACTTCAGTTGCCCATTCAAAAAATATAATGTTAGTAGAAAACATTATCAAAAAAGAATCTCAGAAAAACAGAATCGTCGTTGTCGTTTCAGCACTTCACGGGGTTACAGATCAATTGATAAAAGCTGCAGAAGCCGCTTCTCACAACAATGAAAATTATATTCACATCCTTAAAAATCTTGAAGAAAAACATTTAGACCTTGTTAAAGATCTTATTCCTTTTACAGAACAGAGTTCTTGGCTTAGTTTCGTGAAAAAGCATTTTAATGATATTGAGGACATCTGTAACAGCATTTTTATATTGAAAGAGTTTACAGACAGAATCAAAGATAAAATTACATCGTACGGCGAATTTCTTTCTTCAAATATTATCACAGCAAGACTGAAATCAAATGGTTCGGATGCATTATGGATGGATTCTCACATTGTTACAGACAGTAATTTCACCAATGCAAAAGTAAATTTTGAAGCTACAGAAGAAAATCTTAGCCAATTTCTGAATGAAAATAAAAATCAGATCATTATTACTCCGGGATTCATTGCTAAAGATGCAAAAGAAAATGCCACAACATTAGGAAGAGGCGGTTCAGATTACACGGCGTCAATCATTGCTTCTGTTATCCATGCAGATGAACTTCAAATCTGGACCGATGTAAGCGGAATGATGACTTCAGATCCGCGATTGGTTTCCCATGCGAAACCTATTGCTGAAATTTCATATTCCGAAGCAATGGAACTTTCTCATTTTGGGGCAAAAGTTCTGTATCCTCCCACCATTCAGCCGGTAATGGTGAAAAATATTGACCTGAGAATTAAAAATACTTTCGATCCGGAAGCTCAGGGAACATTAATTTCTCATCATATAAAAAAATCTCATCTAGAAAATGAACAAATTGCTGTTGGTGTATCCAATATGAGCCACATTGCTCTGCTTACTTTAGAAGGAAGCGGGATGATAGGCATTCCCGGAGTTTCCGCAAAACTATTTCAATGCCTGAGTCAGGAAAAGATTAATGTCATTTTAATTACCCAAAGCTCTTCAGAGCACTCTATTACAATTGCGATCAGCGAAAAAGATGTTTTCAATGCAAAAAGCGCCATTGATTCTGCTTTTGAAGATGATTTGAAACTCAAAAAAATTGATCCCGTAAAAATTGAAACAGATCTTGCGATTGTTGCTTTGGTGGGAGAAAACATGAAAAGCAGAAGCGGCGTGAGTGCCAAAATGTTCGGTTGTCTGGGAAATAACGGCATCAATATCAGAGCAATTGCTCAGGGATCATCGGAAAAAAACATCAGCATTGTTATTTCAGAAAAAGACATTACAAAAGCGGTTAATGTTTTACATGAAGAATTTTTTGAGTCCGAAATAAAACAGGTACATCTCTACATCTGCGGAACAGGAAATGTGGGAATGAAATTAATTCAGCAGATCTATAGCCAGAACGACTATCTTAAAGAGCACCTTTCAGTTAATTTAAGAATTGCAGGACTGTCCAACAGCCGTAAGATGATTTTCTCAGACAAAGGGATTTCAGAAAATGAATTTACCAACTTCGATCACAATGGTCAGGAAGCTTCTGCTGAAAAATTTGCGCAGGAAATTATTTCAAGAAATCTAAGAAACTCTGTTTTCGTAGATGTTACCGCGAGTTCCCAAGTTCCGAATATCTATAAGCAACTTCTGAAGAAAAGTGTAAACATTGTTGCGTGTAATAAGATTGCCGCTTCTTCTGATTTTGAAAATTATAAAAATTTAAAAAATACAGCCAGAAACTACAGTTGTCAATTTCTATTTGAAACCAATGTGGGAGCAGGATTGCCTATTATCGGAACAATCAATGATCTTATCCGAAGCGGCGATAAAATTACTTCGATTCAGGCGGTTCTCAGCGGGACTTTAAATTTTGTGTTCAACAATTACGACGGAAGCAGAACATTTTCTGAAATTGTAGCTCAGGCTCAAAAAGAAGGTTATACAGAACCCGATCCCCGACTCGATTTGGCGGGAACTGATGTTGCCAGAAAAATTCTGATTCTTGCCAGAGAAGCAGGTTATTCCATTGAATTTAACAGTATTGAAAATGAAAGTTTTCTTCCTGCAGAATGCATGAAAGGAACCGTAAACGACTTTTATGATGCACTTTCCAAGTATGAAGATCATTTTAGGAATCTTTTGGAGAAAGCAAAAAATAAAGGCAAAATTTTAAAATATGTTGCTGAATTTAAAGAAGGAAAAGCAAAAGTAGGACTGAAACATATTGCTCCGGAAAGCGATCTTTTTCACCTGTATGGAAAAGATAATATCGTAATTTTCAAAACTTTGAGGTATTATGAACAGCCTCTTGTTGTAAAAGGTGCGGGAGCCGGTGCAGAAGTTACTGCAAGTGGTGTTTTCGCAGATATTCTCCGTTCAGTTTAAAAGTTAGATTATGAAAAAAGTTAAATTAAAAGTTCCTGCTACCATTGCCAATCTGGTTTGCGGATTCGATATTTTAGGAATGGCAATCCATGAACCGTTTGATATAATGGAACTGAAACTGCTGGAAACCTCTGAAATCATCATCAGACACACAGACGATTTCGGACTGCCGGAAGAAACTTCAGAAAATGTTGCCGGAAAAGTTTTGTTAAAAATTCAGGAAGAATTACATCTTAAAAACGGCTTCGAAGTAATTATTCATAAAAAGATAAAACCCGGAAGCGGATTGGGTTCCAGTGCGGCAAGTGCAGCAGGAGCCGCTTTTGGAGCCAACTGGTTGCTGGGAAATATTCTCTCTAAAGAAGAAATGATTTATTTTGCCATGTTTGGTGAAGAATTAGCTTCAGGAGTGAAACATGCAGACAATATTACGCCGTGTATTTTCGGCGGAATTACTTTAATCAAATCTTCAAATCCTGTTGATATTATTCCGCTGAATGCACCGGACTTATTTGTAACGGCTGTTCATCCGCAAGTCGAAGTAAAAACTTCCGATGCAAGACAAATCCTGAAGAAAAATATTCTTCTGAAGGACGCCATAGAGCAATGGGGAAATATCGCAGGGCTGGTTGCCGGAATCCAGAATAATGATTTCGGACTGATCGGAAGAAGTTTAAAGGATGTGATTGTAGAGCCTGTAAGAAGTATTCTGATTCCTAAATTCGATGAAATTAAAGAAAAAAGTCTCGGTTTAGGCGCTTTAGGCGGAGGTATTTCAGGTTCAGGACCTTCCGTTTTTATGCTTTCCGAAAACGAAAAAATTTCATACGAAATAGCAGAAATGATGAAATCTGTTTACCGTACAATTGACATTGAAAGTTTCGCGTATGTTTCTAAAGTAAATCCTAAAGGAATAGAAATTATTGAAAAATAAAAAATCAGCCTATGAAGTATTATAATTTAAAAGATAAAGA
>OGQD01000467.1_pt1 | contig 30578 bp, 34 predicted proteins | sample 1553091 | NCBI WGS metagenome assembly OGQD01 (sample SAMEA2580290, study PRJEB22360) | human gut metagenome | biome: human gut; feature: human-associated habitat; material: faeces | place: Denmark | collected 2008/2010
GTTGGCTTTTGGCCGCCGGCAGTTTTTCAACTGCCGACTGTGATAGGTTGTGATTTGAAATTTTGGAGATTCAGGAAAAAGCCCCGATTTTCTGTCATTCCATTTTTTAGCAGATTCCAAAGAAGGGAAGCCCCCAATTGAGCAATTGTACTGTTAATGAAAAGATCCTGTCTGGCAAGTGATTCGGCAAGTGAACAGCTTGGCGTATCATCATTTTGCTCGGAGTTTTGCATAACTTCGCCATACTCCTCAATGATTGACGGCAGTTTTTCAAAAGTCTTAAATTTTTTTGAGGTCGGTTGTTCTATCTTTCCGATCGTGGACAATAATCCCTGTCCTGAAAATTTGGTGTTGCCCAGATCAAGCCAATATCGACCTTTGTCCCTGTGGAATCCATATCCATCAGAAAGCAGATTAATTATGTCGGAAATTTCTATTCTTGATGCGACTGTGTCTGTACAGGATACATAAATAGATGCCCCTGCACCACTCGGTATTTTTCCATCCGAATCCCGCTGAAATTTTTTTGTCTCTGCTTTCTAATTTGTTCCTGCCCATCGGTTAAGACGGTTTATAATTGCCTGTGATTTATAAAGATTTTTTTCGGATTCGGCAAAACGCTGTCTTCCGATATTGGAACCTGTTACTATATCATCGTCCCAAAGATGCACGTCCAGTCCTGGGTGTTCAAGTTCCAACAGGCTGTGATTGATTTCCATCAGCGCTGTCATAAACTTGGAGCCTGTACCACCCGCACCGATTACATGTACACGAATCGGATTTGTGGGGCTTAAAAGATAGTTGTCCAAAAAATGGATATTTGTTTTGGCTGTTCTCATAACAGAATGTTTTTAAGTTTTTTAGCTGTTTTTACGAGCTTGTCATTCGGAAAAGTTTTTCCAGTACCTACAAGATTTTTCCATAGTATCACGCAGTTCCCGTTAACAGGATTATGGTCAGCCATCAGATGGGAAAAGTAGCTGTTGAAAAAGTAATTCTCCCACAAGGTCATCAGCTCATTGACTGTTCCTATTTCAGTGGTGGCAATATCTACCGTACCCATACACACCGATCCATTTTCATAGATATTAAAAAATGGCGCATAATAGAGGGGAGTGTTGAGGGTGGGTTTTCTGTTTGTTGAAAGGGCATACAGATGTAGTGTCTGTCGGTCTGCGATCCATACTAAGGGAGGAATATGCGCTTTACCTGATTTTATGCCGAGATGCTTATCAAAGAAAAGTTCCCGAAATCCTGCTTTTGTGAACCAGACTATTGTCGATGATGTTGCATCAAAGGAAAGCAGGTTGCTTTGCAGAATGCCGTCCGATTTAAGGAGGTTCAGATTTTCCTCATTGACCTGCAATGCCGTGGAAAGCCTTTGACCTTCCATCACTGAAAGGGGATGCGGATTTACAGGCACGCCATTTTCCATATCAAAATATTCGACATAAGATTCATTATATCCGCTATTACCCTGATAAATTACCAGTGCGCATATTGGGTCAAAATAGGTTCCAAAACTGTTTGTAATATCTTCCATGATTTCAAGTGTTAAAAATTATGTTCCTGCCAAAGTCTGATCAGATTGTCGATGGAATCAAAAACCTTGGTTTCAAAATCGAAGTTGTTGTTTTCAATTTTTCTGTTGTCGAAGGGTAAAAAACGTGTTGGTTCATCTACTTCGGAACATTCTTGCAAGTCATTGTTTACGAAGTCGCAGAGTGTTTCAAATAGATTTCCTGTGATAGATGCGCAGAATGAAACATAGTTGTCCATTGTGACAGGGCGGTCATATTCATCGGTTATTTCCCTGTATCGCAAGGGGAAGTATTTGCGGTCTATACGCACATTTGGGTAGGTCTCATAAAGTTCGTAGAATGAACTGGCAATCCGATGGACATCGCTCTCAAAATTATTTTTTGGTCTAAAGGTGGTAAGGAGTTTCTGAAAGGACAGCAGATGTTTTTTATCTGCAATTAATTCTTTGATATAGTCACCGATCCGCTCGACATCACTGAACTCCAGTGAACTTTCATCGTTAAACTCTTCCTCCTCATCCTCTTCGGCATACGAGTTTTCAAGCATGTCATACATGGAGTGCAGATAGCTGTCTTCATTTCTATAGTAAGGTACAGCAAGTACCTGATAGATGTAAGCATAAACCGAGATCAATAATTTACTGGATTTAGCTGTCTTTCTTTTATGTAAGATCGTATAAAGCGGAATTACAGGGATATAATATAACGTGAACTCGGCAATAGTTATTTAATTTTCAATAATTTACGGTAGTTTTTTTTCAATTTAGCCAATTTGGAAAGTTTACCGAAGGTTTTTCGGGATAAAAACAATAAGCACAAACGCAGGAAAGCATATGTGTTAAAGCGTTATTTGGATTTCTGTGTCGGGAATGTTCCAAATCAAAAACTGAGGTAAAAATATCGTTCACACTTTCTATTATTGGACGTTTCAGCAGCATATAACGTTCTTGAAGTGTCATCAATTTTGCCTTGGTTTTACCTTTGGTTTTGGTTACGATCTTTAGCCCATTTTCGTAAAAATCCTTCCAAAGTGTTGTAACGTACCCTTTATCACCAAAACATAAACCTGTGATTTTCTTTAAAATACGTTTTAATAATCCATGATTATTGTCCGCCACATTGCCTGGAGTAAGGTCAAAATCTAAAAGTTCTCCCTTTTCGTTAATCACCAAATGGATTTTAAATCCGAAGAACCAACCCGTGGAAGATTTCCCTCTTGAAGCCCTTCCTGAAAAGACTTTATGCTGGTGGATACGGCGATTGTGGCAAACAACAAGTTTCTTAGAATCTATAAAACTAATGCCTGTATTCTGACTTTCTGAGCAAAGAGACTTGGCAAAAATGAACATGGGAAGTGCAACAGAAGACAAGATTTCTACAAAACGATTGTAGCTCAGTATTTTGGGAAAATAACTGCGTAATTTATTCATTACAAGTTGTTTATAAAAATATTCAAAACACTTAAACCCCGAATAATGATAGAAAATAAGCAAAGTCATCATCTCGCTTTCTGTCATTTCACAATTTGGTTTTTTATAAGAATATTCAACTGCTTGTTCTTCAATTAGTTTTGAAATAAATTCTTTTTCAATGAGTTTGCAAACATCATCTGCTTTTACAAAAATTTCTATCAATAGATTTTCATCAAAAAGCATATCTTTGTTTTTCATGAGGTGTTTTGTTTTTCAACCTCTAAAATATCTCTTTTAGAGTCTAATACCTCATGTTTTTTATCGAGTTCACGTTAATATAATGTGGAACCTGTGTTATACCTGTCTTCCCGAGCAAAAAATGTACTTGTTCCATCGTTGACCAACCTAATTTCTTTCCAGTCGTTGGTATGGATTTTAAGTTGCTTTTTAAAATGACTGAGCGATTCAGAAATGTTGTAAGGAAACGGAAGGCTTTTACAATCCTGTACCGAAATATTCAGTTTTTTGGAGATCATGGAGAGGGACTGATAAAATTCCCTCTCCAATGTAGGACTGTGCTGTTTTTCTCCAATTTCAGGCTCCTGCAACCTAGGATAGAATTGCATTTTCAAAAAGGCATTGGTAACATCGCAGGTGGTACGGACTGCCGTCTGTCCCTGCGGAGTTCGCCTGCATCTTTTGGACGTTTCATCCATTTCCCGAACTCGCCCAACTGGCGGTGCAGTTGTGACTGGCTTTCGAGAGTAGGAAGTTTTACCGTTTGCGGATATGTTTTTTGCATGGTTCATGGATTTTGAATTTTGGATTAACCTTTTGTTCCGATTACCGTCTCGAAGCGATATTCTACGACATCGTCAACGATTGTCGGACGTGAAATTTTCGCTGTGGTCAGGGCAGGGTAGTTACTCGAATAAAAATTCAGTACCGCCTGTAGATTCCATTTCGGTTCAGGATCATCAAGTCTGATCTCCTGTTCTTTTTCTTTGAGGATAAATACCCGCTGAAGTGTTGTTGCTACTAACATAATATTGTATTTTAAGGGTTAAACTCCTGTTGTTCGGGCTGTTCTGCTTTTGGCTCCGAAGCTGACCAGAGATCGGGGACAAACTGTTTTTCGTAGCTGTCCTGTTTTTTTCTGATTTCTTCTTTATGCTCAGGATAGTTCGCGACTTTTGGTAGAGCAGACCAAGCTTCCTTGTATTTACCTGCATTAGCGAGGGCATCGGCTTTTTGGACTGCTTCGCCGTATTTTTTGCCCTTAGCCTTTTCTTTGTCTGATTTCTGTTTTTCCATCACAGAGTTAGCCTGAGCCGTCTCCAGACCTTTAAGAAAGTTCTGCATATTTGAAATCAGTCCGTCTGCCATCTGAACTGGCTTTTTGATGTGTTCAAAGAATCCGCTGTCCAGTTCTTCGGGGCTTCCTTTCAGGTTAAAAGGGGGGATGATATTCTTCGCTTTGTCCCCGCAACTGTCGTTTTCAATCAAGATAGATACGAGTATCGTGCTTTCTGTTGCCTTTGTAATGGATAGCGTCAATTTGCTGTTAATGTCCATCTTCGCAATCTGTCTGAAAAAATTAGCTGTTTCCATAATAGTTCATTGCTTTATCGCTTACGCATTCTGTTATATAGGATTCTGAAAAGCCCTGTTCCCGTAGGTAATTTTCATAGGTTTTCATTTCCCTTTTAAATTCCGCTGCGCCTTCCTCACCTGTTAGAAAAAGCTTATTTGCGGTTCCATTCTTCAATGCCTTTTGAATATCACAATACAGTTCTTTGATATGCCTGCGCTGATCGGAAAGTTTACGCACTTCCATTGCGAACATCTGATACCGTGAAAGAATATCCAAGAAGGTAAATGCCTCGGCAATGTTCTGATTTTTGTAATTTTCCACAAACCTGTTATAGAGCCAGTCTGCGAACTTATATTTTGCCAGTGTTTCCATTTTTTAAAGTTTTATTAGATTGTTTTTTATGTTCCTGTCGTAGTTCATGCGGAAGCCGTTGTCATAGATTATTTTTTCAAGGCATTCCCTGACCATGTGCAGTTGTTTCCGGTCTTCTCGGCGAATGTTCAGAACGTGGAGAAGTCCGAACTGCATCAGCATTTCAGCAACTGTGTGTAATGCTTGCGATTCAGTATCAGTTTGACTATTCATGATCTTTGGTATTTAGATTTTCGACGTAGCTTGTATAGCGTTGCGTTATCTCTTTCCCTTTTCTGAACTTCTCCGAAGTGTAATTAAAATGTTCCTCGAACATGGTTACCTCTTTATCTACCAAATTGATATAATAGCGGTAATCTGCATTGGCTCTTCTCTCGTCCATTGTACAGTGTTTTTTAAGCAGTTCAATTTCGCTACGACTGTTGTTTAAGCTGAGCAGGGGAATGAATAATTGCTCTACGATGTAGCCCTGTTCGGGTGCGCTCGAACTATCGGCAACACAGATAACCTGCTGTCCGTTGGATAAGGTGATATGTAAGTTTGATCGTGTCATGATGTTTAATTTTTGGAGGTTAGTATTTCCTGTATCAGTCTGAGGTCGAAATCAACCGTTCTGAATTTCATGTCCTCAAATGCTTCATAATTTGCCATCCCGCTCGGATGCACCCGAAGGCTGTCACTTTTGATGCAGTCAAAATGCCTGCATAGCTGTTCTATTTCGCTTGCCTGAGCTTCCAAGAAAGCAATTTCATTTCCATCGAGCCACTGCTCGTAGAATGGTATTTTAGCTGTCCTGCACAGCAGGAAAGAAATGCCGTGATCTTTTCGGGCGATGTAGCCCGAAAAGGATTCCACGTTCAGCAGTTCGAGCAGGTCTGTTGTCTCCACTGACTTTTGTAGCCAGTCCCCCCAAAGGGGGATAATGGCTACCTCGTGATTATTCCGCCCTTTCTCGCTGAATGCTTTTACAAGCATGACATCCGTCATTTTAGCTGATTTTTTCATGGCGAAGTAGTTAAGTTGATTTCAATGAGTTTCCTTGTTCCGAAAAGCATGTATATGGCATACTTTAATTCACTGCTACATTCTTTCTGCTCGGTATAATGCAGGATAGCATGTAAAGTAAACAGGGAATCGTAGCCGTCAAATAATTGATCCCTGAACGTTTTTTTATTTCTGTGCAGTCTTGTAGCGTTCCCGTTGTAGCTGTTCTGAAAATTTGCTATAAACCTGAACCAGAGGTCAGCATCTATATTTTTTTCTGTCCACTGCGCATAGACCTGCTCCCGATTTTCCGTGAATAGATCGGCTTCCTTTTTCATGAACTCGGTCAGCGCTTTCAGTTCATCGGGAAATAGGTTTGCAAGTAAATATGCCCTATCCAAATTGTTCATCTGCTGTAAGTTTTTCATTTTTTTAAATTTTAAGGTTTCTTTTTAAAGTCGATGGTGACGACCTTGTCGTCCCCGAAATAGAGTTCTATTGCCAGTCTCAGCATGGGTGGTAAGTCCTGCGAACCTGCCAGTCTGATCAGGCAGTGGATACCAAAAACGCTGTTGTCCTGATAGAAAAATTGGTCTGCAAAAATCCTCGGGTTTCTGTAAAGTAGAACACCGAATTTTTCGATTGTCTGCTCGGCATTTTCTACAAGCCTGTACCCATAATCAGCACTTGCAACGCAATTGGGTGGCCTCGCTTTTCTGATATACTGCTCTTTTTCCCGCAGGTGTGCTATTTCAGTTTTTATAAAGTCGGTCAACGTTCCAAGGTGATTGGGGAAAAGCCTTGCTACCGCAAACGCCCTTTCCGTGTTGTTCATTTCTGTTAATGCTTTCATGATCGTGTGTTTTAAGTAGGTGGCAGTTTTTTACAATCCTGCCACCTGTTAAGATTTGCTTAATTCAACTGAAATATGTCCGTTCCTATCTTCTCAAATGAAGTGCAGAGGTCAAACGCCTTTTGTGATTTAAGTTGTGCAGTACCACCAAGTACAATGCTCTGTAACTTCGCTTCTCCATCCTTGTAATTGCGGACATTCTGAAAGTAGCCAGTAACGGCATTATATGCTCCGAACAGGGTTCCTTTGGTAGTTTCCAGTTGCTGTGTGTCGTTCATCATGGCATAGGCAAAGGCATCGTCCACGGTATTTTTAAACATTGTTGAGAGTTCGTCCTCCGCACCTTTTTTTAGCAGGTTATATGATTCCTTGTTTGGGCATAAGGCGAGCTGTATCAGTTTTCTGACCTCGCTGTCCTTTACTTTGATCGTTGACCAGTGGTTGAAAATACCGTCCATCTGCGTGGTCATATTATTCGCCAGTCCCATGACTTTGTGCGCATCGTTGAGCCGTTGTTTAGCACCTGCGGTATGTTTGATGCGAACAACGTTGCTCATATTTCTCAGGGAAGCATTCAGCGTGTTCTGACAGACGATACGGATAGGAGTGAAGGCAGCCGTTATGCTTCCGCTTCCGTCATGGCTTGTGGTCAGGAAGATGTATTTTTCAATGATATCGTCTGAATTTCCAATGCGGATATAGTTAGGAAGTTTTGCGGTAATGAATATGCGTTCGCCCTGTCCGAGTGCTCCTGCGGTTTCGTACAGTATTCCACTGCCACCGCCTACGATAGAATCAAAAAATGAAAATGCATCTTTATTTTGTACGATGTGGTAGTCTCTGCCAACTACACCCAGTACGGTATTGTTATCCGTGCGGATATTGGCAAAATAGTTTGGTACTTCAATTTCAGTGTCCTGTATAACGATGCCGTCAGAAATTTCCACTATGCCCGAACCTTTGGTATAGAGAGGGCTTTTTTGCACTTCGTAGTCCAGTCCTGCGTGTCTAATTGCTTCGGCACTGGTCGGGTAGTCCTGTACGATCTGCCCCAAGCCGTGCCAAGCCTTTTCCTTAACACTGAAAAATGAATATCTGCCTGTTCTATTGTTGAAATTTAAATTATGTCCCATGATTTCTATTTATTAAAGGGTTAAAATGATTTGATTTTGCGCTGTCCTGCTTAGAATGGGAGGTCGTCTTTTTCGTCCTCTTTGGCAGTGTTAACAGGTTCCTGTTTTATACTAGCCTGTACGGAATCTTTTTCCGATGCTGTACCCCATGCGGGTTTTATATTGGAGGTTGTGAAGTTCAGCCCTGCTTTTAGGTTGCCGTCCTTTCCAGTCCACGCCCTTGCGCTGATCTGCCCCGCTAGTTCGACATATAGTCCCTGTTTGAGCCAAGAAACTGGCTTTGCGCTTCGCCAGTAGGCACATTCAATAAATGCGGTATTGTCCACCCATTCCCCTTGTCTGTTTTTGTAGCCATCAATTACCGCTACACTGAAGTTTACCACTTCCTTACCTGTTGTTGTTTTACTGACCGTTGCATCTTGTGTCAGTCTTCCTGAAATGTTCATAACTTTTTGTTTTAGTTGTTCTACAATCCTGTTAAGTTTTTCATTCTTCCTGTCCTGCTGAGCCTCGGCCCCGAATCATTTTTTTCAAAAGAAAAAACAGGAAAAAAAAGAAAGTCAATCAGTAAATCGGGCAATTGCTGTAAGGCAAAAGGAAACGGAATAAAGGATGGGATAGGGGACGGCATGTGTTTATGCCGTAGTCTTTTGCGGGATGTGGATTGGCTGCACGATGTACCTTTGAATGTCTTTTTCGACTGTTCTTTTGATAAAAAGTGATTTCCAAATCCTTATCCAACCAATAGATTCTCAAGCGTTTTAATGGCAGTGTTATTTCATAGGTAATTGAAAGGTGTTCGCCGATGGGACAGGATCTGGACAGCTTTCGATTTGCTATGATGGGCGGCCTAAAAAGCTCTTTTTTGCTTAAGGCTTTGCGCTGGAGAAAATGTGCTTTTCCGTGAATGGCAAGAATCTTAAGGCTTATCTGAAAATGTGGATTAAAAAAATATGTCTATGCGTGAGGGATTGACGTGGAAAGCCCACAGGAACGAGGACATGTAGCATAAAGCCCGTTGCTTTAAGGCACACGCTATTAAAAAAGAAGATCTGATCACAGATTAATCGGAGTGGATTCTAAATATAAAAATATTTTGCCACTTAGAATGAACTTCTAAAAGTAAAGTGGTCACGTTCCGATCACTGCAGCAAGACGCGTCCTGATGTTGTTACGAAATTACCTAGAAATTTCTCATGTCCATTTAATACAATTATTCACTTTTTTAATTGTAAGCGCTAAGAGTGTAGACCCTCTATTTCAGAAGGCAATGTTTTATTGAAAATTGTTTTACTGGAAGCAATAATAGCTTGTATTTTATCTAAGACTGGTGAAGTAAGTATTTTATAAAATGCCGTATCGGCGGTCTTTAGGAGAAAATAATGCATAAAATATTAAATATAAGTTAAACATATCATTTTTGTGTGACAAAAATTTATATTTTTGACTACCATTAAATAACTAAAAACTTATGAAAAAACTCTTCCTGGGATTATCTCTGGTGACAGGCACATCTTCCTACGTGCTTGCAAACTCCATTGAGATCGAAAAAATGATCTTGACCAAACAGAAATTTTTAAAGAGCAATGCTTTATGCAGGTGATCGTCAATTATGAGACACCGTGCGGGGTGTATCTTTATTCCTCAGCAATTCCCAAGTACAACGTTAATTGGCGACAGGGACAAGCGGAAGGTACTACAGACACTTATTGTAAAGTACGAACATAGGCGGGATGGAATCCAGGTTCCCATCCAGCAACACCATCAAGCTGTAACTAATCCAACCATAATTAAATTAAAATCTATGAAAAAATTCATTTTGACAGTGACCGTTTTAGGGTTTGCTGGTTTATCTTATGCTTCTTCACCTATTGTAAAAAAAGTAGCCGCTGAAAAGAGGCTTGCCGGTTGCTTTACGCAGACAGTAACCCAATATGAAGATCTTCAGGGGAATTATGTAAGTTCTTCTGTTGGACCGAGAGTGTCAGTGGAATGCGCGCAGGGACAGCTTGAAGGCTCTACCCAGACAACTTATGTCCATCAGATCTCTCCGCTTGCTGTGTATTGGCTAGGTTTTCCTTAACTGCTTAGATCAGTTATAAATCTATCGGAAAAACAGGATCAAAAGTAGAATCATTACTCATTGAGTAAGGTATATGTATAATTACCAATAAACAACAAAAATCTTATCTTATGAAAAAACTCATTTTAGGTTTATTCCTAATTGCAGGATCATCATCGTTTGCTCTTGCCAACACCATTGAGATCGAAAAGGATCTTGATCAGGACCAGTGCTTCAAAGGAAACTGCTACGCGCAAGTTATTGTAAACGTTGAAAATACCTGCGGACAGTATCTATATTCTTCGGCTAGTCCAAAATATACGGTCAATTGCCGACAGGGACAGGCGGAAGGTTCAACCTCCACTTATTATGAAGTTAGAACAGAGGGTGGATGGAACCCAGGTTCAGATCCTAACCAAGCGACAAGCTGTCCATAATCTGAAATAAAAAAATATGAAAAGAATCATTTTAGCAGCGACCGTTCTAGGTTTAAGTGGCTCAACTTATGCCGCTCCCGGAGTGAAAAAAGTTAACAAGAAGAAGCTTGCTGGCTGTTTCACGCAGACCATCACGCAATATGAGGATAAGCAAGGTAATTATGTTAGATCTGTAGCAGGTCCACGTGTTGCGGCACCCTGTGCTTCGGGACAGCTGGAAGGTTCAACTACAACCACTTATGTACATACACTAGATCCATACATTGACTTATGGCCTTAAAAAACGTATTAATTTTTTTATTGCTGACCATTTTTGGATATGCTGACGCTCAGCATAAGATTATCGTGGAGTACGATTATACTTTTGCCCATATGAGTAATTTAAAATCATTTGTCATAAGTGATCAAAAAAACTCCTATTTTTTCTTTGCCAGTGATCCGTCTGTTAGTTATAAAAAATTAATAGAAACTGACTTTACATCAATTAATCCGTATCATGTCTATGACTATGATCTTTCCAGTGAAAATCTCTACCAGCGAGTGTACATGGTTCCGAAAAATGAAAAGCAGCCGCTCCCGAGATTAGCTTCCGAAAAGCTGAAAAACCTTGACTGGAAGATCTCGAAGGAATCAAAGGATATTCTCGGTTACAAAGCCTTTCTGGCCACCGCTAATTTTAGGGGAAGAGAATATACGGTATGGTTCACCAAGGATCTAAATGTCGAGGTGTTTCCTTGGAAACTTAAGGGACTACCTGGTGTTATTCTGGAATTTCAGGATAAAGATGGTTTTATAAGAGGTACTGCAAAAACAATTTCATTAAATTCGCAGGATAAGTTTCCACCTAAAATTCTAGCAATTTTTGAGAAAAAAACGACTGACCCCATCATGCCGTTCAAAAAAATGATAGAATTGGAAAATGTTATCTTGCAGGACGATATGAACAAATCTATCGCTGCATTGCCAGCAGGAACCGAGTACGAAGTGCCCAACATCAGAGAGATGTCAATGGAAACCCACTTTGAATGGGAACCTGACACCAAGAAGCCTTAATGAAATATTTATGTTTATTATCCTTTATACTAATTCTTAAGATCTCCGCACAAACGAAGATTGCAGGAACTGTACTTTCAGATAGTAAGCAGCCGCTTCTTAGAGCCAGTATCATTCTTACGGATACACATGATAATATCATAGCTTTCGTCTTTAGCAATAAGGACGGAAGCTTTTCGTTAAATACGGATCAATATGGCAGCTTTAACCTGATGGTTACCGTGGCGGGGCATGAAAAGAAAAATATTCCGATTTCGTTCATCAAAAAGAATTCAGTTATCGATCTTAACGCTATCGAACTTAGCAGGGATAAAGTCAAGGAAATCAAAGAAGTTGTCATTACCAGGAACACACCGGTCAGGCAAAAAAAAGATACGACTGAATATAATGTGCAGAGTTTTTCCAACGGAACAGAACGCAATGTGGAAGAACTGCTAAAAAAACTTCCCGGCATCACGGTTGAAAGTGACGGGAAAATAAAATTCAGGAACAGGGAGGTTGAGCGGGTCATGATAGAAAATGATGACCTCTTTGAAAAAGGTTATCAGACGCTTACGCAGAATATGCCTTCCAAACCCCTTGAAAAAGTTCAGGTGCTAGAGAACTACTCCAAGAACAAACTGCTAAAGAACATCGAAAATACAAACCGTATTGCCCTTAATCTTACACTAAAAGAAGATGCGAAGGGAAAATGGTTCGGGAATTTATTGCTTGCTTCGACAAGTTACAAAGAGGACATGAGACAGGGGAAGGTCAACGTGATGAATTTCACCAAGAGACGAAAGGTCTATTTTCTTCTTAATGCGAACAATCTCGGGCTGAACGAAATGAAAGGTGTTGAATACCTGATAGATCCGGCTTCTGAGAATGAGGTTGAGAATGTGGGAACGAACGTGGGTATACTGTCGGTTGTGAATCTTCATCAAAAAAATAGCATCTTTCAGGATAAGCGTATCAACTTCAACAATGATAAACTGGGTTCACTGAACTATATCTACAACTTCAAGAATGACTGGAAAATTAAATTCATCACCGTATTCAACGACATCGAGAACAGAAATTACATCTCCAGTTTTTACCGGTTCAACTATGCGGGACAAAATTTCGCAAATGTGGAGGATAAGACCTGGAAACAGAACAACACGAACCTGGTCGGAAAACTGGAAATTTCAAAGGAATTCAGGAATAATTCGAATTTTCAGTTTTACAGTAAAACATCATCCCTGCGAGAAAACAACGATAATATTTTTGTCTTCAATGAACAGCTAAATAACCAGATAGGAACCAACAGGCTTTTGTCTACTGAGAATAAATTCGTCTATACCAAGAAAATTGACTCTTCCAAAGCTGTAGTTGCCGTTGCAAGATATATTTTTCAGGATAGGCCCTATGATTTCACTGATGATAATGATGTATTCCAAAAAGTCACGGGTAATCCGGAAGCTAGGAAATCCCGGCAGACCATCAGCTCAAAAATGAATTTTGGTGGAGTTAAGGTTTCCTACCTTAAAAAATATTCGGAAAAAGAATCGGTTGAGATTCAGGGCGGAAATGAATATCGGAGGAACCGATTATCTTCGGGTCTTTCACTATTTGATGCGGACAACAATAAGGTTAATTATGATGACCGGAGTTTTAGCAATGATGTGTCGCTTGAGCAGAATAACCTGTATGCGCAGGGAAAATACCTGCGGAAAAGCAAAAAATGGCGTTATGGCGTTACGATGCTGGGTCAGTTTATTTACTCCGATCTCCGAGACGAGCATACAGCAGGATTTCATCTGTTTCCGACCGTCAATATTGGGTATGAAAACAGCAGAACCGGAAATATCAGTTTAAGCGCATCCAGAAAATTTTCAACAGTAAGCATCAATGATGTCTATACCGGATACATTTATCAGGGAAACAGGAATTTTAACAAGAGTGAGGTCGGATTTACGGTGCTGCCCAGCTACAGCTTTAACTTAAGCTACAACATTGGGCAGATCAGTTCGCAGTACCTGTCCTTCAATGGTAATTTTTCAAAAAATGACAGTTACCTTTCAAATAATATGATCGTGAATCCAACTTTTACGTTCAGTCAGGCGATCCTTGTTAAGAATAACAGCACGTTTGCCGCTAACCTGGAACTTCGCAAATACCTAAATTTTATCAAGACCAGAATAAGTCTTTTAGGTTCTTATTCGGATTCGGAATATGAAAACCGCATCAATAGCGGGCCACTGATCAAATCACGGTTTTCTAACCTCAAAACAGGTTTTGAGATGAAATCAGGTTTTTTGGGATTTTTCAACTATGAACTTGGTTATGAGATCGCCTTTAATAAGATTGTCTCGGATGTAAACTCAAACAATTATCGGGATCAGAAAGCCTTCGCGAATGTATATTTTAAGGTAAATTCAATGTTCAGGATCGAGTCGTCGATGGAATATTATAAATTTGGGAACACCGGTCAGGATCCAACTCATTTTTGGGATATCAAGCTTAATTACACGTGGAAAAAATACAATAGCGATTTTTATCTGCAAGGTAACAATTTACTGAATTCCAATAGCATCACAAAGTACTCTATCGATAATATCAGTGAGAGCCTGTACACTCAGAAGCTGATACCTTTCCATATCGTTTTTGGTATCAATAAGAATTTTTAACTCGACCGCCTTATCAATCGAAACTTCGCTTATTGATTGCAGGAGTGGTTTTAATTAAAAATAATCAAATGGAAATTTTATATGATGTTCGTATTATATTAATTATAGGATTTGAATGACCCACTTGAAAATCTTTTCAAAAATGTTGTTTACGTCAAATAATTATCCTAAAGTATTTTTTGTCCATATAATCTTATTGGAAAATCACTATATTTAAACTCCAAAAGCTATAACCATATTTTATGTCCCTTTTATTTAATAACGTAAACGGAAATATACCGCAAACACACGTATTTATTATTGGTGTTGGTGGGTATCCATATATAAAGGGTGGTACCGAGGAAAAGAAGCAAACTCTTGATTGCGCAAAGAAACTTGGACAATTGACCTCACCACCCTTATCTGCCAAAGCCCTATATGATACCATAATTAATTTGCATAATCAGGATGCCTGGATCAAACCTTTGGGCAGCGTTGAACTCTTGATATCCCCTGTGGGTGCAGATCCTTTCATAATCGCAGGTGAAGAAGTCGGAAGAGCGGATATGGAAAATATTACTGATTCTTTTAATTCATGGTTGGAAAGATGTGATTCTAGTGCTGATAATGTCACTCTTTTCTTTTTCTGCGGTCACGGTGTGGATAAGGCAGAACATATTCTGCTGACAGAAGATTTTGGAAAGAATCCAGTACAGCCCTGGAGCGGAAGTTTTGCATTTGATAAGACTAGGCTTGGATTTTTTAGGTGTCAAGCTAGTACACAGCTGTTTTTTATAGATGCTTGTAGACTTTTTACTGCGGATATGTTATTGACAGAAGTTCCCCTTTACACCTTGATCCCGCAGCACTTTAATGCTACAGATTGCCGTTTTAACCTTACACAAAAAGCTGCGGCTCATAACGAAGGAGCATATGGTGAGATAAATGATATTTCATTTTATACTAAAGCATTAATAAAGGCATTGGAGGGAGGCGTGCTTACAAAAAAACAAGATGAATGGACCATTACACTGGCTAGTTTGGCAACTAAAATGGATGATCTTTTAGAAATGGTATCTGAACAAATATTTACTGACCAACGATGCAGCAACAGGACAGGTAAATCTACAGATATTTTACGTTTTGCTGAAGCTCCCAATATAGATGTAGTTATAGACTGCAGCCCTGAAGAGGCTCATAATTTGGCTCATCTATCTTATTTTTCAGTCGAGTCCAAAGAAAAAAATTATAGGCTACCAAATGTTGATCCCTGGAAAGTCCATATAAAACCTGGTATTTACGAGCTTAATGCAGATTTTCCTAACGGACAGTATGAAAATAAGAATATTTTCGAAAGTTTCATGCCTCCTGCTGGAGCTAGAACCTTAAAATTTGAACAATGAGCGATAGTGTCAATAATTTAGGAAAGCTTACTCTGAATGTAATAACTGGGGAAGAAGTTGCCCGTAATTTTAATGAGGGATCTCTTCCGAAAAATGTACAGATCTTATCTGCTAATTTAAATACTGAACGCTCTTTTTGGATGTTAAATGAAACTTGGAGTGATTTCTTAACGGCAGGCTTTTATATAGTAAAGTTAAAAATTGCCTCAGCCAAGGAAGTAGAAAAGATTGTTAAAGTTTTGCCCCAAGAAGAAATTTCTATTGAATTTGATATTCGTGATAAGCGGGTGTATCGTGAAGTTTTTAATTTTTCAGCTGATAATCCGAATTACTATAGAACTTTTGTATACAATTTAAAAAAGAAGTACAGAAGAGAAATTGTAATGATAGATTGGATTTATGAGGAAGGAATATTAAAAATGTATCCAAATTATCGGTTTTTTCCAAAATTTCTGGAAATGGAAAGCACTATAATTTCGCAAAGGGATAGAATGCATATTTGTGAACTACATGTAGCTTTTGGAAAATCTGTTTTTGTCTGTCTACCTCCAGAATATGAATTAATTTTAGCAAGAAACTCTGCTGATATTGTAACAAACTTAAAAATTACTATAGGTCTTCCCAATAAAAGTGCTCAGACGCTTCTTTATTTAATGAACAAAGGGGATTCTGATAAAGCTGAAAGTCTTTACGAAATACAGCAGGCGGAATTTCTGCTGCGTGAAAAAAGGAGAGATTCTATCGCTGCTGCAATTGGTGGATATTTTTTGCTCTCAACAGGTCAACTGGAATTTTTGCATGACTGGCCTAATAACTTGGCAGATTGGTTCCCTTGGTTACCTGATGGACCTATTATTCACGCCTGGCAAATGATAAAAAGTAAAAATCTAAATATTCCTCGGATTCAGAATAGACTATTGGAGGCTGTGCAACGTGGTATTCCACTTTTTACAGAGGGCTTACGTTTACTCTACGAAGGTTTGAGTTTACTCGATGATCATTTACATAGTGACAACTATGAAGTGTGGATGGCTCTAAAAAAAGTTAAAAGATATATGGAGTCAGCAGATCTAAATAAGGAATATACTACTTTAGTCGGGGAGTCAGATCTTCTAAGAAATATTGCTAATGGCTATAATTACTACTAATATTTAAATCATGATATTTAATATAAACTTACTCCCGGCACGATATGGTGACAGTTTATGGATAGAATATGGGGACGCTGAGAATCCCTCAATTGTCCTCATTGATGGAGGAACAGGGGGGACTAAAAATGAAATCCGGCGTCTAATAGATGCAATGACGGGGCAAAAGCACATCGAACTTTTGGTTGTTACACACATTGATAGAGACCACATTGAAGGTATATTGAGTTTGCTGCAAGCTGATAAACTTGATTTTACCATCGGAACAATCTGGTTCAATGGGTGGAATCATTTACCTGGAAATGATCTTTTTGAAATATTTGGGGCGGTTCATGGTGAGAAACTTAGTGCAGCTATTATCAAGCACGGGATTAACTGGAATACACATTTTGGTAATACGGCAGTTGTACACCAAACAGAATTACAACCTCCGGTATTCCAGCTTGAAAAAGGGTTGAAAATTACGTTACTTTCTCCGACTCCTGAAAATCTGGAAGCTTTAAAACCTGTTTGGATAAAAGAATTAAGAAAAGCAAATCTTGATCCTGGCTTCGGTCTCGAAATACTCGAGGAACCTGAAGATCTTAGTGCCGACATTGAACAGTTTGGAGAGGGCGTCCCTGACATAGAAAAACTTTTCAGAGAAAAATTTGAAGAGGATCGGGCAGCTGCCAATGGTAGCAGTATTGCTTTTTTAGCCGAATTTCAGGGAAAGCGGGTTTTATTTGCTGCTGATGCCTTTCCTAGTGTAATACTAAGAGCACTGAATCAGTTATCTTCTGATAAAATCCCATTAGATCTGATAAAGGTTAGTCACCATGCAAGCGCTAATAATACAAGTCCCGAGCTTTTGGAAAAAATCGACTGTAAAAAATTTGCAATAAGTACAAATGGAAGCATCAGTCATCATCCAGCTAAAGTTACAGTTGCCAGGGTCATTAAGCAAAGCGGAGAGGGGACAGAATTACTGTTCAATTACCGCACAAAAGATAATGAATGTTGGGATGATGAGATTTTGAAAATGCAATATGGTTATAGAACTACATATCCTGAAGGGGAAGGTTTGATAATTCCTCTATTATAATGTTTAAGTTATAATATTGATCAAGGATATAGAGATTCAGATATTGATTTCAATTAATCTTGTTAGTAAAAGAATAATAATTTGTTTTTAACAGGAGATTTTATTCATTCAGGATCGAGGGAGTATTCTATATTTTGATCTAGAAAAATTCTATTTAGATATCAATGAAAACAAAAATAGCAGCAGTTTTAGATAAAGTTTCAGAAATTAAAAGGAGGCTTGCCATTATTATGGGAGTTACCCATACACAGGATGATTATGCTATCTACATCAAAAATATAGGAGGAGAAATCGAGAAATTTTTGAAAGATGCAGTTTACGAAAATAATAATAACAATTGGAATTTTTACAATCTGATTAAGGGATTGGAACCATTGGGAATTTCTGCTGCTTCAACTGATAAGATGCACCTTTTGAGAGAATTTTATAACAGTCTGAAACATGATCCTTTATATAATACAAATATTCTGCTCGCGGAAGAAAGAATTGATGATTTACTTTCCGCATTGCATGAAATTGAATCAAAAGCCATAGGTAGAATAAATGAAAACTATATACAGGCAAATTCAAGGATTCTATGGCTTTGTGCTTGGGATGACTATATTGGTGGAATGACTGAATTAAATCTATTTCTTCCAAATTATGACTTAGATTTTCCTTATTCTGTTGAATATTTTAATATTTCATTAGAAGGCTGGGACACATTAAAAGACAAATTTATCCCAACAGGGGATCTACAGCTCGGAAAACAATTTGTCTCGGAAAAAGCTTATAAAGTGTGGAGTGCCGGCCCTGATTTAATAGGCGTTGGAAGATTTACAGGTGACGTGAAAGACTTGGTTAAAACTTTGTCTTCACTTGTTAATAAAGAACGTGAAAGTGGACTACTTGAGGTATTAAAGCGAAAAAATGATTCGACCTCAAATTTCACGTCTACGGCGTACGCTATCCAAGATACATTATTGAATGATAGCTGGAAAGACTTTAATGATTTTAAGGATGAGATAAGGCTGAGGATTGACTTTGATTATGGAATAGCTGTTGACTCCAAAGTTCTTGATCTCTATATAAATAAATTAAATCCCGAAATATTATCAGTGGACAGAAACGATTTAAAAAATGTCAATAATCTTTTGTGGTTAAGTAAAGATCAGTATGAAAGAGAAAGTATAAGAGCTATTATAATGGAGAAACCATATATAGCCTTAACAACCGAAAACAAAATTATTGTAAAAATAACATAGGAAGAGAAAGCGTCTTGCGTTACCGATTTGTTCGTAGAACTATTTAAAATCACACCTAAACCGCAGTAAACCATTTCAAATATACTGATAATGAATCAATTTGTAATATTTTTATAGTTTGAATATCTTAACTATTTGCATTATTTTATAAATTTATTGCACTAACCTAAAAAACTAAAAATCATGAGAATCAATTCTACAAAACCGATCTGTCTGATCGGTAGGGTTTATGACTCGATTACAGATCAATGTTCAGTCAAGAGTTTATTTATTGACAACGGCACAATCATAAAAATTATCGAAGGGAAATCTGACAGTGATCTACTTCCAGATAGTTTTATCATCGAACTTGAGGATAATGAGGTTATTTTTCCTTCTTTTATAAATCTTCATACACACATCGGTTATAATGTATTACCATTATGGAACTCTCCCCATATTTGGTACAACAGGCATCAATGGAGAAATTCTCCACAGTACGCAGCAGAAATCAAAGATTTTACAAGCTTCATTAAAAAAGAGTGGGCCAGTAAGCCTGCACTGTTGGAAAGCTTTATTGCCGATTTTATTCCAGCAACAAAAATAGCTTCATTGCTATATGATGAGAGTAACAGTTCTTATCGTGAATTTTATATGTTCCGTGCAATAACCGAAGTTGAAAGAATCCATGCCATTCTTTCGGAAATTCAGGCTGTCTGTGGAGGAACAGGACTTCTGCTTCAGACTTTGAGCCTTGATGAAGAAGATCCAGAGATGAAACATTTTCTTATTCGGAATACCGGAAATTCGGAAGATATGGGAATTAATAAGTCACTGAAGGTGTTTCCTGTGGTTGATTTCTATAACCCAAAAATCAGACCAGATGGAACACCTGTCGCTGATACTTCAAATTGGTCTCCTGAAAAACAAGGGAAACTTGACAATTATATAAATTCAGTTAATCAAAATAATGCGAATTACTATTCGACGATTGCGCATATTGGCGAAGGTAAGTCAGGAAACTTGTATAATGCCACCAAGGATAAGTATTCGTTAAATGAATGCAAACAACTATTCCACGAATTAAAACAAAAAGTGAAAAGTCAATATCTACGAGAGTCGAATTTGATCTTAGTGCACGCCAATGGAATTGATTACGAAGACAGTGATACTATAAGCTTTTTAAAAGATAATAATATCAGTATTGTATGGTCCCCTGTATCCAACTTGTTGCTGTATAATGATACTTTACCTATAGAAAAACTGTTGGATGAAAATATCAATGTTTGTCTTGGAACCGATTGGACACCAAGTGGAAGTAAGCATATGCTAGATGAGATGAAATTCGCCAGGTATTACTGTGATTATTTTAACATAGCATGTTCAGATAAACAGATTTTTGATATGTCTACCACCAATGCTGCCAAAGCACTGGGGAATTTAAAGTATTCTGTTATCCAAGAAGGTGCATTTGCTGATCTATTCGTTTATAAAACAAATAATCTTGAAAATGTACTTGGAGATTTTTTACAAAGTGATGATGAAAAGATTAAATTTTCTATGATCAATGGTCGTATTATTTATGGGGACACCATAGTGTTTGAAAATATGAAGGTTGATTACCAGAAATTCCCTGATAATGAGGGTGAATTTTCTAAAGATAAGGCGATCAGTATCAATGCGAACCTCAATTTTAATCTTGAAAATGCGATCAAAAAAATGGATAGTTTGATAAAAGCATATTCAACTGAGACTTTGGGACAAGAGCTTTTTAGAACTAAGTTTCTATCTTCAGACGATCAGGTCTATAAAGATCGGATATCAAAATTGATGCAAAACCTTTAGCGAAAGTTATCAAAAATTTAAACAATTACCAGCAGAATGAAAACTACTCGGTTGTCAATCAATTTCTTCGAAACACCGAATCTGAACGGAAGCTGATTGTTGATGTTGCTGAATATTAGATTGTGACAGGGTATCCTTGCCGTTGGGAAAATGCGCATATCATTTTTAGATATAAAACAAGATCTAGTTATCTAAAATGGAGCGGCTTGACAGACATGAATTTTATAATTATTTTGTCATAACAAGTTAAATATCAGCACTTTATAGTAATGTATTGAGCAGGTATGACTGTTACATTTCGCAATGTTAATAAAGTATACAACAATACCTGAGCAACTTGTTAAAAAGGATAAAAATTTATTAAATTGCGGTAAGCCTTTAATAAAAAGAATTAACCATCAAATGATTAAACATTTATCCATCAGAGTAACATGGCATGATAGCAAATGGAACGGCACAATGTGCCAGAATCCATCACACAATGCTTTTTGCCTTAATCTCCCCCGTATTTACGCAGAAAAAGACGATGAAGTAGAGGATGAACTCGCAGGTCAGCACTGGGCAGATCTAGAACAGCATCAGTTACCACCATGTAAAGGTGAAGGTGGAGGCTTTATGAGTAGCCGTAGTTATAAACGTCTGTTCAATCATCCTTACAATAAGCCAAACATGAGAAATATACCCCATTTGGCTTTAAGGCCTACAAACATTGATGTGCCTCCATATAATAGTTTTGCGGTTCCATTTTGGTGGATGCTCCGTAAGAACCAACAGGAAATCAGGGAATGGTATCCTGATATACCTATAGATGAAAATCCTCCCTTTCCATCTTCATGGGTGTATTCAAGTGCAACTCAGGAGGCACTTCTAAACAAATTTTATGGATATATCAAAGAAAACCATTCACTGGTGGTTTTCTATGCTAAAGGAGCCAATCCGGTAGATGAGAACAGCCGTAGAATCATTGTGGGTATTGGAAGCATTTGGAACAAATCAAATATTTTAAAATATGAATCGTCAGCGGATTATACCTACCCATTGTGGGACAGGTTGATCGGTCATGGCATCCGCGCTAACGACCTAAATAGCGAAGGCCTTTTATTGCCTTATCATGAGTATCTTGCCTTGCCCGACAATTTTCAGATCAATACCAAAGAGGGCGTAAAAACAAAACATGATTTACTGAACGAAATAAAGCTTACTCTTCAGGAGACTGCCAGTAGACAGGAAGTTATCGATGATTTTGCATACGGTACAGCACATGTGAATGATAGCTCAATACTATTGATACTTGGAAAATTGAGGAGTATCATTGAACGGATTAGAGAGCATGGGATCGTTAAAGATGTTTATGAGCATCATTTGACTTGGATCGACCGTCAGATAGGTAAGGTAAAGGAAAGCATGGGACCCTTTCCCTCTTTTGCAGATGCCCTGCTGGCTCTTGGTTTCCAATTTGGATATTCGTTGGAAGAGGATCTCCGCAATAACGGACATTTGGGAGTTAAAGACAATCCCTGGGACGCATGGGAGGACGTTCTGTTTGGTAAGATTAGCATGGGACAAAGATTATATGTCGCAGACTTACAGTATTTTCGTGACATTTGGTTAAATGAAAGCACTGAACGTAAAGAGCTGCTGATGCTTCTGTCCCGATTTGAACTGAGAGAAAAACAGATCAAAAATTGGTTTGACAGCAACCAACGCCAGAAGCTCGGGTGCAAGATCACTGATGCTGAGATATTAATAAATCCTTACCGTATTGCGGAATTGGATGAAGGAAATCAGGAATATTACCCAATTGCCGTTGAAACTATAGATAATGGCTTGTACATGGACAGGGCTATTCAGGGAGAGTTTGTTCCTGAAAAACCACAGATAGTTGATTCACCTCTAGATCAACGGAGGATTCGCGCGATCATTACCGATGTTTTAAAACGTGCAGCGGAAAATGGTGATACTTTACTTTCTGTAAATGAAATAACAGAAACGATCAATATGCTTAATTTTCAGCGAGCAACCGTTTTACCTGCAAATTATATTTTCGCAAATCTTGCATTCATAAATGAACAGATTCCCTCTGTAAGATCAGGGGACGAGATTGCTTTACAGCTTAAGAAATACGGAGAAATAGAATCCTATTTCCGCAAGATATTATTGGCCCGAGCCAAGAGGGGACTGGAAGGCATCGCTGAAGAATGGGAAAGTCTGATTAAAACTGCCATTGCCAATAATGGGATCACCTTTGATCCTTTGAATTCCAAGCATGCTGCCGCCCTTGCTGACCAGGTTACTGCACTCAGGCAGTTAACCGAGCGAAAAATATCAGTTTTGCATGGACATGCAGGAACTGGTAAAACTACTGTTTTAGGGGCATTATTCGGATGTAAAACTCTTACAAGTGAGGGGATTTTACTTTTGGCACCTACTGGCAAAGCCAGGGTAAAATTGGGTAAAATGGCAGGAGGCGAGGCTTATACTATCGCACAGTTCCTAAGTAAACAAAAACGGTTTGATTGGGATAGGATGAAACCTATATTTCACTCCGCCCAAAAATATAAGGCAGAACAAAATGTGATTATTGACGAATCTTCCATGCTGACAGAAGATGATCTTTATGCATTGTTGCAGGCACTGGACCTCGGACATATTAAACGTATTATACTCGTGGGTGATCCATATCAACTTCCTCCAATAGGTGCTGGTCGGCCATTTGCGGATTTCTGTACCTTTCTTGATAATCTCACTCCCGAGAGTGCAGATGGTGATGCTATTTCAGCATTGGCAAGGCTGAAAGAAGTCGTACGTAATGTCGATGGTGCTAATTCTGATTCTCTGACGCTCGCCTCATGGTACTCAGGGATCAAGCCTTCGAAAGATGCAGATAGTGTATTTCAGAAATTGGGGGATAAATCGTTGCTGAACGATCTATGTATAACCACATGGACAGACGAGCAGTCGCTGATAGAGTCTATGAACACGCAGTTGATCGATAAGCTTGGTCTTACTGATGAGCGGGACTTTCAGACTTTGAACAAGTTTTTAGGAGTACAGGGCACAAAGATAGACACTAAAAAAATTGAGGGATTTCAGCTATTGAGTCCTGTCAAATCGCCGTACTGGGGTGCGTTCAACCTAAACAGAGTTTTTCAGCAACAATTCCGGACTGGGCTTAAGGGGGCTGTTTCAATAGGTGATTATAGAATTGGTTTATATGATAAGGTAATACAGACTGTTAACGAGAAGAAAGATGGATTTCCAGGAGGCATTACATGTCAGATTTCCAATGGTCAGCTTGGACTTGTTAATGATATTACCAAGGGATTTGCCAATGTAGTGTTTGCTGGGCAGGACAATAGTTTGAAATTTGGATACAAATCTCAGGGGCAGGCTGAAGGCGATTATGGTAATATAGAACTGGCATATGCTATTACTGTACATAAAAGTCAGGGGAGCGACTTTGATTATGTATTCCTTGTAATCCCTAAAACGGGCAGGATCATTTCAAGGGAGCTTATCTATACAGCTCTGACCAGGGCCAAAAAGCAGCTTATATTGCTCATTGAAGGTGATAGTCCACATTGGATAATTAATTTATCCAAACCACAATATTCTGAAACTGCTAAAAGGAATACAAATTTGTTTGCTTATGCTGTCCGTGATCAGCATAATACTATTCCTTATGCGGAAGGTTTAATTCATAAAACCAAAAGAGAGGGGCTTCTTGTCAGAAGCAAATCGGAGGTTATAATCGCCAACATGCTCGTGGAAAAAGGAGTTGAATTTGAATATGAACGTGAGTTTATCGGCAAAAATGATCAAAAAAGAATTCCTGATTTTACTTTTATTGATGCTGCTGGTGATACTATATTTTTGGAGCACCTAGGTATGATGTCCTTGCCAAGTTATAAGGCCGACTGGGAAAAGAAATTGGCCTTTTATGAGAGTAATGGATACAAAATTGGAAGTAATCTTTTCACCACCACTGAAAGTGAAAAAGGTGGGATTGATTCTCTTGCTATTGCTGATGTTATTGACAAAATTTTGGAACTGATATAATGAAAAAAAAGATAGGATGTCAGTAGATATTCATAACATCAAATTTACATTTGTAAACTATCTGTCTTATCAATAAAAATCATTTGCTACATATGCTTCTTCAAATCGCTTTGAACATTAATGCTGTACCTGCAGCTTACGAACTTGCTCGGGCGTTTAGTAATGATAAGTGCCATGGGATAAGCTGTGGATCGAGATTTTATTAAATTAAAAAAAATGTAAAATTATTTTTAAATACAATTAATTGAAAATTAGCTTATTATATTTTTAGTAATCTTTGTACTGGTATTTTTATTTGTTTTATAAAAATAAATTTATACCTTTGTAATGAGATTATAAAATAGAAAAACCAAATCTATTGGCGTAGAGATGGTTTTTATAAATTTTTAATGTTGACTTACAAATCCCGTATTGAGCTTACAATACAAACACGAGGCTGGTCACCTCATTATGATTTGGAGTAAAGTAGTCATTAATTCCACTACAAAGCTATGTATATTTTTGTTGATATGCAAGTTTTCATTGATTATGGTACTCCATTAAGCATTTTTTTAATATTTAAACATAAGCTAATGGCAGTAAAAACAGTTTTAGCGGCTCTTGGTATGGCTGCGGGAAAGGTTATTGTTAAAAAAGCAACAGAATCGTTGCTTGGTAACCTAAACCAATTATATACCTATGGAATATCCAATTTTACCAAAATCAGAAATCAGGATGTCCGTTTTTCAATCAGTTATCTAATCAGAATTAAAATTCCTGGAACTTCAAAATTCCTTCTGGTTCGTGGTCATAGGATTAAGAACCAGTTACAGCCCGTTGGTGGCGTGTACAAAAAAGTAAACGGTTTCTCTGAGTTTAGAGAATGGGGTTATAAGGAAGACTCTTCCAATAAAGGAATAAAAACTGACGACGTCAGTCTGAATGACCTGAGATTCCGTGTACAGGGAAAATATACGTTGAATGTTATCAAATGGTTTGAATCTGCTGTAGGTAGAGAGTACACTTTTGAGCGGGAGTTTGAGGAGGAACTGATTGAGACCGGTATTCTGGATGCTGAAATCTTTCGTAAGAAATCCCTTGAAAAGGTTTCTAAGGTCATGAAAGTTTTTAACTACAGTACATTTCATCAATGTTATGAGGTGCTAATCTATGACATCGTGGAATTTCATCCAACAGCAGAGCAACAGCAGGCGCTGAAGCAGCTTCTGGACAGAGCTAGAAATGAGGGCGATGAGTACATGCTGGTTGATATCACTGAAATCGAAAGATTATTAGTGATGGAAAATGAAGAACAGATTGCTAGAATTGGGGAACATACAAAATACTTAATCAATGAAAAGTAACTTACATAAATATACAGAGCAGGAGTTTAAAAAGGATGAACTTCTAGCAATTATAGCTTCAAACCTGGAGCTGGATGAAACACGCAAAAATCAGATGGAATCTGCGTATAAGGCCGTTAATGACGTTCTCTCCAGAGATGAGAATTTTTTTAAGGGCTATACAATCAGCGTATATGCACAAGGTTCATTACTGATAGGCACAACGATAAAACCTCTTTGTGGAAAGGAGTTTGATTTGGATATTGTACTTCATATCGAAGATTCTTACCGTAATCACAGTCCTTCAGAAATTTACGATGAGCTTTATCGTGTATTGAGCAATCATGGAACCTATCGTGCACTTTTACAGAAAAAAAACCGTTGTGTAAGGATAAACTATAACATTGACTTTCATATGGATGTTTTACCGGGATGCATAATAGCCAGCAATAATACAAGATTGATGATTGCGGAAAATGAGTATAGAAAATTTTGGTCAAGAACAGACCCAAAGGGTTATGCTGAGTGGTTTAAGGAAATCTCTGAAAGAAATAACGGGAGTTTTTTACTCCAGGAAAGATATGGCCTCCTTTTGGAGGCCAAAATCGAAACGGAGGATTTGCCTACAAATCTTTATTTTAAGACTCCTTTACAGCGTACTGTACAGATTGTCAAAAGATACAGAGATTTGTTTTATCTTAATAAAGATAAATTTACCAATCCAGCTATCTCAAGTATAGTATTGACAACACTTTTGGCTCAATGTCACCAAGGTAATCTTTCTATACAGGATTCGCTGAGAAATGCAATGGTTCAGATGAAAAAGCTGGCTGATAACTATAAATACCATGGGATAAAATTTACAGTTTACAATCCGGTTGACAATCATGAGGACAAAAGTAAGAGAGAAAATTTTACTGACTCATGGAAGGATAGACATTACAGCAGTTTTGTTAATTTTGTGGAGAGTTTTGAGAAAAAGTTGAATGCGTTCATCAATTACTCTACAACTGAGAGTAATTATACCGACTTATTCGGGGCCGGTTTTTATAAGGAGAATATACAGACTGTAGTTCAGCTTGAAGAACGCGTTTCTGGAAATTCAAGATTAGCGGCTTTATTGTCGGGAACTGCGTATACGAACTCTTCGGGTAAAATCAATGTGTCATCAGGTGTTAAAAATGGGAGTCATGGATTTTATGCTGAGCGATAGTGAAAAAGCCCGGAAATACTGGGTTGGCTTTCTGTTCAAAACCAAATTAGCTTGCGAAGCCGCTTTTGACTGGCTCACTTTTGAGCTGAAGGGCAGGGTATTGGAAGGAAGGGGTACTTTGGAAGAAAATGGTAAAACATATCATTTTACTATATTGTATTCTCCGTTTTTTCATAGTAGGTTTGAACGAGTGATAGTTGAGACCAAAAAATTAAGAAAGTGTGCCGACACACATTTTAATGGTGACGGTTCGTTATGTCTTTATCATCCTATAATGGATTTAAAAGGTCGAGCTTATCTTGATTTGGTCGAGGTGATACCGTGGATATCCGAGTGGGTTTATTACTACGGTAAATATGTGAAATATAAGACCTGGTTAGGTCCTGAATATCCTCATAATATTTGATAATAAAATTTTCAGGTTCTCTATCTTTTGTGATGGAGAACCTGTTAAAAAAAATATAAAATGAACAATAAGTTTAAATTGTCAGAAATTGTTAGCATCAGGTCTGGAATGGTAGTTCCAAAAACTGTGAATAATGATGAAGAGAAATTAACCGATGCTTTTGTTAGGATGATCGGTACTTCGGATTATAATGATCAGGGAGTTTTAAGACCAAACCTTGAGCCGAATGTACTGTTCAAACCTTCGATAGAAAAAAATTTCCTTGTGAAGGATGAGATCTTGTTTAATTCGAAGGGCAGACGCTTTTTTGCGGCGTTATTTTCCAATGAGTATTCCCATACGATAGCCAGTGCCTCTTTTTTGGTATTGACTTTACAGCGTGATGATGTTCTGCCGGAATTTTTGGTCTGGTACCTGAGTCATCCCGAAACCCTGAAAGTCTTCGATTCAAAGATGGTCACTCAGACCATGCCCTCAATAACAAAACAGGAATTAGGTGAACTGGAAGTTATTATACCTAATTTGCAAACGCAGAATCAAATCATAGCACTAGACTCCTTGAAAAAACAGCAAATCGCTATACAGAAAGAGCTGATTGTTCTTAAGGAGGATTTTATTAATAAAGTAACCTATAAAAAATTAAAAAATGAGTTCTAAAGTAAGTCAAAGAGATATCAATAATACTGTATGGAATGCCTGTGATACTTTTCGTGGCACAATTGACCCGTCCCAATACAAGGACTATATTCTTACAATTTTATTTTTAAAATATGTAACTGATGTCTACAATGAGAAAAAGGAAGAGTACGCAAAAAAATATGAGGGCAATGAAGAGCGTATTAAGAGAGCGCTCCAGCGAGAACGCTTTATCGTACCTGATGAATCGAGCTTCTATTTTTTATATGATAATAGGAACAACCCAAAAATCGGGGAAATGATAAATCATGCATTGGCAGAATTGGAAGATGCAAACAGAGAAAAGCTTGGAGGTAATGATGGTTCGAATATTTTTAGGAGTATTGACTTTAACAGTTCCAATCTCGGGGACGAAAGAGGCAAGGTTACAAGACTGCGTAATTTATTAAATGATTTTTTTAAGCTTAATCTTTCTTCATCAAATTTGGAAAACAGTGATGTGATAGGCGGTGCTTATGAGTTTCTTATTGCAAATTTTGCCTCAGATTCAGGAAAGAAGGCGGGAGAATTCTTTACCCCTTCTGAAGTATCGACTTTATTGGCAAAATTGACCAAATCCAAGCCCGGTTCACGTATTTATGACCCTACCTGTGGTTCCGGTTCTCTTCTGATCAAGGCGGGACGCGAAGTAGGTGACAACAATTTTTCCCTGTATGGCCAGGAAGCAAACGGTAGTACCTGGGCGCTTGCTGTAATGAATATGTATCTCCATGGTTATGACAGTGCGATTATCCGTTGGGGCGATACATTGAGAAATCCAAAACATAAAGAAGGTGATAACTTGATGCTTTTTGATACTGTTGTTGCCAATCCTCCCTTTTCTTTGGACAAATGGGGAGCAGAGGAGCTGTCATCTGATGTATATAACCGTTTTTGGAGAGGTTTACCGCCTAAGTCGAAAGGGGATTGGGCATTCATTTCGCATATGCTGGAGTCGTTGAACATCTCAGGAAAAGCTGGTGTTGTGGTTCCGCACGGTGTTCTGTTCAGAGGAGCAGCGGAAGGAAAGATCAGAACTAAGATCTTGGAGGAAGATTTGATTGAGGCGGTTATCGGTTTGCCTTCCAATTTATTTTTTGGTACCAGTATCCCTGCTGCGATCATCATTTTCAATAAACAGAAGTTAAATAGGAAAAAAGTGCTGTTCATTGACGCAAGTAAGGCATTTGTGCCAGGTAAAAATCAGAATGTTCTTGGTCCAGATCATATTGCCCATGTTTCTGATGTGTTTACGAGATTCCATGATGAATTGGCTCTAACTGGAGTAGTGGAGGATAAATTTGCTTATGTGGCGAATTTAGACGAGATCAAAGAGAATGATTTTAACCTGAACATTCCACGTTATGTAGATACTTTTGAGGAAGAAGAAGAAATCGATATAAAATCTGTTATGAAGGAAATAAAGACTTTGGAAGCAAAACGTGCAGAGTTGGATAAAGAAATCGAGGGATATTTACAAGAATTAGGACTTACTCTTTAATTTTTATAATCCTTAATGTTTATAATAAAGACAATTAAATGATAAAGATGGAAGAAAAGAAATTAAAGATAGGAAATGTTCCAAATTTGAGATTTCCAGGATTTGAAGGAGAATGGGAAAATAGAAAACTAGGAGATATTGCTAATATATATGATGGTATACATCAAACTCCAAAATATGTTAATGAGGGCGTTAAATTTGTAAGTGTTGAAAATATCAACAATTTAGATAGCACAAACAAATTCATTACCCGTGAAGCATTTGATAAAGAATATAAGATTAAACCTAAAAAAGGCGATATTCTTATGACGAGAATTACTGCAGGTATTATTGGAGCGACGGCAATTATTCAAAATAATGAACCGTTAGCATATTATGTCAGTCTTGCTCTTATTAGAATTAAAGAGAAAGTCGGAGTAGATTTTCTTAAATGTAGTATTGAAACTAATCAATTTAAGAAAGAACTTAATAAAAGAATAATTCATGTCGCTTTTCCAAAGAAGATTAATTTACGTGATATTCAAGAATGTACTACATCTTTTCCATTGTTAGCTGAGCAAAATAAGATTGCAAAAACTATGACTGCTATCAATGGTAGAATCGAAACCCAAAACAAAATACTTAGGGA
>OGQD01000476.1_pt1 | contig 30307 bp, 39 predicted proteins | sample 1553091 | NCBI WGS metagenome assembly OGQD01 (sample SAMEA2580290, study PRJEB22360) | human gut metagenome | biome: human gut; feature: human-associated habitat; material: faeces | place: Denmark | collected 2008/2010
TTGAAATTCAGCCAGCGGCGTCAGTGGCACCTCGCGCGGCCGCCCGTTTTTTGTGTCCGGAAGAAAAACCACGCCGTGGGTCAGGTCGATCCGCTCCCGGCGGATGCCCACCAGTTCGCCCCGGCGCATGCTGGTCTCGCAGGCCAGGAGGGCGATCATCGGCAATTGCGGCGAGCGGGTGTGCCTGATGATCCAATCCAGTTCAGAGCGCGGGCAATCTTCCTCGCTGACGCCGCGCAGGGTGATCGAATCAAAAAGCCGGCGATCCCGTGCATCGTTCACCGTCGGCCGGCGCACAAGTTCAACGGGGTTGGCCAGCCGCTCCCATCCCCAATCCTTCCGCAGTACCGTGAAGATGTGCGAGAGAAAGGCCAGCCGGCGCACTACGGTGGCCGGGGCTTTGTTTTTCAGCCACTCGTCGCGCAACTGGATCAACGCGCTGGCGCGGATGCGATCCACCGGCCGGCCTGCCAGCGTCGTCGCCAGCCAGATTCTGGCTATCGACTTTTCGGAGCAGTGGCCCTTTTTCTTGGCCGATACCTCGGCCAGATAGCGGGCGACCACGGCGGTCAATGTGGGGGCTGTCGTGCGGCGGAGGGTGCGGATTGGTTTCATGTCGGAAAAAGCCGGGAATCTACACCCGGAGCGATGTTGTAACCCTCATCGCTACAACACCCGACACTCGCTACGATTACGCGCGCGCGGCACGATTCCTGGGGTATCCACCACCCCCGGAGCATTACATGGCAACCGACCACCACCACGGCGTGCGCGTCATTGAAATCAACGAAGGCGTGCGCCCCATCCGTACCATCGCCACTGCGGTCATTGGACTGGTCGCCACCGGCTCTGATGCCGATGCCGCTTTCTTCCCCCTCAACCGGCCCGTGCTGGTCACCAACGTGAATTCGGCCATCGGCAAGGCCGGCACGAAAGGCACGCTGGCGAAATCGCTGGACGCCATTGCCGATCAGTCCAGCCCGCTGATGGTGGTCGTGCGTATTCCCGATGGCGAGGGCGCGGACGACGAAGCCAAAGCCGCCGACCAGATCAGCAAGACCATCGGCACCACCCTGCCCGACGGCAGCTACACCGGCATGCAGGCGCTGCTCGCTGCCGAGGCGCAGCTTGGTGTCAAACCGCGCATTCTCGGCTGCCCTGGCCTCGATACCGTCGACGTCGCCTCCGAACTCGCCAGCATCGCCCAGGAGATGCGCGCCTTTGCCTACGCCGCCGCCACCGGCTGCGACACCAAGGAACAAGCCGTGCTCTACCGCGAGAACTTCGGCCAGCGTGAAGTCATGCTCATCTGGGGCGACTTCACCAAGTGGGACACCGCCGCCAACGCCAAAGACACCAGTTGGGCGGTTGCCAACGCCATGGGCCTGCGCGCCAAGCTCGATGAAGAAATCGGCTGGCACAAGACGCTATCCAACATCGCAGTGAACAGCGTCACCGGCCTCACCAAAGACATCTACTGGGATCTGCAAAACCCGAACACCGACGCCGGCTATCTCAACAGCAACGAAGTCACCTGCCTGATCCAGCGCAACGGCTTCCGCTTCTGGGGGTCGCGCACTTGCTCCGACGACCCGCTCTTCTGTTTCGAGAACTACACCCGCACCGCCCAGGTGCTGGCCGACACCATTGCCGAGGCGCACATGTGGGCTGTCGACAAGCCCATGACCCCGACGCTGGTGAAGGACATCATCGAAGGCATCAACGCCAAGTTCCGCGAGCTGCGCTCCCTGGGCTACATCGTCGACGCCAACGCCTGGTACGACGAGGAGATCAACACCGCCGCCACGCTCAAGGACGGCAAGCTCTACATCGATTACGACTACACCCCCGTCCCGCCGCTGGAAAACCTCATGTTCCGCCAGCGCATCACTGACCGCTACCTGGCCGAATACGCCACGAAGATCAAGGTTTGATAGGAGACCGATATGGCACTGCCGCGCAAACTCAAAAACTTCAATGTCTTCTACAACGGCGACAACTTCATTGGCCGCTGCACCGAAGTCGCCCTGCCCAAGCTCACCCGCAAGATGGAGGATTACCGGGGCGGCGGCATGAATGGCAGCGTCAAGGCCGACCTCGGCATGGAAGGGCTGGAAATCGAGCACACCTACGGTGGCCACGAACGCGACATCTACAAGCAATTCGGCATCCCCAAAGCCGACGGCGTGCTGATGCGCTTCTCCGGTGCTTACCAGCGCGACGACACCGCCGAAGTCGATGCCGTCGAAATCGTCGTGCGCGGCCGGCACGAAGAAATTGACCCCGGCAGCGGCAAAGCCGGCGACGACACCGAGCTCAAGGTCAAGAGCACCCTCACCTACTACAAGCTCAGCGTCAATGGTCAGGTGGACGTGGAAATCGACCTCGTCAACTTCGTTGAAATCGTCGGCGGTGAAGATCGCCTCTCCGAACAACGCACCGCCATCGGCCTCTGACCCGTATCAACCCGTATCAACCCATATCACCTCCGTGAAGCCCACGTAAAAAATCCAGGCCGGTCTGTGGGTGCCGGCCACCCTTTCTCAACTGGAGAGCCCCATGAACAAAACCGTAACCCTCGACACCCCCATCCAGCGCGGCGACACCGAACTTGCCACGATCACCCTCTTCAAACCCGCCGGCACCGCCTGGATGCGCGGCGTCAAGCTCACCGACCTGCTGCAGATGGACGCCACCGCACTCGCCATCGTGCTGCCGCGCATCACTGAGCCGGCGCTGACCGGTGCCGAGATCAACAACAAGCTCGACCCTGCCGACCTGCTGCAACTCGGGGCCGAGGTGGCCGGTTTTTTGTTGCCGAAATCAGCGGGCTTGACCGAATCCCTGCCCGAATCGAAGACGCTTGGGCAGACATTGCAGTGATCTTCCACTGGCCCCCGGAAACTACCGAGAAATTCAGCCTGCCCGAACTGATCGAGTGGCGCGAACGGGCACGGCTGCGTAGCGGGGTGGAGGAATGAGTTTTACGGGGCGGCCTTGCGAGCCTCTTTGAAGGCCGCCGCCCCACCTTTTACACCGTCAGCGATAACTCCGGGGGCAGCCCGGCACGCGTGGCGATCTTCTGGCCTGATTTTTTACGAGCCTGCCCAATGAGCAAAGAACTGCGCCTGCGCATCATCATGGATGCCGTCGAGAAGGTGTCCGCTCCGTTACGCCGGATCACTGAAGGCACCCGCTCGGCAGCCAAGGGGCTGCACGAAGCCAAGGCGCATCTCAAGGGGCTGGAAAGCCAAAGCAAACTGGTCAAATCTTTCCAGGACACAGCGGCGGCCATTAAAGTCAAAACCAACACCATCAAGCCGCTGCAAGAACGCCTCAAGCAGTTGAAAGCCGAAATGGGCGGTACGCTCACCCCGAGCAAGGCGCTGGTGCGGGAGTTCGAGCGGGTGCGCAAGGAAACCGCCACGCTCAAGGGCGAGAAAACCAAACTGCTGGAAAAATCGCAGCGCCTGCGTACTGAACTCGAACAGGCCGGCATGCCGACCAAGGAACTGGCCACCCACCAGAAAAACCTGAAAGAAAAAATCACCGCCGCCACCGCCGCAGTAGAAGCCCAAGACAAAGCTTTCAAAGCGCACGGCGAAACCCTGAAGAAAGTGGCTGCCGCCAAGGCGCAGTACGACAAGGCGATGGAGACGCGCAACAAAATTGCCGGTGCCGGCATGAGTATGGTGGCAGCGGGCGGCGCGCTGGGTGCGCCGGCGGTCAAGGCCGCCAAGGATTTTGCGCATCTGGAAAGCGCCATCGCTCAAATGAAGGTTTCGATGATGGGAGCCTCCGGCACGGTTTCTGCGGAGTTTGATGCGATCTCCAAAAAAGCCGTGGACCTGGGCGGCAAGCTGCCGGGGACGACGGAAGAGTTTGTGCGCGTGGCCACCATGCTGAAAAACCAGGGTATGGACGCGACGGACATTCTCAACGGTGGCCTGGAATCTGCTAGCTACTTGGGCGTGATGCTGGAAGGTGACAAGGAGCGCGTCGCCGAAATCGTTGCCAAGGCCCGTGAAGCCCACGGCCTGACCGGCGCGCAGCTCCCCCAGGCGGCTGACCTGATCCAGCGGGCGAAAACCGGCTTCGGCCTGACCCCGGATCAGATTTACGAGGCCATGAAATACGTCGCCACCGACCTGAACGCCAAGAACATGGTCGGCAGCATCGATCACATGAAACAGTTTCTCGCCATCGAGGGTGTCATGGCGCAAAAAGGTAACGAAGGCTCCAGCTTCGGTACCAACTTTGCTCACATGCTCAAATCCATGGCCATGGTGGATAACAAGCTCGCCGAATCCCGTGGCGCGGAAGGCAAATATGTGCGCGGGCTGCTCGAAGCGCAAAACATCAAGTTCAACTTCTTCAAGGACGGGCAGTTTGCCGGTTTTGAAAACATGGTTGCTGAACTGGAACGGCTCAAGGTGTTTTCCGACCAGGACCAGGAGCGCATCCTCAAAAAGCTGTTCGACACCGAAGGGATGCGCCCGGCGCTGACCCTGCTGAAAGACGGTGTGGCCGGCTTCAAGGAAGCCATCGCCACGATGGACGCGCAAGCCAGCCTGGAACAGCGCATCGGCGTCATTCTCGAAACACTGGAAAACAAGTACGAGGCCATGGAAGGCTCCGCCAACAAACTCAGCACCACGCTGGGCGCGGCGCTCGCCCCTACCCTGTCCCGGCTTTTCGAGGCCGTTGGCAACGTGCTGGAAAAACTGACGCAATGGGCAGAAGAAAACCCGCGCCTGACCAGCTTCATCATGCACACCGTGGCCGTAATCGCCGGGCTGCTGGTCGTCTTTGGCGGGCTGGCTCTGGCGGTCGCCGCTGTCATCGGCCCGTTCGCCGTTCTGCGCTACGGCTTTGCCCTTCTCTCCATCAAAGGCGGCGGCCTGCTCTCCATGCTCATGACGCTGGGCAGAACCGTCCTGCCCAGCGTCGGCAACGCCATCCTGTTCATTGGCCGGGCGCTGATGCTGAACCCCATTGGCTGGATCATCACCGGCATTGCCGGGCTCGCCTATCTGATCTACCGCTACTGGGAGCCAATCAAGGGATTCTTCATGGGCCTGTGGAGTGAGGTGAAACAGGCCTTTAGCGGCGGTCTTTCTGGCATCCTGCAACTCATCGCCAACTGGTCACCGATCGGCCTTTTCTATTCGTCTATGGCAGCGGTACTCTCATATTTCGGGATTGAGCTACCAGGAAAGTTTTCGGAATTCGGTGCGCACCTGATGAACGGATTGGTGAGTGGGATCATGAGCGGGATCCAGTCTGTCAAGAACGTCATCGGCGGTGCCGCCGCTGAGGTGGTCAGTTTCTTCAAGGAGAAACTCGGCATCCACAGCCCCAGCCGGGTATTCGCCGAGCTTGGCGGCTACACCATGCAGGGCTTGCAGATGGGCATCCAGGCCGCTGCATCCGGCCCGTTGGGCGCTGTCACCAAGACCGCTGCCGGGCTGGCCACGGCGGGCGCGGTGAGCCTCGGGGCAACCATGCCGGCGCTGGCCATCGACAACCGCCCTCCCCTCACCGCCGCGCAGGCCGCCGGCGGTGGCGGCATGGCCGGGGCCAGCATTCAGATCATCGTGCAGCCCTCGCCCGGCATGGATGAGGCCAAGCTCGCCGACCTGGTCGCGCGCAAGGTGGCCGAATTGCAGCATACCCAGGCCGCAGCGCGCCGCAGCCGCCTGACTGATTCGGACTGACCACCATGATGAGCGCCATGCTTTGTCTTGGGCAATTCGTGTTCGCCCTCAACACCACCCCCTACCAGAGCCAGCAGCACAGCCTGGGCTGGCGGCACCCCAGCAACAGCCGTGTGGGCCTGCGCCCGGCGCGGCAATTCATCGGCCCGGACGATGAAATCATGACCCTTTCCGGCGTGCTGCTGCCCGAAATCACCGGCGGCGAGGAATACCTCGACCTGCTGCGGGCAATGGCCGACACCGGCAAGGCGTGGGTGCTGGTGAACGGCAACGGCGATCTGCTCGGCCTGTGGGCCATCGAAAAGCTCGATCGCACCCGCACCCTGTTCTTTCAGGACGGCACTGCCCGGCGCATTGAATTCACCCTCTCCCTGGTGCGGGTCGATGATGACGCGGTCGACGAACTCGGCGATCTCCAGCTCGAGGAAGAACTGCACATCGACCCATGATCGAACGACGCGGCTACCCCCATCCGCTCTGGCGTGTTGAACTCGCCGGCGAGGACATCACCCAGCGCCTCCAGCCCCGGCTGATGCAACTCACCCTCACCGACAACCGGGGCATGGAAGCCGACCAGCTCGACATCACCCTCGACGACAGCGACGGCCTGCTCGATCTCCCCACACGCAAGGCCGAAATCCGCCTCGCGCTCGGCTGGGAAGATATCGGACTGATCGACAAAGGCAGCTACACGGTGGATGAAGTCGAGCACAGCGGCACGCCCGACCAGCTCACCATCCGCGCCCGCAGCGCCGACCTGCGCGAAGGCATCACCGAAAAGAAAGAGCGCAGCTGGCACAAAACCACCGTGGGCGCGATCGTGCGCAAGATTGCCGCAGAAAATGACCTGGAACCGGCCATTTCTCCGGAACTGGAAGCCCAGGCCGTTGCGCACATGGATCAAACCAGCGAGAGCGACGCCAACTTCCTCACCCGGCTGGCGGATCTGTTCGATGCCATTGCCGCCATCAAGGATGGGCACCTGCTGTTTTTCAAGATCGGCTGCGCCATCAGTATCAGCGGGCAGCCCATCGCGCCGGTATTCATCACCCGATCAACCGGCGACCGCCACCGCTTCAGCGTCGCCGACCGCGATGCCTGCGACGCCGTGAAAGCCACCTACTACGACACCAAAAGCGGAAAAAAAGGCGAGGTCGTCATCACCATCAAAGAGTGGAAGGAAGAAAAAACAAACCAGACCAGCGGCAAGAAAAAAGAAACGAAAAAGGAAAAAGAAAAAGTCACGCACAGCGCCAACAGCATCAAAACCCTGCGCCACACCTACGCCAACCGGACAAATGCTCTGCGCGCAGCGCGCAGCGCGCTGGACAAATCCCGGCGCGGCGCGGCTACGTTCAGCCTGTCGCTGGCCATTGGCCGCCCGGAAATCTTCCCCGAACAACCCGCCATTGTCAGCGGCTGGAAACCCGCCATCGACGGCGCAGACTGGCTTATCAAAAAGGTCACGCACAACCTGAGTAACAGCGGCCTGCTGACCGATCTTGAGCTTGAACTCGCGCTCGGCAACGAGGATGAAGCCGAGGAAGATGAAGCCTGAAACCTTCCACAGAAAACCTGAACAAACCTGTGGATAACTCGTAAAAAAGCCCGGCCATCAAGACGATGCCGGGCTGCTTTGTTTTTGGGCGATCAGGTCGCCAATTCCCGCAACACACCCGGATGCGCCTGCGCCACCCGCAGCAGTGTTTTTGCCGCTCCGGAGGGGGCGCGCCGCCCCTGCTCCCATTCCTGCAGCGTGCGCACCGACACCCCCATCAGATCGGCAAACTGCGACTGCGACAAGCGAGAAGTCAAGCGCGCCTTGGCGACCGGCGATTCCATGACCTGGCCATCCCGGCGCACCACCGACACCCGGCCAACCTTACCGTCCTGCATTTCGCGGGCGGCTTCCCGCAACTCGGCATCCAGATCGCGCCCGGCATCGCGGGACATCAATTCAGCTTCATTCAATTTCGGCATGATCAGCCAGCTCCCGTAAAAGATTCAGCGTCGCCGCAGAAATATTCTCCTGTGCGCTCTTGGCGTACACCGTCAACAGCCAGATACGGCCCTTGGCGTCCTGCACGTAATAGAGCACCCTGACGCCGCCCCGCTTGCCCATTCCGGCACGCGACCAGCGCAACTTGCGCACCCCGCCCGAACCCGGCACCACATCCCCTGCCTTGCTGTCCTTCGACAGGTAGCGCTGCAACGCAGCCAACTCTTCATCGCTGAAATAATCCTTGGCGTAGCGGGTGAAGATGGGGAGTTCGATAAAGGTGTGCATGGGAGCATTATACGTCTTTGACGTATAGGCGCAAGCAAAAAAACCCGGCCATCAAGACGATGCCGGGCTGCTTTGTTTTTGGGCAGAGCCAACCTCCAATTTTCGATGTAGTTCAGCCCGCCGCCAGTTCTTGTGGGGCTTTGGGTTAAAAATACACACAACTACACATTTCCTTGACAACGCGCCAACGGTGTGTATAATTACACACAGCATCAGGAAAGGACAGTTATGAATTCAAAATTGCTAATCCGGATGCTGGAAGAGGATGGTTGGAGACAAGTACGTATCAAAGGTAGCCACCACCAATTCAAACACCCGACAAAGCCAGGACTTGTAACGGTGCCTCATCCGAAAAAGGACTTGCCTGCCGGGACTGTAAACAGCATCAAGAGACAAGCCGGGCTGCAATAGCCCGGCTTTTTCGCCGAGATGCAAAAGCATTTTGCAGCAACAGTTTTTATTTTTTACAACACACAGGAGAAGTCCATGGAATTTCCCATCGCTATTCATAAGGACGATGGGACCGTTTATGGTGTGATCGTTCCCGATATTCCGGGATGTCACTCCTATGGCGAAACCATCAACGAAGCTATTTGTAATGCCAAAGAGGCTGTCTATGGCCATATCGAGACGCTGCTTGAATTAGGAGAAAAAGCAGATTTCTCGGCATCTTCGATCGATGACCTTGCAAAGCAAGATGAGTATGCAGGAGCGATCTGGGCGCTGGTTAATGTTGATTTGTCCGAGCTTGATCCAAAGCCGGAACGCGTCAATGTCAGCCTGCCCCGCTTTGTGCTTCGCAGAATCGATGAATACACAAAAGCTCACCATGAAACCAGAAGTGGTTTTCTGGCAAGAGCGGCCATGCACGCGTTAGCTGAATGAACAAGGCAAAACAAACTAAAAAGCCCATCGAAAGATGGGCTTTTTCTATCTGGTAGCCGTTTGATTGAAACCCAATCCCAGCGCGCCATCCGGGTCAGATGGCTGCGGTGCCGCCCCGACCGTGGGTCTGTCCTGACATGTCGGCAGTCCTCACCGGCTGAAAGCCGGCCATCAACGATATCAAGAGGGATCTGGTTCAGCTACTATGTGAGGTGGTTCCGGTCTATAACGCATCACTTCTACAGGTATGGATTTAAAAAAATCTTCGGGGATCAATAGCGCATGGTCATAAAGATCGAACATCATATTTTTTATAAAATAATCGTCCTCGTCGATTAACTCAAAACCAGATTTTTTTATCGCACTCTTAATGCTATCTACGCACATGGCATCGAGCTGATCTTGAGTGCCTTGGAATAAATGCGAATAGAACCGGTAGCGCAATGCTGAGTTCTGCTCATCGGTTAGTTTAACCAAAACCCAATTACTGCAAACTTTTTTATTTTGTTCCATTTTTAATCATCACCTATTTTTTAAGACCGCACTCGATTGGATGGTTACCGCTTGGCTGCGAATTCGCGGACAGATTTGCTGATGGTATGGCAAAGGTCAGCCGTCTTCGGGAACTCAGCGGCAAGCCAGTCGGCTGGAACATAAAAGTGATCTAGGTGCGTAGCTACCGGAGTGCCGTCGTAACCCGCACACAAAAACGCCTCCCTTTCGTTGCCAGCCAGCGCCGCTGGAACGAAGACAACACCATCACTCGAAAGGCCGGTAGTGCGCTGCCATCGTGGGATCTTTTTGTTTGTGGAATTTTCGACTTCAATCCATTCAATATCGCTCATTTGGCATCTCCTTTGATGATTTTGGCAATGGCGGCGACCGCTCTTCATCGCTACCTGGCTACGGCAATTACGGTTCGTATATCTCCATAAATCCCTTCCTGCCCCCTTGGGGTACCGCGCTTTCACTGACGGCTGCACTGTCCTTTTGCGCTGCCGCCATGATCAGATCGTTGATGGAAGAAACCAGCCGATCGATGCTGTGCTCGAAAACGCGGGCTTTGTAGACATGCGCCGCCAGAATGGCCTGGGTTTTGTCATCGAGCGCCGGCAGCTCGAACTCAACAGACTCCAAAGCATCCTTCAATGTCGGTCCGTTCATTTCGTATCTCCTTTTTCGTTTGTCCGTGCATCAATGGCTCCGTTGTTCAAAGTTCTGACAAACGCAAAGACTGCGTCTGCCACGTTTTGTGGAAGAGCCTCTATCTCTTGGAGCAGAGTTTTTTGGCGATCAGTTAGGTGTTGAACAACGTAGGCACTACGTTCTTGTGCCGCTTGAACTAACTGCCGTCTCTCTCCTTTTCCTGTGCTTAACCATTCAGGGGATACACGCAACTCTCTAGCGGCCGGGAACAAGTGCTCGGGGCGAGGATGGATTGTTGTCCCATCGACCCAATACTTGATTGTTGTCCTCGACACGGATATGCGACGAGCAAGCTCCGCCGCGTCCATACCCGCTTCTGCCAAGCACTTTTTAACGCGATCTGAAAAGTTCATTTGTTAAACCTACTTAACAAGCAAAAAAGAGTGTTGACATGAACGGTTCAGACCTCTTAACATGGCGGCAATTGTTAAGAGGTCTGAACGTGAAGAAAAGCACTGTTATTCAGTTTTTTGGGTCAGGGGCTGCTGTAGCGAGGGCTCTCGGCATCAGACGAGCTGCTGTCAGCCAATGGCCAAATCTGGTTCCAATTGGCAGGGCCTACGAAATCCAAGCACTGACGAACGGCGCGGTGCTTGTCGACCGAGCGCTCTACGAAAAGCCATCCTGTCATGAGAAATCCACCCCCTAATCGATTTGGAAACTCAAATGAACAAGATCAAAGCTGCACGGCTTGCGCGACATCTCAAGGCAAAGGAGTTGGCCGCGACGGTCGGGCTGACGCCAGCGTCGATTTCAAAGATCGAGAACGGCAAGGTTGGCGTGAGTTCGGTCACGGCAAAGCGGCTGGCAGAAGCGCTCGATCTGACCATTGAACAGGTTCTTTTCCCCGAGGAGAAAGCAGCATGAAAATCCCAGCCAACGAAACGGCTTTCATCATGAATCACGGCCATTGCGCGGCCGAACCTCAGCGCAGCGAATTCATCACCCAGGTGCTGGCCTTTGCCGATCTGGACAGCTACCCCCGGAGAGCGGACTTCATGAAGGCATTCTCGCCCGGTGGCACCAGAGCCGAACGCCAACGCGAAGCGGAGGCGCTGGCCCACGCGGCTTACCTGGATATAGATGCCTACAAATTCGCGGCGAGAAGAGCGAAATCGAAATTTCCTTGGCCCGAGCCTAAAAGTGAATTTGTGAGGACTTTCTTGACCTACGGTGGCGGTTTCTATGCCATCACTACTGAGCAACATCGGCTCGCCTTCTGCAACTGGTTGCTCGTCGAGTGCATGCAGGAATTCCCCCACCGCGATGCTTTCGTTCAGCATTTCTCGGCCGGTGGTGACATCGCCGAGCGCCAACGCATCGCCGAACTGATTGAAAGCGATGGCTGCATTTTGATGGGCGACATTGTTGATGCCGCTTTTCAATGCGCCAGAATTCCCGATCGCCTGGTGAACTACGCCGGTGAAGACGGCGTCCGTTGACCGGGAGGAAAACACCATGCAAGTCATCAGCCTCAACCTCAATTTCTCCGGCGTCGTCCTGCCGGTGGTCGATTGTGAAGATTCAAAAGGAGGGAAATATGCTGATTGATTTGGATGATCTGATTACCGAGGGGCTTGACCTCGCAAAGATGGCCGCGATAGCAGACCTAACATTAACAATCCTCAATGGCCGCAATAGCAAAGAGGCTATGTGGCTGGCGAATGCGCTGGAATATCTGCGCGACGAGTGCGAAGCGCACGACGACGTTCACTGACGGAAAGGAAAACACCATGCAAATCATCAGCCTCAACCTCAATTTCTCCGGTGCCGTCTTGCCGGTGGTCGATTGCGAAGACGGGTTCCAGCGGGTTCCGCTGAAGCCGATTTGTGACGTCATTGGCCTGAAATGGGAAACCCAGCGCATGAAGGTTCAGGACGGTTATTTGGCCCGCCGCCTGGGTACCTGCACCCCCCTTATGGGGGGCGCAGGTCAGGATCGTGAGATGGTTGCCATACGTGTTGACCGGGTTGCATCTTTCCTCTCTACGATTAATCCAGACCGCGTGCGCGCAAACGGCAACATCGACGCTGCCGACTTCCTCGAAGCCAAGCACCGCGAATGGGACGACCTCATTCACGCCTACGAACAGCAGCGCGGCCAAATCTTCGGCGGTTCCTTCAAGAAGGCGATGGCGCTCACCCGTATCGACAGGATGCGCGATCCCGCCTTGAAGAAACTGGCCCTGGCTGAACTCGGCGTCACTTTGCCGGAACCGGATAAAACGCCGACTACCGGCGATCTGTTTGCAGCATAAGCAATTCACCCGGCCAGATCATGCAAATCACTCCGCACAAAACCACCATCGCCACCCTGGCGCATTGGATCGAAGCCTGGCGCAGGGCGCAGGGCATGAGCAAGCAGACGGCGGCGGCGCTGATCGTTGAGGCGCATGAGCGCATCGGCGGGCCGGCCACCACCGGCATCGAGTTCGCCAGCAACCCGGATGCCTATAAACGGGTGGCGGTGAATTGCGACCGCATCTACCGCTGGCTGGACGATCTCACCAAAGACACGAACCACCTGCCGGCCAATATGCAGCCGAGTATTCTGGCGGCGCTGCCGGATCAGTTCCGCATTCACGCCTTGAACGACCTGCTCTGGCCGCACCGGCTGGCGGTGCGCACGGTGGGCATGCAGGAGGAAAACCCCACCCCGGCCATGCTGAAAAGCCTGCTGCGCGAATCGGCGGAAGCCGCCGCCGCGTTTGCCGATCTGCTCGATGGTGCAACCGAGGTAGAGCTGATCGAGGCCGGACGGCAACTGGCCGAGGCGGAAGCGGAAATCAGCGCCCGGCGGGCGATGGTGGAAGGTTTGCTGGCGCGGCGGCAGGTGGCGCGATGAGCATGCAAATCCCCTGCCCCCACTGCGGCACGCCCGGCCACATCCGCACCAGCAGGCGCATCTCGGAAAGCAGCAAGGAAGCCTACATTCAATGTCCGAACATCGAATGCTGCCATGCCTGGAAGGCCATCGTTTCGGCGGTTGCCACCATCTGCCCGAGCCTCAACCCGAACCCAAACGTTTATATCCGGCCCTCGGGAAAGACCCGCGCGCCGCCGGATGAAAACCAGGGGGAACTGCTCTTGACCATCGGCTAGCCCCCTCTCCCCTACCCCTTTCAACACCACGCCGCACCTGTTTTTCAGGCGCGACGGAATCCTTTTGCTCGAATTTTCATGAACCCTGCTCTCCACGCTGAACTACTACCCAAGCTGCTCAATGATTACAGCTTCCGCGAGCGCACCGGCAGCGACGGCAAGAAGATGCTGCGCCAGGGCGAATGTCCGGGCTGCGGCAAAAAGGAGTTGTACACCAGCCACGACCATCCCTGGGTGCTGCGCTGCGGGCGGCTGAACAAGTGCAGCGGCGAATGGCACGTCAAGGATCTTTACCCGGAGCTTTTCAACAGTTGGAGCGAGCGCCACCCGGTCACCCCCGAAAACCCAAACGCGGCGGCGGATGCCTACCTGCGCGACGGGCGCGGCTTCAAGCTGGACTTGATTCGCGGCTGGTACCGGCAGGAAAGCTGGTGGAGCCACGAACACAACGCCGGCAGCGCGGTGGTGCGTTTTTCGATTGCCGGCGAGGTGGCGTGGGAACGGATCATCGACAAACCGGGGCGCTTCGGTAGCCGCAAGGCCAGCTTCCGGGGCGATTACAAGGGGCTGGCTTGGCAGCCACCCAACCTGGGCATGCCGCAGGAACTGTGGATCACCGAGGGCATTTTCGATGCCATCGCCCTGCTGCACCACGACACCGCCGCCATTGCCGCCATGAGCTGCACCAATTACCCCGGTCTGGTGCTGCAGGCCATCGCCGAGCAGTGTGCGGCCAACAAGACGGCGCGGCCCCGGCTGGTGTGGGCGCTGGACGGTGACAAGGCCGGGCGCGTATGGGTCAAAAAGCACCATGAGCGGGCGGTGAAGGCGGGATGGGAAAGCAGCGCCGCCGTGATCCCGCAGGGGGCGGCAGGGAAGCTGGACTGGAACGACATGCACCAGCGCGGCCGGCTGGAAAACCACCACATCGAGGAATACCGCTACCAGGGCAAGCTGCTGCTAGCGGCCAGCGCCGAGGAGAAAGCCAAACTGATCTTCAACCGCCACGGCTGGCGCAGTTTTCCGTTCGAGTTCGACAGCCGCATCTGGTGGTTCAAGGTGGATGTGGACAAACAGGCCAAGATTGCCGAAAACCTGACGGAGGCCGAGCAGAAGCTGAACAAGGAAGAGCGTGAGGCGCTGATTCTGGAAAAGGCCAGCGCTATCACCGAAATCTGCAACTGCTTGCCCACCCCGCTCTACTACCTCAAAAACGAAGTTACCGACGAGGCGTGGTACTACTTCCGCGTCACTTTCCCGCACGACGGGAACGAGGAGAAAGACACTTTCACCGCCGGCCAGCTCACCAGCGTGGGCGAGTTCAGAAAACGGCTGCTGCACATCGGGGCCGGCGCGATCTGGAACGGCAACGATGCCCAGTTGAACCGGCTGCTGTCCCAATGGACGTTCAACATCAAGCGCGTGGCCACCATCGATTTCATCGGCTACAGCAAGCGCCACGCGGCCTATGTCTTTAACGACCTGGCCGTGAAGGACGGACAGGTCGTGGAAATGAACGAGGACGACTACTTCGCTCTCGGCAAATTGTCCATCAAGTCACTTTCCCCCATAAAAGACATTGACATCAACACCAACCCAAAGGAGTACTCAATCATGTGGTTCGACAAGTTCTATTTGTGCTTTGGCCCCAAGGGCATCATCGCCCTGGCGGCCTGGTTTGGCAGCCTGTTCGCCGAGCAGATACGTGCCAAATACGAGAGCTTCCCCTTCATCGAGATCGTAGGCGATCCGGGTGCCGGCAAGAGCACCATGCTGCGCACCCTGTGGAAGCTGCTCGGACGCAATGACCACGAAGGCTTCGACCCGATGAAGGCATCACAAGTCGGTTTCCTGCGCACCATGTCTCAGGTGTCAAACATGCCCGTGGTTCTGCTGGAATCTGACCGGGAAGACGACAGCGACGGTAGCCGAGGGCGGCCACGCCAATCTTTCCATTGGGACAGCCTGAAAACTTTGTACAACGGCGGCAGCTTGCGCACCACCGGGGTAAAAACCGGCGGCAACGACACCTATGACCCGCAGTTCAGAGGGGCTCTGGTCATCAGCCAGAACGCGGCGGTGCGCGCCTCAGACGCGATCATGGAACGGATCGTCCATCTTCACTTCGACAAGAGCCGACAAAGCCACGAAGGCCGTGAAGCCGCGCTGGAACTGGGGCAAATGACCAATCAGGAAATGAGCGGCTTTCTGGTCAAGGCGGCGTGCAGCGAGAAAACCGTGCTGGAGATGCTGGAGAGCCACCAGCGCGCCTTCGAGAAGCGCATGGAAGAGGTCGGCGTCAAGAACCAGCGTATCCAGAAGAACCATGCGCAGTTGATGGTGCTGGTGCATGCCCTGAGTCTGGTTTGCCCGATCACCGAGAGCCAGCGCACCGAAGCCGTGCAGTTGCTGGCCGAGCTGGCGCTGGAGCGCGAGCGCGATCTCGCCAGGGATCACGCCATCGTCGAGCGCTTCTGGGAAACCTACGAATACCTCAACGGCGTGGGCGACGCGGAAGACGACGACTGCCCCTCTCGCCTCAACCACAGCCGCGACCCGGATCTGATCGCCGTCAACCTCAATCATTTCGTGGAGGTCGCCGCCGAGAAGCGCCAGCAGATCCCAGACCTGCACGACCTGAAACGGCTGCTCAAAACCAGCCGGAAATACAAGTTCGTCGATTCCAACGTCGTGACCAGCAGCGCCATCAATGGCCGCTGGAACGCGCTGCGCTCGGCCAATCAGCCGGCGCGCTCGGCCACCGTCCGCTGCTGGCTGTTCAAGGCCGCGAGGTGAGTTTTTAACCCGTTTTTTCAACCGAAGTACAAAGGAGAGCCAACCATGTACCAGCCCAAACCCATCAACCCGAGCCTGCTGCGGCTCAATGCCGCAGCGAGGATGGTGCTGGATGCCATCGACGCCGGCCACATCGGCGCAACCGACGGCTGCGAGGACAAGGCGGCGGCGGTCGCCGACGTCCTGCAAATCGCCTGCGACCGCGCCAGCGAAACCTGGCCGAGCCAGGCCAGCCCGTTTCTGGTGTACCGCAAGGAAGTCATGGCCGACGCCATCGTGGGCGCGCATCTGCGCCTGCTGGTGCTGCATCTGTGGAACAGCAACAACTTGGTCAACCTGCGCTGGCTGATCGAAGACGCCGACCCCCACCACATCACCATCGCCATCGAACTGATCGAGAGCTTCGCCCGCAACGGCGAACGCGACCCGCATTTCATGGCGCTGTCCAGCGAAATCGCCGACATGGCACAACCCGAGGAGATCGCAGCATGAGCATCAATTTCGACACCATCACCGGCGCGCAGGCGCTGGAGTTGCGCAAAACGCGCGGACTCACCCAGGCGCAATTCTGGGGGCCGCTCGGCGTCACCCAAACCGCCGCCAGCCGCTACGAAACCGGCCGCAGCATCCCCAAACCCGTCCGCCTGCTGCTGGCGCTGGCCCACAGCGACAAGCCGCTGCGCGTGGTGGCGAAGATCCGGGGGGAACGGTAATGGAAACGTCTGTGGAAAAAATGAACCTCCTGTTCGACGCAACCGCCCGCGTCGACCGCGTGATCTACCTCGCGGGTGCCCTGGCGGCGATGGATGTCTTTCCTGACAATTTGAAAGATTTTTTTGACGAGGAGATAGAAATCATCGAGAAGGCACTCGGGCCGCTGCCTGAGTGGTTTGACCTGGCAGAAAGCGCATCCGAGCAGGCCGAATTTATTTTTGAATGGCTGCGGGATGCCGGGAAGCTTGGCTTCCTTGTCCAATTTGCCACGCCAGTCATGACGCCGCACGGTAGTTCCAGATCGTTTTCTTGGGGCTACTACAGCACCCGGTGGGTCTATGCCGGCACGATGGATGAGGCCATCGCAAAAGGACTTGAATGGTGCGAGGAACGGCGCGCCGAGGACAAGAAGGCCGACAAGAAAGGCGGTGCGTGATGGAAACGAAGGTTTTTGAAATCGACAAGCATTACCGCCACGAAACCGCCGTGACGAATGTCGCGTTTTCTCACTCTCAATGGCATGACGAGAAGGAGGGGCATGTTTGGGATCAGGACGGTGTGACGTCCCTTCTGCAGATCGAGATTCGAGGAAAGAACGGCGGCGATGCGCGCATTTCGTGCTCGCCTTCAGTTGCCGAGCTGCGCCGCCTCGCGGCGACCATGAGCGCGGCAGCGGATGAACTGGAGGCGCATCAGCGCCAGATCGGCGGTGTGGCATGACCATCACCGTCCGCGAATTGATCGACACCCTGCGCCAGTTCGACCCGGAAGCCGAGGTGTACGCGGCAAGGGAAATTGCAACCGGCATGCCCGTTTCTGCGCACGAAATGCTCGACATCAACGGGATTTCGCCGGCGCAGTCCGACTACTACGGCGCGGCCGTGCTGCTCGATATTGGGGACTGACCATGCGTAAAACCTGTAAACGGCGGCGCTACATGCGCACCGCGCCGGCGATGGTGGCGCTCCTGCTCAATCCGGAGGTGAGTACGCAGGAGCGGATGGCGGTGGTGGCGATCCGGCAGGGCTTTGCCACCACCTCGCATTTCAACGTGCTGGCGGATTGCCGCGATGTGCTGACGCTGGCCGCTGCCGAGCAGAACGACCGCCAGACGCTGGCGGTGTGCGAGTTGGCTCTTGTGGCGCTGGAGAACGTGAAAGAGCGCTACTTCGAGCGGCAGCGCATCGGGGCGAGCGGCGATGAATTGCAGGCGCTGCAAGTGCTGGTGGATCAATCGGAGGATTTCTGGAAACGCCAGTCGGGCGCTTTGCTGGTGCGCGCCGATGGGGCGCTGAAGAAGGCGCGGCAGGCGGCGCGGGAGGTGGCTCATGCTGGATGATCTGGAGGTGTCGCGCATCAACATCAGCCAGTTGGAAAGCCGCTTGCGGGCGGCGCAGTTGACGCTGTGGGATCAGTTTTTTGTGGCGGCGCTGGCGGCGACGCTGTGCCACGGCAAAGTAACTGGTGTGAACGCAGCGGCGGAGATCGCCGACGAGGCGCTGCGGGTAAGGAATAAGAGGGCGGGAATATGAACCAAGCCATCTACCCCGCCCGCTTGGCCGTTGCCTACGTCAAACACGCCGGCGAGAAGTGGCGGCCGAGCAACGGCACCGAAGGCGAATGCTTCTTCGCCGCCTGGTGCTGCCAGTGCCAGCGCGACAAGGCCATGCGCGAAGGCGCGGATTTCGACGAGTGCGACGACGACGAGCAATGCGACCTGATCGCCCGTTCCTTCGCCCACGACGTCGATGACGCCGAATATCCAACCGAATGGCAGTACGGGAAGGACGGGCAGCCCTGCTGCACCGCCTTCATCCCCGAGGGCGAACCGATCCCTGCGCCGCGCTGCACGAAAACACTGGAGCTTTTCTGATGCAATCAATACCTACCGAGCAGTACTCGTCAATGCTCTATGCACTGGCGAAGGAAATGCGCGATGAGGAAGGCTGTGTCACCGAATCTGCTGAGCGTGTCGAAGAGGCGGCAGAACGCTTGGACACACTCACGGTGACGATTAGCGGCATGGAAATCATGCTCTCGAAGCTGCAATCCGAATTCAACCGGGCGATCTCAAAGGTAGAAGCGGCCACCTCTGCGCATCCGAACGCCGTTCGCTTTCTTCTTGATGAGGCAATCGAGATTTGGGGACAGGCAGTCGCCATCGAAGTAAAAAACGACGACAGCACGATCGAGGAGGAATTTCATCTATGACCGCCCGCCAACCCATCTTCCGCAACCCGGACGAACAGTGCGAGATCCGCAGCTTCATGCTCTTCGGGGCCATCGGTGCCGGCGCCAAGGGTTTCATGCGGAGCAGCGCCCGGGTTGGCAACATGGTTGCCAAGCCGCGCTGCATCGGATCGGTCGATGTCGATGCCGCCGCAAACCGCGATTTCAAGCGGCTGGTCGGCGTCGAAGCGACGACGCTGGATCTGTTCTCGCTCGAGCAGTACACGGCTTTCCACGGCCACATGCCGCCAGCTGGCTGGAAGGAGGCCACGCCCGAGGACATCCGCCGTGCCGCTGGCTACGAATTCCCGCACATCGTCTTTCTGTCGGCACCGTGCAAGGGTTTTTCCGGCCTGCTCAACGAAATCCGCAGCAAGACGGACAAATACCAAGCGCTCAACGGGCTGACGCTGCGCGGCATGTGGCTGACGCTGGAAGCCTTCAAGGATGGCCTGCCGGAGTTGATCGTTTTCGAGAACGTTCCGCGCATTGCCAATCGCGGTCGGTACCTGCTCGATCAGATCGGCGCATTGCTGCGCGCCTACGGCTACGCCGTGGCCGAGACGACGCACGATTGCGGCGAGTTGGGCGGACTGGCGCAAAGCCGCAAGCGCTTCCTGCTGGTGGCACGGCACATGGAGAAGGTGCCGCCGTTTCTCTACGAGCCGCCGAAAAAGCGCCTGCAGGCGGTCGGCGCGGTGCTGGATCGCATGCCGCTGCCAGGCGACCCGGCCGGCGGGCCAATGCACCGCGTGCCGCGGCTGCAATGGAAAACGTGGGTACGGCTGGCCTTCGTCGAGGCCGGCAGTGATTGGCGCAGCCTGAACCGGCTGGCGGTCGAGGATGGTTTCCTGCGGGACTACCTAATCGTGCCGGAACGGCGCACCGGCGCTTTCGGTGTGCGGCACTGGGATGAAAGCAGCGGCACGGTCCAGGGCGAGAGCCTGCCGAGCAATGGCGCGTTCTCGATCGCCGACCCACGCCCGCCAGCCGGCACGCTGGAATACTCGCAGTATGGGGTCATGCGGATGGGAGACACATCCGGCGCGGTGATCAACGTCAAGTCGCCGGGGCAAGGGACGTTCAGCGTGGCAGACCCTCGCCACCGGGGGCCAGCAAAGCATAGCAACGAATTCCGCATCGTGTCCTTCAATCGCGCCGCCCTGGCTGTCACCAGCGCGCACGGCAGCGGACAATGTGTAGCTGATCCCCGCCCCAACGGTATCCCGCAGCCCGGCGACCATTATCAGTCCGGCGGGCATTACGGCGTGCGCCGATGGGCTGATACCAGCGGTGCCGTCGCTTCGGCCGCGTGTCACGACAACGGCTTCTGGTCGGTTGCAGACCCCCGCGCAGACCATTTTGTTGAGTCCGCCAAAATGGTGCCGGCAGCTACCGATAAGCTGGTAGCCGTCATCCGCTCGATCGACGGCACCTGGCATCGACCTTTCACCACGCTGGAGCTTGCCGCCCTGCAGTCGATCATCGAGCCGGAGGAATACCTAGAACTGGACGGCCTCAACGACAGCGACTGGCGCGAGCGCATCGGTAACGCTGTCCCGCCAGCCGCCGCCGAGGCCATCGCATCGACGATGTACCAGACCCTGCTGCTGGCTTGGTCGGGTGAAACCTTCCTGCTGTCGTCGACGCCGATCTGGGTGCGGCCGGCAGCGGTGGCGCTGAGTGTTGCGCAGGAGGCGTCCGCATGATCATTCACGTCGTCAGTGTTTCCGGCGGAAAAGACAGCACGGCAACTGCCATCATGGCGCTGGAACTGCACGGCCATGACGCCTGCCGGTTTGTATTTGCAGACACCGGCAATGAGCATGATGCGACCTATGCCTATGCACTCGACTACCTGCCGCGCGCGTTGGGCATCACCGTCGATGTGGTGAAGGCTGATTTCGCGGACGAATTCGCTACAAAACGCGCAAATCTGGCGCGCATCGCCGCCGGAGAGCCGGAATCTGCTGTCTATGGCAAGCGCAAGTTCATGTACCACTGGACGGCTGAGGCAGCGGCCAGCGCGCTGGAATTGCTGCATCCAACCGGCGTGCCATTCCTTGACCTGTGCCTTGTGCGTGGCGGTTTCCCCTCGCTCAACCGGCAGTTCTGCACAGAGTTTTTGAAGCGGAATCCCCTCATGGATTACCAGCTTGCATTGGTCGAGCAGGGATGGCATGTGGAATCCTGGCAGGGTGTCAGGATCGCCGAAAGCCCGCGCCGCCGGAAGATGTTGCAAGGCACCGGGGCATGCGTCAAATCCTATGAGGACTTGGGCGGTGGTATGGCCATCTACCGGCCAATCCTACGCTGGCGTGTGGAAGATGTGTTCGAGGCACACCGCCTGTACGGCGTGGAGCCGAACCCACTGTATAAGCAGGGGCAGACCCGCGTTGGCTGCATGCCCTGCATCAACACCTCGAAGCTGGAACTGAGGGAAATTGCCCGGCGATACCCTGAACACATCGAGCGCATCGCGGCGTGGGAGCACCTGGTTTCTCAGGTGTGCCGGCAACTGTCGCCGGTGAGTTTCTTCCACCTCGGAACTCAAGGCCACTCGGGACAAGCCAGCACCATCTGGAGCGTCGTCGAATGGTCGCGCACCACGCGCGGCGGGCGGCAGTTCGATCTGCTGGCTGACCTAGACGAACCGACCGCGTGTTCGTCGGCTTTTGGACTTTGCGAATGAGCGCGACCACTTCTCCCGACCACCGCATATACGTTGAGCCTTTCGGCGGCGCTGCAGGATGATATGTGCGAGCGATCCCGCTTGATTGAGCACTGATGCTCGCCAAAATGCACCTCACGCAAGCCGAACTGGCTGATCTGACAGACCGTGCGCTGCCGTCAAAGCAGATCGAATGGCTGCGGCGCAACGGCTGGAAGTTTGCCGTTTCCGCCGCCGGCAAACCGAAGGTGGCGCGGGCGTTTTACGACTTCAAGCTCGGAACGGCGGCTTCCGAGCCTGAAAACGAAAGTCATGAGCCCGATTTTTCGAGCTGGAAAAACGATGGCAGGCAGAAGAAAAAAGAACCTCGAACTGGGCATGAGCCGGCTGTATGTCTATGAGGGGAAGCGGAAGAACACCTATTACACGGTCGATCGCCGCAACAAATGGGTCAATCTCGGCCATGACCTTCGGGCGGCAAAAAAGCGGCTGCTTGAGCTGGAAGGGGAAGAGCCGACGTCTGGCAGCATCGCCGAACATCTCGATGATCTGTTGGCCACTCGCCGGCGCTTGATGCGGGCGGGCAAGCTGTCCAGCCGCACCCTTGAGAGCAATGAGGCGGAGGTCGTGCACCTGAAAACGGCTTTCGGGAAGATGCGGCCGGAGGCGATCAAGCCGTCCCACGTCTGGCAGTATCTGCACACCTATCGCGGAGCCGAAAGCCCGGTGCGCGCAAACCGGGAAATCGCCCTTTTGTCCACGATGTTCAGCGGTTTGATGGGCGCAGGCATCGTCGACCGCAATCCGTGCGTGGGCGTGGAGCGAAACGACGAAACCCCGCGCGATCGGGCGGTGCTCGATAGCGAGTTGCGCAGCTTCATCCGGTTTTGCTGGCGGCGATCAGACGCCGGCAAGCGCGCCGCCATGGCGGGATACCTGGCCTATCTGACGGGCAAGGCCCAGGGGCAGATCATCGCCCTGAGCAAACAGCAATTACTCGCTGACGGGATCTTGTTCGGGCAGCGCAAGCGCGGCGCGGCCACCCTGGTGGTATGGACACGCCGCCTGCGCATGGCCGTGAACGCATCGCTGGCGATGCCGGCGAGCCGCGAGCCGCTCCATGTGGTCCATACGCAATCTGGCCGCCCCTACACGTCCGCCGGCTTCAAGGCCGTCTGGCATCGCCTCATGGGCGAATGGTGCGCCCTGGGCAATGAGCGCTTCACCTTCCACGACCTGCGCGCGATGGCCGTTACCACGCTCGAAGAACAAGGCCGACGTGCCAGCGACCTGACTGGCCACCGTCAAGAGGCCACGATTCAACGCGTCTACGACCGCCGGAGGATCAGGAAAGCAGCCGCAGTCGAGTAGTTTGCCTCGACCATCTTAGGAAAACCGGCCTTCCATCTTAGGAAATTGCAAAACCCATCCCGCAGGCATCAAGAAATCCCCTGCTTGAAACAGCGAAAAGCCCCGCCAGTCCAAGACTGCGGGGCTTTGAATTCTTGGGGCGACTGATGGGGCTCGAACCCACGACAACCGGAATCACAATCCGGGACTCTACCAACTGAGCTACAGCCGCCGCCGAAAGAGCGCGCATTCTAAGAGCTTGCCCGATGATTGTCTACCCTCATTTCGGGGCAGGTGCTGCGGTGTCGCTGTGATATTATTGCCCGCTTTATTTTTGCCCCCTAACGCTCAGGAAATTTTCATGGAAGCAAGCACCGCACAAGTCAACGAACTGGAACGTCGCATCGACCTCACCGTGGCGATCGCTGATCTCGAACAGGAAATGGAGCCTCGCCTCAAGCGTATGGGGCGCAATCTGAAGATGCCGGGGTTCCGTCCGGGCAAGGTGCCGTTCTCCATCGTCAAGCAGCAATATGGCGATCAGGCGCGTCAGGAAGTACTGTCGGAAAAGCTGGATCAGGCTTTCGGCGAAGCGGTCAATGCGCAGAAAATGCGCGTTGCCGGTTACCCGACCCTGGAGCCGAAGGTGAACGACAGCACCACTCACCTCTCCTTCACCGCCGTGTTCGAGGTGTATCCGGAAATCACCCTGGGCGACCTGTCGGGCGCTGAAATCGAGCGTCCGACGCTGGACGTGGGCGAGAAGGAAATCGACAACACCATCGAAATCCTGCGCAAGCAGCGCGTGCGCTACGAAAACGCCGAGCGCGGCGCGGCCAAGGAAGACCGCGTGGTGATCGACTTCTGCGGCAAGAAGGACGGCGTCGCCTTTGAGGGCGGCACCGCCAGCGATTATCCCTTCGTGCTCGGCCAGGGCATGATGCTGCCGGCTTTCGAGGAAGCCATCGAAGGCTGCAAGGCGGGCGAAAGCAAGACTTTCGACCTGACCTTCCCGGAAGATTACCAAGCCAAGGATCTGGCCGGCCAGACCGTGCAGTTCGAGATCACCGTCAAACAGGTGCAAGCGCCGCGCCTGCCGGAAGTGGACGCCGATTTCGCCAAGATGATGGGCGTGGCCGATGGCGACGTCGCCAAGATGCGCAGCGAAGTGGCCGCCAATCTGCAACGCGAGGTCAAGCGCCGCATCGAAGCGCGCATCAAGGATCAGGCGATGGACGCCCTGCTCAAGGCCAACGCCATCACCGTGCCGGGCGCGCTGGTCGATGGCGAAATCAGCCGCCTGATGGAATCGGCGCGCAACGACATGGCGCAGCGCGGCATGAAGGCCAAGGATTTCCCGATGCAAGCCGCTTGGTTCGCCGATCAGGCCAAGCGCCGGGTCACGCTCGGTCTGCTGCTCGCGGAAATCGTCAAGACCGCCGAATTGCAGGCCAAGCCGGAACAGGTGCAGGACATGCTGAAGGAAATGGCGGCCAGCTACGAGCAGCCGGAAGAATTCATCCGCTGGTACAACAGCCAGCCGCAGCAACTGGCCAACGTCGAAGGTCTGGTGCTGGAAAACAACGTGGTGGAATGGGTGCTCGGCCAAGCCAAGGTCACCGACAAGGCGGTGGCGCTGGACGACCTGATGCAAGGCTCCGGCCAGGCCGCCTGAACCGGATAGCCTTTTTTCCAGAACACAACTGAACAACCGCCAGCCAGGAAAATCGCCATGCTGATCGATAACGCCAGTCATCTGAACCCGCAAGCCCTGGGCCTGGTACCCATGGTGATCGAACAGAGCGGTCGGGGCGAACGCGCCTTCGACATCTATTCGCGTCTGTTGAAGGAGCGGGTGATCTTTCTCGTCGGGCCTGTCAATGACGCCAGCGCCAATCTGGTGGTTGCCCAGTTGCTGTTTCTGGAAGCGGAAAATCCGGATAAGGACATCCACTTCTACATCAATTCGCCGGGCGGTTCGGTCACGGCCGGCATGTCGATTTACGACACCATGCGCTTCATCAAGCCGGACGTGTCGACGCTGTGCATCGGTCAGGCCGCCTCGATGGGCGCTTTCCTGCTGTCGGCAGGCACCAAGGGCAAGCGTTTCGCCCTGCCCAATTCGCGGGTGATGATTCATCAGCCGCTGGGCGGTTTTCAGGGGCAGGCCTCCGACATCGCCATTCACGCCAGGGAAATCCTGTCGATCAAGGACAAGCTCAACCGTATGCTCGCCGAACACAGCGGCCAGCCGCTGGAGCGGATCGAAAAGGATACCGACCGCGACAATTTCCTCTCCGCCGAGGAAGCCCGTGAATACGGCCTGATCGACCAGGTGTTGAGCCGCCGCGCGCCCGCTGCTTGAAGTTTTTAGGAGAATCTTTCGGTGAGCGATAGCCAAGACAAGTTGTTGTACTGCTCCTTCTGCGGCAAGAGCCAGCACGAGGTCAAGAAACTGATTGCCGGCCCGTCGGTGTTCATCTGCGACGAGTGCATCATCCTGTGCGCCGACATCGTGCGCGAAGACCCGCAGGCCGCCGAACCCGGCAGTTTCAGCGTCGCCGCCTCGGACGAACTGCCCACGCCGCGCGAAATCAGCAACATTCTCGACCAGTACGTGATCGGCCAGGACGTCGCCAAGCGCGTGCTGGCGGTGGCGGTGTACAACCACTACAAGCGCCTGCGCCATGCGCGCAAGACGGACAGCAACGTCGAGCTGGCCAAGAGCAACATCCTGCTCATCGGCCCCACCGGCTCCGGCAAGACCCTGCTCGCGCAGACGCTCGCACGCATGCTCAACGTGCCGTTCGCCATGGCCGACGCCACCACGCTGACCGAAGCCGGCTACGTCGGCGAGGACGTGGAAAACATCATCCAGAAACTGCTGCAAGGCTGCGACTACGACGTCGAGCGCGCCCAGCGCGGCATCGTGTACATCGACGAAATCGACAAGATTTCGCGCAAATCCGACAACCCCTCGATCACCCGCGACGTTTCCGGCGAAGGCGTGCAGCAGGCGCTGCTCAAGCTGATCGAAGGCACCGTCGCCTCGATCCCGCCGCAGGGCGGGCGCAAGCATCCGAATCAGGATTTCATCCCGGTCGACACCACCAACATCCTGTTCATCTGCGGCGGCGCTTTTGCCGGTCTGGAAAAAGTCATCCGCAACCGCTCCGAAAAGGGCGGCATCGGCTTCGGCGCCGAGGTGAAGAGCAAGGACGACGGGCGCGAAGTGGGCAAGATCCTGCTCGAAACCGAGCCGGAAGACCTCATCAAGTTCGGCCTGATCCCCGAATTGATCGGCCGCCTGCCGGTGGTCGCCACCTTGCAGGAACTGGACGAAGCCGCGCTGGTGCAGATCCTGACCGAGCCGAAGAACGCGCTCGTCAAGCAGTACCAGGAATTGTTCGGCATGGAAAACGTCGAACTGGAAATCCGCCCCGGCGCGCTCACCGCCGTCGCCAAAAAGGCGCTGCAACGCAAGACCGGCGCGCGCGGCCTGCGCTCGATCATGGAACACGCCCTGCTCGACGTCATGTATGAACTCCCCGGCATGGGCAATGTCGAAAAGGTCGTGATCGACGAAAACATGATTACCGGCAATGCACCGCCGCTTTTGATGTACGCCGAACAACCCAAGGTTTCAGGGGCCAATTGAAGCCCGCGTTACAAGCGAAACCCGCGGCGTAAACCGCCGCGGCCCCTTGAAACCCGGTTCTTCGCCCCCAATTGGGGGCTTCGTACTTATTGTGTAGCAAATATAAAAGGCACTCCGATGACCCACCCCAGCACCCTCCCGGAAACGCTTGAACTGCCGCTGCTGCCGCTGCGTGACGTGGTGGTTTTTCCGCACATGGTGATCCCGCTCTTCGTGGGCCGCCCGAAATCCATCAAGGCGCTGGAACTGGCCATGGAAACCGGCGGCGAAGCGGGCAAACAGATCATGCTGGTGGCGCAGAAATCGGCCACCAAGGACGAACCCGACGCCGACGACCTCTACCGCATCGGCTGCCTCTCCAACATCCTGCAAATGCTGAAACTGCCGGACGGCACGGTCAAGGTGCTGGTCGAAGGCACGCAGCGCGCGCGCATCGAGGCCATCGACGCGCAGTCGGAAGTGTTCATGGCGACCACCCTCCTCCTGCCGCAGCCGGCCAGCGACGACCACGAAGTCGAGGCCATGCGGCGCACCGTCATCAATCAGTTCGAGCAGTTCGTCAAACTGAACAAGAAGATTCCGCCGGAAGTCCTCTCCTCCATTTCCGCCATCGAGGACAGCGGCCGTCTGGCCGACACCATCGCCGCGCACCTGCCGCTCAAGATCGAGCAGAAGCAGGAAGTGCTCGAAATGGACAGCGTGCGCGCGCGCATCGAGCGCCTCCTGTCTCAACTGGAAGCCGAAATCGACATCCTGCAGGTGGAAAAGCGCATCCGCGGCCGCGTCAAGCGGCAGATGGAAAAGAGCCAGCGCGAGTACTACCTCAACGAACAGGTCAAGGCCATCCAGAAGGAACTCGGCGAAGGCGAGGACGGCGCCGATCTGGAAGAGCTGGACAAGAAGATCAACGCCGCCGGCATGAGCAAGGAAGCCCTGGCCAAGGCGCAGGGCGAGTTGAAGAAGCTGCGCCTGATGTCGCCGATGTCGGCCGAAGCCACCGTCGTGCGTAACTTCATCGAAACCCTGGTCGGCCTGCCCTGGCGCAAGAAAACCCGCATCAGCAAGGATCTGCGCGCGGCCGAGAAAATCCTCGACGCCGATCACTTCGGGCTGGAAAAGGTCAAGGAACGCATCGTCGAATACCTCGCCGTGCAGCAGCGCGTGGACAAGGTGAAAGCGCCCATCCTGTGCCTGGTCGGGCCTCCCGGCGTCGGCAAGACCTCGCTCGGCCAGTCGATCGCCAAGGCCACCAACCGCAAGTTCGTGCGCATGGCGCTCGGCGGTGTGCGCGACGAAGCCGAAATCCGCGGCCACCGCCGCACCTACATCGGCTCCATGCCGGGCAAGATCCTCAACAGCCTGACCAAGATCGGCGTCAGGAACCCGCTCTTCCTGCTCGACGAAGTCGACAAGCTCGGCCAGGATTTCCGCGGCGACCCCTCCTCCGCCCTGTTGGAAGTGCTCGACCCCGAGCAGAACAACACCTTCCAGGATCACTACGTCGAAGTCGATTTCGACCTTTCCGACGTGATGTTCGTCGCCACCGCCAACTCGCTCAATATCCCCGCGCCGCTGCTCGACCGCATGGAAGTGATCCGCCTCTCCGGCTACACCGAGGACGAAAAGATCAACATCGCCCTGCGCTACCTGCTGCCCAAGCAGATGAAGAACAACGGCGTCAAGACCAGCGAACTCACCGTCGCCGAGAGCGCCATCCGCGACATCGTGCGCTACTACACCCGCGAAGCCGGCGTGCGGGCGCTGGAACGCGAAATCTCCAAGATCTGCCGCAAGGTGGTGAAAACCCTGGTCATGAAATCGCGCGCCGGCAAGATCACCGTCAGCGCCCGAAACCTCGACAAATACCTGGGCGTGCGCCGCTACAGCTTCGGCATGGCGGAAAAGGAAAACCAAGTCGGCCAGGTGACGGGCCTGGCCTGGACGGAAGTGGGCGGCGAACTGCTCACCATCGAATGCGCCAACATGCCGGGCAAGGGCAACATCATCCGCACCGGCTCGCTCGGCGACGTGATGAAGGAATCGGTCGAGGCCGCCCGTTCGGTGGTGCGCGCCCGTGCCCGCCGCCTCGGCATCGCCGCCGATGTGTTCGAAAAAACCGACCTGCACATCCACGTCCCTGAAGGCGCCACGCCGAAAGACGGCCCGTCCGCCGGCATCGCCATGACGACGGCGCTGGTGTCCTCATTCACCGGCATTCCGGTGCGCTGCGACGTCTGCATGACCGGCGAAATCACTTTGCGCGGCGAAGTGCTGGCCATCGGCGGCCTCAAGGAAAAACTCCTGGCCGCCGTGCGCGGCGGTTTGAAAGTGGCGCTCATCCCGGAAGAAAACGCCAAGGACCTGACCGAGATGCCGGACAACATCAAGAACCGCATCGAAATCGTGCCGGTGAAATGGATCGATCAAGTCCTGGAACGCGCCCTTGAACGCATGCCGCAAGCCTTGCCGGATGCCGATGAAGTGGTTCCGGAGATCGCTGCAGAACCCGTTGCCGCACTCAAGAAAACCCCGCTTACCCATTGATTCATAAAGAATGCCAGATGGCAGGCCATCCGGCGTCTGAAAAAACCTGTGAAATCCGCTTGACACAAGGATTTCCGAAAAGCTATAAAGCCGCCTTCGCCGAATTTTCCACACCACAAACCTCTAGGGGATTTCAATGAACAAGACTGAACTGATCGACCAAATCGCCACTGCCGCCGATATTTCCAAGGCTGCCGCCGGGCGCGCGCTGGACGCCACCGTCGAAGCCATCAAGGGCGCACTGCAAGCAGGCGACAGCGTCAACCTGATCGGCTTCGGCACCTTCTACGTCGGCGAACGCGCCGCCCGCACCGGCCGCAACCCGCAAACCGGCAAAACCATCGAAATCAAGGCCGCCAAGTCGCCGAAGTTCCGCCCGGGCAAGACGCTCAAGGACGCCGTCAACTAAAACCCTTGCACGTCCCCCGCGACGTGCAGACGGGTGCTTAGCTCAGTTGGTAGAGCGTCGCCCTTACAAGGCGAATGTCAGCGGTTCGACCCCGTTAGCACCCACCAAAAAACAAACCCGCCAATTCAACGAGTTGGCGGGTTTTTCTTTTGCTGCTTATTTTGCTGTTTTCGTAACGCAGAAAAGCCATCGGTCACGCCCTGGGCCGGCTAAACCGATTTACCGGGGTTCATCAGGCCGCCGCCGTCGATTGTCCGCTTGATCGCGCGCATCAGTTCGATTTCGACCGGCGACTTGTAGCGCAGGATTTCCTCGCGCTTCAATTGCCCCAGGCCATGTTCCGCTGAAATCGAGCCGGCGCAGGCGTGAACCGCGTCATGCACGATGCGGTTGACCTCGGCTTGGCGCGCCAGCAGGGCGGCGTTGCCTGCCGCGTCCGGGTGCGACAGGTTGTAGTGCAGGTTGCCGTCGCCCACGTGGCCGAAGGCCACCACGCGGCTGCCGGGGAAGGCGGCGGCGAGCGCCGCGCCGGCCTGGTCGATGAATCCGGCGATGCGCGACAGCGGCACGGCGATGTCATGCTTGATGCTGAACCCCTCGCGCTTCTGCGCTTCCGAGATGTTTTCGCGCAGCGCCCACAACTTCTGTGTCTGCGCTTCGCTGGCGGCCACGATGCCGCCTGTTACTGCGCCAGCGGCGAAGGCACCGGGCAGGCAAAATTCGACCGCCCGGCATCATC
>OGQD01000477.1_pt1 | contig 30304 bp, 28 predicted proteins | sample 1553091 | NCBI WGS metagenome assembly OGQD01 (sample SAMEA2580290, study PRJEB22360) | human gut metagenome | biome: human gut; feature: human-associated habitat; material: faeces | place: Denmark | collected 2008/2010
TTCGATGCGATCGATGATCGCATCGAAACGGAGGTACGAACTGTGGAGTAACGACCACGACTACGATCTGAACTGGGTGATCAATCGCACGACGCGGGACGGCCTCGAACTTGCCGCCCGCGTTTACGAACCGACAACCGGCCCTACGATGGAGATGTGGAGCGACCAGCCGGAGTGCAGTTCTACAGCGGCAACTTCTTCGACGGCACGAGCATCGGCAAATACGGCAAGCCGCAGCGCTACCGCGAGTCGCTGGCGCTCGAAACGCAGAAGTTCCCCGACAGCCCCAACCACGACAATTTCCCCTCGACGGTACTGCGCCCCGGGGAGACCTATACGCAGGTCTGCATCTACAAGTTCGGCGTGAAATAACACGCAGGATATGCCTTGGCGGGGGGGGGGGCGCCAGCCGCAACAGGCACACACCATCGTCGATCAGGCCGTCATGGCCGCTGGCGAACTGGTGCGCGGGCGTTTGCGGGCGCTGGTCAATGCGGTGCTGCGCAACTTCCTGCGCCAGCGCGAAGCACTGCTGGCCGCAGCGGCAGATGACCCGCTCGCCAGCGGGCAACACCCGGCGTGGTGGCAAGACAGGCTGGAGCAAGCCTGGCCCGATCAGGCCGCCGCCATTCTGGCAGCAGGCAACCAGCCGCCGCCAATGGCGCTGCGCGTCAATGTGCAGCGCATCAGCCACGCCGATTACCTCAAGGAACTGCAGGCGCTCGACATCGCCGCCACCGCCGTCGGCACAGCCGGCATTGCACTGGCGCAGCCGCTGCCGGTGGATCGCCTGCCCGGATTTTTCGACGGCTGGGTGTCGGTGCAGGACCCCGGTGCACAACGGGCCGCGGAAATCCTGCATCCCGCCCCCGGCGCGCGAGTGCTGGATGCCTGCGCGGCACCCGGCGGCAAGACGGCGCATCTGCTCGAATGCGCCCGGTCTGGCGAAGCGGCGCTCGATCTGCTGGCGCTCGATCTCAAACCGGCACGCTGTCGGCGGGTCGAAGAAAACCTCTCCCGCCTGCGCCTGACGGCGCAGGTGCGCGCAGCCGATTGCAGCGCCCCCGCCGGCTGGTGGGACGGGCAGCCGTTCGACGCCATTCTTGCCGACGTGCCCTGCACCGCCAGCGGCGTCGTGCGCCGCCACCCGGACGCCAAATGGCTGCGCCGTGAAAGCGACATCGCCAGTTTTGCGCGCAGCCAGCAACGCATCCTCGACGCCCTGTGGCCGCTCCTGCGCCCGGGCGGCGAATTTTTGTACGCCACCTGCTCGGTATTTCCGGAAGAAAACCAGCAGCAGATCGCCCGTTTCCTGCAACGCCATCCCGACGCCGAACGCCGCCACGAAGAGCAAATCTTCCCCCAGGCCGCGCACGACGGCTTTTTCTACTGCCTGCTCGGCAAGCGCGGCTGACCCGATGACGCGCCACGCTCTCCGCCCCTCTTTTGGCATGTTTGGCATGCGCCCCCACTGGCTGATCGCCTTTTTCTGGCTCTGTCTGGGCGCATTTTCCGCCAGCCCGCAGGCTGCGGAAATCGGCGTGCACAACCAGAAACTGGAGTGGTCGGAAGAGGGTTACGTCCTCAGCGCCGATTTTGCCTTCGACCTGAATTCCCGTCTGGAAGACGCCGTCAATCGCGGCCTGGTGCTCACTTTCGTCGCCGATTTTCAACTGGAGCGCGAACGCTGGTACTGGCTGGATGAAAAACTCGCCCGCCGCAGCCTCTCCTACCGCCTCTCCTATCACGCCCTGACCCGCCAGTACCGCCTGAGCCGTGGCGTGCTGCACCAGAGTTTCGACAGCCTCGATGCCGCGCTGGCCGTGCTGCGCCGTTTACGCAACTGGCTGGTGATCGAACACAAGGAACGCGAAGTCACGCCCGGCAACACTTACCAGGCCATGCTGCGCCTGCGCCTGGACACCACGCAACTGCCCCGCCCCTTCCAATTGAGCGCGCTGGGCAACAAGGAATGGACGCTGGGCGGCGACTGGAAAACCTGGATGCTGAAGCTCCCTGAAGCGCCGCCGCTGGGGAGCGCAGCAGGAAGTGTGGCAGGAAATACGACAGGAAGCGCGCCAGCAGATGCGCCGGGAGACGCGCCGCAATGAAGCGTTTCATCGCCGCTGCCGGGGCCTTTGCCGGCGCACTCGGTGCCATCGTCTGGTTCCTGCTGCTGTTGAGCACGGCGGCGGATACCGTCGTCTTCTCCCGCAATTACCCGGTGCTGATCGGCCTCAACGTCCTGCTCGCCCTGGGCATGCTGCTGCTGGTCGGCTGGCAGTTGCGCAGCCTGTGGCGCGATTACCGCAAGCAGGTATTCGGCGCGCGTCTGAAACTGCGCCTGATGTTCATGTTCGGCATCATCGCCGTCCTGCCCGGCGCGCTGGTCTATGGCGTTTCGGTGCAATTCGTCACCCGCTCCATCGAAAGCTGGTTCGACGTGCGCGTGGAAAAGGCGCTGGAATCCGGCCTGCACCTGGGCCGCTCGGCGCTCGATTCGCTGCTCGCCGAACTGGCGCAAAAAGGCGAAGGCATGGCCAACGAGCTCGCCGAGGTGCCCGAAGCCGGCCGCCGCTCCGCCCTGCTGCGCCTGCGCGACGAAAAAGGCGTGCACAGCGCCGCCCTCTTCGCCCTCAACGGACAACTGCTGGCCAGCGCCAGCAGCGCCCCCAACAGTAACGACCTGCACAGCCTGCCCACTCCGGAAATCAGCCAGTTGCGGCAAGCCCGCGCCGCCAGCAGCGTGCATGAAATCATCGGCGAGGGCGAGAACATGCTGCTGCGTGTCCTCATGCCGGTCGGTTCGCGCCGCATCTTCGACGAGCCGCGCGTGCTGCAACTAAGCCAGCCGGTGCCCGCCGGCCTGGCGCTCGACGCCGAAGCCGTACAGGGGGTGTATCGGGATTACCAGGAACTGCAACTTGCCCGCCAGGGTTTGACGCGCATCTACGCGCTGACCCTGACGCTCACCGTGCTGGTCGCCCTGTTCGCTGCCTTCGCGCTCGCCTACTGGATGGCGCGCCGGCTGGTCGCGCCGCTGCACATGCTGGCCGAAGGCACCGAAGCCGTCGCCCAGGGCGATTTCTCGCCGCGCCGCGCCATCGACAGCAGCGACGAACTCGGCGTCCTCACCCGCTCCTTCAGCCAGATGACGCGCCAGCTGGAAGAAGCCCGCCACGATTCCGAGCGTCACCGAGGCGAGGTGGAAGCCGCGCGCGCCTATCTCGAATCGATCCTCGCCAACCTCTCGGCCGGCGTGCTCGTGTTTGACCGCCAATTCGCCCTGCGCACCGTCAATGAAGGCGCGCTCACCATCCTGGCCGACGATTTCTCCGGCCTGATCGGCGTTGCGCCGGAAAACTGGAGCCGCCAGCAGCAACTGGGCCGCTTCATCCGCGAGCGCTTTGCCGCCAGCCAGGATATCGAATGGCAGGCGCAATTCGAGCTGGAACGCGACAACGGCCTGCCGCAGGTGCTGCTGCTGCGGGCGTCGCGCCTGCCGGAAGTCAGCGGCGGCGGCGACGTGGTGGTATTCGACGATGTCACCCAGTTGATCGCCGCCCAGCGCAGCGCCGCCTGGGGCGAAGTGGCGCGGCGGCTGGCGCATGAAATCAAGAATCCGCTGACGCCGATCCAGCTTTCCGCCGAACGCTTGCAACTCAAGCTCACCGACAAACTCGCCAACGCTGACGCCGACATGCTGGCGCGCGGCACACAGACCATCATCAACCAGGTGCAGGCCATGAAGCGCATGGTCGACGATTTCCGCGATTACGCCCGCACCCCGGCCCCGCAACTGGCGCCCGTCGATCTGAACGCGCTGGTGCAGGAAGTCCTGGGGCTTTACGAAGGCAGCGATGCGAAAATCGCGCTCGATCTCGCTGCCGGTCTGCCGCCGGTGCAAGGCGACGCCACGCAGTTGCGCCAGATCATCCACAATCTGCTGCGCAATGCCGAGGACGCCCTGGAAGGGCGCAGCGGCGGGCGCATCGAAATTTTTAGCGAAACCGCCGGCAGCCGCTGCGCGCGGCTGCGCATCACGGATAATGGCCCAGGTTTTCCGCTCGAACTGTTGCCGCGCATTTTTGAGCCTTATGTCACGACCAAGGCGCGCGGCACCGGTCTGGGGCTGCCCATCGTGAAGAAAATCATCGATGAGCATCAGGGCACCATAGAAATCAGCAACGCGGCGAGCGGTGGCGCAACGGTGGATATCCGCCTGCCGCTGCTGCGCCACAAGGAGGGTAGGCATGGCAATCATTCTGGTCGTTGACGACGAGGTCGGCATTCGCGAACTCTTGTCCGAAATCCTGATCGACGAGGGCTACGACGTTCGCCTTGCGGAAAACGCCCAGGCAGCGCGCAAGGTACGCCAGGAGATGCGCCCGGACCTGGTCCTGCTCGACATCTGGATGCCCGATACCGACGGCATTTCGCTGCTCAAGGAATGGCACAGCAACGGCCAGTTGAGCATGCCGGTGGTAATGATGTCCGGTCACGGCACCATCGACACCGCCGTCGAGGCCACCCGCTTCGGTGCCTGCGATTTTCTGGAAAAGCCGGTATCACTGCAGAAACTGCTCGCCACCGTGCAGAAGGCGCTCAAGTTCGACGCCCCGCAAGCCAGCGCGCCGCTGACCCTGGATGCCTTCGCGCGCCTTGCCTTCGTCAAGGAATTCCGCCGCCGTCTGGAACAGACCGCCAGCAAGGCCGCCATCCTGCTGCTGCGCGGCGCCAGCGGCGACATCGCCGAAATCACCGCCCGCAGCCTGCATGCGCCGCGCACGCCCTGGCTCGACCTGACCAGCCTGAGCAGCCCGCTGACCCAGGAGCAACTGGAAAAATGCGCCGGCGGCATCCTCTTCGTGCCCGACCTGGCCGCCTTGAGCAAGATGCAGCAGATGGGGCTCGCCTTTGCCTGCGAGCGGGTGGAAAAGCTCAACGTGCGCCTCATCGCCGCCTCTGCCATCGCACCGGCGCAACTGATCGAACAAGGCTGGGACAGCAAGCTCATCGGCCGCCTCAGCGAAGTGTGGCTGAACCTGCCGGGGCTCGCGAATCAGGTCGACGATCTGCCGGAAATCGCCGCCATCCTGCTCGACAATCTCGTCGAGCGGCGCGAAGTTCCGCTGCGGCGCTGGTCCACGGCCGCCCTCAACACCTTGCACAACCTGGCCTGGAAACGCTTGGGCGAGAACAGCTGGAACGTCCTCTACAACCTGGTGAAAAACCTGGCGCTGACGGCACTGGAAGAAGAAATCAGCGCCGAAGACGTCAACCGGGTCATGCCCGGCGAAAACGCCGAGGAGGACGCGCAACTCTCGCTCCTGCCGCTGTTCGAGCAGCCGCTGCGCGAGGCGCGCGATGCCTTTGAAAAGCTCTATTTCGAGTTCCATCTGCGCCAGGAACAAGGCAACATGACGCGCCTTGCCGAACGCTCCGGCCTGGAGCGCACCCATCTCTATCGCAAACTGAAGCAGCTGGATGTGCGCCTGAACCGGCGCGGCGAGGAATGAGGCGCGCGTAGCAGCGCGGCCGGGGGGCATATGAAAATCATCATCATCGGGGCGGGACAGGTCGGCACCAGCGTCGCCGAAGGCTTGGTCAACGAAGAAAACGACATCACCGTAGTCGACCAGGACGGCGCGCGTCTGAGCTTTCTGCAAAACCGCTTCGACCTGCGCACCGTGCGCGGCAATGCCACCACCCCCAGCACCCTGCGCGACGCCGGCGCGGAAGATGCCGACATGGTGATCGCGCTCACGCAGAGCGACCCGGCCAATCTCGTCATCAGCAAACTCGCCCATTCCCTGTTCAACACGCCGACGCGCATTGCCCGCCTGCGCTCACGCGACTTTCTCGAAGACGAGAACCTGCTCTCGGAAAACAATTTCGCCGTCGATTTCGCCCTCTGCCCGGAACAGGTCATCACCGAATACATCCAGCGTCTGGTCGAATTCCCGCGCGCCCTGCAGGTGCTCAACTTCGCGCATGGCCGGGTGTCGCTGGTGGCGGTGCGCGCCTACGAGGGCGGCCTGCTGGTCGGCAAGCCGATCAAGACCATGCCGCAATTGCTGCCGCCGGAAATCGACGCGCGCATCGCCGCCATCTTCCGCGACAACCAGCCGCTGATCCCGGAAGGCGAAACCGTGGTGCGCGTCGGCGACGAGGTATTCCTGCTCGCCGCCGCCGAGCACATCCACACCGTGCTGAAACAGCTGCGCCGCGCCGAGCAGCGCGCGCAGCGCGTGATGATCGCCGGCGGCGGCAACATCGGCCTGCGGCTGGCCAAGGCGCTGGAAGAGCGTTACGAGGTGAAACTGATCGAAAAGGATGAGGCGCGCTCGGAGCTCCTCGCCAACGAATTGAACGACGCTCTGGTGCTCTCCGGCGACGCCACCGACGAAGAATTGCTGGAACAGGAAAACATCGCCGAGATGGATATCTTCCTCGCCGTCACCAACGACGACGAAAACAACATCATGGCGGGCAGCCTGGCCAAGCGCCTAGGCTGCCGGCGGGTAGTGGCGCTGGTCAACCGCCGCGCCTACGCCGAAATGATCGAAGGCGGTCCGATCGACATCGCCATATCCCCCGCCCAGGTTTCCATCGGCACCCTGCTCGCCTACGTGCGTCAGGCCGACGTGGCGGTGGTGCACTCCCTGCGCCGTGGGGCTGCGGAAGCGCTGGAAATCATCGCCCACGGCGACAAGAAAACCTCGAAGGTGGTGGGCCGGGCCATCGGTGAAATCGCTTGGCCGCGCGGCGTCACCGTGGCGGCGGTGGTGCGCAACTTCGAGAAGCCGGTGATCGTCGGCCATACCGACGAATGGACGGCCATCACCCGCTACGGCGAAGTGCACATCGCGCACCACGACACCCTGATCGAGGCGGAAGATCACGTCATCCTCTTCTGCACCCAGAAAAAACTGGTGAAGAAGGTGGAAAAACTGTTCCAGGTCGGCTTCCACTTCCTGTGAGGCAGCCATGAGCCGTTTCGCCCCGGTTTACCGCGCGCTGGGCATGATCCTCATGCTCTTCGGCCTGACGCTGCTGGCTCCGTTCGGCCTGTCGTACTTCACGCACGACGGCGCGACGCGCATGTTCTTTCTGGTGTTTCTGCTCACCCTTTCCTGCGGCTGCCTGCTCTGGTATCGCTACCGGCGCGGTCGGCGCGACCTCAACGTGCGCGACGGCGTTTTATTGGTCGTGCTGGTCTGGACGGTGCTGCCCGCCTTTTCCGCCCTGCCCTTCATCGTCCATCTGGGCATGACGCACACCGACGCCTATTTCGAGGCGGTTTCCGGCCTCACCGCCACCGGCGCCACCGTCATGAGCGGGCTGGACGAACTGCCGCTGTCGATCAACCTGTGGCGGCACCTGATGCACTGGCTGGGCGGCATGGGCCTGATCGTGCTGGCCGTCGCCATCCTGCCCATGCTCGGCATCGGCGGCCGGCAGATGCTGGCCGCCGAAGTGCCGGGGCCGATGAAAGACAGCCGTCTGACGCCGCGCGTCACGGAAACGGCCAAGGGCTTGTGGCTGGTCTATATCGGCATCACCTTCCTGTGCATCTTCGCCTACGCCTGGGGCGGCATGGGCTGGTTCGATGCCGTCTGCCACGCCTTTTCCACCGTGGCGCTGGGCGGTTTTTCCACCCACGACGCGAATTTCGGCTATTTCGACTCGCCGCGCCTGGAATGGATCGCGGTGGTTTTCATGCTGTTTTCCGGCATCAACTACGCCACCCACTTCATGTTCATCCGCAGCCGCTCCCTGCGCCATTACGCGCACGACCCGGAAGCCGGCTGGTTCATCGGCGTGCTGCTGGTGAGCGTGATCATCCTCGCCAACTATCTGTGGAAGGAAGGTGCCTTCGGCAACATGCACGAGTCCATGCGCCACACGCTGTTCCACGTCGTTTCGGTAGCCACCACTTCCGGTTTCTCGACGCAGGATTACGCGCAGTGGCCGATGTTCGTCGGCCTGTGGATGCTGTTTCTGGCCAGCTTCGCCACCAGCGCCGGATCGACCGGCGGCGGCATCAAGATGATGCGGGCGCTGCTGCTCTACAAGCAGGTCTATCGCGAACTGATCCGCGCCATGCACCCCAACGCCGTCTATCACGTGCGCCTGGGCGGCGCCACCGCGCCCGTGACGGTGCTGTTCGCCGTGCTCGCCTTCGCTTTCGTCTATATGGCGTGCATCGTCACGCTCACCCTGACACTGGCCTTTACCGGGCTGGACATCGTCACTGCTTTCTCCGCCGTGATCGCCTGCATCAACAACACCGGCCCCGGCCTGGGTCAGGTCGGGCCGGCGGCCAATTACGCGGTCCTGGAGGATTTCCAGACCTGGGTATGCATCTTCGCCATGCTGCTCGGGCGTCTGGAAATCTTCACCCTGCTCGTCGTCCTCACGCCGGCCTTCTGGCGGAAGTGACCGATCGCCAATAAAGACGGATAATCCCTCCCTTTCGACTTTTGGCGGAGTAGACCGTGAGCCGACCCAAGAATGATGCCTTCCTGCGCGCGCTGCTGAAGGAACCGACCGAATTCACCCCACTCTGGATGATGCGTCAGGCCGGGCGCTATCTGCCCGAATACTGCGCCACCCGCAAGCGGGCCGGGAATTTCCTCAACCTGTGCAAGTCGCCCGCCATGGCCTGCGAAGTGACCCTGCAGCCGCTCGCCCGCTACGATCTGGACGCCGCCATCCTTTTTTCCGACATCCTCACCGTGCCGGACGCGATGGGCCTGGGCCTGTATTTCGCCGAGGGCGAGGGGCCGAAATTCGAGCGGCCGCTGCGCGAGGAATGGGCGATCAACAACCTGAGCGCGCCCGATCCCTACGACCATCTCGGTTACGTCATGGACGCGGTGTCCGAGATCCGCCGCGCGCTCGACAACTCGGTGCCGCTGATCGGCTTCTCCGGCAGCCCCTACACGCTGGCCTGCTACATGATCGAAGGACAGGGTTCCTCCGATTTCCGCCACATCAAGGGCATGCTCTACAGCCGCCCGGACCTGCTGCACAAGATTCTCGACGTCACCACCGAGTCCGTCATCCGCTACCTGAACGCCCAGATCGACTCCGGCGCGCAGGCGGTGATGATCTTCGACACCTGGGGCGGCTCGCTGTCGGCCTCGGCCTACAAGGAATTCTCGCTCGCCTACATGCAGCGCATCGTCGCCCGTCTGAAGAAGGAAAAGGGCGGCCAGCGCATCCCCAGCATCGTGTTCACCAAGAACGGCGGACTCTGGCTGGAAGACATCGCCGCCATCGGCTGCGACGGCGTCGGCCTGGACTGGGGCATCGACATCGGCACGGCGCGCCGCCAGGTCGGCGACAAGGTGGCCTTGCAGGGCAACATCGACCCCAACGTACTTTTCGGCACGCCGGAAACCATCGCCGCCGAAGCGAAGAAGGTGCTCGACAGCTTCGGGCCGGGCAATACCGGCCACGTGTTCAACCTCGGCCACGGCATCTCGCAATACACCCCGCCGGAAAACGTCACGGTGCTGGTCGAAACCGTCCATGCCCACAGCCGCACACTGCGTAAGTAAGGACTAACTGAAACGCCGGGGCTTGACTTATGCACAAGTTTTTTGCCCCGGCAGCCAACATTCGGCAGCGTATTGGCTTGACAGTCCGACAAATTTACAAGTCATTGATTTTATTGTGTTTTGGTTTTTTGCCCATGCTTGCAGCAAAAAGACAAAACCCTTTAGAAACGCCCACTTAGCGTTTCTACTCCGTGATAACTCACAGACTTATCCACAGTTTTTGTGGACAAGTACAGACTCTCTCCCGCCATGCCGATTCTGCGCGTTGCGCTCGATGTGCCGCTCCATCGCCTGTTCGACTACCAGCTTGCCGATGCCACCCCGGCAGACATCGGCCGGCGCGTGCGCGTGCCTTTCGGACGCGGTGAAAAAATCGGTGTCGTCGTCGCCGTTGGCGCAAGCAGCGATTGGCCGCTGGAACAACTGAAAACCGCCCAGCGCGTCGAGGACGATCTGCCCGCCCTGCCGCCCGATTTTTTCCAGCTGCTGGAATTTGCAAGCACTTACTATCAGGCCCCGCTCGGTGAAACCGTACTTTCCGCTCTGCCCGCCGGACTGAAACGGCTCAACCCGCCGGAACGGCGCAATGGCCGCCGCAGTCGCTCCCCCGAGGCGCTGCCCAAGCCGGAACTCACCGCCGAGCAAGCCGCCGTGATCGACGCCGTGGACGTCGACGGCGGCTTCGTGCCGCATTTGTTGTTCGGCGTCACCGGCAGTGGCAAGACCGAAGTCTATCTGCGCCTGATCGAACGCACCTTGGCGCTTGGGCGGCAAACCCTGCTGCTGGTGCCGGAAATCAACCTCACGCCGCAGCTCGAAGCGCGGGTGCGCGCGCGCTTTCCCGAGCAGACCGTGGTGGCGCTGCACAGCGAACTCGCCGAAGCCGCGCGCGAGCGGCACTGGCTGCAGGCGCTGCGCGGCGAGGCCGACATCGTGCTCGGCACACGGCTGTCCATCTTCACGCCGCTGCCGCGCCTGGGACTGATCCTGGTCGATGAGGAACACGACGCGTCCTTCAAGCAGCAGGACGGCATGCGCTATTCGGCGCGTGATCTGGCCATCGTGCGCGCCCGCCAGCAGAATCTGCCCATCCTGTTCGGCTCGGCCACGCCCGCCCTGGAAAGCTGGGCCAATGCCGAAAGCGGGCGCTACCGGCGGCATTTCCTCTGCCAGCGCGCCAACCCGCAGGCGCAATTGCCCCCGGTGCGGATTCTCGACACGCGCCAGATCAGGTTGCAGGAAGGTCTGGCCGACCCCCTGCTGAGCGCGATCCAAACCCGCCTGGATCGCGGCGAACAAAGCCTGGTTTTCCTCAACCGGCGCGGCTACGCCCCGGTGCTGGCCTGCGCCGCCTGCGGCTGGATTTCCCGCTGCCAGCGATGCGCCGCCAATCTGGTCGTGCATCGCGCCGATCACTGCCTGCGCTGCCACCACTGCGGTTTCGAAGCCCGCATTCCGCGCGCCTGTCCCACCTGCGGCAATCAGGACATCCAGGCTTTCGGGCGCGGCACCCAGCGCCTGGAAAGCTGGTTGCAGGAACGCTTTCCGCAGGCGCGCATCCTGCGCGTCGACCGCGATGCGGTAAAAAGCCGCAAGCAGTGGGAAGACATCCTCACGCGCATCCACGGCGGCGAGGCCGACATCCTGGTCGGCACGCAGATGCTCGCCAAGGGACACGATTTTCCGCAACTCACGCTGGTGGGCGTGCTCGGTGCCGATGCGGCATTGTTTGCCGCCGACTGGCGCGCGCCGGAGCATTTGTTCGCCCAGCTGATGCAGGTTGCCGGGCGGGCCGGGCGGGCCGAACTACCGGGCGAGGTCATCATCCAGACGCAGTACCCGGATCACCCGCTCTTTGCCGCGCTGGTCGCCCAGGATTACCCCAGCTTCGCCCAAAACCAGCTGCAGGAGCGCGCCCAGGCCGGTTTTCCGCCCTACACCTTTCACGCCATCCTGCGCGCCGAAGCGCCGCAGATGGCGGACGCGCTCGCTTTCCTGCACGCCGCAGCCGCCTTGCCGGAAGCAGCGGAACAGGATGGCGTCAGCATCTACGATCCGGTGCCGATGCGCATGGCGCGTCTGGCCAATCTCGAACGCGCGCAACTTCTGGTCGAATCACCCTCGCGCCCAGCCCTGCAACACTTCCTGCCGCGCTGGCGGACCGCCCTGGAACGCCTGCGCAGCCCGCGCCAATTGCGCTGGCACATCGAAGTCGATCCGCTGGAGTGCTGACCGGCACGGCCCTTGCTTGGTGTTCTTCCCGAATACCGCCAAGGAGCCGTCATGAAAATCGAAGCCTCTGCCATTCAGCTGTCGGCCAGCCATGAAGCCAGCCAGAGCCGCACGTTGAGCGCCGAATCCAGCGTCACCTTCCGCCAGATGCTGGGCGGATTCGCTGAAGAAAAAACCGGCAGCGATCTGCACGAACGGGTACGCAGACTGCTGGAAAGCCTGATCGAACGCATCATCGCGGCGCTGGAAGGGCGCAGTTGCCGGACGGAGAACCCGCTATTCGACACGGCAAGCCCCTTTGCGGAAAGCAGTCCGGAAAACCCCGCGCAAACCGGGCGCGGCAGTCAGGAAATCCACTGGCAAACGACCCTGTGCGAAACCGTGCGCGAATCCGAGCGCACCACGGTATGCGGCAAGGGCTGGGTAAAAACCAGCGACGGCCGGGAAATCAGCCTCGATTACACGCTCAACATGGAACGCAATTACGAATCCGTGCGCTACAGCGAAACGAGCGGCAGCGTCATTCTCAAAGACCCGCTGATGCTCTCTTTCGACGGCGCTGCCTGCGAACTCACCAGCGAGCGCATCGCCTTCGATCTCGCTGCCGACGGCTCCGCCCAATGGATTCCGCAGCCCGGCGGCAACAGCTGTTTTCTCGTCTGGGACCGCAACGGCAATGGCCGCGCCGATGACGGCAGCGAATTGTTCGGCACACAGAGCGGCAACGGTTTTGCCGATCTGGCCCAACTCGACCACGACGGCAACGGCTGGATCGACGAAGCCGACCCGGCCTTCAAGGAACTCGGCCTGTGGTTTTCCGACCGCTACACGGGGCTGGCCGATGCCGGTATCGGCGCCCTGTTCACCGGCTCAGTCAACGCGCCATTCTCCCTGAAAGACAGCGAAAACAACCTGCTCGGGCAGATCCGCGATGCCGGGTTGTATCTGTTCGAGGACGGGCGCAGCGGCTGGCTGCAACAGGTCGATCTAGCCGTCGGCACGTCCGCGCCGGGGCAGGATGAACCAAGCGAACGCCAGCACCTGACAGGCTAGGAGCAGGAAAAAGGCGGTGCGGTAGGCCTCGGCGCTGCTCAGACCCGCAGCGTGCAGCGCGTCGACCAAACCGCCGATGCCCCATTGCAAGCCAAAAGCACCAGCAAAGACCAGCAGGTTGAACGCGGTGCTGGCGCGTCCCGACCAATGCGCAGGAAACGCCTGCGCCACCAGGGAATAGGCAATGTTGGCCAGCGAGAAACAGGCGCCGAGGAGCGGCCACAGGAAATCGCCGCCGAACTGCGGCCACAGGCAGATCGACGCCAGCGCCGCGCAGGCGATGCACATCGCCCACTGATAAAGGCGGGCGAGCGACAGGCCGCGATGCACCAGCGCCGTGGCGAAAAAGCCGATGCCGAGGAAACCAGCCAGCATGGCAATGCCCATCCAGGTCAGGCGCGCCGCCACGGCGGCACCGTCCAGATGCTCCAACACATTCATCCAACGTGAAGCCCACAGCCCCTGCACGGCCATGAAGCCGCCGATGAAGGCAAAACCCATCGGCGCGTAACGCTGAAAATGCGGGTCGGCAAAAATTGCCCGCAACTCGGCAAACTGCTGGCGCAGCGGCACCGTCGGCGCGCTGCCGTCCTTGTCCGGCACCACCCGCCAGAGGATGGCGGCCACCAGCAGCGTCAGCACCGCCAGCGCCAGCACGATGCCCCGCCAGTGGGTCATTTCCAGCGCCATTTCCAGAGGCTTCGCCGCCACCAGCGCACCCAGCCCACCCGCCGCCATGATCCAGCCGGTCATGCCGGCCAGACGCTCGGGCGGAAACCACAGGGTAAAGGCTTTCATCGAAGCCATCAGGCAGGCCGATACCCCCAGACCGATCAGAGCGCGGCCCAGCGTCAGGCCGGCAAGGCCATCGGCCAGCGCGAAAATCGTCGCACCGCCCGCCGCCACGGCGAGCAGCACGGCTTCGACCCGGCGCGGCCCGAACCGGTCGAGCAGGATGCCCAAGGGAATCTGTGCCGCGCCGAAAGCGAGAAAATAGGCGCTGGTCAGCAAACCCAGCGCATTGTCCGGCAACGCAAGTTCGCCCGCGATGACCGGCCCAAGAATGGCATTGACGGTGCGGTAGAGGTAAGACAGGAAATACCCTGCCGCAAACGGCAGGAGCAGGCACAGGATCAGGTTGGGGGCGGCCCCGGGGCGGGAATCGGGCATGGGTTTCACGTGAAACGTTGCGCCCGGCGACAGGGGCGGGCAGGCGCAGAGGGAAAAGCGAAAGGGCGCAGATTCTACGGCACGGCACGCCTTACACGCGCACCGCGACCCCTTTCACATTGCCCCAGGTGGTCGTCAGCGTACGCAGGACGCTGGCACCGGATTCGAGCAGCAGCAGGAACAGATCGCGCTCGGAATAGAGACAGACCTTTTCGGGAATCCCGTACTTGTCCGCCATGGCCGGAGACAACTCGGCGAAACGCTCGTAAATCGACTGCTCGCGCCCGGCATACCCCTCGCCCACCTCGGAATGCAGACCGAGAATGGAAATGTAGAGCTTGCCGCCGATACGCAGTTTCTTCATCAGTTGACGGATTTTTTCCTTGCCCTGGGCGTAGGGCAGATGGCACAGACCGTGCCGCAGAACGATGATGTCGTAACGCACATCGTCCCCCTCGTCAGGTGGGCTGGGCGGCTGGCAGGCGGCGAAGCGGATCGCCCCATGATGACCGGCGGCCAGGATGCGGTTTTCGGTTTCCTGCTGCAACCCGGCATCGTCGGCCACCGTCACCTGCGCCCCGAGCTGGGCAAAGCGCCCGGCCAGGCGGCAGCGCCCAGCCGGCAGAACGAGCACGGAAACATGATGCTCTATCCGCTGGCGCTTGACGCATTCCTCCAAAGCCAGTTGCTGAATGGCATCCTGATCTTCCACCCACGGTTGCGCTTGCGTATTCATGCCCGTCTCCTTTTTCGGCCATTCTGCCCGAGGGAAGATGCCTCTGGCAACCGCAGGCTGCGGCAGGGTCAAAATTACGCAGAACACGCCACGCATCCCCCCTTCCCCGCCCCGCCTCCTGCGGGCAGCTCGTGCCATGACGGATAATGAACCGTCTTATTCAATAAACATGATCTTCATCTTTCCATATGCTGCGAGCAAGCGTTCTCGCAGATATCCCGATTTCAGGCAGGCCTAAATCATGACAATGGGTTTTACAAAAATCGGCATTCAATCAGATCAGGTCAGAACTACGAATGCACGGCGGGAAGCGGCGCGCTCGGGAGCGGAAACCGTTGCCCGCATGGGGAGATGCCGTGCCCTCCCCGCTGCGCTATAGTGCGTCTTTCTTTAGCCGCAGGAAATCCCCATGGCCATGCTCGTTACTTTTGAATCCAGCGAAACGGGAGAGTTGTTCATGTACGCCGAAGTGGCACGCATGCTGTTCGACATCATAGGCAAGGAAGGCACGGCGCGCGGGGTGTTTACGCAGGCACAGATGCTGCCGGCAGCGCAGAAATTGCAGGCGGCGGTGGACGAGGCGAAGGCTCAGGCAGCAGCGCCAATGCCGGATGACGAGCACGAGGATGCAACGCAGAAACCCTTGCCGGTCAGCCTGCCGCAACGCGCCTGGCCGTTCATCGACATGCTGGAACGCACCGCCCGCAGCGGCCCGGAAGCGCACATCACCTGGCAGGCGGCGGCTGATTTCTGACGGCTGGCCACCCGGAAAATCCGCAGGGAGCTGCGTTCAGAAAACCCACTCAGAAAAATTCGATGTCGTCTTCCTGCTCGCGCATTTCCTGATTGAAGCGCGCGACAGCCTCATGCACGGGCACACCCGCCATGACTGCCTCGAACATCGCGTTTTCCTCGCGGGTCGAATATTTGGCCTTGATGCGGTTTTGCAGATCCACCCACTCCTGCGGATTGTACAAACGCACCGGCTGGCCAACCAGATTGCTCAAATCACCCAGGCTATGGGTGACATGCGAGAGGCGCTGCACCAGCTTGTCGTAGAACTGGAAGGCAATGATGGCCTGATGCACCCGGTCGGCGACGTCGCCGGAATCGCCCAGGAGTTCGGCCCGGATTGCGCCCGCCGGCCCATCGCCGGGCAGACTGCTGATTTTCTGCAGCAAACCATGCATGCACTGGGCGATGGCAGTGAATGAAGTGGTCAGCACTTCGACCGAAGCATTGCTGTCTTTCATCGCTGTTTCGATCTGCACGGCGGCCAGTTCCAGCATGAGCACAGTTTCGCGCACTTGGCTCCAGTTCAGGTCGGGTTTGCTGGCGCTGCTGCCACGGGTGTAACCGTTTTCTGTGTGATCGTTCATGATGAAATCCTGACGTGCGACTGCTGAATATAGCGCAACTTGGGGTAGGCTGGCCGGCTTGTACCGAAGGCTTTTCAGCAATGTCGCTCATTTCCCGCCGTTTCTGCCGCCTCCTCACGTTTGCCTTCCTGTGTTGCGCCGCCAGTGCCATTCGGGCGCAGCCGGAAATCGCCATCGATGTCGGCCACGGCGCGCTCGATGGCGGAGCCGTTTCCGCACGCGGGCGCGATGAGTTCTCGTTCAATCAAGATCTGGCCCGGCAGCTCGCCGAACGCGTGCAGAACCTTGGACTCATGGTCCGCCCGATCAATTTCGACGGCAGCGTAGACGATTTGCACGCCCGCCCGAAACTCGCCGCAGGCAGCGATTTCTTCATTTCCATCCACCACGATTCGGTCAGCGAAGCCTATCTCCTGCCCTGGGAATGGGAGGGGGTCGAACGCACACACACCGAGGCAAAGCGCGGCTTCGGCCTGTTCGTTTCGGCCAACAACCCCGATCTCGCCGCCAGCCTGCGCTGCGCTTCCAGCATGGGCGCCCTCCTGCGTCGAGCGGGCTTTACCCCGACCGACTGGCATGGGCGCAGGCATCTGCCGGCGGATGCCGAAAACGGCGTCTGGTATTACGATAATCTGGTCGTCCTCTACCGCACGACGCTGCCGGCGGTGCTATTGGAAGCGGGCGTCATCAAGCACAAGGAAGAAGAGCTGGAATTACGCGATCCGGCCCGTCAGTTGCGCATGGCCGATGCGCTGGCCAGCGGGCTGGCCGCCTGCCTGCAAGTGAATCAGGCACTCAGAGGAACACCGGCTCCGGAGTGAGTTCGACGCCAAATTCGGCGCGCACCGCCGCCTGTACCGCTGCCATGCTGCGCACGACATCCGCGCCCGTCGCCCCACCGTGGTTGACCAGCACCAGCGCCTGTTTCTCGTACATGCCGACCGGGCCCAGCGCCTTGCCTTTCCAGCCGGCCTGCTCGATCAGCCAGCCCGCCGCCAGTTTGATCCGCCCATCGGCCTGCGGGTAAACCGGCAGTTCCGGGTAACGCTGCTGCAATGCGGCAGCAGCGTCGGCGGGCAGCACCGGATTGTGGAAGAAACTGCCCGCATTGGGCAAAACCGCCGGATCGGGCAATTTGCGCTGGCGCACGGCAATCACCGCCGTCGCAATATCCTGCGCGCCTGGCGTGCCGATCTGCCGCGCCGCCAGTTCCTGCGCCACGTCGGCGTAGCGGCAATTCGGCTGCCAGCGTTTGGGCAGGCGCAGGGTCAGCGCAACGATGGCCAGCGAACCCTCCAGATGCCACCCCGCTTCCTTGAACACGCTGTTGCGGTAGGCAAAACGGCAGGCTTCGCGGGTGAATTCGACGTAATCCTGCTGGCGGAAATCCCAGGCGCGCACGCGCTGCACGCAGTCGCCCACTTCCATGCCGTAGGCACCGATGTTCTGCACCGGGGCCGCGCCCACCGTACCGGGAATCAGGGCGAGATTCTCCAGCCCCGGCCAGCCGCGCGCAAGCGTCCAGAGGACGAAGGCATGCCAGTTTTCTCCCGCCCCGGCTTCGACGTACCAGGCTTCGTCATCTTCGCCGACCAGGTGCCGACCGGGAATCGCCATGTGCAGGACCAGGCCGTCGAAATCACCGCGCAGCACCAGATTGCTGCCGCCGCCCAGAATGAAGCGCGGCCGCTCGCGCCAGCGCGGGTCTGCCTGCACCTGGGCCAGCATCTCCGGCGCGACAACCCGCAGATACCCCGCCGCCCGCCCCGGCAGGGCAAGGGTGTTATAAGCGCTGAGATTGACCTGGGTTTGCATGCGGTTCAGGGGCGTTTTGGCGGAGCCAGCAGATCGATCAGCCGATCCGGGCTGCCCGGGTCGCCGACCAGAATCGGCTGCGCCTGGTAAGCGGGATTAATCAAACTATGCTGCGGCTGGTAGCCGGCAAAGCGCAGTCCGCTCAAATCCGCCCAAGTATGGATGAAATGATCGAGCTGGTAGGTGCGCCCGGCGTAGGCCGAGTAATCGCGCGCATCGTCTGCCTGCCAAGCGTTCGAGCGCCAGACGAAGAAAGGCACGGTGTACATCGGCAAGGTCGGCTTGGCTTCGTTGCGCCCGATGAAATCATGCGGCGGCGTGTCGTACACATCCTCGCCGTGATCGGAAAAATACACCAGCTGACTGGGCGCCCCGGCAGCGCGCAAGGTATCGAGAATGCTGGCCACGACTTCATCGTTGTAACGCACGGCATTGTCGTATTCGTTGATGAAATCGGCCTGCTCGTCATCGGCCCAGTCCGGAATGCCGCTGCGGTCCTGGAAAAACTCGGCCTCGGGCGGGAAGCGGTATTTGTAGCGCATGTGGGTGCCCAACAGGTGAATGACGATGAAACGCCGCTCGTGACCATCGGCCAGAATCTGCGCCAGCGGCTCGAGTACCTGACTGTCGAAGCTGTAGGCGTTTTGCGAGCGCTGATGGTTGAGATAGAACTGCTCGTCCATCTGCTCGGAAAAATTGGTCAGCATGGTGTTGCGCTTGGTCAGCGTCTGCTGATTGGTGATCCAGTAGGTGCGATAACCCGCCTGTTTCATGATGTTCATGATGGAAGGCCGGGTCAGGTAGAGGTCGGGGTTCTTCTGATCGGCAAAGGTCAGCACTTGTTGCAGCGCTTCGATGGTGTAGGGGCGCGAGGCGAAAACCTGATTAAAAAGCGACAATTCGCCGCGCAGCGCGCTCAGCTTGGGATTGGTTGGCCGCGCATAGCCATAAAGACTCATGTGCAGGCGGCTGGTCGATTCGCCCAGCAGCAGGACCAGCGTACCCGGCTTGCCGGCACGGGCATCGGCAAGGTCGGCAATGGGCGGGATACGCTCGGCCTGCTCGCGCAAGGTCTGCATGCTGGCCAGCTGCTGCCGGTAATGGCTGTAGCCGACCAGGAATTGCCAGGGCACTGCCGGCTCCATGCGGTTGAGCATGGATTCCTGATAGCGCGTGACATCGAAACTGCCGCCGCGCGCCACCTTCAGGGCAGGTGGCAGGAGCAGCGCAGCAAGCAGCAAGGGAAAGAGCGCCACCCGCCCCAAGGGGCGCATGTTCAAGGGGCGCACGCCGCGCCACAGCGCATAGGCCCCGGCCAGAAACGCGAGCAGGGCCGGAAACATCCACCATTTCAGGTATTGATCGACGTATTCATTGGCTTCCGCCGGATTCGATTCAAAAATGATGAACAAGACGCTTTGCGAAAACTCCTGCCGGTAAATCGCGAAATAACCCAGATTGACCAGCGCGCCGATGCCCAGCACCACCCCCACCACGGTGCTGATCTGCCGTGCCCTGGCAGGAAAAACCAGCAAGGGCAGGAGCCACAAAAGGCTGAAGATGAAGCCCTGGCGCAGCGGCAGGAAGCCGGTCGCCCCCGTAAAGAAGAGCAGGAAATGCGTAACGGCCGAGAAATACCAGAAAAACGCAAACGCACGGCCAAGGCCGCGCCAATCGATCAAATGCATGATGTCGTACCGGATTGAGGTGCGGCATTGTAGATTTTTTGCCCCGGCAAGATGTAACGAAACTTCAGCGCCTGCCGATTTTTTCAGCAAATCAACACGATGCGAATTGATTTAGCGCGCACTACCCGTTAACCTAGGCACTTCCCCTAACCGCTATTGAACGAGGTTGCAAAATGGCCGAACAAACCAATGCCAGCAAGGAAAAACTGGTTTCCGACCTGAAAGTCGTCATTTCCGATACGGAAGAACTGCTGCGCGCCACCACCGGCGTCGCCGGTGAAAAGGTGGGCGAGTTGCGCGAGCGCCTCGGCGTACGACTGCGCGATGCCAAGGAGCGCGTCATCGATCTGGAGCATGCCGTGGTCGACAAGACCAAGGCCTGCGCCCGCGCCACCGACGATTTCGTGCATGACCAGCCGTGGAAGGCCGTCGGCGTTGCCGCCGCGCTCGGTCTGGCGCTGGGCGTGCTGATCGGTCGTCGCTGAACGTGACCGCGCCGAGCGCAGGCGAAGGGGGCCACGGCGGCCTCTTCGCTTCCCTAAAAAACCTGCTCCTTACCCTGCTCAGCACCGGGCGCACACGGGCAGAGTTGCTCGTGGTCGAGATCGAGGAGGAAAAATTCCGCCTCATCGGTCTCTGGATGCAGGCCACCGGTATCGCCTTTCTGATCGCGCTCGGCATCATCATGGCAGTGTTCAGTCTGGCGCTGGCTTTCTGGGAACAGCGGGTGCTGGTGTTCGGCGCTTTTGCCGCGCTCTTTTTCGCCGCCGCGTTCTGGCTCGCCTTTTCGCTGCGTCGTCAGGCCCGCAAACCGAGCCGCCTGTTCCAGAGCAGCCTGGGCGAACTCGAACAGGACATCGCCCAGTTGCGGGACGAGGGATGAACGAAAAACGCCTGCTGCTCGCCGTACGCCGTGGGCAGTTGACGGCGCGCATCGCCGCGCAGCGCAGCGCCCTGGCCGAACACGGTCAGGCGCTGAAAACCGTGTGTTCGACCGGCGACGCCGTGCTGCACGGCATCGACTGGCTCAAGCGCCACCCGCTCGAAATCGGCGCGGCAGTGGCCGTCGCCGTGATCGCCAGTCCGCGCCGGATATGGCGCTGGGGGCGGCGCGGCTTTTTCGTCTGGCGCGGCTGGCAGGCGGTGCGCCGCAGGCTTCTGGATCGCGCTTGACGGCACGCTATCTGGCGCGTGGCTGGCGGCTGGCGGCCATCCTGCTGCTCGGCTTCGCCTCGGGCCTGCCGCTGGCCCTGACCGGGCAGGCCATGCAGGCCTGGCTGACGATTGACGGCATCGACCTGGCGACCATCGGTTTCTTCGGTCTGGTCGGCATTCCCTACACCTTCAAATTTCTCTGGGCGCCGCTGATGGATCGCTTCGAGCCGCCCTGGCTCGGGCGCCGGCGCGGCTGGCTGGTATTGACGCAACTGGCGCTGGCCGCGCTGCTGTGGTGGATGAGCCCGCTGTCGCTCGCCGCCGCGCCGGCGGTATTCGCGCTGGCCGCCGCGCTGGTGGCTTTTCTGTCGGCCTCGCAGGACGTCGTCGTCGACGCCTACCGCACCGACCTGCTGCCGGAAGAGGAGCGCGGCCTGGGGGCGTCGGTGCATGTCTTTGCCTATCGTCTGGCGATGATCCTGTCCGGCGGCATCGCGCTGATCTGGGCCGGGCAATGGCAATCGTGGCCGCGCGTCTATGAAACGATGGCGGCGGTCATGCTGGTTTGCAGCGTGTTGTCGCTGCTCGCCCTGCCCGGCGTATCGGCCGCGCTGAAGCCGCTCGATTCCGATCCGCGCCGCGAGCTGGCCGGTTTCATGGCGATGCTGGCCGGCGTTTTCGCCGGCTACTGGCTGGCCCGGCAGGGGTTGATCGCGCTCGGTTTCGATCCCGACGACGCCAACCGCTGGATACAACTGCTCTTCATCCTCGCCGAAATCGCGCTGGCCTTGCCGCTGGCCGCCTGGGCCGCCAGGCGGGCGGGGTTCGAAACGCTCAACCGTTCGTTGTCGAGCTATTTTTCACAGCAGGGCGCGGCGGCCTTTCTCGCGCTCATCATCCTGTACAAGCTGGGCGACGCCTTCGCCGGCAGCCTGACGACGCCTTTCCTGATCAAGGGCATGGGTTTCGCGCAGGAGGAAGTCGGCATCGCCAACAAGGTGATCGGTATCTGGCTGACCATTTTCGGCGCTTTCATCGGCGGCCTCATCATGACCCGGCTGGCGCTCTACCGCTCGTTGTTGCTGTTCGGCGTGCTGCAACTGGTCTCAAATTTCGGTTTCTACCTGCTGGCGCAAATGGGCAAGGGGGCCTGGGGCGAGGTGGCGATTCCCGCCTTCGACTGGTGGATCGTCGCGCTGGACAAGCCGGCGATGCTCGACGGCCTGCTGCTGGCGGTGATCGCCGGCGAGAACATCAGCGGCGGCATGGGGACCGTGGCCTTTGTCGCGCTCCTGATGGGGCTGTGCAACCAGCAGTTCACCGCGACCCATTACGCGATGCTGTCGGCCTTCGCCGCAGTCGGTCGCATCTACGTCGCGCCCCTGTCCGGCGTGCTCTCGGCGAGCATCGGCTGGCCGGCCTTCTTCCTGTTTTCCATCGTCGTCGCCATTCCCGGCGTGGTCATGGTCTGGTGGCTGCGCGCCGCGCTGATCGGCCTGGGTCGACCGCAGGCGGCCGCGGCAGCCGACGACTGAAGCCGGTCAGCGGCAGCGGGTCAGGCGGTAAACGGCCAGACTGCCGAGGAAATTCAGGTCGCGCGCCGAATCGGCGGCGACGATCTGCCCTGCTTCGTCCAGCACCTGCCGTTCGACGACGGTCAGCGCCATTTGCTCGCACAGCGCCTCGAAATCGAGCAGGGTAAAGAAGCGCACGTTGGGCGAGTCGTACCACTGGTAAGGCAGGTCTTCCGACACCGGCATACGGCCGTTCAGCACCGAGCGCAGGTTCTTCCAGTAGGCGAAGTTGGGGAAGGACACCACCGCCTCGCGCCCGACGCGCAGCATTTCGCGCAGAATCCCCTCGGTGTGGCGCACCGTTTGCAGGGTACGCGACAGGACGACATGGTCGAAGGACTGATCGGGGAAATCCTGCAAGCCGTCCTCCAGATTGCTCTGAATGACGCTCACCCCGTTGCGCATCGCCGCCAGCACGTCGTTTTTGTCGATTTCGACGCCCCAGCCGAGCACCTGCCGGCTGTCGACCAGGTGGCGCAGGAGCGCGCCGTTGCCGCAGCCCAGGTCGAGCACGCGGTGGCCCGGCTCGACCCAGCTGGCGATCACATCGAAATCGGCACGGCCCAGGGCATTGGTCATAGCGTGATGTTCCCGAGAAACGCGCCGACCAGCGCGTGATAGTGCGCGTCTTCCATGAGAAAGGAGTCGTGGCCGAAATTGAGGTCGATTTCGGCGTAGGACACCTGCCGTCCGTTGGCGAGCAGCGCGGCGACGATTTCACGCGAGCGGGCCGGCGAAAAACGCCAGTCGGTGGAGAAGGACGCCACAAAGAAACCGGTTTTCGGGTCGCTGCGCCCGATGGCGCGCACCAGATCGCCGTCATCCAGGCGGGCCGGGTCGAAATAATCGAGCGCCTTGGTCATCAGCAGATAGGTATTGGCGTCGAAATAACCCGCAAACTTGTCGCCCTGATAGCGCAGGTAGGATTCGACCTCGAACTGCACGTCGTAGTCGAAGGTGAAGCGGTCGTGACGCAGTTCGCGGCCAAATTTTTCCCCCATCTGGTCGTCCGACAGATAGGTGATGTGGCCGAGCATGCGCGCCAGCCGCAGGCCACGCACCGGGCGCGCGCCATGCTCGTAATAGTGGCCACCGTGAAAATCAGGGTCGGTCAGGATCGCCTGCCGGGCCACGTCGTTGAAGGCGATGTTCTGCGCCGTCAGCTTGGGGGCCGAGGCGATGATCAGGGCATTTCGCACCCTCGCCGGATGCGAAATCGTCCACCGCAGGGCCTGCATGCCGCCCAGGCTGCCGCCCATGACTGCGGCCCAGGCGTCGATGCCGAACCGATCGGCCAGCCGCGCCTGGGTTTCCACCCAGTCGCTCACCGCGACGATGGGGAAATCCGCGCCCCAGGGCTTGCCGGTCGCCGGGTTGAGCGTGGTCGGCCCGGTCGAGCCGTGGCAACCGCCCAGATTGTTCACGCCGACGATGAAGAAACGATCCGTGTCGAGCGGCCGCCCAGGGCCGACGATGTTGTCCCACCAGCCGACGTTCTGCGGCTGATCGGCGTAATGGCCGGCGACGTGGTGATGCCCGGAAAGCGCGTGGCAGACCAGAATGGCGTTCGATTTTGCGGCATTCAGGACGCCGTAGGTTTCCACCGCCAGATCGTAGGCAGGCAGGGTTGCGCCGCTGCGCAAAGTCAGTGGCTGCGCGAAATGCAGGTGCTGCGCTTGGACGACGCCGACCGATTGTCCCGGCATGATGATTCCTAAAAACAAAAAACCCAGTTGGCACAAACGCGAACCGGGCAGGCCCCGTTTTAGCAGTATTTGGCAAGCGCCCGCAATCCGAGTTCAAATCGGCGCCCCGGACGAACCGGCTGCGGTGAAGATACGGGCGGTATGCGTAAAAGTCAAATTCACCCCGGTTTTGTTAGAATCAGCGTTTTCCCATCGGCACCAGGAATTCTCCCGTGATCGAACAGCGCAAACATCAACGTATCCGTTTCAGCGAACCGCCGCGCGTGCGCATCGGTTTCGCCGGGCGGGCGGGCGAAGGCACGCTGGAAAACCTGTCCATCTCCGGCCTCATGCTGCGCACGACACTCCCGCTCACCGCCCAGGGTGTCGCCGGTTGTGAGTTTTCCCTGTTCGGCTCGCCCGTCGCCGACGTCGCGGTCAGCGTGATGAACTGCCTGGGCGATCTGTACGGCGCGCGTTTCCGCATCGGCCTGATCAATCCGGTGCTGATCGAGGATGCCATGCGCGATGCCCTCATCAGCGGCAAGGCGTCGGGGCTCTCGGTGCACGATCTGGGCGGGCGCAAGGTGATGCGCATCAGCGGCGGCCTGAACGGTTCGCTGCGCAGCGATTTCATGCACGCGCTGACCCGTGTCGGCATCGACCACATCGATCTTTCCGGCGTCAGTCAGATCGATTCGGCCGGCTTATCGCTATGTCTGGTCGCCACCGAGCGCCACGGCGCCATCATCAGCGAACATTCCGCCTGCTCCGCCGAGGCCTGGGAAAAAGCGCAGAAACAGGCGTAATCACGCGCCGCCCTGGCCACGCATCACCACGCCTTCAAACCAGGCGAGATAGGGCTCACGCGGCGCAACCGCAGAGCCGAAAGCGTAGCTGATTCCCTGTTCTCCCAAGGCTTCCAGCGTCGGCATGTCGTCCACGTCACCGGCAATGGCCGGCACGCCGTATTCGGCCGTAATATCGAGAATGGCGCGCAGCAAGGCCGTCAGTGAATTGGTGCCGGGCAGGTTGCGCGTCAGGCCGGGGCTGATGTGGATGTAGCTCGGCGCGAGCGTATGCAACAGCGCAAACGAGGTGCTGCCCGCGCCAAAACCTTCCAGCGCGATCTGGCAACCCAGGGCGCGCACGCGCTGGGCAAAGGCCATGACGCGGCTGGTTTGCGCACTGGCGAGCGCCTCGTCGAACAGAAAGCACAGCCCCTGGCCGCGCATGCCCTGCGCGGTCAGGCGGTGCTCCAGAAAACCAAGCAGCGACGGGGTTTCCAGCGCCTTCGCCGAAAGCGGCAGCAGGCAGCACAGCTGCGTGGCCCGGTGCCGGCTGCGCGCGAGCAGATCGAGGGCCGCCGTCAGCACGTGCCTATCGCACGCCTCGGCCACGCCCTGGCGCTCTGCGGCATCGAGCAGTACCTGATACGACATCGGCTCGACCATGCGTTGCCAATGCAGTGTCAGCAGGCACAGTTTCACATCATTCGTACTGCCGCGCACGGGATGGATCGGCGTGGCCTCGATATGCAACTCGCCATCGGCCAGCGCCGCCCCCAGTTGCTCGCTCCAGGCCGGGGGCGAGCGGCGGCGCTCCTCTCCAAGCGCTTCCGGGCTGCTTTCGCACACCCCGCCAGCGCCCAACTGGCGCGCTTCCAGACAGGCGGCATCGCTGCGGATCAACATTTCCTGCGCGTTGCGCACCGACATCGTCGCCGGACTCAGGCCGATGCGGATGACTACCGAGAACACCTTGTCCTGCCAGATGAAGCGGTATGCAGCGACCAGCTTGCACAGTTCCTGCGCCACCTGCCGGGCCCGCGCCGCCGTCGTGGCGGCAAGGATGATGCCGAATTCGTCCCCGCCCAGACGCCCCAGGCAATCCTGGGGCCGCAACTGGCGGCCCAGCAGTTGCGCCATCTGCCGCAACAATTCGTCGCCTGCCCGGTGACCGCAGCTTTCGTTGACGTTTTTCAAACGCCCGATGTTGATCTGCAACAGGCAGAACGAATCGCCACCCGCATGCAGGGCCGTGAGCGAGCGCTGCAGGCATTCCTCGAACTCGCGCCGGTTCACGAGGCCGGTCAGCGGATCGTGGCGTGCCTGGAATACCAGTTGCGCGGTCGCCTCCTCGATCCGGGTCTGCAACGCCCGGCGGGCTTCTTCGGCGTGTTCGGCCATGTCGTTGAAACCGGCTTCCAGCACCCCCAGCTCGCCCCCGGAATCCGCCGTCACCCGCGTCGCCCACTGCCCGGACGACATCGCCCGCACGGCGCGCACCAGGCGCTGCAGCGGATGTACGAGCTGGCGGGCAAGCAGCGAGGAGAGCAGACTCATCACGACGAGCACCAGCACCAAAGCCAGCCCCCCGTGAATCATCAAGGCGCGGCGGCGCTCGCTGATCGGCGCTTTGTCCAGTTCGATGAACACCTTGCCGATCACCTCACGCGACTCATCGACGACGAAACCGGGCAGATCGAGCGGCGGCAAGCCCTCGTCGGCACTGCGCACGACCGGCGCGGCAAACGCCAGCCACTGCGGCTGATCGGCCACCTGCACCGGCGCGCCGATGGTCTGCTGCAGGACATCCGCCGTCAGCGAAATGCGTCCGCTGGCCGCCAGGGTACGCCCCTTGGCATCGACGATGAGCACCGCCTTCACCCCGCTTTCCGCCCCCGCAGCCCGCGCCAGCCCCTGGATGCTCTCGCGCTGCCCGGTGATGATGGCGTATTCGCTGATCGGCGCGAGATAACGCACGATGGACAAGCCCTTGCTCTGCATCTGCTCCTCCAAGGCATCCAGGCCGGTCAGGGAAAAATAGCTGACCAGCAGGACGGTGAGCAGCGCACTCGGCAGCAGCGTGAGAAAAAGCAGTTTCTGGCGCAGGCTGAGAGAGGTCATCGGCACGCTTGGGAAAATGGGTCAGAAGCAGCGAAACGGGGCGGTGAATCAGGGGCGACGGCGGCGAGCGGTGTCCAGATGCTCGCACAGACGCTCGGTGCCGTCGAGGATGCGCGCCGTATGACGCTGCATGATGTCCGGGTTGATGTGAAAGAGATTGTCGCGCGCCACTGCCGTCATGCCCGGCCACTTCTCCCAATCGCTCAACCATTCCGGGCGCGCCTCGGCCATGCCGGTAGCGACGATGGCTTCGGGGTCGGCCGCGATCACCGCTTCCAGACTGACGCGCGGTGCCATGCTCGGCAGCGCGCCGAAAACGTTTTCCCCCCCGCACACGCGCAAGGCGTCGCTGATGATCTGCGTCTTGCCCACGGTAATCAGCGGCGCTTTCCAGACCTGATAGAAAGTGCGCACCTTCGGTTTGTCCTGGTTTGCCGCCTGCAAAGCCGCCAGGCGCCGGCGAAATGCCTGCGCCGCCGCGCGGGCCGTGGTTTCGGTGCCTGCCAGTTCGCCGTAGCGTTCGATCTGGCACGCCACGTCGGCCAGGTTGTTGGGCTGCGAGACATAGACCGGCACCCCCAGCGCCCGCAACTTGTCGGCCTGCGCCATGTTGTTGCCGCTTTCCCAGACGATCACCAGATCGGGTTGCACAGCCAGCACGGCTTCCAGATCGATGCGCGAATAACTCCCCACGCGCGGGATGCGTTTGGCCGCTTCCGGGTAATCGCTGTACTGCACCGTGCCAACGATTTTCTCGCCCGCTCCGGCCGAATACAGCACTTCGGTGATGTGCGGGGCCAGAGCCACGATGCGCTGCGCCGGTTTGGGCAGGCGCAGCGTGTGGCCGGCATCGTCGGTAAATACCCGTTCAGCCAGGGCCGGGGCGCTGAAAACTGCGTTCAGAGCCACACTGAGCGCCGCGCCAAAAACGAGGCTGGCGAAACGCTGAACAAATCCGTTCGCCCTGAGCTTGTCGAAGGGCATCACCCGCAAAATCAAGGGCTTCGACAGGCTCAGCCCGAACGGTTTTGATTTATTCAGAACTTCCCTAACGAACCGTTTTTTCATCTTTTTTCCATTCCGCAATGGCCGCTGCCAGACGCTGCCAGCCCGCTTCATCCGGCGGCAGACCAAAACGCAGCAAAGGTTCCGGCACGTAGTGGCGCGTCAGGATGGCGCGCCGGGCAAAAAACTCGTGCAAGGCAGCGGCTTTTTCTTCCTTCAGCGTGGCAAACAAGGCCGTTGCCCGCACTTCGCCCAGGGGCGCAAGCAGCGCCTGCAAGCGGCGGCCCTGTTCCAGCAAGGCCACCCGCGTATTTTCCTGCCAGCTGCGATCGTTCAGCGCCAGCCGGGCCGCTTCACGCGACGGCCCCGCCACCGCCCACGGCCCCAGGTGTTCAGCCAGCTGCGCCCGGATTTTTTCCGCCGCGAAGATGAAGCCGACTCGAATTCCGGCCAGACCAAAGAACTTGCCCAAAGAGCGCAACACGATCAGATTGGGCGCGGCTGCCGTGCCCGCGAGCGGTGCCAGGCTTTCTTCCGGCGTCGGATCGATGAAGGCTTCATCGACGATCAGCCAGCCGCCGCGCGCGGCGAGTTCCTGCGCCGCCGCCAGCAAGGCCGCGCGCGGCTGCGCCCGAGCCGTCGGATTGTTCGGATTGCACAGCAAAACATACGGCGTCGCCGCCGCCAAAGCGCGGGCCAGCGGCGCGTCGCGCAACAACCGCAGCCGATGCCCGGCACGCTGCCAAGCCTGCGGATGCTCGTTATATACCGGCCCCAGACAGGCGATGCTGGCGCGCGGCAAGAACAGCGGCAAACTCTGGATCGCCGCCTGCGAGCCAGGCAAAGGCAGAAGCGCCGCATTGCCGTAATAGCCCGCCGCAGCGGCTTCCAGGCCGTCGTCCTCTTCCGGCAGCCGCTGCCAGACGCTGGCCGGCAAAGCAGGCACCGGCCAACCCTGCGGATTGATGCCGGTCGATAAATCCAGCCAATCCGCCTCCGGGATGCCATGGCGCATGGCCGCCGCGCGCAGACGCCCACCGTGTTCAAGCACGCCACACCTCCGCGACGCCGAGCGACAAAGCCGTCAGCAAAAACAAGGCGGCCAGCCAGCACCACAGACCCCGCGTCACCAGCCGGCTGGCCCGCAGGACATCTACCGCCTGCGGCGGCGCGGCACAGCCGAGCAGCGGGCGGATTTCCTCGTGTCCGTGATAAATCGCCGCGCCGCCGCAGCGCACACCCAGGCTCCCCGCCCCCGCCGCCATGACGGGCCCGGCATTCGGACTGTCCCAGGTCGGCGCCTGCCCGCGCCAGCAGGCCAGCGCCTGCCGGGTATGGCCCAGCAAGGCATAGGTCAGCGCCGTCAGCCGGGCAGGCAGATAATTCAGCACGTCATCGACCCGCGCCGCGCAGCGGCCGAAGGCATTGAAACGCGCGTTGCGATAGCCCCACATGGCATCCAGGGTATTCGCCAGACGATAAAGCAGCGCCCCCGGCGCACCTGCCACGGCAAACCAGAACAGGGCGGCGAATACCGCGTCGTTGCCGTTCTCCAGCACCGATTCCACCGCCGCCCGCGCCACGCCGGCTTCATCCAGATCGGCGGTTTCACGTGAAACGATCCAGCCGACCCGCCGCCGGGCTTCCGGCAGATCCCCGGCCTGCAAGGGCGTGGCAATCGCCGCCGCATGTTCGGACAGGCTGCGCGCGCCCAGACAGAAATAGAGCACCAGCACGTCGAGCAGCCAATTCATCCAGCCCGGCGACACCCGCTGCAAGAAAACCAGCAGCAGCACGCCGGGCAGGACGATCAAGCTCCACGCCAGCACCCCCGCAAGCACCGTGCTTCCTGTTTTTCGATTGCCCCGCACTTCCACCCACGCCGCCACGTTGCCAAAGCCGACCAGCGGATGCCAGCGCCGCGCCTCGCCCAGCCAGCGGTCAAGCAGCACCGCCGCGAGCGCGGCCAGCGGCAAGGCCAATGTCTGGAAAAGAAGAACCGCGTAGCTCATGGTTGAAAGCTGAAAAAATCACCGCAGAGGCGCAGAGGGAAGGAGGCACACAGAGGAAGGCGCGGCAGAAACGCCTTGCCCTGCGTGCCTCCGCATTTCTCCGCGCCTCTGCGGCAAGCCCCGGCTACGGCTACGGAACTCATTGCGGAAACACCCCCCGCGTCTGCATGGCGTCCTGCAAGGCGGCCGCGCTTCGCGTCAGCGGCTCGGCCCGCGCATCATCGGCCTGCCCCCATTGATCGTAGTAAAGCAGATCGGCAATCGGCAGGCGCGGCAGCCAGCCGGCGGTTTCCAGTTCCGGCCTGTCGTGAAAATGGCTGAC
>OGQD01000478.1_pt1 | contig 30144 bp, 17 predicted proteins | sample 1553091 | NCBI WGS metagenome assembly OGQD01 (sample SAMEA2580290, study PRJEB22360) | human gut metagenome | biome: human gut; feature: human-associated habitat; material: faeces | place: Denmark | collected 2008/2010
CTCGGGTTCAAGGGAGACGCCGGTGGGCGGGCCGCCCCCCCTGCCGGCATCGCCGGCGTCACCGCCTACGATCCGGCCACCGGCAAGCTGGTCATCACGCTGGCGCAGGGCGCGACCACTGCGCAGGTGCAGACCATCCTCGAAGCCGTCAGGTACGCGCACCAGAGCGACGATCCGACCGACATCCATTCCGGCACGGTCAAGACCACCCGCGATTTCACGGTGGAACTCTCCGACGGCAACAACCTGCAAAACAGCAGCGCAAACCACGCGGGCGGCCCGAACCCGCTCGCTGCCACCGTATCCGGCACCGTCACCATTACCCCGGCCAACGACCCGCCGGTGGCGAACAACGACACCAACAGCGTCACAGAAAACGGCGACAGCCCGACCAGCGGCAACGTCATCACCGGCACGGACAGAAACGGCAACGTCAAGCCCGGCGAGGTGGACAGCGACCCGGATACCCCGACCGCCGATCTCAGGATCACGAACGTCACACCGCCCGCCGGTGGCAGCGGCGGCGGAGCAGTCACCACAGGCGGCACCGAGGTTCAGGGCAAGTACGGCAAGCTGACCATTCACCCGGACGGCAGCTACACCTACGATCTGGACGAAGAAAACCCGACCGTCAATGAGCTCAACGACGGCCAGCAACTGACCGACGAGGTATTCACCTACACCCTCTCCGACGGCGACAAGACCGACACCGCGACGCTGACCATCACCATCGACGGCAAGACCGACGGCTCGCCGACGATCGCGCCGGTGGATGGCAACGGCGCTGCGACCGGGGAGGCCACGGTTTACGAATCGGGCCTCGTCGTCGACGGCGACGACTCCGAAACCACCACCGGCACGATTACCATCAATGCCGACGCCGGCCTCAAGAGCGTCACCATCGGCGGCACGGAAATCACCTTCGCCGACCTGAAAAACCTGCCGCCGGGCGGCATCGGGATCGACACGCCGGAAGGCAGAATCGTCATCACCGGCTTCACGCCCGGCAACAGCGGCAGCACGGTGTACAGCGGCAGCATCGCCTACACCTACACCCTGGAACGCGCGCAGAGCACGCCTGGCGCGGCCGAAAACAGCGAAACCATCGCGCTCGTGGTCAAGGACAAGAACGATCTCACCGGCAGCGGCAGCCTGATCGTCCAGATCATCGACCACACGCCGACCGCCGTGAACGACACCGCCTCGATGGTCAAATCCGTCGGCACGGTGTCGGGCAACGTCTACACCAACGACAAAATCGGTGCTGACGGCGCGGCGGTTGCCGGGCCGGTAACGGCGATTACCGGCGGCACGGTTGGCAATGCGCTCTCCGGCACTTACGGCAGCATCACGTTGAACGCCGACGGCAGCTACACCTATACGGTTAATAGCGCGAACGCCGCCGTCATCGCCCTGACCGCCGGCAGCGCGCTGACCGAAACCTTCACCTACACCATCACCGATGCCGACGGCGACACCGACACGGCAACCCTGACCATCACCATCAACGGCAACACGCCGCCGGTGGCCAACGACGACGTGCGCAGCACGCCGGAAGACACGCCGGTTTCCGGCAACGTGATCGGCAGCGGCGGGAGGGGGGGGGTGGGCGGCCGCGCCGCCCCGTGCCGTCGGCGGGCGATGTCGCCGACAGCGACGCCGACGGCGACACCCTGACCGTCACCGGCTTCACCATCGACGGCACCCCCTACCTGCCGGGCAACACGGCGAGCATTCCGGGCGTCGGCGAACTCACCCTGAACACCGACGGCAGCTACACCTTCACCCCGGTGGCCGACTGGCACGGCACGGTGCCGACCGTGACCTACACCATCAGCGACGGCAGCGAAACCGACACCGCCACGCTGACCATCATCGTCACGCCGGTGGTGGATATTGCCGACGATACGGCAACCACCCGCGTCAACCAGCCAGTGACCACGCCAGTGCTGGACAACGACAGCTTCGAGGGAACGCCGGTGATTACCGGGACGACGCCGCCCGCCCACGGCGAGGTAACGATCAACCCCAACGGCAGCATTACCTACACCCCCGACCCCGGCTATACCGGCCCCGACAGCTACACCTATACCGTGACCAGCGGCGGGGTCACCGAGACCGCCACCGTCAACATCACGGTTACCAACGCGCCGCCGGTGGCGAACGACGACGTGCGCAGCACGCCGGAAGACACGCCGGTTTCCGGCAACGTCATCAAGGATGGCGGCAGTGGCGATGTCGCCGACAGCGACGCCGACAACGACCCGCTGACCGTCACCGGCTTCAGCATCGGCGGCACCCCCTACCTGCCGGGCAGCACGGCCACCATTCCGGGCGTCGGCGAACTCACTCTGAACACCGACGGCAGCTATACCTTTACTCCGGTTCCCGACTGGAACGGCACGGTGCCGCCCGTGACCTACACCGTCAGCGACGGCAGCGGCGCCAGCAACGGCACCGCCACCGCCACGCTGACCATCACCGTCACCCCGGTGGCGGATATTGCCGACGATACCATCAGCACGCTGGCAGGCAGCCCGGTCAAAACCCCGGTGCTGGACAACGACAGCTTCGAGGGAACGCCGGTGGTGAGCGGGACGACGCCGCCAGCGCACGGCAAGGTGACGATCAACCCCGACGGCAGCATCACCTACACCCCCGATCCGGGTTTCTCCGGTGAGGACAGCTACACCTATACGGTGACTTCCGGCGGTGTGACGGAAACGGCCACGGTGCGGGTGACGGTGATACCCGAGAATCCGCCGCCGCCGACGCCGCCGGGCATCGACGAGACGCCGCAGTCGCCGCTGGCTGGCCCTGATCCCACCAAACCGTTGGTGCTGACGCAGAATTCTCCTGTCGTCCTTGATGCAGGCCCGTACTTCGCCAGCGAGCGTTTCGACGACGTGCGCCGCCTGCCGCTGCCTTTCCACCCCATCGTCTATGTGAACCGCGAGGTGGCGAGTTCGCAGGCGCAACGCGCCGCCGACGATCCGCGCAGTTTCAGCGACCCGGCGGCAGTCATGCCGGGCGAGCACCAGCCGGTATCGCTGGGCGCGGGCCTGGGCATGGACATCAACCTGTTCGTGACGCATGCCGTGCGCGATTCGCAGCGCGACGCAGGTTTCCTCAAGGGCACGGTCGAAGGCCGCTACAGCCGTCTGGATTTGGGCAGTGATGGCTATCTGCCGTCGCCAAGCCTGTTCCGTAACCCTGCGACCGAGGTCGAAAAGCTGCTCGAACAACAGCGCCAGAAGCCGAAGAAGGCAGCGGCTGTTTCTGACCAGGCCGGGAACGGGCAGGGCGATGTCGCAGCGGCAGCGCAGGCGGACAAGTCGGCGGACGAGCCGACGGAGAAATCCGCCCGGGCGGTGCCGCAGCGGCTGGCGGGCGGTGCGGCACCGTCCTTCGGCGAGCAGTTGCGCAGCGGGGCGGCGCGTCTGCCCCTGGCCCCGCGCAAGGCTTGAGTGATGCCGGATATTGGAAAATGCGTGGAAAATACGCGCGCGCTGGTTCGGAGTTTTGCAAAGAAGTGTACTCCCCGGCGCGCCGTATAACAGGTTCGGTTTTCCCGTGGTGCTCACAGCGCGGATTTTGTATTTCTCTGAAATCCAGGCTTGACGCGCGTTGCGGGGATGTGGCTACCGTTTTTCAGGTAGTTTGACTAAGGGAAAATAACTATAGCGATAAATGCGGCAAATGTAAGAAATGGTGGGTTTTTGATTTTCTCTTGCGTAAACTGCCCTGCTATATTGAAAAACATTGATACAGAAACAAAAAATAGTCATTCCACCGTTTTTCCGTAGCCCCATTTCCTGAAAGAGACTGCGACCATGAAGAAAAAATCCGCTTTCCGTCCCGCCTCCCGCGCCCTGGCTCTTGAGCCGCGCCTGCTGTTCGACGGTGCCGGTGCCGTAGCGGCGGTCGATAACTTCGACATGGCCGGCGACCACCACGCCGAAGCGCAGAAGCAGGAAACCCAGCCGGCGGCGGATGCGCGCCCGAGCGAAGTGGCGGAAAAACCGGCGGCCAGCCTGCCGCTGCTCGATCTGGCCGGAGATGCGGCCAGCGACTACCAGGCGCTCCTCGGCGAAGCCGCCGCGCTCACGCAGCAAAAATTGGCCGAATGGGTCAACAGCGACGCCTTCCGTACCCAGGCCGCCGAAATCTTCAGCGCCGACGCCGGCAGCGCCGAATGGAATGCCCAGCTCGACAGCCTGCGCAGCGAGATTCTCAACGGCAGCTACGCTATCCGTCTGGAAGTGCGCAGCAACGATGAAATGAACGGCACACGCGGTGCCTACAGCGCGGCAGGCACCACTGGCCAGCCCACCATTTACCTCAATGCCCAGTGGCTGGCCGGGGCGTATACCAATGAAGTCGCCGCCGTGCTCGTGCAGGAAATCGGCCACGACATCGACAACCGCGTGAACAGCGGTGCCGATAGCCAAGGCGACGAGGGCGCTGCCTTTGCCTCCCTGCTTACCACGGGCAATGCCAATCTGGCCGTTAACCGCTTGAGTGATGACCGCACGGAAATCACCCTGGATGGCCAACGGGTGCAGGTCGAACATGCCGGCCCCTACAACATCGCCCAGGTGCATTTTGTGCCGATGCCGGAAGACCAGATCTGGTCGGGCATCCAGAACATCTACAGCGCCAGCAGCGACAACAAGATCGAAAGCATCATCGCCATTACCGCCACCAGCAACGACACCTACGTGGTGTATGACCACTGGGAAGACGGTTACGAAGCCGACATCAAGAATCCCGGCCAGACAAACACCCGCGTCTGGTATTACAACAATGGCGTCTGGACGGACGTCAAAACAAATACACAGCTCACCGACGGTCAGACGGTCAATGGCGTCACCGCGATGGGCCAGACCCTCATCCTGCGCAACCAGGTGAACAAAAACTCGCTGGCAACCGTCGATTTCGATGGCCGCGACAAGATCGGCTCGACCAAGGCCATTTCCGTCACCCGCGCTGGCTGGGATACCAAGATCGGCACCATCGTCGGCGGCGCGGTGAACGTGATCGACGTCGGCAATGCCGGCACCGAATTCGTCATTCCCGTCGGCACGGATACCTCGGAAGCGCCCAAGATCAGCAGCACCTCGATCTTCCAGAAAAACTCGCTGTACATCATGGCCTACGAGGACAACACGGCAGTCACGATCAACCTCTTCAAAGCCGATGGCAGCAGCAACGGCACCATCACCCGCGTTCTGATGCAGGGCGAGAGCCTCTACATCAAGGGGCTGGCCAGCGGCAACACCGTCGCTGGCACGGGGCTGAGTGATGCCCAGGCCGTCATCACCGACGGCACCACGATCACCGCCGACAAGGCCATTGGCGTCAATATGCTCTCCGGCAGCAACACCTCGCAAAACCGCTGGTACAGCATCGCCCCGACCGAAAGCTGGGGCAACAGCTACTACGCCCCGGTAGCGACCGTCGGCGGCGCCACCTCGCATATCTACCTGCACAACGCCAACGACACGGCCATTACCGTGTATTACGAAACGCGCAGTGCCGCCGGTGTCATCTCGAGCAGCTCGGTCACTGTCGCCGCCCATTCCACCAAGGTCGTCGCCATGCCGGCCTCCGCCGGGCATTTCTACACCGAAAGCGGTGAAAAATTCTACGCCGTTGCCACCGTCGACCCCACCACCAGCCGCGACTGGAGCTATTCGCTGGTGGCCGAGCGCACCCTGACCGACCGCTTCGTCGTCGCCTGGGGGCCGGGCAACGGCAATACAGCAGGCTCTGATGGCGTCATTTCCGGCAAGAACGGCAGCCCGGTGTGGGTGACATCGGTGGATGACACCGAACTGCACATCGACAGCGGCACCATTGAACTCAAGGATGCCCAGGGTAATACCATCGTCAAGGATGCCGCCCTGTCGGCTGCGGCCACGCTTGCTGCCGGACATGACGTCAGCGTCTACAAGATCAACCGCTTGCAGTCCTACCGCATTCGTGACACCTCGGACAACAACCAGACCGGCCTGGTGGTCTATACCGTCGATGGCACGCTGATTACCGCTGCCTGGGGTGAAGATGCCACCGTGGCCGATACCGGCAACCCCTATCTCGACATGGGCACCACCATCAGCCCCTACCCGGATTACGTGCTGGAAAAGAAAGCCGCCGAATTCGTCAACAACAACCGTGAAAGTGGCGTGATCGAAGCCGGTGACGAGGTGAAATACACCATCACCCTGACCAACCGTGCCGTGATCGAACTGCTCAACATCAAGATCACCGACACCATTGAGCCAGCGGGCAGCGCCGATTACGTCCCCAACAGCCTGACGCTCACTTCCTTCGATGAAAACGGCAAGAAGGTCTGGGAAATCATCAGCAATGCAGGCGGCGGTACCAAAACCTACTATCTGGCCGATGGTGTTACGGTCGACACCAGCAAGGGAACCGGCGGCGTTGAAACCTTCACCGATTTCGATGGCAATGCCCTGGCGTTGGTGTCCGGCTACACCATCGGCGAGGCCATCGACCGCAGCGGCAAGAACGGCCTGCAAATCGGCGGCTACATCCAGTTTACCTACAACGTCACCATCAACGAGGACATCGACAAGACCCTGGCCGATGCCAACTTCATCGTCAGCAACAGCGTCAAGCTCGAAGCCGATGGCGTGACCAAGGACAAGATCAACAAGATCGACCTCAGCGGCACCATCACCGACGGTGAAGTCTCCTTCATCTCCGGCCCGCTCGGTACTGAGGTCGGCAGCTACGAACCCGGCAATGAAATCTGGATTCGCGTCACGGATAACGACCAGAACCGGGATAAGGATGCTGCCACCGGAATCGAAACCCTGACCGTCACTCTCACCAACGCCACCACCGGCGAGAAGGAAACCGTCTTCCTCACCGAAACCGGCGTCAACACCGGCGTCTTTGAAGGCAAGGTCAGCACCACCAAAGGTACCGGCAGCGCCAGCGATAGCGACACCGACGGCAACTTCAAGCTCAAGCGCGGCGACGAAATCACCGTGAGCTACACCGACCCGCACAGCGGCAATCCCAGCGACCCCGCCAACGGCATCGACAACCCCGACAACCCCGGCATCACCGGCGACTACCAGAACGCTGGCATCAACAACAACGTCAAGACCCTTGTCGTCGAAGACTCCGGCATCAGCGTCAACGACATCCTGGTGAACGAAGCCTCGCCGCATGGCGTCTTTACCGTGCAAGGCGTGCAAGGCCAGATCGTCTCGCTGGAACTGGCCCCCGGCACCGCCGACAGCAATGTGGACTACACCGACAGCCTGGAATATTTCGACGGCACGAACTGGGTGGCCTACACCCCCGGCGACAAGGTGACCATCACCAATGCCGACGGCACCCTACTGGTGCGCAACCCCATCATCAATGATTCGGTCTTTGAAGGCGCGGAAACCTACCAGCTCAAGGTCACGCCCTACAAAACCGATGGCGTCACCCCCGGCAGTTCCACCACCGGCACCGCCACCATCCTCGACGACGGCACCGGCGATATTTACGACCCGACCACCGGCGGCAAAACGCCTTCCGACCCGAGCGATCCGGGCTATGTCCCCCACGACCATGACCGCTTCCCGCAGGTGGATAACCCGGTGGTGAACGAGGCTACGGGCAAGGTGGTGTTTACGGTGACGACCCAGCAGGGTGACGAGATCACCAAGCTGAGTGTCGCCGATGGCACGGCCACGGGCGGCGGTACGTCGCATGGCACGACGGATGGCAGCGTCGATTATCTGAATGACGCTTTCGAGTACTCCGCCGACGGCGGCACAACCTGGACTGCATTCACGCCCGGCGCTGATCTGAGCATCATCTCCACGACCGGTACGGTGCTGGTACGCACCACCATCGTCAACGATAACAGTTACGAACAGAGCGAAACCTTCACCCTCACCGCCGAAACCATCACCGGCGGCAAGGCCACCGGGACCGCTACCATCAAGGATGACGGCACCGGCGATTTGCAAGACCCGGACGGGCCGAATGGCTCCGATAATCCGGCAACTGGCCCCAAGGATGACGACCGTGGTGCCGTGGATGTCAAGGTCAACAACCCGGTGGTGAACGAAGCCTCGGGCTATGTGGTGTTCGAGGTGAAGAACGAAAATGGCGGTTCTTCTGTAGATGTCGCATTGGCCCTGAACGACGGCGCGGGCAGCAAACCGGCTGATGGCTCGCCGACCGGCCCCAGCGGCGCGAGCGAACAAGGCAGCAAGGACTACAAGAACGATTCGTTTGAGTATTGGAATGGCTCTGCTTGGGCGCCGTACATCCCCGGTACGACCTCTGACGTCACCATTGCTGCCAGCGGCACGCTCTACGTTCGCGTCGCAATTTACAACGACACCACCTATGAAGGCGCGGAAACCTTCAATCTGGTGGTTACGCCGCAGAGCGCATCTGCCGTTATTGGCACCGCCACCATCCTCGACGACGGCACCGGCGATATTTTCGATCCAACCGATCCGACCGATCCGGGCAAAACCGTCCCCATCGATCCCAATAACAACGACTACAAGCCCCGCGACGACGACCGCACCCCGGTGGTGAACAACCCCATCGTCAACGAAGGCTCGCCCTACATCGTCTTTGAAGTCACCACCACGCCCAAGGCGATCATTGGTAGCTTGGTGCTCAACGACGGCACAGCCACCGGCGGCACCACCAGCCCCACCGACGGCAGCGTCGATTACGGCAGCAACGCGCTGCAATATTCTCTCGACGGTGGCGCGACCTGGACGAACTACGATCCCAGTACCCCCATCACCGCCCCGACCGACGGCAAGGTGCTGGTGCGCACCACCCTCGTCAATGACAACGACTACGAAGTCAGCGAGAACTTCCGCCTCACCGTCACCCTCAACGACATCAACACGGGCGCTCCCACGGGCAACAGCGCCACCGGCGTCGGCACCATTCTCGACGATGGGCGCGGCACGATCTGGGTGCCGGAGGACAAGGATGTTCCCAACGGCAAACTTACGCCGATCACCCCGGAAACACCCTCCGGCAGTATTCCCGGCACAGTCGATCCGGCTGTGGTCAAGTTCGACGATGACCGCCCTGTCAGCGTCAACAGCCCGACGGTCAACGAAGGCTCCGGCTGGATCGTCTTTGAAGTCGGCGGCATCACCGGCACGCCCATTACCAGTCTGCTGCTGGGCAATGACACGACGCCAGGCGCGAAACTGGCCACTGCCGGGACGGATTACGGCACCCAGTTGCAGTATTTCGATACGACAAGCGGCCAGTGGACGAACTGGATCGAAGGCACGACCACGACCACCATTCCGGCAGGCGGCACCTTGCTGGTGCGTACCACCATCGTCAACGATAACGACTTTGAAAAGAGCGAAACCTTCACCCTGACCGCCAAGACCCAGGGCGACAAGCAAGCCACCGGCATCGGCACCATCAAGGACGACGGCACCGGTACGATCTGGATTCCTGAAGACCCCGGCAGTCCCGGTCAGCCCAAGAACCCCGGCAATCCGGCTGACCCAGGCGTGGTCAATGACAAGCTGATTCCCAAGGTGCCGACCGGCCCGGCAGTGCCTAACCTCTCCTTCGATGACGACCGCACGATCGCCATCACCAACGGCGGCAAGCTCGTCAGCGGCAGTGTTGCGGAAGGCTCGGTCAAGGAAGACGGCGGTTATGTCTACTTCAATGTGAGCAGCGTCGAACAGGGCGAACAGGTGAATCTGGCGCTGGCCAATGGCGACACCAACCCCGCCACCACCAGCGGCTTCGCCCTGGAGTACTCCACCGATGGCGGCACCACCTGGACGAGCTACAACGGCGCCGCCAACCGCCCCGTGGCACCGAGCACCGGCGAGATTCTGGTGCGGGTGAACATCGGCAGCGAGGACGACGAGGATTACACGGAAGGCAATGAAACCTTCAAGCTGACCGCCAGTTACGCCAGCAATGCCAGCAAGACCGACACTGGCGTCGGCACCATTGCCGACAAGAGCGCCGGCCCCCTCATCGAGGTGGCTGACGTGAACGGGCCGGGTGAAGATGGCGACGTGACCGTGCATGAAGGCGGTCTGGTCGGCAATGATCCGGGCAAACCCGGCACGGCCACCGGCACCGTGAAGATCACTTCGGACGTGCCGATTGCCACGGTGGATATTGGCGACAACGACCAATTCACGATTACCGAACTGCTGACCTTTACCCCGGGCAATCCGTCGAAGCCGGTCGATACCAACAAGGGTTATATCCGCGTTACAGGCTTCACCGATAACGGCGATGACACCTATACCCTGACCTACGAGTATGAACTGCATACGCCGCAGGGCCACGATCCGGGTACGGGCGAGCAGCAGGTGACGGATCAGATCGACATCACCGTGACGGATACCGATGGCGGCAACAACACCGGGGCGGTGATCGTGCGCATTCTCGACGACGAGCCGCTGGCGCGTGACGATACGAACGACCTGCTCCAGGTGACGCCTTCGGTCAGCGGCAACGTGATGGACAACGACTATCACGGCGGCGACACCAGCACCGTGACGGGCGTTGCGGCGGGCAGTGGCACGGCGGACGTTACCGGCAATGTGAATACGCGCACCAAGACCGAATACGGCTGGATTACCGTGCAGCCGGACGGCAGCTACGTGTATGAACTGGATCAGACCGACCCGCGCGTCGCCACGCTGGCCGATGGCTCCAAGCTCACCGACCGCGTGACTTACACCATCACCGACGCCGATGGCGATACCAGCACCGCCGTGTTGAGCATCACCATCAATCCGGAGCAGCCGGGCGCGGTGGTTGCGCCGCCGCCGACCGATCCGGTGCCGTCGTCGCCGCTGGATGGCCCGACCGGTTCGCAGACGCCGGTTTCCATCCTGAATGGCCCGGTGATTACCGATCCGAGCGTGTACTTCGCCAACGAACGGCACGACAACGTTCAGCGCCTGCCGCTGCCTTTCCACCCCATTGTCTATGTGAACCGCGCCGTGAATGTCTCGCAGGATCAGCGCGCCGCTGACGATCCGCGCGGTTTCAGCGACCCGGCGGCAGTCATGCCGGGCGAGCACCAGCCGGTGTCGCTGGGCGCGGGCCTGGGCATGGACATCAATCTGTTCGTGACGCATGCCGTGCGCGATTCGCAGCGCGACGCGGGTTTCCTCAAGGGCACCGTCGAAGGCCGCTACAGCCGCCTGGGGTTGGGCAGCGACGGCTATCTGCCGCAGCCGGGGCTGTTCCGCAACGCCGCCACCGAGGTCGAAAATCTGCTCGAACAGCAACGCAAGAAGCTGAAGAAGGCGGCAGGAGAAGCACCTGATGCGGTGGCCGATGGCGAGCAGGGCGAGGCTCCGGCTGGCAAGGTCGCGGAGAAGGCGGTGGAAAAACCTGCCCAGGCCGCGCCGCAGCGGCTGGCCGGTGGCGCCGCGCCGTCCTTTGGCGAACAGTTGCGCAGCGGGGTGGCACGTTTGCCGCTGGCCCCGCGCAAGGCTTGAGTTTCTGGGGTGACAGTTTCTAAATTGAACGTTTGATTTTTCGAGGGAAGACAATGCAAAGCAACAACATGAAAATCCGCATCACCCGCCCGGCTCTGCTGGTGGCGGCCTGTTTCACCGTGGCGCTGGCGGGCTGCGGCGCGCTCGCGCCGGTGCCTTTCGAGCCGGAGGAGGTCAAGGAGCGCGTGGCGCAGGATCGCCTCAACATGTACGCCGATCAGGAGCCGGTGACGGGGGCTATCACCTTCCACGAAGCGGCGGCGCGGGCGCTGAAGTACAACCTGGACTACAAGCTGAAGCTGATGGAAAGCGCGTTGTCCAGGAGCCTGCACGACGTGTCCACCTACGAGATGCTGCCGCGCGTCGTGGCCGGCGCGGGCTACGCCTGGCGCAGCAACGATTCGGGCGGCACGTCCATCGGCATCGAGGATCGTCAGGTGTCCCTGCGTCCCTCCACCTCGCAGGAACGCGAGCGCACGCTGGCCAACCTGACCTTCTCCTGGAGCGTGCTCGATTTCGGCGTCTCCTACTACCGCGCCCAGCAGAAGGCCGACCAGGTGCTGATGGCCGAGGAACGCCGGCGCAAGGTGGCGCAGAACGTGCTGCAGGACGTGCGCAACAGCTACTGGCGCGCGCTCGGCGCGCAGCGCCTGATCGGTCGCGTCGATGCGCTGCTGGTGCGGGTCAACAAGGCGCTGGATCGTGCCAAGCAGGTCGAGCGCGACGGCCTGATGCCGCAGCCGCAGGTGCTGGCTTATCAGCGTGCCCTGCTCGATGCGGTCAATCTGTTGACCCTGCGTCGCCAGGATCTGGAACTCGCCCGTGCCGAACTGAGCGCGCTGATGTCGATTCCGCCGGGAACGCAATACACGCTGGCCGAAGACAAGGAAGTCGGCCTGCCGCCGGTGCCGGGCAATCTGGAAGAACTCGAACAGATGGCCCTGGAAAAGCGCCCGGAAATCATGGAGGAGTGGTACCGCAAGCGCGTCACCGAGAACGACATCAAGGCGGCGAAGCTCCTCTTGTGGCCGAACCTGAGCCTGGATGCCGGTCTGCAATACGATTCCAACAAGTACAACTACAACAGCCACTGGACGGACGTGGGTATGCGCCTGTCGTGGAACATCCTGAAGCTGGCCCAGTACCCGGCGCTCGAACGCGCGCATGAGCATCAGAACAAGACCGACGACATGCGCCGCATGGCCTTGTCGATGGCGGTGCTGACGCAGATTCGCGTGGGCGTGCAGCGTTACGGTCTGGCTCTGTCGGAACTGAAGTTCGCCGAAGAAGGCTTGCGCGTCGATTCGCGCCTGCACAACTTCGCCAGCGCCAGCGCCAGCAGCCAGGCGGATTCCGAACTCGAACTGATCCGCGCCGAAGCCCGCGCCCTGCTCTCCGAATACCAGCGCTACGCCTCCTACGGCAACGCGCAGGCCGCCTGGGGTCGGGTGTACAACTCGGTGGGTCTGGACGTGCTGCCGGAAACCATCGACAGCAACGACGTAAAAACGCTGGCCGGTGCAATGGCAAGCACCATGCAGGAATGGCAGGGGATGGTGTTCAAAAGCGGGAAGTGAAAGGTGAAAGGGGAGTCTCGAAAAACCTGCCCTTTCGCGTCATTCCGGCGAAAGCCGGAATCAAGTTCTTCTGCTTTTCAATGGCTTGCAATAGCTGGATTCCGGCGTTCGCCGGAATGACGCCAGTTTTTCGAGGTACCCAAAGGTGAAAGGTGGGCGGTGCTTTTCAGCGCCGCCCACTTTGTTTCAGACCAGGGTGATGTGGCTGCCGTAGCGGGCGATCAGTTTGTCGTGAGTGACGAGATGCAGAGGATGAACCTGTGCTTGCGCGATCAGCAGGCGGTCGAACGGGTCTTGATGATGCGGCGGCAAATCGCTCACCGCGCAGACGTGGGCCGCTTCGACGGGCAGGATACGGTAGCCGGATTGTTCAAAATAGTGCAGCGCCTGTGGCGCGGAAACCGGCATGTCACCCCGGCCAAGGCTGTATTTGATGGCAATTTCCCACAGGCTGGCGACGCTGACCTGGACGCTGTTTTCTGGCGAGCAGATCATTTCTCGGGCAAGCGGGCTGAGTTTTTTGTCATTGGCGATGGCCCATAAGGCGATATGTGTGTCGAGCAGCAGGTTCATTGGGTAATCCCGGCGATCTCCCCGGCCAGCAGTTGGGCGATTTCAGCGTTATGGGTGTCGATGTCGTCGGGTATGGTGAATAAACCCTCGGCAATGCCGATGCGTTTTTCCACGGGGGCGGTTTCGATCGGCACGAGACGCGCGGCAGGGCGGCCATTGCGGGCGATGACGATTTCCCGCTCGCGCCCTTGTTCAATGGCTTCGATCAGTTTTGAGAGGGTGGTTTTGGCTTGCAACATATTGACGGCGAGCATGATTGTTCCCGGTAGCAGGTGAGTTTGAATTGAATCTGGTGACGAACTTAGTCTAGTCTGGCTAATCCAAGGGGTCAACAGAAGGGGTAACGCCGTTTGGCGCAGGCCCAGGTTTTCTGGTGATTTCAAAATTTTTGCGATGGCTGTAGTAAATTCACCGGCTGTCGAATGAACGAGGTAAAACATGATTCATCCTTGGCGTAAGGCTGCCGTGCTGGCAGTGTTTTCCTTGAGTGCGGTGGCGTTGGCGCAATCGCCGGTGCCGCCTGCGGGGGCCAAACCTGCCGTGCCGTCTGCCGCACAATCCACCGTGCAGCCTGCGGCCAAACCGGCGGCGCCGGTGGCGAAACCTGCGGCGGAAAATCCGGATGCGATCCGCGTGCTGCTGACGCCGGAACTGGAAACCACGCTGGTGGCGCAGACGGTGGGGCGCATTTCCAGCCTGAAGGCGGAACTGGGCGGCAAGGTGCAGAAGGGCAAGGCGGTGATCGGCTTCGATTGCGGCGAGGCGGCGGCGCGGTTGAACATGGCACAGGCGGAGTACAACTCGGCCAAGGAAACGCTGAACGCCAAGGAGCGCCTGCGCAAACTCGACGCGGCGGGCGATATGGAAGTGACGCTGGCCGCTGCCGGGGCCGACAAGGCGAAGGCGGCGATTGCCATGAGCCGGGCGCAACTGGCGCAATGCACGGTGGTGGCGCCCTTTACCGGGCGGGTGGTGAAGGTGCATGTGAAGCCGCACCAGGGCGTGAATATCGGCGCGCCCCTGCTCGAAATGATTAGCGACGGGCCGCTGAAACTGCGGCTGAACATTCCTTCGCGCTGGCTGCGCCAGGTCAGCGTGGGCACGCCGTTCGAAGTGGATATCAACGAAACCGGGCGCACTTATCCAGCCAAGGTGACGTTGATTAACGCCCGCGTCGATGCCGTGGCGCAGACCATCGAACTGGAAGCGCGCATGGACAAGGCCGAACCGGAGCTTCTCGCTGGCATGAGCGGTATCGCGCGCTTCAAGGTGGTGCCTTGAGCACACCGGCGCCGGTGAGTTTCGAGGCGTTCGCCACGCATCTGGAAGCGCGGGCGCGGGCGGCGGGCAATCTGACGGAGTTGGGGTTTTCCATCGCCAACGATGCGCACGCGGCGCTGCATTTCCGCCAGGCGCTGGTGCTGGATGCGAACAATCAGGCGCTCACCATTTCCGGCTTGGTCAAGCTGGCCGAGGACAGCCCGTACACGCTGTGGCTGAAACGCGCTTGGCCGTGGGTGGTGAGCCAGTTGCCCGAAGGCGGCAAGCACGGCGGCTGGTTTGCGCCGACGCCGCAGCAACTGGCTGACGCGCCGGACGACGTGGCCGATGGCTGGGCGGAGTGGTGGACGCTGGGCGTGCTGGCCTTGCCCTTGAAACGGCGCGACGGGGAGTTGCTCGGCTGGGCGGTGTTCCTGCTCGACCAGATCCCCGCCGAGGAGGCGCTGCATCTGCTCGGGCGGCTGGGCGAAAGCTGGTCGTACTGCTGGGAAATGCTGGCCGGCAAACCGCGCCGTGGCCTGAAAGCGCGCTGGCGGGCCTGGGGCAAGTGGCAGCGGCGGCTGGTGCTGGCGGCGCTGCTGGCGCTGTTCTTTTTCCCGGTGCGCCAGAGCGCGCTGGCGCCAGCCGAAGTGGTGGCGGAAGATGCCATGGCGATCACGGCGGCCATCGATGGCGTGGTGAAAACCATCCACGTGCGCCCGAATCAGGCGGTGAAGGCGGGCGAGCCTTTGTTTTCGCTGGATGACACCACCTTGCGCAACCGCCTGGAGGTGGCGAAGAAATCGGTGGCGGTGGCCGATGCCGAGTTGCAGGCCGCCACGCAAATGGCCTTCGACGACAGCCGCAGCAAGGCCGAACTGGCCGCCCTGATGGGCCGCGCACAGGAAAAGCGCGCTGAATTGACTGCCGTGCAGGCGCAACTGGCGCGGGTGGATGCGCTCGCGCCGTATGACGGTATCGCGGTGTTCGCCAACCCGGACGATTGGCAGGGCCGCCCGGTGGTGACCGGCGAGCGCATCATGCTGCTGGCGAATCCGGCCAAACCGGCGCTGCTCGTGCATCTGCCGGTGGCCGATGCGATCAGCCTGGACGTGGGCGCGCCGCTCAAGTTCTTCCTCACCGTGCGCCCTTTGTCGCCGCTTTCCGGGCAGATCACCGAAACCAGCTATCAGGCCAGCGTCGAGGGCGACGGCGTCGCCAGCTACCGCCTGCGCGCCAGTCTGGACGAGAAAGACGCCCGCATCGGCCTGCGCGGCACGGCCAAGGTCTATGGCGGCTGGGTGACGCTGGGTTACTACATCCTGCGCCGGCCCCTGGCGAAGCTGCGGGAGTTGAGCGGCTGGTGAGGGGTTTGCGGGGGCGGAATCGGCGCGTGCCGGCACGGGATCGCCCCAGTTTGCGTTAAATTGTGTCAATTTGGCATAGTTTGCGTATTTGAGTTTTATTCGCGCTTTCCCTAAACTGGCGGGCTGGCATTTTGGTGTTTCGGCGAATTTCGATGAATTTTCGGCGATAAAACGAATAAAAAGCGGCAAAGGTAGTTGCAAACGAAAATGGACACGGCACAAGTTTTTCCCCTGCTCAAGCACGATGAGATTCTCGATTCGCTGCCGTTCGCCATTTATGCGGTGGGTGTGCGTGATAACCGCGTGCACTATGGCAATGCCTTCTTTCGTGAACGTTTTCCGGCCTGGCGGGAAAAACCCTGCCATTGGCTGATCGATGGCCTGGATGAGCCTTGCGCGCGCTGCCGCCGCAGCGATCTGCTGGATGCCGAGGGCAAACCCAATGGCAATGCCTTGAGTTATGAGCTGTTCAACGAGTTCGACGAGCGCTGGTATCAGATAGAGGAAAGGGCGACCTACTGGAAGGATGGCGAAATCGTCCAGTACGTCATCGCCAATGACATCAGCCGGCTAAAGGAAGCGCAAAAGAGCTTGGCCGAGGCGCACATCGCCCTGATGCTCAAACATCAGGAACTGGAGCACGTGGCCAGCACCGACAGCCTGACGCAGATTCACAACCGGGAAAAACTCGGGCGGATTTTCAGCCAGGAAATCGAGCGGGCCGATTTGAGCGGCAAGGCGTTTTCCATCATCAGCGCCGATCTGGATCATTTCAAGTCGGTCAACGACACCTTCGGCCATGCCGTCGGCGACAGCGTTCTGGTGCAACTGGCGCGCACCATGAAGAACGCTTTGCGCGCCACCGATTTCATCGGCCGCTGGGGCGGCGAGGAATTCCTGATGCTTTGCCCCAAGGCCGACCATGCGGCGGCCCTGCGCCTGGCCGAGCGCATCCGCGCGGCGGTGGCGGCGCAGGCATTCAGCACGGGCAAAACCCACACGGTGAGCCTGGGGGTGGCGACCTGGCGCGCAGGTGATACGCAGGATGGGCTGTTGCAGCGCGCCGACGAGGCGATGTACCGGGCCAAGCAGACGGGCCGCAACCGGGTTTGCGGCGAGGAAGAGGCAGCATGAGAGAACGGGTTTCCTGGTGGTCGACTTTCGTTTTGCTGCTGGCGGCCATCTTTCTCACCTGGCTGATTACCCTGTTCGCGGTGGCGCGCGGCAAGGCGGAATTTGCGCGGGAGATCGACCGGATCGCCGTGCAACTGGCCGAGGATCACCGCAAGGCCAACCTGCTCGGGGCGATCACCTCGATTGCCGGCATCGACCCGGACATCCGCGCCACGGCGCAGGGCAGGGCGGCACCCGACAATCCGGCGGTGACGGCCAAGCTGCGCTACGTGTTCGACACCTTCGGCCTCGACAACATGATCGTCATGGCGGCGGATGGCACGGTGAACGCCTACATGGTGAAAAACGTCAAGACGACGATCACCGGCAAGAACTACGGCTGGCGGCCCTATTTTTCCGGTGCGATTGCCGGCCAGCCGACCATGTACGCGGCGCTCGGCAGCAATTCGCGCGAGCGCGGCTTCTATGTTTCGGCGCCGATTCCGGCCAGCGGCAGTGACGCGACGCCGGTCGGCGTGATCGTCGCCAAGCTGGGGTTCGAGGAAATCGACCGGCGGCTGGCGGCGGAGAAGCTGCCCATGGCGGTGCTGTCGCCCGAGGGCGTGGTGTTCGCCGCCAACGTGCCGGGCTGGGTGTACCGGGTGCTGGGCGGGCCTGAGGAACTGGCGCGGGCGCAGGAGGACAAGCGGGTCAATAACGCCTACAAGGAAACGCCGCCCGTCCTCATTCTGCTGAACGCGGCGGGCCGGATCGGCAAGGACGGCCGTGATTTGCAGATGTTCGCCTCCGGCATCGACTGGCCCGATCCTTCCGGGAAGTGGCAGGTGGCCGGATTCATCGGCGACGAGGATATTTTCGGCTGGCCGGCGCGCGTGCTCACGGCGACGGCGATCTTCATGCTGCTCCTGCTCGTCCACACCTGGTTGCGCACCCGGCAGCGGGCGCAGCGCAAGACGGAGCAGGTCATCACCTTGCTCGACAATTCCGGCGAAGGTTTCCTGTCCTTCAGCTACGACCTGCGGGTGGACAGCGAATACAGCCGGGCCTGCGAAGCCATGTTGGGCACGGTGCCGGCCGGGCAGGAAATTGCCGGGCTGCTGTTCGGGGATGCGTCGGCGGAAGCGCGCCTGATGCGCGAGATCATCGCCTCGGCGCTGGCGGTCGAGGATGCCGAGGTGCGCGACAGCATGCTCTCCCTGCTGCCGAGGGAAGTCCGGCGCGGCGAGCGCTTGCTGGCGGTGGAGTATCGCCGCATCGGCCGGGAGAAATTCATGGTCATCCTGAGCGACGTGACGGCAGAGCGGCACATGGCCGATCTGCTCGAACAGGAGCAGAAGCACCTGAAAATGGTGGTGCTGGCGGTGTCCGACAACCGGAATTTCTTTGAAATGGTCGATGGTTTCCGCGAATTTCTGGCGACCGAAGGTGCTGCCGCAGCGGAAAATCAGGGCGTGCCGCCCGCGCAGATCCGCCGCCTGTACCGGGAAATCCACACCTACAAAGGCTTGCTGGCGCAGTTCAACTTCCCGGCCACGCCGGCCTTGCTGCACGCCATCGAAAGCAGCCTGGGCGCGCATCTGGAAAACGCGGCCATGAATCCTCCGGCGACGATCGATTTCGCCCGCTTGGAAAAAACCTTTGCCGCCGACCTGCGGATATTGAGCGATGCGCTGGGCGAGGATTTCCTCGTCCAGGGATGCAGCCTGATCCTGAGCGAAGCGCAGGCCGAGCGCCTGGAGCGGCTTTCGCTGCGCCTCTTGCGCGGCGAGCCGGTCGATACCGGCATGGCCGAGGTGCGCGGCCTGCTCGATGAAATCATCCGCCTGCGCAAATTGCGCCTGACCGATGCCCTGCGCGGCTACGACCGCCTCTTGCAGCAGGTGGCGCAGCGCCAGGAAAAGGAAGTGCAGCCCCTGCAGGTGGAAGGCGGCGAGGGCATATGGATCGACCCGCAGCACTGGAAAGCGTTCTTGCAATCCCTCGTGCATGTATTCCGCAATGCGGTGATTCACGGCCTGGAAGACCCGGAAACGCGCTGGGAACGAGACAAGGACGAAGCCGGGCGCATTGCTTGCCGGGTGCGCTGCGAGGCTGGGCATCTGCACCTGAGCATCGCCGACGACGGGGCCGGCCTGAATCTGGACGCGCTGCGCGCCAAGGCGGTGGAGCGCGGCGTGGCGGGCGCGGCGCAGCTCGACGATGCCGCTGCGGCCGATCTCATTTTCATGGATTACATCAGCACGCAGGCCGTCGTGACCGATCTGGCCGGGCGCGGGGTGGGGCTGGCTGCCGTGCGCCAGGCGGTGGAGGCGATGGGCGGGAAAGTGACGGTGCGCTCCGAGGCCGGCTCGGGCACCGAGTTTGAATTTGTTTTGCCATTCAGCGATACAGGGGGTCTGGCCGATCATGGATGAATCATTCGAGAAGAAACTTGGAAAAATCAAGCGGGTGATGGCGGCGACGCTGGATCGCACCCAGGATTACCTGCGCTCCGAATTCGGCCTGCAGGTCACGCCGCAGGCACCGCGCGCGGGCGACCTGGAAGCGCTGGAACTGCGCGGCACGACGGCGGTGATCGGCATCGACGGGGTGATCGACCTCTATGTGGCGTTCAGCTTCGATCTGGCGCTGCTGGAAAAGCTCTATGCGCAGATGACCGAAGGCATGGAGATCGGCGCGGACGAGGCGGAGGAAATGAAGAACGCCACCGCCGGGGAGATCATGAACATCGTGCTCGGTCATTGCACGCTCGATCTGCAGGATCTGGACAGTGAGATCATCAGCATCTCACCGCCGAACGTGATGAACCTCGTCAAAACCGTGCCGCGCATCAAGGACGCCGTTTTTCATCTGCGCTCGATGGTGACCGAGCACGGCGCCATCGACGTTTATCTGATCGGCCCGAAAGCGCTGTTTTCCGAGAGCCTCGATTACCTGGACTGACCGTTCCCCTATTTTTGCAGTGAGATAGATGCCATGAGTTACGACGCGCTGAGCGTGATGATCGTTGATGATTCCCCGATTACCGTGCGTAAATTGACCATGATGCTGGAGCCGCTGGGCTACCACATCGCGGCCACCGCAGCGAGCGGCAAGGCAGCGGTGGCGTCCTACCGCAGCGCCCGGCCCGACGTGGTGACGATGGACATCACCATGCCCGGCATGGATGGCATCGAGGCCACACGCCAGATCATGGCGGAGTTTCCGGACGCGAAAATCGTCATGGTGACTTCGCACGGGCAGGAAAAAATGGTGCTGGAAGCCCTCAAGGCGGGCGCGCGCGGCTACGTCATCAAGCCCTTCCAGGAACACAAGATCTACGAGGCGATCGAAAAAGCCTGCAAGCGGGTGGTGGTGCCGGAAAAACTGCTGGCCGAAATCGAGCAGCGCAAGGCCCAGGCCGCGCAGAAGAAGGCGGAACGGGAAGCCGCGCAAGCGTGAGTGCAGGCGTGAGTGCAGGCGTGAGTGCAGGCGTGAGTGCAGGTGCCGCTGCCGCGCCGGCGGCAATGAACGAAGCCCCGGCCAGGGAAGCGCCGCTGCCGCAGGCATTGCGTCAGGATCTGCGTTTGTACGAGTCCGGGCCGGGCAGCGATGGCGGCCCGACCTGGGCGATCCAAGACCCGGTGAGCAACCGTTTTTTCCGCATCGGCTGGCTGGAATACGAATGCCTCTTGCGCTGGCCGGGCAAGCCGGAGGAGATTGCCGAGGCGATCGAGGCGACCACGCCGCTGGCCGTTGATGCCGAGCAAGTGGCGGATTTCGCCCGCTTCCTCGATCTGCACCAACTGGCGCTGCCCTCCGGCGAAACCCGGCAGCGCGTGCTGAAACAGGCGCGCGAGCCAGGCTGGCGGCACTGGAAATGGTGGCTGCATCATTACCTGTTCATACGCGTGCCGCTGATCCGCCCGCAGCGCTTTCTGGAAAAACTGACGCCGGCGCTGGAGCCCTTGTTTTCGCCGCTGGCGTTTTATCTGCTGCTGGCCGCGAGCTTGCTGGGGCTGATCCTGGTGGCGCGGCAATGGGAGCATTTCACGCACAGCGTGCTGGACAGCCTGACGCCGGCGGGCATGCTCGGTTTTGCCCTGGCGCTGGTGGTGTCGAAGACCCTGCACGAACTCGGTCACGCCGTGGTGGCGACCCGCCTGGGGGTGCGGGTGGCGCACATGGGCGTGGCTTTCCTGGTGATGTGGCCGATGCTTTATACCGACACCGGCGAATCCTGGCGGCTGCGCTCGCACCGGCAGCGGCTGGCGATTTCCATTGCCGGGGTCAGCGTCGAAATGGCGCTGGCCGGACTGGCGACGCTGGCCTGGGCGCTGCTCGACGACGGCGCTTTGCGTCAGGCCGCGCTCTATCTGGCAACCACCGGCTGGGTGCTGTCGCTCGCCTTGAACGCCAGCCCCTTCATGCGTTTCGACGGCTATTTCATCTTGTCGGACGTGCTCGATTTTCCCAATCTGCACGAGCGCGCCGGGGCCCAGGCGCGGGTCTGGCTGCGGCGCAACCTGCTGGGTCTGGATGATCCCTGGCCGGAAATGCTGGCGCGGAAAACGCGCCGCGCGCTGATCGTTTTTGCCTTCACCACCTGGCTCTACCGGCTGATCGTTTTTCTCGGTATCGCCCTGATGGTGTATTTCTTCTTCTTCAAAGCCTTGGGGATTTTCTTGATGCTGGTCGAGCTGGTGTGGTTCATCGCTCGCCCGGCCTGGTCGGAGCTTGTCGTGTGGAAAAAACGTTGGCCCGAGGTGCAGATGCGCCGGCGGCTGGTTATTTATGGTGTGCTGTCAGTGCTCTTTCTGCTGGCCCTGATTCCCTGGCCGTTCAGCGTCGAAACCCACGGCATGACGCATGCCGAGCGCCAGCAACTGGTGTTCGCGCCTTTCCCGGCGGAACTGGTGGAATTGCACCGGGGCGGCCCGGTGGCGGCGGGCGAGGCGCTGGCGGCTTTTACCACGCCCGATCTGCTGGCACGGCAGGCGCAGGTGGTGGCCAGCACCGCCGCGCTGGAGCGCCGTCTGGCGGGTTTGCTCGATGTCGACGACGGTGTGAACAAGCAACTGGCGCTGACCCAGCGCCTGGACGAGCAGCGCACGGAACTGCGCGGGATTGCCGAGGAAACCGGGCGTCTGGCCATCCACGCCGAATTTGCCGGCCAGTGGCGCGACGTGTCGCCGCTCCTGCGTCCCGGCACCTGGCTGGGCGTGCGCGAGGCGCTGGGGGTGCTGGTCGACCCGCAAAGCTGGGTGGTCGATGCCTATGTGGAGCAGCGCCTGATCGATCGCATCGAACCCGGCGCGCGCGCCAGTTTCCTGCCGCAAGGCGGCTTGCAGGCGCTGGCCGGTGAAGTGCTCGAAGTCGACGGCACGCGCAGCCCGCGCCTGCCGCATCCCATGCTCGACAGCCGCCACGGCGGCTACTTCAACACCGTGCCGGACGGGCGTGAGGCGACGCCAAGCGAAGCCTTGTACCGCGTGCGCATCCGCTTGCACGACATCCCCCCGGAAATCCGCGAAATGCGCGGCAGCGTGCGCATTTCAGGCGCGCCGCGCAGTCTGGTCTGGGAGGGCATCAAAGGCTCGCTGGCGACGCTGGTGCGGGAAAGCGGGTTTTGAGTCGGGCCGCAGCGAACTTGCAGTGCCTTAAGCGTCAGCAGCGACGCGAGACAGCTTCCCCGGCCAGGCGAGGAGTGCGCGGTCGGCGGTAATCAGGCCGGTGTTGCGCTCGATGGCGGTGGCGAGGATGAAACGATCCGCCGGGTCGCGGTGCAGGTCGGCAAGCTCGGTGGCGAGCAGCGCGATACGGCCATCGAGCGGGATTTCGATCAGTCCGGCCTTGAGCCAGTCTTCGCGCCATAAACTGACCGGCAGGGGTAGCGTGATGCGCCCGCGCTCGGCCAGCATGGCGACTTCCCAGAAGCTGATGGCGCTGACGGCAAGCTGACCCGCCTGCCAGTCGGTTTCGATCAGGGCGCGCGCGGTTTTTCCCAGGGTGGGATCGTTGCGATCCATCCACAGCAGCGCGTGGGTGTCGAGAATCACGCCAGGGCTTCCCAAAGGTTTTCTTCGAGCGGCGCGACGATGTCGCCATGAATTTCGAGTGCCGGGTGCAGGCCGAACGGCGTGCTCGGGCGCTGACCGGAAAACGGGCGCAGTTCGGCAACCGGCACGCCGTTCTTGGTAATCACCCAGGTTTTGCCGTGCTCTGCCGCAGCGTCCATGAGCGCCAGACATTTGGCCTTGAATTCGGAGGCTTGGATGGTGTACATCATGATCTGTGCCTTTCTGTGACCATGGTCATGACTATAGTCATGGATTAAAGGGGAGTCAAACACCGGGCGGCAAAAAAGCCGGGCGACAAAAAACCCGCCGGTGTTTGCCCGGCGGGTTTCTGGCTGAGCGGGAGCGGAATCAGCCGCAGGTACCCACCGCGCCGCAGGCGGTGCAGAAATCGCAGCCGTCCTTGCGGATCATGGTGTGGTTGCCGCATTCGCCGCACAGCTTGCCGTGGGTGGGCAGCACCTTGTTGCTGGTGGTGTCCTCCGGCGCCTCGAGGATGCCCATCTGTTGCAGCGGGAAGCCGGTTTCGTCGAGGATGCCGAGCATGGCGTAGCGGTGGATGATGAGCTGCGCGATGTAGGCGACGGTGGAGGGCCAGGTCTGCTGCTTGCGCGAGCCGGGGACGAAGGCCATGAAGTCGCCGAGCGGCTCGGAGTAGTCGAGCAGTTTGCGCAGCTTCATGCCGATCCAGGCCGGGTCGATGACGCGCATGTCGAGCGACAGGAGCTTGCACAGGCCGTCGAGCGCGCGCGGGTAGTTGCCGGAAAGCCACATCGAGTAGGGGCGGGTGACGCCGTCGGGCAGGGTGATTTCCTTCAGGCCGAGAACGAAATCCTCGCCGGTGGAGGGGTTGCTGACGTCCACCGTCCAGGAGAGCGTGCCGTCGGTGCCGGTTTTCGGTTCCTTGGTGCTGAATAGGGCGTCTTTCACCAGCGTCGGGCCGTCGTGATTGAGCGCCCCGAGCTGTTCGACGCGCCAGCGGATGACCTGCGCCATGGCCGACACCACGGAGGGCATGCGCTTTCTTTCGCCGTGCGGGGGCATCGCCATCTCGAAGGCATCGCCCGGCGTCTTGGCCAGCGCGTCGAGCTTCATTTCCAGCCAGCCGTGATCCTTGGCGCGCATGTCCATCGACAGCGTCTTGGCGATGGCGCCGAGGCCGCGCGGTTCGGCCGGGCCGTTGGCCCAGACCTCGAACGGCCAGGCGCGGTTTTCGTTTTCCGGCTCGACGTGGCCGACGAACAGGGCGAACTTGCCGAGCGGCGAATCGACCATGTAGGTCCAGCACAGGTTGCCTTCCGGCAGGCTCGGGCGGCCCGGCCAGCGCAGGCTGGCGAGCACCGGGGCGGGCAGGTTCTTGATCGACAGGCGGCGGTTGGCATCCGACACGAAATCCTGCGGCGACTTGCTGCCGTCGGCCGGCGCGGCATCCTTGGCCGGCTCGACGGAAAGGACCGAGCCGAGGACGCTGTTCGGGCGGTAGGTGGCGAGCCCTTTCAGGCCGGCCTTCCAGGCTTGCAGGTAGAGATCCTGGAAGTCCTCGTAGGGGTAGTCGCCCGGCACGTTCACCGTTTTCGAGATGGAGGTGTCGATGTAGGGGGCCACCGCGGCCACCATGTCGGCGTGGGCCTTGGCGGAAATTTCGAGCGCGGTGACGAAGTAGTCCGGCAGCTTGCCGACGTCGCCGCCCTGATGCTTGTACAGACGCCAGGCGTAGTCCTCGACCGAATATTCCTTGATGGTGCCGTCCTGCATCCGCTTCTTGCGGCTGTACGTCCAGGAGAAGGGCGGCTCGATGCCGTTCGAGGCGTTGTCGGCGAAGGCGAGCGAAATGGTGCCGGTCGGCGCGATGGAGAGCAGGTGCGAGTTGCGCAGGCCGTGCTGGCGGATTTCAGTTTTGATGTCGGCCGGCAGGCGCGAGGCGAAGTTGCCGCCGGAGAGGTAAAGCTCGGCGTTGAAGAGCGGGAAGGCGCCGCGCTCCTTGGCCATGTCCACCGAGTAGAGGTAGGCGGTGTCGCGCATGAATTCGCTGATGCGGGCGGCCATGGCACGGGCTTCCGGCTTGTCGTACTTGAGGCGCAGCATGGCCAGCGCGTCGCCCAGGCCGGTGAAGCCGAGGCCGACGCGGCGCTTGTTGGCGGCTTCCTGCTGCTGGCGTTCGAGCGGCCAGTGGGTGGCGTCGAGCACGTTGTCGAGCATGCGGGTGGATACGCGCACCACTTCGGCAAAGGCCTCGAAATCGAAGCTGGCGGCGTCCGAGAAGGCATCGCGCACGAACAGCGTCAGGTTGATCGAACCCAGGCAGCAGCAGCCGTAGGGCGGCAGCGGTTGTTCGGCGCAGGGATTGGTGGCCTCGATCACTTCGCAGTAGTTGAGGTTGTTGTCCTTGTTCATGCGGTCGAGGAACAGGATGCCCGGCTCGGCGTGGTCGTAGGTGGATTTCATCACCTGATCCCACAGCTCGCGGGCGCGCAGCTTGCGATAGACCCAGATGCCGTCGTCGCGCTGGTAAGCGCCTTCGGAACGCATGTCGGCGTTGGGTTCGGCGCGGTGGGTGAGTTCGGCGAAGCCGTCGGCATCCACCGCCTGCATGAATTCATCGGTGACGCCGATGGAGATGTTGAAATTGGTCAGGTCGCCCTTGTCCTTGGCGTGGATGAATTCCTCGATGTCCGGGTGGTCGCAGCGCAACACGCCCATCTGCGCGCCGCGCCGCGCGCCGGCGGATTCCACCGTCTCGCAGGAGCGGTCGAAGACGCGCATGTAGGACACCGGGCCGGAAGCGCGCGATTGCGTGCCTTTGACGCGCGCGCCCTGCGGGCGGATGGAGGAAAAATCGTAGCCGACGCCGCCGCCCCGGCGCATGGTTTCGGCGGCTTGCGCCAGCGCGGTGTAGATGCCGGGCTTGCCGTCGGTGTTCTCGACGATGGAATCGCCCACCGGCTGCACGAAGCAGTTGATGAGGGTGGCCTGCAGATCGGTGCCGGCGGCGGAGTTGATGCGTCCGGCGGGGATGAAACCGTTTTCCTGCGCCCACAGAAAGCGCGCTTCCCAGTGCGCGCGATCCTTGTCTTCCTCGACCTGGGCCAGCGCCCAGGCGACCCGCTTGCGCACGTCGTGCACGTTCGTTTCCTTGCCCTTGGCGTACTTCTCGACGAGTACCTCGCCGGAAATTTCCTGCTCCGGCAGCGGCGCGAACTGCGGCGGGGCGGGAATGTCGGTCAGGGACAACTGCTCGGCTTGCGGGTTCATCGAAGGCTCCTCTCGAACGTTCCGTGGACGTGTGGTGTGTTTTTCGCTGGAGGAGGAATCTACTAGATGTAGTGTTGGCTGGCAAGTGCCTGACTATATGCAGTGGTTTTGTTTGTGCCCGTAAATTGCCGTCAATGACGGAAAAATGCCCGGAAAAACAAGGGGTCAGCAGGAGAAAAAGAAATTTCGGCGGGCAACCGGCCATTGCGTTCGTGCATGCCGGTCAGCGCTCTTTCAGGGGGTGGGGGCCGTATCGCAGGGCAGTCGCATGGCCCGCAAAACCCCAAGGTGGTGGATTTTTCCGCCTTTCAGTCAGTCGTTGACGTTCGTGCGATTGCTCTGGGCCGTACCGGATGTAAGGATCAAGGGCACAGGGCGCGCAGTACGCCGGCCAGCTTCTCGACGGCGGTCTCCATCTCGTGCGGGGCGTGGGCGGCGAAGCCCATGAGGAAGCCGGTTGCAGGCGGAGGTGAGGCGTGCAGCGCGCTCAGGCCGAGCAGGTCGATGCCGGCGCGGCGGGCAGCGGTGATAGCCTCGCTTTCGGGGATGGCACGGGTGAATATGCAGGGCATCTGCATGCCGCCGGCGGGAGGCCGCGCTTCGACGAAATCGGCCAGGTGCTGGCGTACCAGCCGTGCCAGCACGTCGCGGCGTTCGGCGTAGACGGCGCGCATGGTGCGGACGTGGACACCGAAATGGCCACCTTCGATGAAGCGCGCCAGGGTGAGTTGCGGAATCGCTGCGCTGTGCCCGTCGAGCAGGGTGCGGGCGATGGTCATGGGCGCGACCAGGGACGACGGCAGCACCATGTAGCCGATGCGCAGGCCGGGAAACAGCGATTTGGTGAAGGTGCCGACGTAGATCGTCCGCTCGTGCGGATCGAGCCCTTGCACGCAGGCGGTGGGTTTGCCGGCGTAATGGAATTCGCTGTCATAGTCGTCTTCGATGATCCAGCCCTGTTGCTGCCTGGCCCATTCGATCACGGCCAGTCGCCGCTCCAGGGCCAGCGTCGCGCCGGTGGGGAACTGGTGCGACGGGGTCAGGGAAACGACCCGGGCCGGTTTGTCGGCGGGCCGTGACGCGGCAGCAAGCAGATGCTCTACCCGCAGGCCGTCCGTATCCAGCGGTACCGGCACGCATGCCAACCCGGCGGCGTCGAACGCCTTGCGCGCGCCGTGGTAGGCGGGGTCTTCGATGAAAATCCGCTCGCCGGGGTCGAGCAGCACCGTGGCGCACAGGGTCATGGCCTGTTGGGAACTGGTCAGCACCAGCACCCGCTCGGGCGTGGCGCGTGCGCCGCGTTCGAGGTTGACGTAATCGGCGATGGCCCGCCGCAACGGGTCCATGCCCTGCGGCGGGGCGTGCCGCAGCCGGGGCATGCCGTATTCCCTGAGTACCTGACGTTCCAGCCGCTCCCAGATCGGCAGCGGGAAGCTGCGTGTTTCCGGCACGCCGGGGGCGAAGGGGCGCGGCGTCAGGAAGTCGCGCAGCCCGCCGCTCGTGAACATGGCTTGGCCGCGCCGGCTGAGGCGCAAGGCCGTGCCTGCTTGTTCTCCTGATGCTGCGCCTGGGCGCGTCTTGCCATGCCCCGGCAGCCGCCGCAGCCGCTCGGAAACGAAGCTGCCGCTGCCGACCCGGCGCTCGATGAAGCCTTCCGCGTGCAACTGGCTGTAGGCCGCTTCGACCGTATCGCGGGAGACGCCCAGCGATTTCGCCAGCGCGCGCGATGCAGGCAGCGGTTTGCCCACGGCGAGCGTGCCGTCGAGGATCAACTGGCGAATGCCCCGCTGGATGCGTCCGTGCAGGGGCAGGGTGCCGTGCGCGGGGTCACCGAGCCAGGCTTTGACGGATTCGAGTTGGGCGTGTCTGAACATGGTGGCGGTTGAATGATTGGCTGGTATCTGTCTGGTGAATTGGCGGGTAATTTCCGGCCATTTACGGACTATAAATGCCCTGCATCCGTCGTTCAACCCAGGGTTATCCGGCCCCGGGTCATTCAATTCATGTCACAGGAGTCACCGCTCAACCATGTCGTCCACTTCTCCATCTTCCCTGCATTGGCACGATCTCACCCATCCGGTCGTGGCCGGCCTGATCTCGGTCATCGTCAATTACGGCGGCACCTTCATCCTGGTGTTCCAGGCGGCCAAGGTGGCCGGCCTCAGTCCGGAACTGACGGCTTCGTGGGTGTGGTCGGTTTCCATCGGTGTGGGAGTGACGGGTATCCTCCTGAGCGGGCTGTCCCGCGAGCCGATCATCACTGCCTGGTCGACGCCGGCGGCGGCGTTTCTGGTCACGGCGCTGGCCAGCACGCCTTACGCCGAGGCCGTCGGCGCTTATCTGGTTTCGGCTGTCGCCTTCGTGCTGCTGGGGTTGTCGGGCTGGTTCGAGCGTGTCATCCGCCTGATTCCGCCGGGCGTGGCCGCCGGGCTGCTGGCCGGTATCCTGTTGCAGTTCGGCATCGGGGCGTTCGGCGGCATGAGCGTCGAGCCGGTGCTGGCCGGTTTGCTGATCCTGGCCTATCTCGTGTTCAAGCGTTTCTCGGCCCGTTATGCGGTGGTGGGCATCCTGCTGCTGGGACTGGCTTTCCTGCTGCTTCAGGCGCGCGTCGATCTGTCGGGCCTGGGCCTGAAGTTGGCGGTCCCGGTGTTCACCCCGCCGGTGTTTTCACTCAATGCCCTGTTGAGCGTGGCGCTGCCGCTGTTCCTCATCACCCTGACCGGCCAGTACATGCCTGGCATGCTGGTGCTGCGCAACGATGGTTTCAGAACCAGCGCCAATCCCATCGTGACCATCACCGGCTTCGGTTCCCTGCTGATGGCGCCGTTCGGTTCGCATGCCTTCAACATCGCAGCGATCACCGCCGCCATCTGTACCGGGCGGGAAGCGCACGAAGATCCGTCCAAACGCTGGATTGCGGGGCTGGCTGCCGGCGTGTTCTACATCCTGGTCGGGGTGTTCGGGGTGACGCTCGCTGCCGTTTTCATGGCCTTCCCGGCGACTTTCATCACCACGCTGGCGGGGCTGGCATTGCTGGGCACCATCGGCGGCAGCCTCGCCGCCGCGCTGGCCGAGGCCCGCACCCGCGAAGCTTCGCTCATCACCTTCCTGGCTGCCGCCGCCAACATTACCCTGCTGGGTATCGGCGGCGCTTTCTGGGGGCTGGTGATCGGTCTGGCCGCCCATTTGCTGCTCAATGGCTGCTGGCCGCAGAGGGCGTCGCAATCTGCCGTCGCGGCAACGCCGCTCGCCAGGGGAGCGAACGGCAGGGGAGCGGACTGATGCGGGAAGCGTTTGTCGATTCGTCCCGTGCAGCCTCGGCCAGCCGCCTGCCCGTCGGTTGCTCTGTTCCAGGCTGGCAAGCCCGCCCCTGGCCGGGGGGGCGCGGGCCTCTCCCGCCGGCCGGTTCCGGCTG